>Ga0302324_100014723_pt1 | contig 15740 bp, 11 predicted proteins | sample Palsa_T0_1_FD_201949 | JGI IMG/M metagenome (GOLD analysis project Ga0302324, IMG submission 201949) | Peat permafrost microbial communities from Stordalen Mire near Abisko, Sweden - Palsa_T0_1 | ecosystem: Environmental > Terrestrial > Soil > Palsa > Peat permafrost | place: Sweden: Abisko...
TAGTCGCCGTTGGAGCGATAGCGCGTCTTGGCCGCCTCGCCGACGATCTGGTTGAACGCCGGATAGATGAAGTCGGCGAACTGGATCTCGGCGATCGGTCGCAACCCTTCCATCGCCATCCCGATCGCGACGCCGACGATCGAGGCTTCGGCCAGCGGCGTATCGACGATTCGGCGCGGCCCGAACTCCTCGAGAAAACCCTTGGTGATCAGGAAGACGTTGCCACGCGCGCCGACGTCCTCGCCCAGGATCAGGACGCGGTCGTCACGCACGAGCGCGGCGTGCAGCGTCGAGCGCACCGCCTCGACGTTGGTCATCACGCCGGTGCCGGTCGCGGTCTGTCGGCCGGCCGCTGCGCTGGTCGCCATCAGGTGTGCTCCTGCCAGGGGTGGTGGTCGCCCGCGACGACGTTGGTGTAGAGGCTCGCGGCGTCGGGGTACGGCTGCGCCTCGGCGGCGTCGGTCGCTTCGTTGGTCTCGCGCAGCACGTCTTGGCGCATCGCCTTGGCGCGCTCCGCGTCGAGCACGCCTTCCTCGAGCAGCACGGCTTCGAAGCGCGGCACCGGGTCGAGCTTGCGCTGCTCCTCGATCTCTTCGCGGCTGCGGTAGGTGCGGTCGTCGTCGTCGGTCGAGTGCGAGAGGTAGCGGTAGCACTTCGCCTCGACCAGCGTCGGACCGCCGCCGGTGCGCGCGCGCTCGAGCGCGGCATGCACCGCCCGGTAACTCTCGATCGGGTCGAAGCCGTCGCAGATCGCGCTCGGAATCCCGTATCCGGGGGCCTTGTCGGCGACGTGCGCGACGTGCATCTGCATGCTCTGGTGGGTCGAGATCGCCCATTCGTTGTTCTCGACCAAGAAGACGATCGGGAGTTGCTGGACGGCGGCGTAGTTGACCGACTCGTGCCACTCACCTTGCGAGGTCGTCCCCTCGCCGGTCGTGCACAGCACGGCGCGCCCCGACTCGCTGCGATAGGCGAAGGCCGCGGCGACGCCGACCGCATGGGTGACGTGCCCCGCGATGATCGAGGAGATCGACAGCACGCCCAGATCGTGGTTGGTGTAATGGTTCGGAAATTGGCGCCCGGCCGATCGGTCGGTCCGGCGGGCGAAGAGGGAGGAGAGGATCTCGAAGGGGGTCATCCCGACGCCCAGCGCGAGACCGAGGTCGCGGTAGTACGGGACCAGGACGTCGCGGCCGCGGGCGAACGCCGCCGCGGCGCCCGCCTGGATGGCCTCGTGCCCTTCGGAACCGAGCGCAAACGGAATCTTCCCCTGGCGATTGAGCTGAAAGCCACGGTTGTCGAGCTGGCGCTGGAGCAGCATGTTGCGGAACATCGCGACGAGCTGCTCGTCGCTGAGCCCCGCGCGCTCGAGCCGCCCGTGGGCCGTGGTGGTCTTCGCCATCGAGTCGATCCCTTGGGCGTGGTGTGTCAACCGAGGATACTCGCGCGCCGAGCGGCTTGACTCCTGCGGAAGGAGCATACCGGCAGTTTGTACGGAGATGGTCGAGATGGCCGGGGACGAGCGGGTCCGCTCTCTGCACGCGCGGGCGATCGCCGCCTTCGCGCGTCGCGACTTCACGGCGGCCGAGGCCGTGCTGCGCACGCTCCTCGGCGAGTGGCCGGAGGACCGCGACGCGCGCTTCAACCTCGGCTACGTCCTCGAGGCGCGCGAGCAACTCGACCAGGCGGCGGCGGTCTACGAGCCGCTGGCCGCCGCCGACGACGGCCCGGCGCTGGCGCGCTTGGGTCGCCTGCGCTCGGCGCAGGGCCGGCTCGACGAAGCCGCCGGAGCCCTGACCCGAGCGTGTGCCGCCGCCCCCAGCGACGCGCTGCTGGCCCGCGACCTGGGGATCGTCGAGAACCTGCGCGGGCGCTACCCGGAGTCGGCCAGCATCCTCGATGCCGTGGTCCGGGAGCGGCCGGACGACGCCCAGGCCTGGAGCGCGCTGGCCGACTCGCTGCGCGCGCTGCGCCGGCTCGACGAGGCCGAGGCCGCCGTCGACGAGGCGTTGCGGCGCGATCTGGGCTCGCTGCACGCGCGCATCGTCCGGGGTCAGCTGGCCTACGACCGGGGCGCCTTCGACCGGGCCGAAGCCGCCTTCAGCCGCGCCGCGACCCTCGTCCCCGGCAACCCCGAGCCGTACGTGAACCTGGGCGTGCTGGCGCACGGCTTGGGCCGGGTCGACGACGCGGTGCGCTTCCTGCGGACCGCGGTCGAGCTGGCCCCGGACGATCCGGTCGCGCACTTCGACCTGGGGATGAGCCTGCTGCTGGCCGGCGACTTCCCGGCCGGCTTCGCCGAGTGTGAGTGGCGGTTGCGCGATCCGCGGCTCCGGGGGAGCTACCCCTGGCGCGGGCGGCTCCCGCTCTGGGACGGCACCTCGCTCGATGGCGGCAGTCTGCTGGTGGCCCGGGATCAGGGGATCGGCGACTTCCTCTTGTGGGCGCGGCTGCTCCCGGCTGCGCACGCACGCGGGCTGCGCACCGTCGTCGAGTGTCCGCCTGCGCTGGCCGCGCTCTACGCCGGGTTTCCGGGGATCGACGAGCTGATCGCCGGCAGCGTTCCGCCAGAACGGGCGCCGGAGTTCGCCGCGCACCTCCCGCTGTGCAGCTTGCCGTTCGTGCTCGAGATCGACGCCGCCGCGATCCCGCTCCCGATCCCGCTGACACCCGATCCGGTGCGGACGGCCCGCTATCGCGAGCGCTTCGCGGCGCGCGGCGCACGGCGCACCGTCGGGATCGTCTGGGCCGGCGAGCCGTCGCACACGCTCGACCGCTTTCGTTCCTGCGGGCTGGATGCGTTCGGTGCGCTGGCCGGCGTCCCGGGCGTCGCCTGGGTGAGCCTCCAGAAAGGTCCGGCCGAACGCGAGGCGCTCGCGCCGCCGGCCGGGCTCGAGCTGCTCGCGCTGGGCGAGGAGTTGCACGGCTTCGACGACACCGCCGCCGCGGTCGCCGCCCTCGACCTGGTGATCGCGGTCGACACCTCGGTCGCCCACCTGGCGGGGACGCTCGGCGCGCCGAGCTGGCTGCTGCACGGCTTCGGGAACCACTGGCTCTGGCAGCTCGACCGTCACGACTCGCCGTGGTATCCCAGTCTGCGCATCTTCCGGCAGCACGAGCCGAACTCGTGGGAGGGTCTGTTCGCCGACGTGCGCGCCGCGCTGGAAGCGTGGGCCGCGGATGCGGCGGCGGTGGCGGTAGATTGACGGCGACCGTCGAATAAGGTCGGCAATGAGTCTGCGCTACACCGTCGCCGGTGTCGTCGCGGCGCTCGCGCTTGCCGTCGGCGGGTGCGGTCCCTTCACCGCTCCCCCGCTGGACGTCCACACGCCGCCGCCGGCGACTGCAACGCCGACCGCGACTCCCACGCCGACTCCGACGGCGGCGCACAGCCCGACTCCGACGCCGACTCCCACGCCGACGCCGACTCCTACCCCAACACCGTCACCGGCGCCGACACCCTCCCCGACGCCGTCACCGTCACCCACGCCGGGGCCGCTGAGCGTCAACCCGACGTCGCTGAATTTTATGACGCTCGGCACGCAGCAGACGTTCCAGGTGAACGAGCCCGGCTATACTGGCACGTTCACCCTGGACGACGGCGGCAGTTGCACCGGAATCGCTTTGTACTCCCCGAGCAGCGGTCCCGGCCCGAGCTTGACGGTCACGGTGACGTCGATCAGCAGCCCCTTCACCTGCACGATCACGGCCTCGGACTCGTACGGTCAGACCGCGATCGAGATGATCACCGTCTCCTTCCGCTGACCGGCTTTCCTCAGGCGGTGACGATCCCGGCGGCCGTCTCGAGTCCGAGCCGGCCGATCGACTCCTCGCGCATCTTGTACTTCTGGACTTTGCCGCTGACCGTCATCGGCCAGCCGTCGACGAACAGCACGTAGCGCGGGATCTTGTAGTGCGCGATCTGCCCGCGGCAGTAGTCGCGGATCGCGTCCGCGTCGGCCTGCGCGCCCTCGTGCAGGATCACCCACGCGCACAGCTCTTCGCCGAACTTCTCGTCGGGGACGCCGATCACTTGGACGTCCTTGATCGCCGGGTGCGCGTAGAGGAACTCCTCGATCTCGCGCGGGTAGACGTTCTCGCCGCCGCGGATGACCATGTCCTTGATGCGGCCGCTGATGTTGACGTAGCCGTCCTCGTCCATCATCGCGATGTCACCGGTGTGCATGTAGCGTCCCGCGTCGATCGCGGTCGCGGTCGCCTCGGGGTTCTCCCAGTAGCCGAGCATCACGACGTAGCCGCGGGTGCACAGCTCGCCGGGCGTCCCACGCGGGACGGCCTTTCCATCGGGGTCGACGATCTTGACCTCGACGTGTGGGTGGACGCGCCCCACGGTTCCGGTGCGCTTCTCGACCGGATCGTCGGTCAGCGTCTGCGTCGAGACGGGCGAGGTCTCCGTCATCCCGTAGCAGATCGTGACCTCGGGCATGTGCATCTCGGCCTGCACGCGCTTCATCACCTCGACCGGGCACGGACTGCCGGCCATGATCCCGGTCCGCAGGCTGCCCAGATCGAACTCGCGGAAGTTGGGCAGCGCGAGCTCCGCGATGAACATCGTCGGGACGCCGTAGAGGGACGTGCAGGCTTCGCTCTCGATGGCCTGCAGCGTCAGCTCGGGGTCGAAGGTCCAGTTCGGGATCACGACCGTCGCGCCGTGCGTGGTGGAGGCGAGGTTGCCGAGCACCATCCCGAAGCAGTGATAGAAGGGCACCGGAACGCAGACGCGGTCGGCCTCGGTGTAGCGACAGCCTTCGCCGATGAAGTAGCCGTTGTTGAGGATGTTGTGGTGCGAGAGCGTCGCGCCCTTCGGGAAGCCGGTCGTCCCCGAAGTGTATTGGATATTGATCGCCTCGTCGAACTGGCATCGCGCCTTGCGCGACGCCAGCGTCGCCTCGTCGCACTCGACGGCCCGCGCGACGTAGGCCTCCCAGGCGACCTCATCGGCGCGCGGCGGCTCCTCGCCGAGGACGACCACCTCGCGCAGGGCGGGCAGTTGCGGGCGCACCTCGCGCACCATCGCCAGATACTCGCTGGTCTTGTAGCGGTCGAGCGTGACCAGCGTCGAGACGCCACTCTGGCGCAGCGCGTACTCCAACTCGTTGAGCCGGTAGGCCGGGTTGACGTTGACCAGGATCGCGCCGACCTTCGCGGTCGCGTACTGGACGAGCATCCACTCGAGCGAATTGGGTGACCAGATGCCGACCCGCTCGCCGTGCGCGACGCCGGCGGCGACGAAGGCCCGGGCGACCCGATCGGTCTCGGCGGCGAGGGCTGCGTAGGAGAGGCGCCGTCCCTGGTGGACCGAGACGACGGCGTCGCGGCCGGGGAAGCGCCGGGCCGTGCGATCGAGGTTGTCCCCGATCGTCTCGCCCAGCAGCGGCACTGCGCTGGCCCCGTGGGCGTAGCTGGACTGGGCCATGATCACTCCTCCCGCACAATGGCGCGGTCGAGTACGATCCGACGGGCGGCGGAAATTTCCCTCACCAACTGACCGCGCCGGCCCGGGAAGGGCAGGGAGCCGGATCACAGCCCGTCCGCCTGCACAAGGAAAGGAGCGCACGGCGCAAAATGCCAGTCGGGCCGAGCGGGTGGGGCGTCCCCCAACACAGCCCCTAGCTTTCTTTTTCCCGCGACGTGTTCTCGTGAGAGGAAATAGGCGTATGCGCTCGCCGTTTGAGGTCGTCCGCTGGACGCGCGTGTTCGCGCGGCCGGTAGGCGTTGCTCTCGTTCTCGCTCTGGCGGCCGGTTGCTCCGGCGGCAGCTCGTCCACCGTTCCGGCCGCCGGCCCCAACCACGACTCGAGCAACGACAAGACTGCACAGGTGACCATCACGATCGACTGGGCGGCTTCGTCCGGAAGCTCGGCGGTGTCGTCGACGGTGCGTACACCGAAATACCTCCCAACCACCGCGCTCTCCGTCTCGGTCAGCGTCAACGGGGGCGCGTTGCAGATCGTCAACAGCCCGATCACGACGTTGACGATCGCGGCGCCGGTCGGCGTCGACACGTTCGTGTTCAATAGCTACGATCAGCCGCGCGCCGGGGGGAACATCCTGAGCACGGCGCAGCTCTCCCAGAATATCATCGACGGCCAGGCCAATACGATCTCGACCGTGCTGCAAGGCGTCGTGGCCTCGGTCACGCCGGTCGTGAGCAGCACGAACTTCCCGGCCGGCACCGCGAACTCGTTCACCGTCACCGCGACCGCCAAGGACGCCGACGGGAACGTCATCATCAACAGTCACTACAACACGGCGATCCTCCTGGCGATCGTCGACCCCGCCAACACCGGCACCCTCGCCCTCTCGCAAAACACGCTAACCGGGCCGCCGTACAGCGCGACGCTCTCGTACAACGGCGAGACGCTCGTCACTGCCAGCATCACCGCTTCGGCGACCGGCGCGACCGGCGGCAGCGTGACGATCACGCCGACGCCGACCGTCTACGAGTGCCCGGTCGCCGGCGAGCCGCAATACATCGCGGGGGCGAAGGACGGGACAGCCTGGTACACCGACAACAACAACACGGTCGTCCACATCACGACCAACTGTGTGCTCAGCCCGTACACGATCCCGACCGGCAACGCGAACCCGCAGGGGATCACGCTGGGCGAGAACGGCAACATGTGGTTCACCGAGTACAACTCGAGCAAGGTCGCGGAGGTCACGCCGAGCGGCTCGGTCTCGGAGTTCGGTACCCTGTTCGGCTCGGACTCACCGCAGATGCTCGCCGACCGCGGCGACGGTACGGTCTGGTACGCCGGCTACGGCGGCAACCACGTCGGCTACGTCAACGAGTTCAACGGCGTCGCGGGTGAGACGACGATGCCCACCGGCGGCTCGGGCCCGTGGGACGTCGTCGAGGCGCCCAACGGCTACCTGTACGTCTCCGAAAACCTCAACGACGACATGGCCCGTCTCGCCACCCTGTTCCAGAGCCCGATCCCACAGACGCCCGTGACCAGCGGGTCGGAGTCCGAATCGGTCGTCCTCGGCCCCGACGGCAACCTGTGGTTCACCCAGTTCGGCCTCGACCACATCGGCGTCGTCTCGCCGACCACGAACGCGCAGATCGGCTACTACGCGACGGCCTCGCCCAGCAGCGTCCCGGTCGACATCACGGTCGGGAAGGACGGCGCGCTGTGGTACACCGAGTCCGGCATCGACCGGATCGGCCGCATGCTGACCACCGGCGTTTCGGCCGGCGAGTACCACACGCTCTCCTCCAACACCGGCGTCAAGGGGATCGCGACCGGCTCCGACGGCGCGATCTGGTTCTGCGAGTCGAACACGTCCAAGGTCGGAAGGCTGGTGTACTGATGGATCGTACGAAAGGAATGATGGGGATGCGCGCACGGTTCACCCTCGCCGGCGTCGCGGCGCTCGCGGCGCTCGCCGTCGGGTGCGGCGGAGGCGGTGGGGGCGGCAGCAGTCCGGCGGCGGTCTCGCCGGCGACCACGGCGCCCTCGTCGACCGGGCAGATGCAGCTCTACCTCGTCCCGGCCTCGACGTCGACCGGCAGTCCGGTCGTCATCCCGACCGGCGCGCTGGGAGGGACGACGCAGTCGGTCTCGTTCGACGCCCTCGGCCAGGCGCAAGGCGTGCTGGTCGTCGAGGCGGGCTTCACGGGCACGTTCACCGAGAGCGTGAACGGGACGACCTGCAACAGCGGCGTCACCGTGACGCCGACGTCGGCTTCCGGGAAGAACAACGCCGTCTTCGTGATCACCGCCGCAGCGGCCGGGATCTGCAGCGTCACCATCACTGACGGGACGAACGTCGGCTCGGTTCTGGTCGACATCACGACGACCACCGGTTCGATCTCCAGCACGAAGCGGAACTGACCGGCTCCGCGGTCGAATCGTGGGGGATGACGTCCGTCGTCATCCCCCACGACGACCTGATCCTGACCCGGCGCCGGCTCCACGCGGCGCCGGAGTTGTCGATGGTGGAGCATGCCACGGCGGCCTTCGTCGCCGAGCAGCTCGGCGCGCTCGGACTCGACGAGATCCGAACCGGCATCGGCCAGACTGGCGTGCTGGGCACCCTCATCGGCGGCCGGCGGGGGCCGGTGACGCTGCTGCGCGCCGACATGGACGCGCTGCCGATCGAGGAACTGAACGAGGTCCCGTACCGCTCGGCGCGGCCGGGCGTCATGCACGCCTGCGGGCACGACGGGCACGTCGCCATCCTGCTGGCCGTGGCGCGAACGCTGGCGGCACGCCGGGCCGAGGTCCCGGGGACGCTGGTCTTCTGCTTCCAACCGGGTGAAGAGGGACACGCCGGCGCCAAGAAGATGATCGACGACGGCGCGCTCGAGCATCCGCACGTCGAGCGCACCTTCGCGCTGCACCTCTACAGCGGCCTCGACGTCGGCAAGATCGGGGTGCGCGACGGCGCCTTCTTCGCCTCGGCCGACGAGTTCGAGTTGACGATCCGCGGCCAGGGCGGTCACGGCGCGATGCCGCAGCTGGCCGTCGACCCGATCGCCGCCGGCGCCTACCTCGTCACGCTGCTGCAGACGATCGTCAGCCGCGAGGTCGCCCCGAAGGACCCGGCGGTCGTGACGGTCGGCCAGTTCAGCGCCGGGACGACTTTCAACGTGATCCCCGACCAGGCGACGATGAAGGGGACCGTGCGCGCCTTCGACGCCGAGGTGCGGGCTTCGATGCCGCAGCGGATCGAGCGCATCTTGGCCGGGCTCGCCCAGTCACTGCGCTTCGAGTACGACTTCAACTACCGCTGGTTGTATCCGCCGACCGTCAACGACCGCACGATCAACGACCTGGTGCGCGCGGCCGGGCGGCGCGAGCTGGGCGCGCAGAACGTCGTCGAGCACGACATCGTCATGTGGGCCGAAGACATGGCGTTCATGCAGGAGCTGCGTCCCGGCGCCTACTTCATCGTCGGCGCGCGGGGTGGCGAGGCGACCGCGTTCCCGCACCACAACGCGCGCTTCGACATCGACGAGCGCGCGCTCGACGTCGGATATCGGATGATGCTCGCGCTCGGACTGACCGGCTGAGGGCCGCTCAGTCGCCGACCGTCGCGACGCCCTCGAGGACGAGCGCCTTGGCGAAGGCGCGTCCGATGCCGTCGCTGGCCAAGGCCTCGAGCTCGGCCAGGGTCGCCGGGCCCTGTTCGAGCCGGCGCAGCAACGCGACGCACGCGACGGGATAGCCGATGGACTTCCCCGGCAGGACCAACTCGAAGCTGGTCGGCTGCACGCGCGCGCGGTACGGGACGTCGGTTCGCAAGCTCACCCGGTCGGACGGCGTCAGCTCGGCGGCCCGGGCGAGTTGCGGGAAGATCTCGCCGGCGTCGGTGCGCGCCAGCGCGAACAAGTCGTTCGCCAGCAGCTCGCGCGCCGCGTTCAGCACGGCCGGCGTGCAGGCCGCGGTGAAGCGCCGCGCGACCAGCTCGCCCAAGCGGCTCGCGAAATCCGGCGCGTCGAGCCAGCCGAGCGGGAGCGACCGGCGCAATTCGACGTCCTGCAGTGGGGCCAGCCGCAGCAGCGCATCGAGCAAATCGACGATCCGCAGCGGGAGCAGCGCCAGCGTCAGATGCAGCGAGCGGCTCGCGCCGGTCGTCGCCGCGTGCGCGAAGCCGCGTGGGACGTAGAGCGTGTCGCCGGCTTCGAGCGTGACCTCGCGCTCGAGCACCGCGCGCGGGTCGCCGTTGGGCGCCGAGAACGGTTGGCTCTCGATCGGCAGCTCGACCAACGGCCGGTAGATGCGCCAGGTCTTCGTCCCGTCGAGTTGGAGGACCAGCGTGTCGTGCGTGTCGTGGTGCAGCGCGAAGCCTTGCGCGCGCGGCGGCGTGAGATAGACGTTGGCTTGGACGAACGCGCCCAAGCGACGCTGCAAGGCGGTGCACAGTCGTTGCAGCCGGCCGCTGAAGAACGCGGCGTCCTTGATCAAGAGCGAGTAGCCGCGGTCGAAGGCGCCGGCGACGCCGCGCGGATCGACGTGCAGCTGCGGGCTCCGGCCGGTCGCGCGCGCCCGCGGCGCGGGTCGTTCGATCGTGTACTGCTCCGCCGGGAGGGCGCTCGCGTCGGCGCGCATCAGCGCGAAGCGCTCGACGTCGCGCGAGCCGACGGCCAACGCCTCCTCGACGTCGGCCAAGCCGTAGAGCGTCGCCCAGTGCTCCGCCTCGCCGCGCGCGACGTGAAGTGGGGCGCGCTCGAAGTAGTCGGCGAGGAACGTGGCCTCGTCGACCGGTGCCACCAAGGTTGCGAGGACGCCGTCGGCGTCCGTCAGCTCCGGTGTGTCGCGGATCAAATCTCAGGCTGCTCTCATCGACGGCTCAAACATTTCACAGCGCTCATGCGTACAATCGGCAAGAACTTCAACGACGAGGAGCCCGCGTGTACGCACCCCAGCCGCTGCCCGTTCCTGCCCCGACCCTCCTGCACCTGATCGGCCTACTCGACGCCGACCTGGTGGCGTCGTTCGCGACGCTCAGCGCCGAGCTTGCCCAGCCGGCCGGAGGGACCGTCATCGTCGACGTGCGCGACCTCCACGTCACCGGCGAACCGATGATGCGCGGGCTGGTCGAGGCCGTACGCACCGCCCGGGCCGCCGGGCGCGACGTGCGTCTAGTCGCCAAGAGCCTGCCCTGGCGCGGCCTGGTGCGGACCGAACTCTCCACCCAGCCGCCGGTCGACCCGACCCTGCAGGCCGCCGTCCGGCGGACCGTGATCCTGGCCCACAGCGCCCAGTACGTCGAAAACCCCAACGGGAAGAAGAAGCCTCGCTGAATCCCGTTCGCCAAATGTCGGATGACAGGTGGCGGGAAATGGACTATGGTGGGGGTTCCCATGCGCCCCGTCGAGCACGACGCGTGCGGGGTTGGGTTCCTCGCCGACCTCGCTAATCGCGCCTCTCATGAGACCGTCCGCCTCGCGTTGAACGCCGTCGCCGCGATGGAGCACCGCGGTGCCCGGGCAGCCGACGGCCGGACCGGCGATGGCGCGGGGATCCTGTTGGAGACGCCGCGCGCGCTGTTCCTGCGCGAGCTGGCCGCCGCCCACGTGCGGGTCCCCGAGCGCCACCTGGCCGCCGTCTGCGTCTTCCTCTCCGCCGACGAGGACCTGGCCGCCGCGATGCGGGCCAAGATCGAGCACGCGATCCGGGCCGAACAGGTCGCGCCGATGCGCTGGCGGGTCCCGCCGGTCGACCGAACCGTGTTGGGTGCCCAAGCCGCGGCGAGCGCGCCCTCCTACGAGCAGCTGCTGGTCGACATGGGGCCGGGCAACACCCGGGAGCGGATGCGGTCGGTGCGCCGGGCGGTGATCCGCACCCTGCACGAGGCCGGCGACGCGGCGACGCTGGTCAGCGCCTCGCCGACGACGGTCGTCTACAAGGGGCTGCTCTCCTCGAGCGAACTGGGCGCGTACTTCGCCGACCTGCGCGACCCCGCGTGCGCCTCGCAGTTCGCGGTCTTCCACCAGCGCTTCAGCACCAACACCTCGCCGAGCTGGCGGCTCGTGCAGCCCTTCGGGCTGATCGCGCACAACGGCGAGATCGACACGATCACCGGCAACCGCGCCTGGATGCGGGCGCGCGGCGTCCTCTCGCCGCGCGGTGCGAGCGACTCGCTCGAGTTCGACGTCGCGCTCGACGCGATGCTGGGCAGCGGATACCGCGTCGACGATGCGGTCGACTTGATGCTCTCGCCGGCGATCGACGACGATGAACGGCTGCGCTCTTACTACGACGCGCACATCCCGACCGTCGAACCGTGGGACGGTCCGGCGGCGATCGTGTTCGCCGACGGCGACCGGGTCGGTGCGGCCCTCGACCGCAGCGGCTTCCGCCCGTTGCGCTGGTGCATGACGGCCTCAGGGAAGGTGTTGGCGGCCTCGGAGGCCGGCGTGGTCGACTTCGGCGACGACCCGATCGTCGAGCGCGGCCGGCTCGGTCCCGGTGAGCGCATCGTCGTGCGCTTCGCGACCAGCGAGCTGATCCGCCCCGAGACATTCCGCGCGAATCATCGCGCCGGCGCCGACTTCCGCGCGACGGTGCGCTCGTGGCGCTTCGAGCTGCCGCCCGAAGAGTCGCCGCGCGAGGTCGATCCCGCGGCGTTGCGCCGCGACTTAGTCCGCTTCGGCTTCACCAAGGACGAGCTGTCCGGGGTCGTCGCGCCGTTGGCCGCCGGTAGCGAGCCGGTGTGGTCGATGGGTGACGACGCCGCGCTGCCGTTCCTCGAACGCCGGATGCCCGTCACCGAGTACTTGCGCCAGCGTTTCGCGCAGGTTACCAATCCGCCGATCGACGCGCTGCGCGAAGGCTTCGTCTTCGACATGCGCGCCTGGGTCGGCAGCGGCGACAGCAACGGCGACGTCCCGGCGCCGGGCAGCATCGTCACCGTCGACACCGCGCTGCTCGACGAGGGCGCGTTCGACGCGCTCGCCTACGATGCACGCCTCGTCCCGCATCGCATCGCGCTCGACTGCGGCGCGACGGGCTTGCGCGCGCGGATCGCCGAGATCGCCGACGAGGCGGAACACGCCGTCCGCGAGGGCGCGACCTATCTGGTCCTCGACGACCGCGTGGTCGCGCTGCCGGTCCCGGCGATCCTGGCTGCCGGCGCGGTCCACCAGCGCTTGACCGCCGTCGGGCTGCGCATGCAGGCCTCGATCGCCGCCTGCGACGGCTTCGCCCGCGACGCGCACGCCTGCGCCGCGCTGATCGCCGCCGGCGCGAACGTCGTCACGCCGTGGCTCGCCGCGCGCGCCGCCGTCGCCGAGGCCGGCACCGCCGGTCCGTTGCTCGACGCGCTGCGCACGGCGCTGGTGAAGGTGCTGGCGAAGCTCGGCATCTGCACGCTGCGCTCGTACGTCGGCGCGCAGACCTTCGAGACGCTTGGGCTGCGCGACGAGATCGTCTCGACCTGCTTCCCCGGGATGGGCGCGCACGTGCAAGCGCTCGGGTTCGACGAGCTCGAAGAAGACCTGCGCGCGTGGTTGGTCCTGGCCGAAGAGGGTGCGGAGCCGCCGCAGCGCGGCCTGTTCCGCTATCGCCGCGACGGCATCCATCGCCACTTCGACCCGCCGCTGCTCAAGGGACTGCGCAAGACGATCGTCGCGCGCGACGAGGCCGCCTTCCTCAAGCTCTCCGACGACCTCGAGGTGCGCGAAACGATCTCGCTGCGCGACCTGATCGAACCGGTCGCGCTGGGCGAGCGGGTCGCGCTCGAAGAGGTCGAGCTTGAAGAGGCGATCCTGGCGCGCTTCGTCACCGCCGCGATGTCGCTCGGCGCGCTCGGACCCGAGGCGCACGAAGCGGTCGCGGCCGGCGCGAAGCTGGCCGGTGCGCGCAGCAACGGCGGCGAGGGCGGCGAGGATCCGACCCGCACGCTCAACACGGTCAAACAGGTCGCCTCGGCGCGCTTCGGCGTCTCGGCCGAGTACCTGGCGACGGCCGAGGAGCTCGAGATCAAGATCGCCCAGGGCGCGAAGCCCGGCGAGGGCGGCCAGATTCCGGGCTTCAAGGTGACGCCGGAGATCGCGGTGCTGCGCGGCGCGGCGCCGGGGCAGCAACTCGTCTCTCCGCCGCCGCATCACGACATCTACTCGATCGAAGATCTGGCCCAGCTGATCTACGACTTGCGCCGCGCGAACGCGAAGGCGAAGATCGCGGTCAAGCTCGTCGCGCAGGCGGGGATCGGCTTCGTCGCCAGCGGTGTCGCCAAGGCGCGCGCCGACGTCGTGCACGTCGCCGGCCACGACGGCGGGACCGGCGCCTCGCCGCTCGGCTCGATCAAGCACGCCGGGTTGCCGTGGGAGCTGGGGCTGGTCGAGACGCACCACACGCTGGTCGCCAACGGCCTGCGCGGCCGCGTCAAGCTGCGCGTCGACGGCGGCTTCAAGACCGGCCGCGACGTGATCCTCGGCGCGATGCTCGGCGCCGACATGTTCGCCTTCGGGACGGCGCTCTTGGTCGCGCTGGGCTGCATCTACGCGCACCAGTGCCATCTCAACACCTGCCCGGTCGGGATCGCGACGCAGGACGCCGCGCTGCGCGGCAAGTTCCCCGGCTCGGCCGAGGACGCGGAGACGTTCCTGCGCTTCGTCGCGCGCGACGTCCGCCGCCGCCTCGCCGCGCTGGGCGCGCGCTCGCTCGAAGAGATCCGCGGCCGCAGCGATTTGGTCAAGCCGCGCGGCGACCGCGCGAAGGGGATCGACCTCGACGAGCTCCTGCGGCTCCCCGAGACGCGCGCGCCGTACGATTCCGCGCGGGTCGACAACGCCCACCTCGACGACGAGGCGATCCCCGGCGGGACGCAGCGCATCACGCCGTCCGACCGCGCCGTCGCCGCGCGCCTGTCGTACGACGCGGTCATCCGCAAGCAGCGCGGCGAGTACGTCGGCCCGGCGGTCTACCGCTATCACGGCAGCGCCGGCCAGAGCTTCGGCGCCTTCCTGGCCGCGCCGTTGACCCTCGAGCTCGACGGCGAAGCCAATGACGGGACCGGCAAGGGGATGAGCGGCGGGATGCTGATCGTGCGCGGCGCCGGGACGGACGATGAGCCGGCGATCGGCAACGCCTGCTTCTACGGCGCGCGTGGCGGCGCGGCGTACGTGCGCGGGACGGCCGGCGAACGGCTCGCGGTCCGCAACAGCGGCGCCACGATCGTCGTCGAAGGCGCCGGCGATCACGCCTGCGAGTACATGACGAAGGGGTCGGTCGCGATCCTCGGCCCGACCGGCCGGAATCTCGCCAGCGGCATGACCGGCGGTGAGCTGTTCGTTTTACGGGAACACGCGCAGCGGCTCGGCCCGACGCCGCTGATCGCGCACGACCTCGACGTCGCCGACCGGGCGCGACTGCGCGCGCTGCTGGCCGAGCACGCGGAGCGGGCCGGCTCCCGCCGCGCGCGCGCGCTGCTCGAGGAGGAGCCGCACGGGCTCGACGCCTTCGTGCGGATCGCGGTCGTCGTCCCCCAGCCGGCGGCGGTCCCGGTCTAAGTCGGAGGCGGCTTCGGCTGGTTCGACGAGGCGGCGTTGAAGGCGGCGTCCGCGGCCTTCTTGGCTTGATCGGCGAAGGTCGTCATGTGCGCTTGCGCCGCGGCCGTCCCCGCCTCGAGGACCGTCTTCCCGGTCGCGATGAACGTGCCGGCGTGCTCGAGCGCGGCGTTGTACTGCTCCTGCGCCGCCGCCTGCACGTGCGGGGCCTGCTCGACGAGCGTCTTGTGTAGGTCCTGAGCGCGCGAGACCGCGTCGGCGACCAGCGGTTGGGCCTGCTCGGCGGTCTTCTGCATCGCCTCGGCGGCCAGCTGCTGCAGCTGTTTCGCCTGGTCGATCGCCCGGTTCCAGTAGTCCATCGAACCTCATCCTTCCTTAGGCTTCGGAGGCTTCGGCTCCAGTATCCCCACCATGGACGATGAGAACCCAGCGCAGGGCCCGCGCGTATTGGTCGAGTTCCCGCACGGTCCGGCGGAGCCAGCGAAAGGCGGGGTCGCTCCGCTCCTGGGTACCGGCCTTCTCTTCGACCAGTTTCACGTAGGCGACGATCGCGCCGAGCTGGGCCTCGACCCCCTCCCAGCGCTCGCGCAGCGTCGCCGCCGAGGCGTCCGGCAGCCGGTCGAGGACGGGGGGCGCCGGCTGCCCGGTGAAGCGCAGCGCGAATTCCAGCCGCGCGAGGGCGTAATCGCTCGAGCCCTGGATGAAGCTCGCGAGCAAGTTCACCAAGCGTGGGTTCATGGTCGTAGCGGGATTCC
>Ga0302324_100014724_pt1 | contig 15739 bp, 8 predicted proteins | sample Palsa_T0_1_FD_201949 | JGI IMG/M metagenome (GOLD analysis project Ga0302324, IMG submission 201949) | Peat permafrost microbial communities from Stordalen Mire near Abisko, Sweden - Palsa_T0_1 | ecosystem: Environmental > Terrestrial > Soil > Palsa > Peat permafrost | place: Sweden: Abisko...
AGGTACATCAGGGCCTGGCGGCCGGCCTGTCCCAGGCCGGCGGCGCCCGCGAGCCCCTCGAGTTCGTAGGCCATGTGGCGCTTGTTGCCGAGCGCGGCGTGGCGCCGCAGCGCCGCGCCGAACAACCTCCAGGCCTGGAGGGCTGGCCGGCGTCTCACGCGACCTCACCGAGGCTGCTCAGCATCACGCTCACGCCGTCGGGATCGCCTGCCTCCCGGAACAGCTTCAGCGCCTGCCAGAAGAGCGACCGGGCGCGGCGGAATTCACCGCGGTGACGGGCGGTCTGGCCGAGCATGTTGTAGGCACTTGCCTGCCCGATCATGTCGCCGGCCCGCGACGCATCGGCGAGCTGACACTCGAAGTGCTGCTCGGCCTCGTCGTCGGCGCCCACTGCGAGCGCCGCTTCACCGAGGAAGCGATACGCCAGCGCCAGACCGCGGTGGTCGCCTCGGGCTGCGCACAGCTCGTTGCCGTGGCAGGCCAGGTCCGTGGTCCGTGCGTAATTGCCCTGGAAGCAGGCCAGCGCGCAGGCCGCCAGCACGGCGGATGCCCGGACGGCGGCGTCAATCGCGCGCTGCCGGGCGTCGTCACGGGCAAGCAGCCGATCGAGCTGCAGCACGCCCTCGGCGAGGACCGCGCTGCTGCCAGAGCGGGCGGAGCGCGGCGGCCAGGCGCAGTCCGTCAGCGAGACACCGGCTGTCGTGCTCGGCCTGCCGATAGGCGAATTTCAGGGCGGCGCGGAAATTTGGGTAGGCCTTTTCCATCTCGTCAAGCAGCCCCGCCTGCCCGGGCCCGTTCAGTCCCGCGCGGGCGGCGAGCGCCACCGTCAGGAAATACTCCAGGTGCCGCCGCTGCACAAGGTCCAGTTCCCTCGTCTCGGCCAGGCGCTCCTGCGCGTACTCCCGCACGGTCTGCAGCATCCGGAAACTTGGCGTTTCCCCGGCAATGACCTCCAGCAGGCTTTGATCGGCCAGGCCCACCAGATCCTGCAGCGTCACAACCGGGTCCTCGTTCCCGCTGACCGCGGCCGCGGCAGCGGCGTCGAACGGCCCAGCGAATGCCCCGAGGTGGGTGAACAAGCGCCGGGCCAGAGGCGGCAGCAGATCGTGACTCCAGTCCAGCGTGGCCCGCAGCGTCTGCTGCCGCTGCGGTGCGTCCCGCGGACCTCCGGTGAGCAGCGCGAGGCGGGACCGCAGCATTGGCAGCAGGGCCCGTGGCGGGTACAGCCGGGTCCTGGCTGCGGCCAGCTCGATGGCCAGCGGCAGGCCATCCAGGGCAGCGCAGATCTCGGCAATGGCGGCCAGCTCGCCGCCGTCCGGAGCGAAGTCCGGCCGGGCCGCCCGGGCCCGTACGATGAACAACTGGACGGCCTCGCTGTCCTCCGCGCCAGTGCCATCCGCCGCCCCGGGCAGATGCAGCGGGGGAACCCGCAACGTACGCTCTCCGTACAGGCGGAGGGCGATCCGGCTGGTTACCAGCAACCGGATCGCCGGGTCGGCAGCCAGCATCCTGGCCAGCACTTCGGTCTCGTCCAGCAAGTGCTCCACGTTGTCCACCACGAGCAACAGCTCGCGGTCCCGCAGCGCCACCTTCAGGTCAGCCTCGGCGGTTTCTGCCGACGCCGACGCCAGACCCAGTTCGCGGGCCAGCGTCGTGGCCATCAACGATGAATCACGGACCGGGGCCAAGTCGATGAACGCCACGCCATCGGCAAAGTTACCGGCCAGGTCACGGGCCGCCTGCAGCGCCAGCCGCGTCTTGCCGGTGCCGCCAGCCCCGGTGAGGGTGACCAGCCGGGAGGCCGCCACCGCCGTCGCCACCTCAGTCCGCTCGCGCTCCCGGCCGATCAACGCAGTGGCCGGGGCGGGCAGCGGCGCGGGAGTTAGCCTGGGCCGCTGCGCCACCGGTTGCGGCGGCGCCGGGGGCTGGTCCAGTGATACAGCCGCCCCGCTGGGTTTCCCGGACCTCTGGGCTCGAGCCGCCGGGGGCACTACCGGGCCGCTTGCGGCGACGTCATTTCCGGTCTCGCGCAAGGCAGCTAGCGACGGCACGGACCACGATGTAGCCGGGATGGCATCCGGCGGGACTTCCATCGGGTCGAGCAGCGCCAGCATGTCCGCCCTGGTGGCCACCGCGCCCCAGCTGGCCAGCATGGTGACGATGCCGACGACGTCCGACGTGGTCAGCACCGCATTGTCGGTGCCGTTGATCTTGTGGCTAAGGACGTCGGGATGAAGCCCGATCGACCGGGCCAGCTGCTGCTGCGTACGCCCCACCGCCCGCCTGTGCTGCCGCACCGCCGCACGGAACGCGCGCAGATCCCGCACCCGCGTCTCCCAGCCCTTGCCGCCGCCGTCCAGGCAGGGTGGCCACCACCGCCCGGCTTCACCACATCGAGCCGCAAAGCGTCCGGTTCGCTTCCTCGTGCTCAGTTTAGATTCGGAAGCCACCGGATAGCCACAGTCAGTAAGGAAACGCAAAAAACTACCTGGATACGCCCTGCTGCGACAGGAACAGCGGTATGAACCGCCCCGGGAGGGCGGCATCCTGACGGTAGTAGGCATCCTCGGCAGCCTCGACGAGTAGCCAGAATCAGGAACGGCCGGTCCCTAGGGGGAACCGGCCGGTGAACAGGTGAGGTGTTCACGTTTAGGGCTGACCTGCGCGGATGCGGGCTTGTTTCGGTCCGGCCCACAGGTTAAGCGCGGTGTGGCCACACTATCTGGGGGTGGCTGTTCCGGTTCTTAAGACGTGAAAGCAGTCAAGATCCCTCCGCGGACGCCGGGAGCCAATTGCTATGCCGAGCGGTGGGTGCGCACCGTGCGGTCTGAGTGCACCGACCGGATGCTGATCTACGGCGAACCGCACCTGCGGACGGTGCTCGCAACATACGCCGGCCATTACAACGCTCACCGCCCGCACCAGTCTCGCCAGCAACGACCACCCAACCACGACATGCCAGTCGTCATGCCCCTCGAAACACCCGTGCAGCGACGGAAAGTGCTCGGCGGTGTGATCAGCGAGTACTACAGGGCCGCATGAACAACTCCACCAACCTGCAGGTCAGACAACACTCGACGAGTTTTGGAGCGGTACAGCAATGCCCGGCGATCCTTTCCGCTTACAGCATTGGGCGTTAGCATTCAGGTCTGCGGCGGCAGGCTGCCGATGTAACTTCCAGCGTTGTGTGGCGTTTCCCGGATTTACCTGGTGTGTCCGCTGGCTCGGACCGCTCGCGGTCTTGTGCCGGGCCACGTTAGTTGGCACCTGGCCAAGATTGCCGACTCCGAGCCACTCGCGGCCCCGAGCTCGTTGTGACACCCAGCTATAGATGGCGGTCCCCCAAGTGCACTTGGCGGCTGCATCGGAACATGCAGGTCAGATCACCGATTCGGTACCAAGCCGCCAAGTAGAGCTGGGAGATTCCGCCATCTGCAGCTGGTGATTCAGGCGAATGCCAAGGTCGCGGTCATCGTTCGCCATATAAAGCTGGCGGTCACACTCATCTTGCGAGGACCCGGGCTACCCACGAGACTGCAGACATGACGGCTGAATCGGGGCCAGAGGGTACTGCTTCCGGGCGCGGCACAAGGTCCGAGCTGCGGGCGTCTGATCGGGACCGAGATCAGGTCGTGGAGATCCTGCAGGTTGCCGCGGGCGACGGTCGACTCTCCCTGACCGAGCTGGATGAGCGCTTGGACGCTGCGTTGTCTGCCCGTACCATCGGGGAGCTGAAGGGGCTGACCGCCGACCTCCCCTTGGAGGGAATGCCTCCGCAAGCCAGGGACCTTATCCGGATCGACCAGCGTTTCGGCCATGTCACACGCACCGGCCGCTGGCTGGTTCCGCGCCGCATGGAGATCCTGCTGATGTTCTGCGAAGCGAAGCTCGACTTCACCGACGCTCTCGTTACCCACAACACCCTGGACATCGATGTCGACCTGCGAATCGGAGGAAACCTGACCCTGGTGACCAGGCCGGGGATCCTCGTCGACACGGACGGCCTGACGCGCAGCAGAGGCGACATCAAGATCCGCCCCGCATCCGACCCCGGGGCCCCGGTTATCCTGCGTGTGCACCTGACAGGGCAGTCTCGCGGAGGCGACATCACCGCTCGCTCCCCGCGGCGGAAGGTCTCAGAGTCGCTACGCCACAAGCCACGGAGTATTGACAGTTGAGTCGGGGATTGGAGGCGGAGTATCTGCCACCGCGCCAGCCCCGACCGGCACCGGACGCAATGCCAGTGCGAACAACCGTGGCAGTTTGTCGCTGGTGCTAAGAATCTTGGCCGCACGGTGCCGACTGCAGTGGCCCGTTCGACGCAACACCCTACGGGGTTCCAGGAGTCGGCCACCGACCCTGACCTGGGTCTCGATGCGGTCCGCTCGTATTCGTTGATGAGGCCGCCGGGGACGGGCCGGCGCCTGATCCGCTCCTGGGAGAGATCAGCGACAGGGTGGTCGGGCCGGGGCGGGCGGAGATGGCGGCTGCGGTGAGGCCGCCGTCCGTTGCAGGATGTGCACGTAGCGGGTGCCGACCTCCATGACGAATAGGCAGTACAGGCGCTGGAGAGTGACCGCGCAGTCCACGTGGAAGAAGTCGGTGGCCAGCATGGTCGATGCCTGGGCGTGCAGGAAATGCCGCCAGGTTGTGTCGGTCTACCGTTTCGATGCCGGGGGAATCTTCAGGGCCTTGAGGACCCGGCGGATCGTCGAGGCGCCGATCCGGTGGCCGAGCTTGAGCAGCTCGCCTTGAATCCGCTGGTATCCCCCAGCTGCGGTTCTCGGTGGCGAGCCGCTCGATCAGCAGGGCGATCTCGGCGCTGACCGGCGGTCGTCCTGTCGGGTTCGGGTAGGTCCATTTGCGGGTGATCAGACGGCGGCGCCAGCGCAGGACGGTGCCGGGGGTGATCAGACGGTGCGCCTGCAGCCCTCCCGACAGACGCCGGATCAGCGCGGCGATGATTACGCGGTCGGCCCAGTCCAGCCGGGGCCGGGGATTGGTGCGGTGCAGCACGGCGACCTCGTGCCGTAGCACGAGCAACTCAGCGTTCTTGGAAGCCGACGAGCGGCCAAGCAGGACCAGCCAGCCGCAGAGCTGGACAAAGATGAGGTAGAGCAGGCGGAGGGACACGAATGATCATGATGCCCTACTGCTGACGCTGGTCATCGCTGCAGCTCACAGGCTAGGCAGACTTCCGGCACCCCGCAAGGCCCCTTGACCTTGAAACCGGGCGTTCGAAATAGCGCGGTGAGCCGGTGCACCTAAGCGAATTCGAACCCAGACCTCTTCCGTGTCACGGAAGAGAGCAGCGGCCGATCCAGATCATATTCGCAGGCCAGAGGATCACTTGTGTCCCGCCGCGCAGTCCCGTCACACAGCAGTTGGCACTTAATCTTTGAGAAATTGGCGCTTGATCTTGGGCAGCATTGTTCGAAATAACGCGTTGAGCTGGGTGGAGCTATGGGGATTCGAACCCCAGACCTCCTCCATGCCATGGACGCCTGTCCCGTCTGACGGGGTCCCGCTGGGTCGCGTCAGCGCAGCTCAGGGCGGTAGCGGTGTCTGACTCGTACTGACTGAGTCCGGCGTAATCCGGGGGCGTTGTCACCTGGATTGTCACTGATTTTCCGGACCTCACCATCGAAGGTGAGGTCCGGCATGGCAGCTCGAACCGAAGACCAGCTCATGACCGCCGAGCACGGCGGGCGCGTGATCGCGACCGCGCGGTACAGCCTGGACGCGGTGGTTGACGGCCAGGGAGCGTGGATCGTGTCGGGTCTCCCCCGCCGTTTGTTCACGCGGACCAGGCGATTACGGCGATGATGCTCGCGGAGCGGCTCGCCGCTGGGTACGGCGACGATGATCTGTTCGTCGTCGGCTGGCGCGCGGAGCTGGGCCAGCACGCGTTCGAACTGGTGCGTTCGCACGGGGAGTCGGGGGTGACGGCGCGGCTGGTGCCGTTCACGGTGGACGGGCTGATCTGGGCGGCGTCCATGGTGGTACTGGACGCGAGCCGACGGGGCCAGCCAGTACCACGGCTCGCAGCCTGGAGCCTGGGAGCCGGGATCGCGGCCACCGTCGGAGCTAACCTGGCTCATGGAGTGGGACACGGGCCGATCGGGCCCTGGTGGCGCTGGCGAGCGGGTTGCTTGCCTCGGAAAGGCTTTCGTCGTCGGTCGGCGCTCAGGCTTCCGTTACGGTCGCGGGGCTAGTTGGCGATGACTGCCGGGCGCTGAACCAGACATGCTGGAGGAATCGGCGTCAGGGACGAGATGGCGTCCTGCCCCGCCCCAGTTTGCCTACCTGACTGACCGCTGGATTGGAGTCTTTTTCGGGGCTGGAAACTGAGGTGGTGAGCTGACCGTCGGAGCTTTCGAACACCGTGACCAGTGAAAAGACGTCGCTCAGCGCGGGCGGCCAGCAGGCCGGCGATGCTGGCGCCAATCGCTACGGCATGCCTGCGGCCAGACACCGCCGCGTCCCCTGGAGTCATCAATGATCTCCTGCAAGGAACAGATTGCTGACGGCGGCCAGGTCTGGGCCCAGTCGGTGTGGCGGGGCACCCACCAGGGCCCTTTCTCGGGGTACCGGCGACCGGGAAGCAGGTCACCGTGAGAGCCGGATCCTGATGGACGCCATGGGCTGATGATGCAGCTCGGCGTGGTGGCGGCGCCCGAGCCGCCGGGGACCCGGCGGCCTGGGCCAACCGTCACGTCATTCCGCTAGAACCCATAGGGATCGATATAGCCATAGATCGGACTGTCTCCCTCAAAGTACAGCAGTTGCTGCTGCGAATTTCCGATGGCGGAAGTGGGCACATTCTCGTCCAACGGGTTGGACGGGTTCTTGGGCGTGACCAGGGGAGCATTGTCGTCGTTCGTGCCCTTGACGCCGGTGGCAGCGACGTCGCCCAGCGGGCTGGGGCCAGAGGCGGCGTTGGCGGTGCCAGCCGGGTCAGTGGTGACCGGCACGATGTTGGTGCTGGTGGCCTCAGGGCCGCCGGGCACCTGCTGGGCCAGGCTGAACGCCCCGGTCTGATCTGGTTGCTGGTTCTGATTCAGGCCGACCTGCCCCTGCTGGTCCCCGAATACGGTTGTGGCCTGATCAGGGGTCGGTGGCGTGACCTTGGACGTGCTCAACTGCCCGGACGGGTCGGTGGCGTCAGGTACCTCGTCATCGGAGTTGAACAGGTCGTCGAGGGACGGGCCCTGCTCGGAGGCTGACGAGGATGCACTGAACAAGTCGTCTTCCCCGTCGCTGGCCGCGAAGATGTCTGCGGACTGGTTATCGCCCGCTCCGAAGAGGGCGTCGAAGGCGTCGGCGCTGATGTCCTGGCGCGGATCTCCCACGCTGTTGAAGGCTTCTGACGCTGAGTCGGCGACCACGGACGCTGAGTCGGCAGCTTCTCCGCTGAAGCCGGGGAAGCCGGGGATGGCGCTGGTGAAGCCGCCGATGGTGCCGAGCGTGAAGGTGGCAGCGTTGAGCTCATCGACCTGGTCGCTGCTCAGGAAACCATGTCCGGTCAGTTCGGCGGCGTCGTTGGCGGTCAGGGTGGCGGAGGTGGCCGCAGCGCCGACGTTGGTAGCGACGGCCACGGTGTTGAGAACCGTGGCGGTGATGGCAGCATCCGTGATCGCTTCGCCGGCGGCGACGGCGGCATACACCGGGATGGCGGCGCCGGCGCTGGCGATCGCGGTGGCGACGAACACCAACGCCGCGAAGAGGTCGGTGACGATCTGCGGGAGCGCCCACTGGCCGGTGGGGTCGGTGTCGACAATGGGGTTGGTGTCGAAGGCCTGGTAGCGGTTGAACTGGTCGGCGGCGTCGGCGGTCAGGAACCGGCCCTGGTCCGGGTCGTAGGTGCGGGCGGGCAGGTACTGGGTGCCGGTGGTGGGGTTGGTGTAGGCGCCGTCGTAGGTGAACGGGTTCACCGCGGCGTTGCCGGCCGGGTCAGCGGCCGGGGTGGCCAGCAGCGCCGGGCTGGCGCCGTCCGGCTGGCCGTAGTCGCCGTAGGCGTAGCTGGCGGTGACGGCGCCGCTGGCGTCGATCATCGTGGTCACCGAGCCGTGCGCGTCGGTCAGGTAGTAGCCGGTACCCACCCCGGTGTCCTGGGCGGCGCCGGCGGCGGTGTCCAGGGTGCGGGCTTCGCGGTTGACGCCCATCAGGTAGGTGGCGGTGACGGCTGAGCCGCCGCCGGCGTAGGTCTCGTCGGCGATCTTGCCGTCGGTGGCGTAGTGGTAGGTGATGGTGTGGCCCACCCCGCCCGTAGTGGTGGTGGCGGTGCGACGAGTGTGGTCGGGCCAGTAGGTGTAGCTGGTGGTCACCCCGGCGTGGGTGGTGACCGAAGCCTGCTCGCCGTCCGGGTCCCAGGTGTAGGTGTTCCCGGCCAGGTCGGTGGTGACGTTGCCGTCGGCGTCGAACTTCTGGGTGGCGGCGGCGCCGGTCCGCCCGGTCAGTTCCCCGCCCGGGGTGATCGTGCTGGCCGTGTGGGTGGTACCCGCGCTGGTGGTGGTGTCCTGGGCGGTGACGTTACCGGCCGCGTCCACGGTGTAGGCCGTGCTGGACGTGGGGGTGCCGGTGGCGGCGGTACCCGAATAGACCTTCGAGGAGATCAGCCGGTTGTAGGCGTCGTAGCCGTAGGCGGTGATCGTGCTGCTCGCCGGTGCCCCCAGGGGCTGCGACTTGGTCGGCTTCGGCGTGGGCTTGGTCGGCGTCGGCTTGGTCGGCGTCGGCTTGGTGGGCTTGGGCTTCGGCGAGGGCTTGGTGGACTGGGTTGTGGCCGAGCTGGTGGGAGCCGGGGCAGCGGGGGCGGGCAGCACGGTGGTGATGGTGTGGGTGGCCACGTTGCTGTGGCTGTCGTAGGTGTAACCGTCGGTGCGCAGGGCGCTGCCATCGGCGGCTGTGGTGGTCTCGGTCTTGACCTGGCTGGCGTCGGTGTAGTCCAGGGTCGTGGTGACCTTGTTGCCGCGGGTGATGGTGTGCACCCGGTCCATCGAGTCGTAGGTGTAGCTGACCGTCGCCAGCGTGGTGCTGCCCCGGACCTGCACCGCCTGGCACAGGTCAGTGTGGGCCGGCCCGCACGTGCCGTCGGTGTTGTAGGCGTAGGTGGTGACCGCGCCGGTGGTGTCGGTGGTCGTGGCCAGCTGGCCGTTGTCGGCGTAGCTGGCCTTGGTGCTGGTACCGTCCGGGTAGTCCACCTCGATGACGTGCCCGTCGGCGTCGTACTTGTAGCCGATCGCGTCGGCCGGGTCGGCCGGGTTGTACACCGAGGTGACCTGACCGGTGGCCGGGTCATAGTGATACCCGGTCTGCTGGGTGGTCCCGTCGGCGCCCTTCACGTCCACCTCGGTGAGCTGGCCGGTCTTACCGTCGTAGGTGTACGTAGTCGTGGTGCCGGATGGCTGGGTGACGGAGGCGATCTGCCCGGCCGGGCTGTAGGTGTAGCTGGTGGCCGCGCCGTCGGCCGTGGTGGCCGTCTTCACCCGGCCGGCCGTGTCGTAGCTGTAGGTGGTGCCCGCGGCCTTGGCCTGGCCGGTGAGGGTTTTGGTGGACAGTGCCCCGGTCAGCGTGTTGCCGGTGGCAGCCTGAGCGGTCTGGCCGGGGTAGTCGGTGGTGTCACCGGGGGTCAGCTTGGTGCCGTCCTGCAGACCGCCCGCTCCGCCGTAGTCCGGGGTGGCGGTCACATCATCGCCTGAATAGGAGCTGACCCGGCCCAGCTGGTCGTAGGTTTCCCCGGCCGGTGCGGCCGGGGTGTGGTCGGTATAGCTGACCGAGGACGTCAGCGGCTGGTCGAGGTCGTTGAAGCCGCTGGTGGTCACCGAGACTGGAGCGGTGAGGGCAGCACCAGACGGCACCACCGACACCTGGGTGGTGTTGGCCACGTCGTTGTAGCTCTCGGTTTCGGTGATTCCGCTCGGCTGGACCACCTGAGCGGGCCGCCCGAGCGGATCGAACGTGGTGGTGGCGGTTCCGGCCGGGGTGGTGGTGGACTTCTCTGACCCGTCCGAGGCGTAGTGGTCGGTCTGCACCGTCCGCGCGGTCGGGCTGGCGACCAGCTTCTGTCCGGACACGTTGTCGGTCACCTTGACCGTGCGGCCCAGCGCGTCGGTGGTGGTCTGAGTTTTCAGCCCGCTGGGCGCGGTCACCGTGGTAACCGTCGGGGAGTCGTAGAAAGTCGTGGTGACCTGCCCGCCCGGTGCGGTCGCGGTCAGCTGCCGGCCGAGTGCGTCATAGGTATAGCTGGTGGTCAGGTCGGTGCCGATGGCGTTGCCTGGGGTGGTCCGGGACAGCACATTGCCGGTGACCAGGTCGGTGACGGTCTTCGTCGCGGCCGCGTCCGGGGTGCCCGCCGCGGTGGTGAGCACATCGGTCTGGGTGTGGGCGGCGGTGTCGAAGCTGATCTGCTGGCTGGTGTCCACCTGGTCGGGACCGTCGCTGTCGCCTTTCGGCTTCGCTCCCGGCGCCCAGGCCAGCGACTCCCCCGTCACCTGGCCAAAGTCGTTGTAGGAATAGGTGGCCACGGTGCGGGCGGTGGCCGCGCTCGCGGACGGGCCGGTCGCGGTGCTGACCGTCTGCACCGACTTGCCGTCATCGGTGAAGGTGTCGGTGGTGATGCTGGTCGACCCGTCCGTGCCGGTCACCGTCTGGGTCACCGGCAGCCCGTAGGAGTTGTAGGTAGTGGTGGTGGTCGTGCCGGCCGCGTTGGTGGCGGAGGTCTGCAGGCCCTCGTCGTTGTAGGCCGAACTGGTGGTGACGGTCCGGTTGGGCTTGTGGCTGGGGTCGCCGTAGGTGACCGCAACCGAGGTCGGCTTGGCGTAGTTGGCCGGCAAGCTGGTCCAGGAGGGCACCTTCGGGGGGCAGTACACCGGGTAGCAGTAGACCTGGGTCTGGCTGGTTTTCAGACCACCGGGACCGGAGGCCGTCAGCACCTGCTGCGAGATCAGCAGGTGCAGGCTGTTGTAGGTAAACTCCACCGCCGAACTGCTGTCCGACAATTCGGTGGTGTACTGGTAGCCGGCGTCATTGGAGGCGAACAGCGCGTTCGGGCCCTTGGCGTTGTACTGCGGGTAGCCGGTGTAGTTGTGCTGGCTCTTGTCATCGGGCCCGTCCAGGCTGAAATGCCGCTCGGTCAGCACCTGCCGACTGTTGGCGTCAGTGACCTTAACGTCGCTGGCTACGACCACGGCCTTTTCGTACGGCGGCTGGGTGTAGGTGACCGCGGTGTCCTCCCCGGTCGGGGCGGCCACCGAACTGAGCAGTTGCGCGGAAAGCCCGCCGAGCTGGGTGTAGCCGAAGGTGGTCTTCTGCTTCATCGGGTCGGTGACCGTCTGCAGATATCCGCCGTAAAACGTCAGCGTGGTCGTTGCGGTGATGCCCTCCGCGTTCACCGGCGCGACCACCTTTACCTGACCCGGGGTGCCGTAGTCGAACCGGGTCACCTGGCCGTAGTTGTCGGTCACCGTGAGCGGATGCCAGGACGAGCCGGACTGCTGCCAGGTCAGGCTGATTGTGTTGCCGAACCGGTCGATCTGGGCGATGAGGTTGCCGTTGGTGTCGAAGTAGCTGACGGTCTGGCCGCCTAGGTAGGTCAGCTTGTACGCATACGACCGGCCACCCGGCAGCTTGCCGGATTCACGGACAAAGGCCAGGTCCCGCAGCGGGTACTGGGCCAGTCCGGTCGGGGAGCCGGTGTCGTAGGCGTAGGAGCCGCCCGAGGCCGGATACACCTGCACCCCGCCGGCGGTGTTCACCCACGGCACTCCGAGCGTCCACCCGGCGCCCAGCCCGAACCGGTCCCCGGCCGGCCCCTGCACGGCCAGCGACTGGTCATAGCTGAGCGTCAGCGACAGGCCGGCCCCGGCCCGGCCGGCGATGTTGACCAGCGGCAACTGGGCCTGGAACGCGCCGGTGCGCTGGTCGATCGACCCCCCGATGCCGCCACCCATCGCAAACGCATTGGACACCGGCGCCGTCCCGGAGGCTGCGCTGGCCGCCAGGGCCGGGCCGGATGCCACCGCCTGCACTCCCAGCATGACCAGAGCCAGGGTCAGCCCCGCGCCCAGCCACCGGCGGACGGTGACCCACGGGTGCCATCGGCGCGCCCGATCAGGCAGAGTAGCGATGATCGTGGTGCTCATCTTTGTGCCTTTCCGCCGGGCCCGCGGGGCGGGCCAGGACGCGGATGGCGGATAGGGTCAGTTGCCGCCGACGGGGATGGACACGGCCTGGACCAGGCTGCCGCGGGTGACAAGGGCGGTATCGATGGTGTCCCTGGGCCAGAACGGTGAGGTGTCACGCAGCACCGCCTGGCCGGGTTGCACGCTCAGCGGAGCGGACGCCAGCGTGTGCGCGTTGCTCGTGCTGATCTGCAGCGGCAGGGAGGCAACGCCGGTCACCGCTTCGGCGGCGAACTGTAGCCCTGACACCGGGCCGGTGGCCAGGCCGCCGGCCTGGTACAGGGCCGGCGTGGCCGCGGTCGGCGCGGTCAGCGGGCAGGTGCTGGAGCCGGCGCACCCGGTGATCTCGATCCCGGTCGCTGCGGCGCCGGTTGGGATCAGCGGGCTGTCGGGGGCGGCCACTGGTATTGAGCCACTGGTGAAGGGGCTGAGCTGGCCGCTGTCGTTGATAACTCCCAGCAGGCTCTGGCCGGCCGGGCTCGTGGTGACCAGGTAGTTCTGGGTGTTCACCCTGCTGCCGTCGGCCAGGTACGGCCCGACGGCCACGTAGTCGCCGTAGTCCCCGGCCGTGTACAGCCCGGTGACCAAAGTGTTGGTGTTGTTGACCCGGTAGTAGACGAGCTTGTACTGCGGGTCCGACGCCGGAATGATCCCGCCGCCGTTGGACGGCTTGAGCTGGATGGTCAGCCCGGCCTGGTCCACTCCGTCGGCACGCGGCATGGCGGTACCGGACGGATTGTCCGGGGTCACCGCCAACCCGGCGTTCGAATTGATCGGCTGAGCGCCCGGGCCGCCACCGACCGCCGGAGCCGCGGCGTTCAGGCTGGCCACGGTCACCGCGCTGGAGGGCAGACCGCCAGAGACGACCCGCACGTCGGTCAGCGGCGCGTCGCCGCTGGTTGGGCACTGGCTGCCGCCGGGCGCGGCTGCCACCGCGGGGGCCGTCGCGGCAGTCACGGGGTCCTGCCAGTAGAAGCTGGACGGCCCGAGCGTGACCGTGTCCCCGGCCAGCGTCGGGGTGGTGGCCGGCATCAACTGGCCCAGATCGGTCCAGGTCTTCCCGCCATCGGTGCTGCCCTGCGCGGTCATCGCCGGGATCTGCGCGGCCACCCGGGCGCTGGTCTGACCCGAACCGGAGCCGACCCCGGGCACGGTCCACTGAGCACCGGTGACATCGAACCGGTACACCGGCCGGCACGGATCATCAGCCACCGGGCTGGTCGGTGCCTGGTAATCCGACGACGGCATCGAAGTCAGCTGGTAGCCGGCCACCGCCGGCGCCTTCGCCGCGGCCGGCTGACCCGGGCCGGTCACATGCAACTGCCAGCCACCCCACCAGGACCCGCCCGACCCGGACCCGTCCTGGGTCAGGGTCGCGGTCAGGTCCCCGCCAGCCTGATCGGTGATCCCCACGATGCTGGCCAGCCCAGCCGTCGGGTTGACCTGCAGCTTCACCTCATGCTGGTCAGCCGGGTCACCGGCTGGGGTGATCACCACATACGACGCCCACTGGCCCGTACCGGTCGCTGACGCGCAGCCTCCGTCCGGCCCGGCGGTTAGCGCGCCGATGAAGTACTGCGGCGACACTTGGCCGGCTGCGACCGACGTCGGGTTGGCCGGGAACTCGGGCACCGCCCCATCGGTCACCGACGTGTTCAGCCAGCAGCCGTACCCGGCATCCGGCCGCCAGGCCATCGACACCGCCACCGCGCTGCCAGTGTCGTCAGCCACCCGCAGCCGGCCCGCCCCGTAGCCGGGGAACCACTGGTAGATCTGATCGGCATTACCGGTATGGGCGCCGCCCGCCCCGAGCGGGATGGCGGTCAGCGTGCCGTCCAGGTATCGCAGAACCATGTCCTGGATCCCGCCGAACGTTCCCACCACCAGCTGCTGGTTCCCCGAATTGCCGTCCCAAGGCGTCAGCGGCGTCAGCCCGCTGACCAGAATCCCCCCGCCGTAGGTGTAACGGGTGAACTCGACTCCGGTGTCTATATTCATGACGAAGATGACGTTGGTGTTTTCGGAAGGATAGGTCCCGAAGACGGCGTACTGCTGGCCGTTGATCTGGGCCACCGCCGAGGCAAACGTGTACCAGCTCCCGCCGGCGTGGGTCATGCTCTGCTCGGTGCCGTCAGCGTTGAGCCGGTACATGAACATGTCCTCCCACGGGGACATGACGCCGGCGAGCAGGACGCCGCCCTGACCGAAGCCGGTGGCCGGCCCGAACGCCAGCGAGGTCACCGGAGTCTGCGGAGAATTGTTGCCGGGGTTCGGCACGGCCATGTCGCCGATATGAGCGACCTGCTGCAGCGCGTGGTTGAAGATGAAAATGCCCTCATCCGACAGACCCACCGCAATGAACGTCTGGCCGCCGACCACGCCCACCGCCAGCGACGTCACCACAATGAGGTTGCCCCTGCTTTGACCGAAGACCCCGCCGTCATAGCTGAACTTGCTGGGCAGGTCGACCGTCCGGTCGGCGCAGGAGGCGGATGCGCAGGAACCGTTGTGCGGCAGCTCGTACAGGTGCAGTTTGTAGGTGGCGAGGTTATCGCCGCCACCCCAGGTGGCCCCGGCCATGTAGATGCTCGAGCTGTCCGCGGCCACCTTCACGCTGGTCAGCCCGTAGGTGGCACCCGCGTACGTCTCCTCGGAGCGCTGCCACACCGACTCGGTACTAAGTCCGCCACCGTTGAGTCCTTCGAGGCCGTCGTTGGGCGTGGCCATCAGATCCGTGGCGACGGACTGGACCACGTTGCCGCCGAACTTGTCGGCATTGGCGATCTTCAGGTCGCCATCCTGGGCGTAGGCCCGCTCGTCGTGGCCAGCGCCGGTGAAGTCACCGACGGCCTCGCCGTAGTTCAGGTTGGGCAGCGTGCTCGACTGGTCCTGGCTGATCGGGGGTTCCTGCTTAAGTGGCGGCGGCCCACCGAGCTCGCCCCCGCTGCCGCCGCTGCCGGTGGACAGATCGGCGCACTGGCCGGTGGCCTTGCCGGACACGGTGTTGGACTTACCCGAATCGGTCGGCGCGGGCTTGTTGGCTGAGCACGCCAGCGACCCGGTGATCGCGCTGCCGGTAATCACCACCGGCTTGCTGCCCTTGTTGCTGCTGACGGTGGTTGCCCCGGTGATCGAGGCAGCAGTCACGGTGACCCCGCCGGTGTTGCCGGTCAGCTTGACCGCACCCTTCTGGCGCAGCCCGGTGATCAGCACCGGGCCGGCCGAGCCCGAGATGGTCAGCGGGCCGGCGCCCGTGTCACCGCTGTTGTCACCACAGGAGCCACCACCAAAGGTGACGGCCCCGGCCACGCGGCTGGCGCTGACCGCACCGGTCAGCGTGGACGCGCACACCAGCACCGGGCCCTTCCCCGACACAGACAACGCCCCCTTGATCGTGGACGCACTGATCTGCAGGCTGGCCGAGCCGCTGACCTGCACCGCCCCGTCCTGGGTCGCCTTGTTTAGGCACAACCGGCCTGAACTGGCCCGCAGCGCACCGTGGTGTACGCCAGTCACAGTCCGGGTGCACGCGCTGGACCCGGCGCTGGTCGTAGCCAGCG
>Ga0302324_100014725_pt1 | contig 15739 bp, 15 predicted proteins | sample Palsa_T0_1_FD_201949 | JGI IMG/M metagenome (GOLD analysis project Ga0302324, IMG submission 201949) | Peat permafrost microbial communities from Stordalen Mire near Abisko, Sweden - Palsa_T0_1 | ecosystem: Environmental > Terrestrial > Soil > Palsa > Peat permafrost | place: Sweden: Abisko...
CGCCCGCAGCCAGCTTCTCGCACGGGCCGGAAACCGTCTCGCCAAAATCATCGCACTCGTGCGTGGCCTGGACATTCCCGAAAATTAGGCACGGATTGGCCGGTTAAGTGACCAACTCCACGGAATCCTGCACGCGCGGAACTTCCGGCGCGTCTGCTTAGATGGAACTGTACATGCCGCTCCGAACAGCCGCGCTGGGATTCGCCATATCCGCAATGCTTTACGGGCAGAATGGCGGACAATTCACCGATATACCCTTTGTCCCAACCGCCGCGAACGTAGTGAATGCCATGCTCGATGTCGCGGACATCAAGGCTGGGGACGTTCTGATCGATCTCGGCTCGGGCGACGGCCGTATTGTAATGGCGGCCTGCAAGCGATTTGGCATTCAGGCTACGGGAGTCGAGATCGACCCCGATCTGGTGCGCCAGTCGCAAACCCTGGCCAACCAAGACGGTCTGGGCGGGAAGGCCACCTTCGTGCAGGCAGACCTGTTCACGTACGACTTGCGTCAGGCAACTGTGGTGACGATGTTTTTGACTCCGGGCGTGAACTTGCGCTTACGCTCGAAGCTTCTTACCGAACTGAGGCCGGGAACCCGCATCGTCTCCCACCGGTTCGACATGGGGAGTTGGCTCCCCACGAAGACCATCAAACTGGAAGACGACCGGGTCTATCTTTGGGTGGTTCCCGCTTCCGGAGTCGAATTAGCTAATGCCCCGGGCGGGTTGGCAGCCTCCAATTCCTCAAGCCCGCAGGCTCCGCCGCGTGAGAATCCGGCATCGATGTTTTCGTACGATGCGACCGCTCCGCTCAACACCCGTTTGGAAAAGCCGGAGGTAGCGGACAAGTCGCTCGTGACGACTGTCTCGTTTTCAGGCTCGCGAGGCCCGGTTTCGGCAACCCTCGTGACTCCTTCCCGAAGAGGAAAATATCCAGCGATAATCTTCGTTCCCGATTATGGGAGACGCGATGAGTTCCTCCCTGAGGCGCTATTGCTGGCGCGCGGCCGGCGGCCGGCTGTTTCATTACTTATCGACGGACCGCAGGAGAGACCAGTTGGCTGGCGGCGCAGTTTCAATGCCCAGAGCGACAACGACAACGACCGGGATATCCACATTCAGGCCATCGTCGATGTCCGGCGCGGGATCGATATGCTCTCACAGAGCGACGAAGTCGATGCGAGCCGGATTGCGTATGTGGGCCACGGTTACGGCGCAAACTGGGGCGCCATATTATCCAGTGTCGAGCCGCGTCTGCGCGCCTTTGTTCTGGTGGCAGGGTTTACCAGCCTGGCCGAGTTGATGGAAAGCGACGACCCGGATATGGCAAACATGCGTTTCTCGATGGGGGCCGAGCGCTTTGCCCGCTACCGGGCCTCCCTGTCCGCGGTAGATCCGATTCGCTTCACGAGTTCGTGGGCGGGCGCGCCGATTCTGTTCCAATTCGGCCGCTTCGATCAATTCGTACCCCGCGCGGCGGCTGAGGGCCTGGCCAACTCAATCCCACGTCCGCAGAAAGTGGTCTTTTACGATGCCGGGCATTCCGTAAACGCGCCGCAGGCGATGGTCGATCGGTCCCGCTTTCTCGCGCGTTACATAAATTCGGGACAGCTTCGAATCGTTGGGCAGTAGTCGATGACGAACGACGATCCAGCGGCGCGCAGGTGAAAAACGATTGGTGACCGCGCTCGGTCCTGCTACCTTGGGACTGCAAGAATCCGCTCCAAGCCAGCCCTCTGGCACACGAATGCCAATCACGGTAAACTGGAGACAAGCATGACCATCGATGAACGCCTCGAACGGCTCACTGAGCGCCACGAAGCCCTGGCCCAAAGTCTCGAGCTTCTCACCCATGAAGTACGCGAAACGCGCGCCGCGGCGGAGGCACTGGTTGTCGCTGTCCAGGCGGACGCTGAGAACATTCGCGCCCTCGCGCGCATCGCCGCTATCCACGAGCACCGCCTCACTGACCTGGAAAGTTGAACGCAAAATCCGCAACCACCGCCGGCGCGACTCCGGGTTATGAGACTGGGAATACCTTCAAGACTTCATCCCCGTGGTGATTGATCACCTTTACCGCGATTTTTCCGGTCTTGGGGCGGTCGAACGGGCGGCTGGTGGTCGAATACAGTGACGCCCATGCAGCCTCATCCACCTCGGCCCGCAGAGCGCGCTTCAGCTTTTCAGAAGGTTCGTCACTGCCGGTGAAGTAAACTGATGGATAACAGGGCAAGCTACTTCAAATACTTAATAAACAAAACCTCATTCCCCTTCTCGTTGTAAATGAGCTCATCCACCAGATTCCGCGTCAGCAAAATCCCAAACCCGCCCGGCCGCACTCCCTGTTCGGCGCGGATCTCCAGGTGCTTGGCGGGCTCGTCCGGCGGGTTGGCGATGGCGGCGTGCGTGATGGCATCGAATGAGAATCCCTTGCCTGGGTCCTGGATCACGTAAATGATGGCCCGCGTGGTGCGCACGTAGGTCACTTGCACGCGCTTGTTGGGGTCGGATCCCCCGCCATGCTCGATGGCGTTCATCAGCAGCTCGCGGAACGCGGCGGCGATGTTGTCCCGCTCGCGCGGCGGAAACTCCATCTCCATTTCGCGCACGAACTGCATCAGCCGGTCGGCCGTTTCCATCTTGCAGCGCAGCCGCAGGCTGATCCATTGCGGACTCGCCGAGAGCACTTCGATATCGTCCTGCCAATGCCCCGTGTTCACCGCCTGCGCGATGATGTCGGCCACCGCGCTGGGCGAGAACGGTTTGCTGAAATAGCTGAAGGCGTGCTCCCGGATGGCGCGCACGATGTTGGCGGGCGTGCTATCCGCGGTCATCACCATGACCTTCGCCTCGGGCCGGATCTCCCGGATTTGATGCAGCAGTTCCAGACCGTCCATGCCCGGCATGCGGATGTCGGTCAGCACCACGTCGTAAGGGCGGGCTTTGGCTTGCGCCAGTCCCTCCAGCCCGTCGTAGGCGCTGTCGATCTGCCACTCCGGCCGGCGCAATACGGCCGCCAGCAGTTCGTGTACGGCGGGATCGTCGTCCACCAGCAGCAGCGTGTGCGGGCTCACGCGGTTTCCAGCTCCAGGGTGAAGGTGCTGCCGCGGCCGAAGTCGCTTTCCACTTCGATATCGCCGCCCATCAGGCGCGCCAGCTTCCGGCTGATGGCCAGTCCCAGGCCCGCGCCCAGGTGCTGGTAAGGGGTGGGCAATTGTTGAAACTCCTGGAACAGCAGCGGCACCTGGTCGGGCCGCAAGCCGATGCCGGTGTCCGATACGGCGATGCGCGCGCGGTGCGGACTGGCTGTGTCGCGGAAGCCGCTGACCTGGATGCGGCCGCGCGGGGTGAACTTGATGGCGTTCGAAACCAGATTGACCAGGATTTGTTTGGAGCGCTGCCGGTCGCAGCGCACCATCAGCGGCTGGTGCGGCGCGCGCGGCTCGCTAACGACGCGCAGCTCCAGGCGTTTGGCGCGCGCCAGCGGCGCCATCATCCCGGTCACCTCGCCGATCACTTCGGCGGCATCCACCGGTTCGATGAGGCACTCGATCTGGCCGGCCTCGATGCGCGCCACATCCAGCGCGTCGTTCAGCACCGCCATGATGTGCTGCGCGCTCGCCGAAATCATGCGAACCTGGCGCATCTGCTCGGTGTTGAGCGATCCGGGAATCTGCTCAGTGAGCAGATCGGCGAAGCCTACGATGGCGGTCATGGGCGAGCGCAGCTCGTGACTCATGGTCGCCAGGAAACGGCTCTTGTGCTCGCTCGCAGCCAGCGCGGCCGCGTGCTGTTGTTTGAGCTGGCCGTACAAACGGGCGCGTTCGATGGCTAGGGAAATCTGCTGCGCCACCACCTGCAGCAGGCGAACTTCATGCGCCCGGAAGCGGTGCGGCTGGGCCAGATACTGGTTCAGCGTGCCGGCGGGCTCGCCCCCCACCAGCAGCGGCACGCAGATGAGCGCGCGCACGCCCTCGCCCAGGCCGATGTGTTTCCAGCTTGCGCACAGCGGATGGCGGGTAATATCGGCCACCCAGTAGGGCTTCCCGGTCGAAACCGCGCGGCCGGAGGGCGACGAATCGTCGGCCGGCAGCAACCCGATCTCGCGGAATCTTTCGCCGTAATCGGCGGACAAGCCGTAGACCGCGGCGAATTCCAACCGCGTTTTGCCGGTGTCGAGCAGGGTGATGGAGCCGAACGGCGCGCCTATGGCGCGGCTGGCCTTTTCGAGCGCTACGTCCAGTAGCTGGCTGAGATCCAGAGGTGACAGCATGGCCGAAGCGATATCGGCCACCACCGTGAGTTCCTCGATGCGCTGTCGCAGGGCTTGCGTGTTTCCAGTCTAGCGCGACTCTGTTGGACGTGGGGCAGGCGGTCCTGCCCACAATTTGTCTGTGCATGCTAAACTCACAGTCGGAAAACCAAGTGGCCTCGCAGCTCACGCATCCTCCCATGACCCTGGCCGAAGAACTGCGCGCCGTTCCCGTGTTCGCCGATCTGCCGACGGACGACCTCGACTGGCTGGCCGCGCAAATGACCCGCATCGACCTGGTGCCCGGCGATATTTTCATCCGCGAAGGGGCCCCGGCCGACCGTATGACTATCCTCCTGGATGGCGAGGTACGGCTGCGCGTGGAGTCCGGCAATTCCGAGGCATTCACACGGATCTTCCGCGGCCCGGCCGTTACGGGTATGCTGCCCTATTCGCGCATGACGCATTTTCCGTCGACCGTCCGCGCCGTGACGCCGGCGCGCTTCGCCACTTTCCCGGCCGATCGCTTTCCGGAGATGCTGGCGCGCATGCCGGTGCTGGGCCCGCGGCTGGTGGGCGTGCTCGCGGACCGCATCCGCGATTTCACCAGGCTGGAGGACCAGCAGGAAAAGATGGCCGCGCTGGGCAAGATCTCAGCGGGGCTGGCGCACGAATTAAACAACCCGGCGGCGGCCGCGCGCCGCGCCGTACCGAGCCTCCGCGAAGCCTTTCAAACCTTTCGCGAAGCGGCCGCGCGTCTGGATGCGCATCCGCTTTCCGCCGAACAGCGCGCGGCCATACCGGCATTGGAGCGGGAGCTGGCGCAACGCGCCGCCCAGCCCGCGCCCTTGGACTCGCTGGAGCGCAGCGATTGCGAGGAGGCCATCGCCGCGTGCCTGCTGCGTCACGGCGTCGCGCACGCCTGGGATCTGGCGCCCGCCCTGGTGGATGCGGGCTGCGAGGCCGCCTGGTTCGACCGCGTGTACCAACAATTCCCCGCCGAGGCGTGGCCCGATTTCCTCTCCCGCATCGCCGCTTCGCTCACCATCGGCACGCTACTCGATCAAATCGAAAACTCCACTGGGCGTATCTCCGATCTGGTCCGCGCGATTAAAGAGTATACCTATATGGACCAGGGTCCCGACCAGGAGGTGGATATCCACAAAGGACTCGAAAGCACCCTGCTGATGCTGCGTCACCGCCTGAAACAGGGCATCACCGTTAAGCTCGATTTCGATCGCGCGTTGCCCAAGATCGGCGCGCGGGGCAGCGAGTTGAACCAGGTCTGGACCAACCTGATCGACAATGCCATCGACGCCATGGATGGGAAGGGCGAACTGCGCATCCGCACCGCCCGCGAACTGGACCGCCTGCTGGTCGAAATCGCCGACAACGGACCCGGCATACCGCCCGACGTCCAAGCGCATATCTTCGATCCGTTCTTCACCACCAAGGGTGTCGGGCAAGGTACCGGGCTGGGTCTGGAGACGGCCCGCCGCATCATACGGGAGCATGCCGGCGAGATTACCGTCCAGTCCGTTCCGGGCGACACCCGTTTTCAAATTCGCCTGCCGCTACCATCGGAGGCAGCGCACTCAGGAGCCACGCCATGACATGCACTCACCTGAACCAGATACACAAAGTCACGCCGCATACCAACGGCTGCGAGGAATGCCTCAAGATGGGCGATACTTGGGTGCACCTGCGGCTGTGTCTCAGTTGCGGCCACGTGGGCTGTTGCGATTCGTCGAAGAATAAGCACGCCACCAAGCATTTCCACCAGACCAACCACCCCATCATGCGCTCGATCGAGCCGGGCGAAGATTGGGGCTGGTGTTACATCGACGAGCTGGAGCTGGACTTCTGATACGATCAGGTCGTGATTAGAACTCTATTTGCTGCCCTGTTGCTGGGAGCGTTGCTCCACGGATCCTCCATCGCCCAAGATGCGCAGGCGAATCGCCCGACTGCCCGGCAAGTAATCGAGCGCATTCAGAAGAATGTGGGCGTGGCCTGGCGCAGTCAGACCGTCGATACCTTCAAGGCCGGCGATCCGGACACGCCCGTTACGGGCATCGCGGTCACCATGATGGCGACTTACGATGTGCTCGAACGCGCGGCCGCCGCCGGAGACAACCTGATTATCACGCACGAGCCAACCTTCTATGGTCACCTCGACCAGACCGCCGACCTCGCCAGGGAGAACGACGCCGTGCTGGCGACCAAGCAGGCGTTCATCGATAAGCATCATCTGGTAGTCTGGCGCTTTCACGACCACTGGCATGCGCGCACGCCCGATGGCATTCAGACCGGGATGATCCGCGCGCTGGGCTGGGAGAAGTTCAAGAATCCGGCGAACAATCACCTGTTCGTCATTCCCGAGACCACGCTTGACAGCCTGGCCAGCAGCATCAAACAGAGTTTGGGAATCCACACGCTGCGCGTCGTGGGCGACCCGGCCATGCGCGTGACCAAGCTCGCGCTGAATCCCGGCTACCCGGGATTCCCTGGTGAACGCCACATGCTGCAACGCGACGACGTCGAGGTGCTGGTGATGGGTGAGGGCCTGGAATGGGAGACGATCGAATACGGCGCGGATGCCGCCGCGGAAGGCAAGCACAAGGCGCTGATCGTTCTCGGCCACATTCCTTCCGAGCAAGCGGGCATGGAGGATTGCGCCGGGTGGCTGAAGGGCTTCGTCACTGAAGTGCCGGTGGAATTCATCGCCACGGCTGAGCCATTTTGGCCCGCGAAGTGAGTCATTCAGACAGGGCCAGGAGGCCTGTCCCACTCCAGACCTAGCCGGCGCAGGCCTTCGCGGAACATCTCGGTGTTCACGCCCATCCCGATGCGGAAGTGATCGGGCATCTCGAAGAAGCGTCCCGGCACGGCGGTGGTTTCGTAGTCGGTGCGCAGCCGGCTGAGAAAGGCATCGACATTTCCGCCGGGCAGCCGCAGGAACGCGGTGGTGCCCCAAGCGGGTCCTGGAGGACCCGGCCCAGAGGGCACCCCGGCCTGGAGGCCCGCCCCACGCAGCAGGGCACGGTCGGCTTCCACCACCTTGCGCGCCCGCTCGCGGATGAAATCCAAATGCTCGAACGCCGCCACGCTGAGCAATTCCGCGGGATGCGCGGGAATCGATCCGAACAGGTCGTTCAGCCGCCACATCGCGCGCGCCAGATCCGGCTGCGCCAGAATCCATCCGCAGCGCAACCCGCTCAGTCCGTATACTTTCGTGAGGCTGCTGGTCACGATGAACTCCGGACCAAGCAGATACGCGGTGCGCGGCGTGTTCTCGTAGACCGCGTCCAGATACACTTCATCGACGAGCACGTGCGCGCCCACGCTGCGCGCCAGATCGCCAACCTCGCGCAACACCGCATCCGGCGTGAGCACGCTGGTAGGATTATGCAGGTTCGTCACCACGATGAGCTTCGTCTTACTCGTGAGCGAGGCGCGAATCGCAGCCGGGTCGAGCGCGTAGCCGTTCTCCTCGGCGCGCGCGAACCGCTTCACCTCGGCCCCCAGAAACAGCGCGGCCGCAACCAGCAGCTCATACGCCGGATGCTCGATCAACACCTCGTCGCCCGGATCGACGAGCGCCGCCATCGCCAGATGATTCGCCATGGACGTGCCCGCCGCGGCCACCACGCAATCCGGATCGACCCCGCATTTGCTGGCAATGGCTTGCTGCAAAGGAGCGTAGCCATAAGTGCTGTCGCCGTTGATTTCGAGCGCGGGCGGGCGCGGCAGCTCCGCCAGCGGAAACGATCCCACGCCGCTGGTGGCCAGGTTGAAGCGCGCGCGGCTTTGGGTCTTGGCCCAATGCATGTAATCGGAATGTCTGTGCCTCACTGAAAGTTAATTGGCCGCTGATGAACGCGGATAAACGCGGATAAGAAAAAACTTTACATCGCGCGGCCGCTCCAGTACCAATATACGGGAATGCCCGCCAGCAGAATCAGCAATCCCACCGCGCTATTGGCCGGATACGCGGCAATCGTGCTGGCCACGATGCCCGCGCAAGTCAACACGAACGCCGCCGTGGTATAAGGATGTCCCGGCGTGCGAAAAACGCCCTCGGGCGGACCTGCCGCGTCTCTGCGCCGGAACACGAACAGCGCGGCGGCGGTGAACGCGAACGAGATGAAATCCACCGAGATCACGTAGTTCAGGATCTGCTCATAACGTCCCGAGGCGGCGATCACTGTGGCGAAGACGCCTTGCAGCACGATGGCCGCCACCGGCGCGCCCGTGCGCGGCGATAGCCGGCCCACGCGCTCGAAGAACAGCCCGTCGCGCGCCATCGCGTAATACACGCGGGGCGCCGTCAGAATGCCCTGGCTCAAGAAGCCCAGCGTCGAAACCGCGATGCCCACCGCCAGAAATTCGGCGCCGCGCGCGCCCAGCGCCACCCGCATCACGGCGGATGCCGGCGTGTGCGAAGCCGCCAGCCCCGCGGGTCCCAGCACGCGCAGGCACACGTAATTTACGGACAGGTACAGCGCGATCACGCCGATCACGCCCGTCACCAGGCCGCGCGACAGATCGCGCCGCGGGTCGCGCATCTCTCCCGCCACGAACGTAGAGGTCTGCCACCCGCCATAAGAGAAAGCCACCGGGATCATGGCCGCGCCGATGGCCCGCAGCAATCCGAAGGAAACCGGCCGGTCCAGCAGCGGCAAAGGATGTACCACGCCGCCGCCCATCGCCAGTCCCACTACCACCAGCGCCGCGATGGCGCCGGACTTCAGCAGCATCATGGCGCTTTGCACGTTGCTGCCGGCGCGCACGCCCATGCAATTGACCGCCGTCAGACCCAGCAGCGCGACGGCGGCGATCGGCCCGTCGCCGGCTTGCATACCTGTGATCTCGCGATAATATTTTGCGAACGCGACCGCCACGGCCGCCATCCCGCCGGTCTGCGTCACCAGCAGCAGCACCCATCCATAAACGAAGGCCACGGCCGGATGGTAGGCTTCGCGCAGGTACAGATATTGGCCGCCGGAATACGGCATGCGGGTGGCCAGTTCCGCCCAGATGAAAGCGCCGGCCATGGCCAGCGCGCCGCCTATCAGCCAGACGCCCAAAATCAGCAGCGGCGTATGCACCTGCTGCGCGACGACATACGGGTTGATGAAGATTCCCGAGCCGACGATGCCGCCCATCACGATCATGGTGGCGTCGAAGAACCCGAGCTGGCGGCGCAGTTGGGGAGCCGGCAAGCTCCATAAGGTAGCACGATGGAAGGCGGACTTCGTTCGCCCGCTCGGCACCCCCGGATCACCATAGAATAGAGAAATGAAAACCGCGCTGGTGCTTTCCGCCGGGGGCCCGTTCGGCGCTTACCAGGCGGGTGTCTGGAAAGCGCTCCAACCCGTCTTCCGGCCCGACGTGGTGATCGGCTGCTCGGTAGGCTCCATCAACGGCTGGGCCATCGCATCGGGGATCTCGGGCGACGAACTGATCCGCACATGGCTCGACCCGCGCTGCGCGGCCTTTTTCACTCCGCGGCCGCCATGGCTGCCGTGGCGCGGCATCTTCGACCCAGGCCCGCTCCGGCTGATGGTCCAGGAGCTCACTTCCACCTACACGCCGCGGGTGCCGTTCGCCCTGGCCGTCACCCGCCTGCCGCAGTTGCGCGTCGAACTCGTCCGGACCCCTCAACTAACGTGGCGTCATATCATGGCCTCGTGCGCCGTGCCTGCCGGATACCCGCCGGTGCGCATCGATGGGCATCTCTATTGCGATGGCGGGCTGCTCAGCGTCATGCCGGTGTGGGCCGCGCAGGGCTTTGGCGTGGACCATGCGATTGCCGTCAACGTCCTGCCCAGTGTACCGTTGAACGCCGTGCGGGCAGCCGTCCGCCTGGTGCGGATGCTGGCGCCGCGCGAGCCGCCAGTGACCGGCGTGGAGGTGCTCCGTCTGGGTCCCCCGCGGGTGCTGGGCACGCTGCACGATGCCGTCACGTGGAATGAGGGGAATACGCGGCGCTGGATCGGCCGCGGCCAGGCCGACGCCGAATCTCTCATCCAAAGCCCGCAATTCGCAGCGATTCTTGCTGCCGGCGCGGGCCGTTTCGTTTAAAATGAGCTATTCTATGCCGATGTATCGGGTCTACCGGATGAAGGATGCTCCGCGCCAGCAGTTCCGTTGGGCGCCGCACGTGGCTGGCGCGGCCGGCGTGAAGGCCAGGGATTACGAGCCTGACGGCGAGGTCCAGGCCGATAGCGAGTACGATGTCTGGACCCGCCTGCGAGCTTCCGAGCGCCCGCTGGCCGTGGGCGATCTGCTCGAAGCCGAAGGCGGCGCATTGCGCATTTGCAAGTATGTGGGATTCGAAGCGGCGAGCTGGGTCGTTCCGGAAATTAAGTCCGAGGCGCAAGCTCCGCCCGAGCAAACGCCCCAGACGGTACGGATCTGAGAGGAGGGCACCATGAGGGAGCCGCGACTAGGCGACATCATCGACGACTATTGCGTCAAGTGCAAGCGCATTATGAACCACGCGGTGGTATCCTTGCTGAACGGCGAGCCCGCCAAAGTTCGCTGCCGGACATGCCACAACGATCACGACTACCGGCACGAGCAGCCGCCTCCGCCCAAAGTGGACGCTCGCAAACAGACCCTGTTCAACCAGGTGCTGGCCAAAGTCGCGCCCGGTAGCCCGATCGCCGCCGCCGCGCCCGCGCCTTTCCTGGAAGATCCCGCGGTAGAAATCCTTCTCGAAGAAGAGCCGGCCGAAGAGTCCTTGATCGAAGTCCTGCCCGAGGAGGGTCCGCCCATCCCGGAGGCACAACCAAGGGCAAAACCAAAGCCGAAGGCGAAACCGACGGCAAAGCTCAAGAAGCCCAAAGCCATTCCTCATGTCGCGCCCAAAACGAAGACTAAAGCCAAGGCCAAGGTGAGTTCCCCTGCTAAAGGCAACGCTAAGGGCAAGGCTAAGGCCAAGGGCCGCAAGTAGCGTGTGTTGTGGTTTTGGTTCTTCGCCGGCCCCGCGCTGATCCTGGCTTTCTTTTCTCTCCGCGGTGAGCGCAAGCGCGCCGCATACGTTGCCGCGCGGCTGGCGGAGGCGCCCGCCCCAGTCATGACGGCAGGCCTGCCGCGGGCCACCGTCATCGTTCCCGTGAAAGGCGACGACCCCGGGCTGCGCGAGAATCTGGCTGCGCTGGCTGCGCAGGATTACCCCGATTATGAGCTGATCGTGGTCGCGCACTGCGCCGCCGATATACCCGCCGGCGTGCTTCCGGCTCGCGTGCGGGTGGTGCTGGCCCACGCCCGGGAACCCGGCGCCGGCGAGAAGGTGCTGAATCTGCGCACGGCCGTCCGTTTTGCCCGGAAGAACTCGCGGCTGTTCGCGTTCGCGGATTCCGATGGGCGCGTCTCGCCAACCTGGCTGCGCGCGCTGGCGGCGCCGCTTACGGACGACAGCGTGGGCGCCAGCACCGGATACCGTTGGTATGCGCCCGAGCCGCCCGATTTCTGGTCGCTCATGCGCGGCGTGTGGGATGCGGTGATCGCCGGAACCTTCGGCCCGGGCGCCAACGCCTTCGCCTGGGGCGGATCCATGGCCATCCGGCGCGAAACATTCTATGCCGTTCGCGTTCCGGACTTTTGGCGGGACACCGTCAGCGACGACTATGCGCTGAGCGACGCCGTGCGCCGCGCCGGCTTGCGGATCGTCTTCGCGCCCGGCGCCATGGCGGTCTCTACGGGCCGCACTGGGGGCCGCGAATTCCTCAGGTGGGCGCGCCGCCAACTCACCATCACGCGCGTTTATCGTCCGCGCCTCTGGTGGACCGCGCTGGTGGCGCATATCTTCTATTGCGGCGGAATGGCGGCGGCCATCGTTGCTTCGATTCACGGCAGCCGCGGCGCGGAGTGGGTGTTGCTCGCGCAGCTTTCGCCGGGCATGTTGAAGGGCGCCAATCGCGCGACGCTGGCCAAGGCGGAGCTTCCCGAGTACAAAGCCTGGTTCGACCGGCACGCCTGGGTGCATGCGCTGTGGGTGCCGCTGGCGACCTGGATCTGGCTGATCGTGCTACTCGCCTCGGCATTCGGCAACCAGATCGAATGGCGCGGCAACCGCTATCGCCTGACCGCCCCTACGCCACCCGAATGAATTGTGGGGCCGCCAATCTTGGCCGCAGCCGGCTTTCAGCCGGCTTCTTTGGTGGGGCAGACTTCAGTCTGCGCGGGTCCTCCAGGACGCGCCGTTTGCGGCTTGCAGCAATGCGCCAATCTTGGCCTGCGGACCTCTGCGGGGTCCCCTCTGGGGACGTCTCTTCAGGCGGCCAGAGCCGGCTGAAAGCCGGCTGCGGGCAGGATTGCCCGCCCCACGATTTGTGCCAAAACAAATCCGTCTATACTTGGATTGAGTCAAATGACGCCCACCACCAGCTTCGGCGCTGTCGAAAGCGTGAAAGGCGGAGACTACGACGCGTTTGCCGCGCTCTTTGCGAAGTACCGCCGCCGGCTCGCCGCACTGCTGCGCTACAAAGCGGGCCCGGAGCTGCTCGCCGCAGTCGAGGTGGACGACCTACTGCAGGAAACCTTCCTGCGCGCCTTCCGCGATATCGGGCGATTCAACTACGCCGCGCCGGGTAGTTTCTGGAACTGGCTGGCCTCCATCGCCGGACACGTGGTGCAGGATGCCGCTCGTTTCCAGGGCCGCCACAAGCGCAACGCCGGCGACGTCCTGCGCTTCCGCTCCGCCAGCAATCCGGAGGGCCCCGATCCGGTGGATGCCAAGACGCCCACTCTGCTGCTGTCGGAGAAGGAAGCCGTGCAGTCTCTCTTCGAGCGCTTGGAGGCGCTGCCGCCGGACTACCGCGAGGCCATCCTGCTAGCCAAGATCGAAGGACTCTCCACGGCTGAGATGGCGGCGCGCATGGGGAAAACGCGCGAGGCCGCGGCGCTGCTGCTGCATCGCGCCCTCAAGCGCTTGCGCACGCTGGCGGGAGTGCCGTAATGCCGTCCGCGCCGGGCAAAGAGGAGTTGCTCGCGCAAGCGCTGGCCGAATTTCTGGACCGCCAGGCGCGCCAGGAGGCCCCGGCCATCGAAGGCTTCTGCCGCGAACATCCGGAGATCGCCGACGATCTGCGGCCGCAGCTTGAGACCCTCGCCGAAATCGACCGCGCCGTGGGCTTGTCCGAGCCGCCATCCGCCGGACATCCCGCGCAACTCTCCGGCTACCAGATCCTGGGCGAGATCGGATCGGGGGGCATGGGGCGCGTGTTTCTGGCCATGGACGAACGGCTGGGCCGCAAAGTGGCCATCAAGACCCTGAACCCGCGCTACGCCGATCACCCGGTGCTGCGCGCACGCTTCATGCACGAAGCCCGCGCCATGGCGCAAGTCGCGCATCCCAACATCGCGCGCATCTACGCTCTCGGTCCGGATGGCGAACCGCCCCACTTCGTCATGGAGTATGTGGAAGGCGCCGCGCTCACGACCGCGGCGCAGCCGCTCACGCTGCGGCAAAAAGTGGAACTGATGCGCAAGGTGGCGCTGGCCGTGGGCTTTCTGAACGAGCGCCAGGTGATCCATCGCGACCTGAAGCCGGGCAACATCCTGGCGGGTCCCGACCTGGAGCCCAAGCTGCTCGATTTCGGCCTGGCGCTGCACCTCTCCGGGAACGAACAGCGCCTCACGCTGCACGGCGAAATCATGGGCACGCCGGATTACTTCTCCCCGGAGCAAGCCCGCGCCGATGCGCCGCTGGATGCGCGCAGCGATGTCTTCTCGCTGGGCGTCATCTGCTATGAGCTGCTCACCGGCGCCGTGCCATTTCACGCCGAGACGTTGCGCGATCAGGTGCAGTCCATTTGCGAACAGGATCCCGTGCTGCCGCGGAGGATCAACGCCGAGATCCCCGGAGACCTACAAAATGTCTGCATGAAGGCGCTCGAAAAGGCGCCCGCCGCACGCTACAACTCGGCCTACGAAATGGCGGCCGACCTGGAGCGTTTTCTGGCCGGAGACGCGGTCCTCGCCGCGCCCGCTGCCTATGCGCGCCTGATGACCGGAAAGATCGCCCAACATCTGCGCGAGTTGGATGGCTGGAAGCAGGATCAGATCCTTTCCGACTCGGAGTACGATTCGTTCCGCAAGTGCTACGACCGGCTGGTGGAGCGCGAAGACGCCTGGATCATGGAAGTCCGCCGGCTGTCGCTGCCGCAGGTCAGCTTGTATCTGGGCGCATGGATTCTGGTGGTCGGCGCGGCGCTGATCGTGTTGTTCCGATACGCGGGGCTGAGCGGAACGCCGGCCGTTCTGGTGGCGGCCGCGGCCACCGCGCCCACGGCCTGGATCGGCGTGCGCTGCTGGAAGCTGGACCAGCGCCGCACCGCCGTGGCTTTTCTGCTGGCTTTCTGCCTGCTGCTGCCCATCGCCCTGCTGGTGGCTATGGGCGAATATGGCTGGTTCAGCGGATTTACGCAGGGCAAGAAGAATCTGGAGCTCTTCTCGGAATTCGAAAGCTTCAAGATGACCACCAACGCGCAATTGTGGTGGTCCATCCTGCTCTCGCTGCCGGCCTACTATTGGCTGCGCCGCTTCACGCGCGCGTCCGTATTCTCGCTGGTGTTCGCCCTGATGGCCGCGCTCTGGTGCCTGGCCTGCCTGTTGCGATTGGGTATGCTGGATTGGATCGACAAGGACCCCGGCCGGCCCTACTTCTACCTGCTCCCCTGCGCGGCGCTATTCTTCGCCATCGCATTGGCGTTGGAGCATCTGCGGCTGGCCGGCGATTCGCGCTATTTCTATCCGATCGCCGTGGTCTTCACGGTGGCCGCGCTGACCGGCGTGGCAACCTATCACGAACCCTACGCCAACTGGCTGAAGAGCGTGGCGCCGTGGACCCGCGGCCAGGTCGAGTACCTCTTCATCCTCAATGCGGGCATCTATTTCGCGCTGCAGATCGCCTGCGAGCGGGTCTCGTCGCCGCAGATGCGCACGGTGGCCAAATCGTTCCGCTTCGTGATTCCCGGCCACGTGATGACCTCGCTGCTGCTGCTGGGCTTGGCCGCGTCGGATCGCTGGGAGAAGGCTCCGGCAAACGCGGGGATGCGCCTGGAAGCGCGGTTGCTCGAGGCGCTCCTGCCGGTGGTGGCATGTGTCTTCGTGCTGGGCAGCATTCCGAAGCAGATGAAAAACTTCTTCGCCAGCGGCATGCTGTTCCTGGCCATCGGCCTGGTGCGGCTGCAACAGGATTTCTTCAAAGACCGCGCGTGGTGGCCGATCGGCCTGCTGCTCACCGGCCTGCTCCTGATGGCGGCCGCGGCCCGCTACGCTCCTCTCAAGATGGCGCTGCGGCGCCTGGTCCGCCTGGGATAAAGGTCCCTGGAGGGCGGGCAATCTTGCCCGCAGCCGCCTTTCAGCCCGGGGAACGTGCCGGGGGCACGCTCCAAAAGGTCTGAAACTGTACCAGAGCGCCAACGGTCGCCCATATTGGACAATATCAGAAGACCCGGCGCGGCAAGCTATA
>Ga0302324_100014726_pt1 | contig 15739 bp, 10 predicted proteins | sample Palsa_T0_1_FD_201949 | JGI IMG/M metagenome (GOLD analysis project Ga0302324, IMG submission 201949) | Peat permafrost microbial communities from Stordalen Mire near Abisko, Sweden - Palsa_T0_1 | ecosystem: Environmental > Terrestrial > Soil > Palsa > Peat permafrost | place: Sweden: Abisko...
ATCTGGTGGACATCCGCTTACCTCACGGTTTCTCAATTAAGCCCGGGTTCTTTTTCCGGCATCCATATTCCCGCCGATGGGACCTTGGGTCGATTTGATGCGCTTTACTTTAGCTTTGTTTCACTGACCTGTCTGGGCTGCAACGACATCATGCCGGAATCCAAAGTCGCGCGAATGCTGCTGATGGTGGAATCAACCACCGGGGTGCTTTATGTGGCCGTGTTGATCGCCCGCTTGGTCGCGCTTTATTCCAGGTCGGTTGATAGCGGATCCAACAGGCAAACTTAGGCGTGATCTCGCCCAAGTTCGGCGGCCAGGGCCTTGCCAGCCAGCCACCCGGTCGTCCATGCCGCCTGGAAATTGAACCCGCCTGTCAAACCATCGATGTCCAGCAGTTCGCCGGCCAAATGCAGTCCCGGACAGACGCGGCTTTCCATGGTTTTGAAATTGACCTCGCGCAAACGCACTCCGCCGCAAGTGACGAATTCTTCCTGGTTCAGGCTTTTTCCCGCCACGTCCCATCGGGTGCCACTGAGTTGTTGGATGAGTCGATGCCGTGCCGAGCGAGAGAGATCAGCCCAGCGGGTTTCACGCGCCAGGCCCGCCGCCAGGACCAGGCGTTCCCAGAGGCGCGCCGCCAAAGGCGGCAAAGGAGTGTTGACTACCAACCGCGCGGGTTGCGCCGCGCGACGCGATTCCAACAGCGCCGCCACCGCCTCCTGGTCCAGATGCGGCAGCCAGTTGACTCGCAACGGGAATCGATAATTCAGCCCGTGCAGCGCCCGCGCGCCCCAGGCGGAGAGACGCAAAATGGCGGGTCCGCTCAAGCCCGTGTGCGTCAATAGCAAGGCGCCGCTCTCGCGCAAACTCAGGCCGGGAATGGAGACTTCGACCGCCTCGACGGAAATCCCCGCCAACTCGCGCAGCCACGGGACAGCGATATGGAAAGTGAAAAGCGAGGGCACCGGCGCCTCAAGCGTGTGGCCGAGCGACTGCGCCAATTGCCCCGTGGCGGCGCCACGGCAGCCTCCGGTGGCCAACATCAGTAGCCGGCAATGGATCGTCTCCCCGCCGGTCAACGCCAGAGTAAAACCGCCCTCGGCAGGCCGGTCAACGCGCTCCAGTCCCCGGTTGGCCATCAACTCCACGCCCGCCTTCCGGGCCGAGCGCAGCAAACACTCGATGATGGTTTGCGACGAGTTGCTGACCGGGAACATGCGCCCATCCGCCTCGGTTTTGAGCGGCACGCCGCGAGACTCAAACCAGGCGATGGTGTCGCGGGCCTGGAAGACCTCAAATGGTCCCCGCAACGCGGTGCCGCCGCGTGGATAATGGCGGCACAATTCGGCGGCCTCGAAACAGGCATGGGTGACATTGCAACGTCCGCCACCGGAGATGCGCACCTTGGAGAGGAACTGCGAACTTCTCTCCAAAACCGTGATTGTCGCTTCCGGCGCGGCTTCGGCACAGACGATCGCCGCCAACATCCCGGCAGCGCCGCCGCCCGCGACCACGACATGTCGTTGGCTCATTCGGGCAACATCAGGACAGGCTCAATATCCCCATTTCTTCATGATCTTGAAATCCTCCTCGGCGCAAGCCAGCGGCGTTTTGGCCTGGTAGGATTCCTGTTCGATGATAAAATAAAGGGTCCCGCCGGTTTTTTTTCCCGCGTCAATCACTTTTTTCACCTGCACGACACCGGCTCCCAAAACCGTGCTATCGTAGCCGCCCATTTCACCGCTAGTGCCGCTCTTGATCTCGTCTTTGACGTGCATGGAGACGAAACGGCCGGGGTATTGTTTGATCAGCTCCAAGGGTCTCCCGCCGGCGCCGTACATGTTGCCCATATCCATTTGCTGGATGACCAGGTTGGGATCTGTATTCTCCAGAATAAGATCATACAAGCGCTTGCCGCCCAGTTGGGTATTGAACTCGAAATCATGATTGTGGTAGCCGAATTTCATCCCGGATTTTTTGCATAACTCGCCGCTCTTGTTGAAAACATCCATGTATCTTTTGAAGTCATCCAGATTGCCGCGCAGGCTTTCATCCAGCCAGGGGCTGATGACAAATTGCTGGCCCAGGGTGGCGGCATCTTCCACGGTATATTTCCAGGCGTCGGTAAAATCTTTTTTGCTCTCATCCCAATGTTCCTTGCCCATGACCGTGTGGCCGCTGGGCATACTCAATCCGAGGTCATCGAGTGTTTTCTTAAATTCCGCGGCCGATTGTCCATAAAATTTGCGATCCACATAATTGGCGTGCTCCACATTTTTGTAGCCCATGCCGGCGATCTGCTTCAGGGTGCCCACTGGGTCTTTGGACATGTCATCGCGTACGGTATAAAGTTGTATGCCGAGGCGCTCATTATCCTTGTCAGAGGCAAAAATCCTGCTCGCGAAAACGCTGGTCGCGGCGAGGGCGAGGCTGCTGTTTTTTAGAAAAATCCTTCGCGATGAGTTCATGCGTGTCATTCAATCCAAACGGGTTTGCGTTGTCAATTCCCATTGGCGCAGCCGAAGCGTCCGCAGGCTCACCAGCGGTCCTAAGGCTGCTGGGCCTCGTTGAGGATGCTCTTGCTCTGCTCGCTGAAGGCCGGACCCGTGGCCGTTTCGGGATAGGACGGGCGCGTGGTGAGCAACAAGACGGCCTCTTTGTGGGACTTGGACCTGGATTTGCCGGCGAATAACAAATTCAGCAACGGAACGTCCCCCAAGACGGGGGTTTTGTCGTTGCCGGACGAGCGCAGGGCCTGCGCAAAACCGGAAATCACCACTGTCTGCCCCACTTTCGACATGACCGAGGTGCCGGTCCTGAATTCGGTGGTCGTGACCCTTCCAGGGTCTGAGACCGCCGTACTGACCTCCAGCGACAAGTCGCTCATAACGCCATCGCGGCCCAGCAGGGTGGGCTTGACTTTGATGATGACGCCGTAAGGCACGACCGGCAGCCCGGCCGCATAGATGGTGCGCCCCTGCTTGAAGACCACTTCCTGCCCGCTGGCCCCGCTGATGTGCTCCTGGTAAATGCTTTTGCAATTGGCGGCCGTCAACGCGGTGTTGATCTTGTAGGTGGCCGTGGCCGCAAGGTTGAGGCTGGGCCGGCCTACTCCCACCGAGGCAGTCGGTTGGAGCACGATGTTGTTGTCGAAAAGGTTTTGGCCCATGGAGGAGAGATTGTCCTGGTCCACTTCCACAAATTGCAGGTCCGTTTCGATCATCACTTCCTCCACCCGCACCAGGCTTTTGACGTTGAGCGCGCGCAGTTTGGCCGTTTCAACCGCTTGCGCCAAGTCCCCGGCGCTAAAGACCACCCCGTCCAGGATGACGGTGTCGCCGACGGTTTGCACGCTGACCGATTCCAGTCCTCGTTCATGCAGGTCGTGGAGGATGCAAGTTCTGACGGCTTCGGGCATATCCGGTTGCTCGTACATAATCAAATCAATGATCGCCCCGGGGTAGGCCGCCTCGACTTTCTTGATCATGTCCGAGTCTGCCAGCGACTTGATTCTGCCTTCCAAGACGGCTTTGTTGCCCACGCACTTGATTTTCAACCCCGCCACGCCGGACAACAACTCCTTGATCCAGTCGTTGGTTCCCAACGTATCGGAGCGCACGGCCACTTTATAGACCAAATCCGGCCCTTGCAGTTGTTCGATGCGCAGGTCGCTGGACCCTACAGCCAGTCCCACCACGACCGCCGCCTTGCCGTCCTGTTCCGGCACCGAGGCAATAATGGAGTTGCTGCCGACGATAATCTTGCGAATACCCGCCGCGACAGCGATGTTGGTGCTCGAGCCTTTGCAGACGGTGAACTCGTCACCACGCGAACCCATCGCCGCCAGTCCTGCGCACACCAATAATAGCAATATCATCCTCCTGCCCTTAGAGGCACCGGAGGCCATTTCATCCCTGGTTGCGCGTTGTTCGTTTCTCATCAAAGTTTTTTTCGCCCCCCCGCAGGTTCCTGCTGACTTAACATTGGACGGCTGCGATTGGGTTGCATTCATAATTTTTTCTCATCTTCCGCCAAAAGGCAGGTCGCGGCCTTGGCCTGGCATCGAGAGCTTTCTCACAAATTTGTCCTGCACCCTGGAACAATCCAGTCCATGATTTATTTGATGAACGACGCGCGCCGCGAAGATGAGAGTCAAGCCCTGCTGCATTGGCTGCTGCAGCGGCATCCTGACACGCCGAAAACACGGGCCAAACAATGGATTCTGGCCGGGCGCGTGCGGGTCGGGGGTGTGGTCGTCCGCAAACCGCACCACCTGCTCCGCGATCCGGGCGACACACTGCAGTTGCTGGACCGCCAGGCTACCACCCTGGACTGCGGCTCCGGCTGGCAGATTCATCCTCGCGTCGAGTTGCTCTTCCTGGATGCCGCGCTGGCCATTGTCAACAAGGGTCCCGGCCTCCTCTCCGTGCCGGCGTCCCCGCGCGATCTCTCCGCCCTGAGCATACTGGCTGATTTCCTGGCCGGGAAAATCAAAGCGGGCGCGCGCGGCGAGGCGGGAAGAACCTTGCCGCCGGCTTATCGCAAACTTCAGCCGCTGCCTGTCCATCGCCTGGACCATTACACTAGCGGCGTTTTTTGCCTCGCCCTTAACCCAACGGCACGCGGCCATTTGATCGAACAGTTGAAGGCGCATACCATGCAGCGGGAATATGTGGCCTTCGTCGAGGGACGCCCGTCGGCGCCCAAAGGCACTTGGCGCCATTGGTTGGAACTAAGTCAGGATCAACTGCGCCAGCAAATCGTGCCCGCAAGCAAGGCCACCGACCCCCTGTCCAGCGCGCAAGAGGCCATCACCCATTACGAGGTTGTGGCCGAGTACCCCCTTTCCGGCGGCAACGGTTTGGTCACCAAGTTGCGGCTGCGGCTTGAAACAGGCCGCAAACATCAAATCCGCGCCCAGGCCGCCCACGTTGGGTTGCCCTTGCTTGGCGATCGAACCTATAATCCAAGATGCCGTCCAACACCCCGCGCCGAAGGGCTTATCGCTTTTCCGCGCCAAGCCTTGCACGCCGAAGTATTGACCTTGGAACACCCGCAGCAGCCAGGGCGGCGGATGACCTGGAGGGCCGCGCTTCCCAAAGACCTGCGTCAACTCGAGGCGGCCCTGCGCGCTTCGGAGATTTGAGCCTTGGATTCTACCGCCACGCTGACTTTAGCTCGTGGACTTCCAGCACCGTGAACTTGACACCACCGCCTTTGATGTGCAGCCCCAGCGCGAGATTGTCGGCTTTGGGCGTGAAGGGCATCGGCACGTAAGTCACGCCATCGCCGGCGAATACTTCCAGCGCGGTGCGGTCGCAATAAATGCACCATCGCTGTTTGCCGCCGCGCAACGGGGCGGGCGCGAGATGATTGTTGACGGAGATTTCCTGCTTCTTCGCGTCATAAACAATCGTGCCGCCGCGCACGTTGAATGCCACTTCGCTCGCGTCGCCCGGCTCGAATTCGGCGCGCAACTCCACCAATTCGGCCTGCACCGCGGCCAGCGGGTCGGCGCTCTGAGGCGCAATATCCGCCGGCCCGAAATTCCACGAGCGGACGCGCAGCGATTGCAGTTCCTTCACCGGCGTCCAAGTCAGGCGCGGTCCTTCGGGCGTGCCCGTAAGCTTCAACTCCATGGGAATGCTCATGGACTGGTTGAAAGGCATGCCCGGCGTGGCCGTCTGCAGCCAGCCGATCTGGATGCGGCGCCCGTCTTTGGCCGGAATGTCGCTGAAGGTTTGTGCCGCGTAGAAGCCGCTGCCTCGATGGCCAGGGAGTTTGGCGGTTTCCGGGGTGAAAGTCGTGCCGTCGAACCGGCCCACCGTGTATTCACTGCTGCCGGCGGTGAGCACCCACTTCTCATTATTGACATCGCCATCCACGGGCAATTCGAAGAGATCCGGACACTCGAAGAATCCTTCGACGTGGCTCATCACGGTCCACTCTTTCAGGTCGGGCGAACTCAGGAAATGGAAGGTGTTAGTCCCTTTCAATTCCACGTAGAGGACCATGACCCATTTCCTGGCCGGCTCGTACCATAAAACTTTTGGATCACGGTTGCCGGGGGTAATCTGCCGCAGCACCGGATTGCCGGTGAACTTGGTGTAGTGCCGGCCGTCGGTGCTGGAGGCGATGGCCTGCACGGCGGGATTGCCGGCGGCCGCATAAATCAACACCTGCGCCGGTTGGCCCGGTAGGCCGAGGCCGCTGGTGTTTTGCCAATCCACCACCGCGCTGCCGCTGAACATCGGGCCCAGTTCATCCGGCGCCAGCGCGTCGCCGATTTCCCGCCAATGGACCAGGTCGGCGCTGACGGCGTGGCCCCAGTGCATGTTGCCCCACGCCCAGCCGTAGGGATTGTGCTGGTAAAACAGGTGATATTCGCCACGGAAAAACACCAGGCCGTTGGGGTCGTTATTCCAGCCCCGCCGCGAGGAGAAATGGAACTGGCCACGCAACGGTTCGCGGTAAAGATCCTCGGCGCCAGTGATCGAATCGCTTTGCTCCACCGAACTCAGCGCCGTCGTATCCGCGGGCAGCGTGTCCACCTCAAGGGTGAGGGTTTGCCCGCGCCACGCGCTCACGTCCATGAACGCCCACCAATCCGGCTTGGCGTCGGCCAGTTCGATATCGTTGCTGACCAAGACACGTCCGTCCACCAGCGTGGTGACCTTGCGTTTGGGCGCGCCGTTTTTGATTGGCAGGTTGAGGTAATGCTTCTGGATCTTGAACTCGCGCTTCACCTTCGGCACCAATTGGGGAGGCTCGTTTTCCGCCCCCTGGCAAAGCGCCAGCACATGAAGCGCAAGAAAAACGGCCGAAAAGGGGCTGATCCATTTGTTCATAATTTTGCAGCTTCAACTCTTCAGTCCGAACGCGAGCGTGGAATCGTCAGCGACGTGCCATTGTCTGAACGGCTGAGTTTAAGAATGAAAGGCGCCGCCCGCTTGGCCCATTGGCCAGGCTTCTCATAACCGCTGGCCGATGAGCCAAAGCAGCTTTGCAGCATCGCAGTTTCAACAACCCCCGGATTGAGGGCGACCGCGGTCAGGCCGCCGGGCAGTTCCAAAGCCAGAGCGCGCGTCAAGCCTTCGATGGCGAATTTGCTGGCGCAGTACGGCGCCATCTGTGCGTCCACCGATCGCCCCCAGCCTGAACTAAAATTGACGATGACTCCCTGCCCGCGCTTGCTCATGGCAGGCACAAAATGGCGAATGACATTGGCGACCCCCTTGACGTTGACATCAATGACCCGGGAAAACTCAGGGGCGAGGATTTCCCACAAAGGCGCCTTCTGATTGATCACGGCAGCGTTGTTGATCAGCAAGTCCGGCGGGCCTTGTTGTTGAATCACGTGCTCGGCCCACTGTCGAACCTCACTCTCCACCGCCACGTCCACTTGCCGAAAGCTATTTGGCTTGGGGTGCCGCTGCCGCAGTTCTTCCAAAACGTCGCCGGAGCGAGCGCAACCAATGACTGTGTGCCTGCGGCCGATGAACTCCTCCGCCAAAGCCAGTCCAAGCCCGCGCGACGCCCCCGTCAGCACGATAACTTTCGAAGTTCGTTTCATTGACCGTCGAGCTTCAGCCAAACGGAGCCCCGGCGCAAGCCGGCTTTACTCGCAAGGGCCTGGTTTGCCTGGTTTTCGTGTTGCACCGCAAAGAACGCTTAGAGTCAGCAAGGAGGGTTGGAGCCGTGGGCAGAGGCCATCCGCTGGCCAGAGCGTCGCAATGGTCGGGGCTTTCTGGGCAAACTCCGCCGACTTGCTTCGACAGCTCACCGAATTCGTCGTGAAAGGGAAGTCTGGAGATATGCGCATCCAAATTTCGGGCGATGTTTCTCTGGAAACGGCCGATAAGTTGGTGGCAGAATTCCTCGCGGGAAAAATAGAATTCGCCAGTGATTCCGTTCACGATCAAGTTGAGATCGGGACCATGACTCGGGTGCCCCCGCGCATCAGGCCTGATTACGAGCACCCAACCCAGATCGAATCATATGCGTCGGGTCCCGGGACGGAATCCTATTGGCCAAAGGCCCCTTATTGGGTTTCTTTTGCAGCGAAATTGGACCAGTTCGGTGTGGAATTGGATGGCGACAAAGTTAGAATTCTTGCGGTGGTTCATGTCAGGATTTAACGCCCATCAACGAGACCTTCTTGCGGGCTGATCTATCGCGTTGGGAGTTTTCCAGTTGTTTTGCGCCCGAGCCTCCAGGGGCGTCGTAGCCGCCGACGCCAGCAGGCGGTCCCGCCAACTGTGGACGATCGATCCGCCTCCTCACGTCGGCGGCTACGAGGAGGGGGTGGTGTGGCGCCACTAGGCAAAAGGAGAAATCGTGAGACAATGCTGGGGTGAAAGTTAACTTTTGCATCGCATGGAGCGCCCGATGCCCGGGGCATCGGCCAAGTTTAATGGCAAAGGGAGTAATCCTTCCACAGGTCCTTTTTTGTTCTCGCGAGCGCAAGATTTGCGTTGTGTCCTGACGGAAAGACGGTTACACTACAGTCATAAGCCATGCGGACACAACCGGTCCGCCGGCGTTTTGAAAGCGAGCCTTATATGAGTCAAACGTCAACTGTTGCTAAAGATCAAGGCGTTCCAACACTCAAGCCGGCCCATGCCGGGCCGAAGTATCCCGGTGTCCGCGTTACCTGCAACGGCAACGCTCTGGTCGCCCAACACGTCGAAGTCCGCATCACCGAGGGCGGTGTTTTTTATCCCATCACGCCCTCGACCGAAGGGGGCGAGATTTACCAGGGATCTTTCGCGCAGGGCGAACTCAACGTGTGGGGCCAACAAAAAATCGCCGTCGAGGCCGAAGGCGAGCACGCCGCCCAGGGCGGCGCCACCGCCTTTGCCGTCACCGGACGGCGCACGGTGAATTTCACTTCCGGCCAGGGCATCGCCTATGCGATGGAGCAGTATTACCATGCGCCGGGCAAATTCTCCACCATGGTCTTGGAAGTCGGCGCGCGCGCGTTGACCAAGCACGCCCTCAACGTCCACTGCGGCCACGACGATTTCTACGCCGCGCTGGATACCGGTTGGACGATGGTCATGTCCAAGGACGCCCAGCAAGCCGCCGATCAGGCCATCATCCTGCGCAAGGTCAACGAGCTTTCCCTCAATCCAGGCATGAACATCCAGGACGGCATGCTCACCACCCACTCCGAGCGCACTTATCTGGCGCCGGAAGCCGCCCTCCTGCGCGAGTTCCTCGGCGCGGCCGATGATATGATTGACTGCCCCACCCCGGCCCAGCGCGAATTATTCGGGCCCAAACGCCGCCGCCTCCCGGAAATGATGGACCTCAAGAATCCCATCCTCCTGGGTCCCGTGCAGAACCAGGAGCATCACATGAACGGCGTGGTGGCTCGACGCAACAATTTCAACGAGCCGATCCTCCAATTCCTCCAGGACGCCTACGCCGAATTCGGGCGCTTGACCGGCCGCTATTACGGCCTGCTCACCGAATACAAGACGGCCGACGCGGAAACGGTTTTCGTCTCCCTCGGTTGCGCGGCCGACAACATCGATGCCGGCTGCGATTATCTGCGCGAGCAGCGCAATGTTCCCGTCGGCTCCATTCACATCAATGTGCTTCGTCCTTTCCCGGAGGCGGCCGTCATCAACGCGCTGCGCGGCAAGAAAAACGTCATCATCCTCGAACGCACCGATGAAGGCATGGCGGGCGACAATCCGCTGGCCCGCGACATTCGCGTCGCTTTGGGCAAGGCCAATGAAGCCGCCCGCCATCCGGCGCACGCCGGGTTGCCCGTGCTCACGCCCGCCGAGACGCCGCGCCTGTTCCGCGCCAGCTACGGCATTGGCTCCCGCGATTTCCGCCCCGAGCACACCCTCGGCGCCTGCGAATACGCCCTGGGCCAAACCCGGCGCAAGGACGGTCGCGGCGCGGCCGATGGCGAGACCTATTTCACGCTGGGCATCGACCACCCTTACTCCGTCATCAGCAAGGATTTCCCGTCCCTGCTGCCCGAAGGGGCCATCGCGGTGCGGTTCCATTCCATCGGCGGCTGGGGCATGATCACCACCGGCAAGAATCTGGGCGAAATCGTTGGAGAATTCGGCGACGTGATCAAGCAGCGCGACCAGGAATTGGATGAGGATGGACGGTTGAAGGAAAAGCTCTTCATCATGGCCAATCCCAAATACGGCTCGGAAAAGAAAGGCGCGCCCACCAATTACTATCTGACCGTCGCGCCCGCGCCCATCAAGGTCAATTGCGAACTCAACCACGTGGACGTGGTCTTGTGTTGCGACCCCAAGGCCTTCACCCACACCAACCCGCTGGAGGGCATCAAGAAGGGCGGCTGCCTGGTCTGGGAATCCAGCGACACTCCCGAAACCGCCTGGCGCCGCATCCCGCTGCAATACCGGAATTTCGTCCGCGATAATAACATTCGCGTTTACATCCTGCCCGGCTTCGACATCGCCAAAAAGGCCACTTCCCGCAGCGATCTGCAACTGCGCATGCAGGGCAATTCCTTCCTGGGCGCTTTTTTCCGCGTCTCGCCGTTCCTGCAGCAAAACCACATTACGGAAGATCAATTCCAGGCCACCGTCCGGAAACAGTACCAGAAAAAATTCGGCCGCTTCGGCGACGACGTGGTTGCCTCCAACATGACCGTCATGACCGAAGGCTTCGCGCGCGTGCAGGAGATCATTTACGGCGAGTATAACGACCCCGACCGGTCTTCCATGCGCAATCCTCCCGTCCAGCCGCTGGGCGGCGCGCCGCTGATCCCCACCGCCGGATGCGGCACGGCTTGCGGGTCCGGCGTTCCCACGCCAGCGCAGCAGACACCGCGTTACGCCTTCCAGACCTTGGCCAAGTTTGACTCCGAATTTCGCAAAGGACTAGGTTACCACCAACCCGCCGGCGCGCTGGCCTCGCTCGGCGTCATGGGCGCCGGCAGCGGCGCGACGCAATCCAAATATGTTGCGCGGCGCGAGACTCCCGTCTATATCGCCGAAAATTGCACCCAGTGCATGGAGTGCATCACCGCCTGCCCGGACACCGCGTTGCCCAACACTTCGCAGGATGTGGCCACCGTCTTGAAAACCGCCGCGACTTATTACGTCACCGACGCCGCTGAGCGCCCCCGCCTGGTGGCCGAGTTGAAAGGCCTGGAGCAACGCGCCCGCGCGAAAATGAACGACTCCATCAAGGCCAAATCCCTCCTCCCATTCAAGGACATCATCCGCGACGAAGTCAACGCCTTGTCCAACATCAGCGCCGAGGCCAAAGCCCAATTCAGCGGCATCATTGACAAACTGCCCGTCGCTTACTCCAACGTCCCGGCCATCTACCGTTCCCTCGAACAGAAGACTGCGGGCGCAGGCGGTCTCTTTTCCATTTTTGTCTCCGACCTCTGCAAAGGTTGCGGCGAATGCGTCCAGGTTTGCGGCGACCATGACGCCCTGCGCATGACCACCGAAACCGAGGAATTGAACGCCGAGTTGACCACCGCGCAAATTTTCTCGCGCCTTCTGCCGGATACGCCGCAGAAATACCTCGGCCTCTACAATGACTCTGACGCGGCCAACTCGCGCGACGCCGCCCTGCGCAACCACCTGATGGTCCGCCGCAATTACGAGGCGCTGGTCTCCGGCGACGGCGCCTGCGCCGGCTGCGGCGAGAAAAGCGTTTTGCACGCCTGCGCCAGCGTCACCGAAGCCTATATGCGGCCGCTTTATCACCGGAAGGCCGACCGCCTCCGCGGCAAAGCCACCCGCCTCGAAAACGAAGGCAGCGCCAAATTGGAGGCGTTGCGCCAGCGCAATCCGGCTCAACACCAGTTGTTCCGCCGCGCCGTGGCCCACATCATTATGGGCCTCGGTGGCGAAAATAAGGAGGACACCGCCGGACGCATCGACGCTTACGAAGCCAAACACGGCCCGCTGACCGACGATAAGATCGTCCAGATTCTCGCCGCCGTCATGCGCCAGGATGCGTTCAATCACCGGGACTTGCAGGCCATCGACGGCCGCCAGGCAAACGGCATGAGCGTCATGTTCATGGGCGCCAGCACCGGTTGCAACACCGTCTATGGCTCCACCCCGCCCTCCAATCCGCATCCATATCCGTGGATGAATTCCCTCTTTCAGGATGGCGCGACCATTAGTTGGCTCCTGGGCGAATCGCTCATTCTCAACCACTCCCGCCGCTCCGTCGTGCCGGAGCGACTGGCCAACGCCCTGCTCGACGGACAGGACGACGTCATGTCCGAAGCCGATATGTTCCTCTTGACTCATCTGGACGACGCCTTGATGACCGACCAGGAAATCCGCGAATTGCCCAAGGTCTGGGTCGTCGGCGGCGACGGCGCGCTGGGCGACATTGGCTTTCAGAACGTCTCCAAAGTCATCCTGCAAAACCGGCCCAACATCAAGATGCTCATGCTGGACACCCAGGTTTATTCCAATACCGGCGGCCAGAATTCCGACTCCTCCACCATGTTGGGCGGTTACGACATGAACCAATTCGGCATCGCCTCCCAGGGCAAGCTCATCGAGAAGAAAAACGTCGCCGAGGCTTTCACCAGCGGGCACGGCTCGCCTTTTGTGGCCCAGGTTTCCATGGCTAACGCCGCCAAGCTCTACAAAGCCATGCTCGATGGTCTGGAATATCGCGGCACGGCTTTCTTCCAGGCCTACACCACCTGCCAGCCCGAACACAGCGTCGCCGACAACATGTCCGCCGAGCAGGCCAAGCTCATCCGCGACGGCCGCGGCATGCCAGAATTCGTTTTCAATCCGCGCCGCGGCGAAACGTCGCAGGAAGCCTTCGACCTCAAAGGCAATCCCACGCCGGCCCGCGACTGGTGGCGCACCAAATACGCCTCCACCGGCGAGGAATACAATTTCACCGTCGCCCATTGGGCGCTGACCGAGGGGCGTTTCCGCAAGCACGTCAAAGCCATCAAGGACGAAGCGGCCCGCGAAATGATTCATCTTGACGACATGCTCGTCTTCATTACCCAGGACGACGTGATCTACCGCCGCGTCTTCCAGCGGGACCACCGCAGCCACGTGCCCGACTTCGGCTGCTACATCAAAGCTGAGACCGGAGGCAAGATGAAATACTTCGCCTTGAGCCGGCAGATGGTTCTCTTCGCCGTCGAGCGCCGCAAAGCCTGGCGCATGTTGCAGAGCAAGGCCGGCGTCGTGAACAAGGATTACCTGGCCCAGAAGTCCCTGCTGGCCAAACTCGACAAGGGCGAACTCCGCCTCGACGAATTGCAAGCCCGGACGCGCGAACTTTTCGAGTCCGAGATCGCCAGACAAAATCAGCCCGCCGAAAAAGCGGCCTAAACCTGGATAAGTTGCCTTCAAATTTCGCAAGTCAAGTCTGGCGCGACGGTGATTGAATCTAGGAAGATGTTGAGGTTCCATTCAATAATGCCGATCAAGCGGAAACAGGCGACTTCGCAGTTGGAGCTGGAAGTGGCGACGCAGAATGGGACCACGCATCTCGTCTCTGCGGGCGACAACATGCAACTGCATTACGAGAACAAGGACGGCAAACTTTACCTGGGGGATTCGGTCGAGTGGTTGAAATCGCTGCCGACGAGTTCGGTGGACCTCGTTTTTGCCGACCCCCCATACAATGTCAAGAAGGCGGACTGGGACCACTTTGAGAGCCACGCTCAATACGTTTCCTGGTCACAGGTGTGGATCGCGGAGGCGTCCCGCTTGCTTAAGCCGACGGGAACGATGTATGTGTGCGGCTACTCGGAGATCCTGGCGTCCATTCTGGTGTCGGTCATGCCGCTGTTCAAAGGCTGCCGGTGGCTGGTTTGGCACTACAAAAACAAGGCCAACTTGGGGGGCGACTGGGGGCGTTCCCATGAGAGTCTTATCCACGTGCGAAAAGGCACGCAACAGACGTTCAACATGGAGGAGGTGCGAATACCTTACGGCGCCCACACGTTGAAGTATCCGGAGCATCCGCAAGCGGAATCGAGCCAATACGGGGGAAACGGAAACGGCAAGAAGCGTGACAACTGGTGGCCCCATCCGGCAGGAGCCAAGCCCAAAGACGTGTTCGACATACCTACGACCTGCAACGGGATGGGCGAGAAAACTCCTCATCCAACGCAGAAGCCGGAAGAGTTGCTCAGAAAATTAGTGTTGGCATCGTCCAACCCTGAGGACATGGTTTTGGACCCATTCTCAGGCTCCGGCACGACTGCGGTGGTGGCGCAGCAACTCGGCCGACGGTGGCTGGCCTGTGATAACGAACTGCAATACAACGACTGGGCCATCCGCAGAATCTCCGGTGTGGTGCGACGCCCCGTGGCTGAGTGGATAAGATTCGACACTGAGACGGCGCAACGAAGGGAAAGCATTAGATGACGCTGAAAGCGTTGGTCCAAGCGGCATCGAAAAGGGAGAACTTCACGGAGTTGAAGCATTACGCCGAGTTCTGCCGGGCTTGGCTGGACTTCATTGGAACACCCGGCAACCTGCAAGCGGAAATCGTTTCACGCAACGAGACGCAATACCGGTTCCTCCAATTCAAGGGCGACGGTTCGTTCAACGTGACGCGGCCACTCAACTACAATCTCCTTTATGGCAAGAAGGAGGCCGACGCCGCCATAAAACAGTGGTTCCGTGTGTTGGCGGCGGTGCGGAAGTCCGACACGGCGAAAAATCGTGTGATCGTCAACCGCACCATCTACACAATCCAACAGTGTATCGGAGCCGCGCTGGATGCGCTCCCCGCCGGGCAATCGAACACCGCCCGCAAGATCAATGGCGACCTTTTCGAGCGATTCATTCGATTGATATTGGTAGTGGTCGGCATCGACTGCACTTCCGGAGTCGTGAACGTCCCCATCGAAATCGACGGACAGGTTGAGTTCTCCATGAGCTACCAGCACGACCTCATCATCAAGTCAGGCGAGTTTGTCAAAATCATCGGCTCGGCAAAAACCAGCAGCAAAGACCGGCTGGAAACAATCTTCGTGGATAAGTTTTTGTTAGCCCGGTTGACAGGCAAGGACGTTCCCCATGTAGCCATATTCCTCAATGACGTGCAGAGGAAAGGCAAGACCCCGCAGGAATACGGAGTTAACGCGACGTTCCTCCCCGGCCACTTCAAGGGCTACACCGTGAAGTTAAATCCTCTGGACGGCGTTTACTACCTCGACATTCGACCAAATATGCTTACGGAAAAGATACTGAAGGACCACATAAGAACCTTCGACCGCTTCCTCTTTGGGGACTTGTGGAGGCTGCTGAATCGGGCGGCAGTGGTTGCGCACATTCAAACGACGACCTCCCGCCGGGCGCCTTAAACGGAAAACTCATGGAGAATACAGCCGCCACTTGCGCAGGAGGAAATATTCGTTGAACGGACGATCGTCGCTGATCTCGATATCGAGGTTCGTGTTCAGCACGTGGCTGATGAGGGTTTCCGCTGAAACGACTTTTTGCAGGTAATCAGGCAAGGTCGGGTAACGCGTTGTGTCCATATACTCCATCAGATCCAACCTGGCCGTGGCCGGCATGCGGGCCGCCATTTTCTCCACGGCTACCGTCTCGATGGGTTGCTCGGAGGCCAGGAAGTGCGTGCCCCAATCATTGACACCGTCGAAACAGCGCACGTACGGGAACGAATCATTCAGGGATCGAACAATGGCTTGGGCGGTGGGGAAGGGCCCGCCGGGAAACCAGATTTGCAGAATGCCATTCGGCTTCAGATGCCGCTT
>Ga0302324_100014728_pt1 | contig 15738 bp, 12 predicted proteins | sample Palsa_T0_1_FD_201949 | JGI IMG/M metagenome (GOLD analysis project Ga0302324, IMG submission 201949) | Peat permafrost microbial communities from Stordalen Mire near Abisko, Sweden - Palsa_T0_1 | ecosystem: Environmental > Terrestrial > Soil > Palsa > Peat permafrost | place: Sweden: Abisko...
CATGAATCCGGACAAGCCGCGGCCCCTGCTTAAGGGCAAACGCGTGCTCCTCCTTTTTTACGAGGCTTCCACGCGCACGCGAAGCTCATTTGAAATCGCCGCGAAATCACTGGGCGCATACACCGTCCTCATCCAGTCCGCCGGTTCCAGTATCGAAAAAGGCGAATCGCTGCTGGATACGGGCTACACGGTGCGCGCCGTCGGCGCCGACGTCATCGTAATCCGCCATCCCAACGCGGGCGCGCCTTACGTGATGGCGCAGCACATCGATGTGCCCGTCATCAACGCTGGCGACGGACTCCACGAACATCCCTCGCAGGCCCTGCTCGATGCTTACACCATCCTGCGCAACAAGAAAGTTTTCAAGGGTCTGCAGGTCGCGATTGTCGGAGACATCTTCCACAGCCGCGTGGCACGGTCGGCGTGTCACTTGCTAAGCAAATTCGGCGTCAGGATCATTCTTTGCGGTCCGCCCGAACTGGTGCCTGACATCGCCACGACCCTTGCCCCCGGCGTGCGCGTAACTCGCCACATTGAAGACGCCCTGCGCGGCACTGACGTGGTCATGCTGCTGCGCGTGCAGAAAGAGCGTCTCGCCGGGATGAAAATCGACCTCGCGGAATACATCGCGCGTTACCAGATGACCTCGGCGCGGCTGAAGATGGCGAAAAAGGATGCCATCGTGATGCATCCTGGCCCCATCATCCGTGGTCTGGAACTCACGAGCGAAGTCGCGGACGGCGCCCAGGCGCGCATTCTGGAAGAAGTGCGCAACGGCGTGCCCACGCGCATGGCGATTCTGGCGCGGGCAATGGGAAAGATGCGATGACTACCAGCGCGGGAAAAAATCGGCTGGGCCTGTCGGGCAAAAGTTTGCTGATCAGGGGCGGTCACCTCATCGACCCGGCGGCTCGTATCGACGCGCCCATGGACGTGCTGCTGCAAGATGGTCGCGTTGCCGAAGTGGCGGCTCCCAACAAGATCAAGGGCGGCGTCAACGACAAGACCGAGAAATTCGATGCCCGCGGGCTCATCGTCGCGCCGGGCTTCATCGATCTGCACGTGCACCTGCGCGAGCCCGGGCAGGGACACAAGGAGACGATCGCGACCGGCACGGCCGCCGCGGCTGCCGGTGGCTTTACGTCGGTCTGCACCATGCCCAACACCGTTCCAGTCGTCGACTCGGTGGAGTGGATCGAATGGCTTCGCCAGCCGGAACGCGGCGCGATCGTCAATGTCTTTGCCATCGCCGCCGCGACGCGAGCGAGCAAGGGAGCCACGCTAACCGACTTCCGCGCCCTGCACACCGCCGGAGCGATCGCAGTCACCGACGACGGCAAGCCCATCCTCGAAGACGACATCATGCGGGAGGCTCTTTTTCTCGGCGGAGAACTGAATTTCCCGGTTGTGCAACACGCCGAAGACACTCGCATGACCGAGAATTGCTCCATGCACGCGGGCGCGCGTTCATTCCGTCTCGGGCTGCGCGGCATGACCGCGGCTGCCGAGGCTTCCATCGTCGAGCGCGACGTGCATCTGGCGATGCAGATTCCCAACGCCCGCTTGCATGTCGCGCATCTTTCCACGGCGGACGCGCTGAAGAGCGTGCGCCGCGGCAAGCGCGCCAAAGCGCGCGTCACTTTTGAAGTTACACCACACCATTTCACGCTGACCGATGAGGATATGCGTGACTATGACAGCAATTACAAGATGAATCCGCCGCTGCGCTCGGCCTCCGATCTCGAAGCCATCCTGGTCGCGCTCGCCGACGGCACGGTGGACGCCATCGCCACCGATCACGCTCCGCACGCTGCCCACGAAAAGGCGATGGAATTCGAGCGCGCCGCCTTCGGCATCACCGGACTCGAAACAGCGCTCGCGCTCGCGATCACCCGGCTCCATCGTGAGAAGCGCATCCCGCTCGCCCGCATCGTGGAGCTCTTCACCGCCGGTCCGGCGCGTTGTTTCGATCTTCGCGGCCGCGGTTCGCTGGTCCGCGGTTCGGTTGGCGATGTCACGATTTTCGATCCGAAGAAGAAGTGGACCTTCGACGCCGCCAAGTCACGCTCGAAATCGAAAAACACTCCCTTCGATGGGTGGCAGCTGACCGGGAAAGTGGTTGCGACCGTGGTTGGAGGAAAGATCTTGTACTCCGCGTGACGGCGCGAGGTCACAGCTGAGAAGTGACCGGCTTGTTGAGTGGGTTGGGTGTTGGTGTTGCTTTTGTCCCCCCCCCATTTGCGCTAAAGTATTGAGAGTAAATGAGTTAGCTCCAAGATGCCCCTTATAAAGGACTTAGCTGCTTTTCCTCTCATTTCGATTTCAGAGAACTGAAACGATTCGCCGACCGTCTCTGGAGACGGGCACAGCTTTCCTAATTCTTAATCAGAAGCATTCTTACACTGTGCGGGGGCGGTCTCTGTGATGACGCTTACGGGTCGGATGTGATGAATAAGGACTCGACAGGCACTCGCTCAGACGATGGGGAAAGGGTCAGGAATCCCCGCCCTTTCGCACAAAACGCGACAAGGACGGGGCCCCCGGCAGAGAAGCAAGTGGAGTGATTTCTTAACCATGCCAGTAAATGCAATATTACATTGAAGAAGCCAACGTAAAAATGTAATATTGCATTATCGGGAAAAGTGAAGTAATATGGCGATATGGCAAATCAAAGCGTACTGGCTTCCGGGCGATACCTGTCCAATTCAAGACTGGTATCGCGCACAGGACGTGGAGGCGCAGGCCGTATTTGATGCCACTTTAGGGACACTGACGGCAACCGTTGATTGGGCTGATACAAAGTCGTTCGGGGAGCTGAAACGGGATCATGCGGGACTTGGGGAAATTCGTTTCAGGCTAGAAGGGCCAGAAAAGCGCCGTTTCCGACCAGTAGGAATTTGGCCGCCAATTACCGAGAGAGAATTCATCTTGCTAGTTGGTTGCGAAAAGAAACGCAACGGAGTTTTGATTCCAGAGAACGCGTTTACGTTGGCCTTGGAGTACAGACGGCGACTCGCGGACGGGGAGGGAAGAATCGATGATTACGTTTAGAGGTATATGGCACAAACTCTCCAACAAGACGTACCGAGAACAATACGCCTTGTCACTTCTAAAGCGTTCTGTGGCTTTCCAAATCAAAACGCTGCGAAAGAAGCATTGCAGTTCCCAAGCTGCGCTGGCGGAACGGTCGCACCTAACTCAGGGAGTAGTGTCGCGTGCCGAGGATCAGGACTACGGCAACCTTACATTCAATACCGTGGGGCGAATCGCCGCCGGGTTGGACATGGCGTTCATTGGCAAGTTTGTTCCGTTCACCGAGCTAATTAGGTTTTCTGGCGAATTAAGCGAAGAGGAATTCAACAACGTATTGACTTTCGATGAAGAAGTTGCGGCATCTCCGGCATTAGAAGCGGCATTAGGCTTGTTCGATTCGTCGAACACGGAAGAAACTCGCTCTTTCCCTATTGGGCCGATGCCTAATGACATTGACAGCGACGGTGATTCCTCAGGGCATTACGCCAAAACACGAAGCGCAGCGGAAACAGCGGATGCTGCCAATCAGCGAATGCGACCTAGGGGCGAGCCCAGATTACTTGACTTAGGCTTTGCACAAGCGGGGTAATATATGCAGCTAATTAGCGTGGGTCTTGCTAGATCAATCTGGCTGTTCGATGTAAACGATTTGAATCCCACGGGGAAGAGTTTCATCCCAGATCTTCTCCTATGGTTGGGGGAGAAGTATTCCTTTGAAACATTCCCCAAGTCGACGGCTGACCTGGACAAAGAGAAGAAGGGGTTTATCTTCAAAACGGGAGAATTCCAAAGCGAGAATGGCCCAATTCAAGTCAATTTCTCTCTCTTTGGAGACGGCGTAGTCGCCGAAACATGGTCATCGACAGAATATGGCGATGACTTTTTAGGGGAACTGCTGCGTTCAGCCGCTAATAAATATGGGCTTGCATACAAGCCCGAGATGATCCGGACAAAAAGCTACGTCAGTGAGGTGGTGGTGCAGCTAGATCATCATCTCAACAAAATAAATCCGAAAGTTGATGGCTTTTGCGAAACGATCAATAAGTTTATGGTGAAGCGCAATCTTCCGCCATTTGAAATGACCGGAATGATTTTCTCCCAAGATGCGTCCGCTACTGCCTACAAACCTCCGAGTCTATACATTGAAAGAAAGAATGGCGTGGCTTTCACGGAAAACCGCTTTTGGAGCAAATCTCCCTTTACCACCCCAGATCACCTACGTGCCCTAGAGGAATTTGAAAAACTGACAGGTGGCTGACGTGGTAGCAACACACCTTTAGGACAGCACGGAGCCTCAGAACGCGAAATTAGATCAGTACCGCCCAGCGCCGTTGCGGAATCGGCATCTCCACCGGTGCTACAATTCCCCCGCCATGAAGCGCGCACTGTTCCTCCTCCTGCTGATCCCATTTTTGGCTGCGCAGACCGCGACCGAAGTCGAGATCACCTCGGAACCCTCGCACCACCTTGCCCTGGAGAACGACTACGTTCGCGTCTTCAAAGTCGAGGTTGCTCCCCATACTGCGACGCTCATGCATCGTCACCGCCACGACTATGTCTATGTCACAGTCGGCGATGCGCACATCTCGAACGAAGTCGAGGGCAAACCGCCCGCGGAGGTCAAGCTCACCGACGGCGACACACGGCTTACGCCGGGGAATTTTGCCCACATCGTGAAGGATCTCTCGGACCAGCCCTTTCGCAACGTGACGATTGAGTTGATGCAGGACGAAAAATTGCGCCAGATGCCATCCCATTGGCCGGAGGAATCCGGCGAAAAGACTTTTCCGGGCGGCCGCAGCAAAATTCTTTTTGTGAAAGATGCAGTGCGCGTGTCCGAGGTCAATCTCGAACCGGGCGCGGTCGTGCCCAGTCACCATCACGACGGTCCGCATCTGCTGGTCGCGATCAGCGATCTCGATCTACGCAGCGATGTCGAGGGAAAGGCCCCGATGCCGGGAAAATTTAAAGCTGGCGATATCAAATGGGTGCCCGGAGGCTTCACTCACACCTTGACGAATGTGGGGACGAGCCCGGCGCGATTTGTGACCGTGGAATTCTGAACTCGGCGAGGGCTTCCTCGGCAAGAGCTACTTGGGCAAGACTTACGCGCTCTTGATCAGCGGATTTCCCGGAGAAACCAAACCGACACGATGCAGCTTGGCGGTGAGGCGGTCTTTGTCACTGGAAGCGGAGGCAGCGGCGAGGCGCTTGCGCAGCTTGGTGATTTTTTCTGCGCGGGTGCGGCGGCGGCGAATTTCCGGACGACGGCTGGGTGCGGACATTGAAGTTCTCCTTTGTTATCCAGTACGGCTGTTCGGCGACTGGTCTTCAGTTGAATTATCGGTGAAATCACGAGTCAGATGCACAATCGGAGCCGTCGACTCGCGCCGAAGCCTCAATTATAGGGTTGATCGGCGCTGCTGGCAAAGCGATGGTAGTGCGGTGGTAGTGGCTCGGGTTGTTGCCGGGAAACAGCAGGTCCTTCGCTCGCTCAGGATGACAATTTTTTATCAATCCGGCGGATTCTCTGTCTCCGGCTCGTAGCCGCTGCAGGCCAATACCGGCAGGCGCGGATATTTTACAAACCGCGAGTCCTCAAACGAAAGCTTGCACATCAGGAAGGTCGAACCGCGATCGGATTCAATCCGTCGCGCATGCCGGCAGTTCCGGCAGAGGCCTGGGTCAGGGCGGGTCGGGGTGTTGTCGATCACGGTCGTATGTTTCCCCGAAGGCTCGGGGTCGTCACCGTAGTTATTGCCGAGCGCGGCCCTACTTCGCCGCTCCCAGATTCTTCAGCACTTCTTCCGCATAGTAATTCGTGACCCTGGCGTCATCGCGGAGGCTTTCGTAGTACGCCGCTTTCAATAGCTGCTCCCGGCGATCGCGCAATTGCTGGCGGATGGCCTGCTGCACCCGCGGATCATTCAAATCCCTCTGGCCCGCCGGCTCCCTGGCAATCAGCTTCCAGATAATGTAAGCGACGGGCTGATGATTGGCGGGATTGAGCATCGGAATTATGGGCGTGTATTGCCCCGGCTTGAGCTTCATCACCGCATCGCGGGTTGTCGGATCGGCCTGCTTCAGCGCGGATTCGGGAGCCATTCCCAAATCGCCGCCGTTGTTGCTGGTATCCGGGTCTTCCGAATAATTCATCGCCATGGTGGCAAAGTCGTCGCCGCTATCGAGCCGGTTGGCAATCATCTGAATTTTCTTGCGCGCCTCGGCGTCGTTCTGCGCCTTGTTGTTTTCCCGGTTATGTACCTGGGTGTTGGCTATCCCGGAAACCAGGATTTTCGCCAGATGATATTGCGCGTCGATCAGGTTGAACTCGGCCTTGTGGTCGTGGTAATAGCCGGAAACGTCCTGGTCGGTGATGTTGATGCGCGAAGTGATTTCCTTGTTCAACACCTTGTCGCGGGTCAGCGATCGTCGCAGGTCGCGCTTGAAATCATCGAGCGATATCTTTTTGTCCTGCAGGCGTTTGTTAAATTCTTCCGCCGTGTAGGGCGACTTGATTTCGTTCAGCTTGCGGTCCACCTCTTCGTCGGTCGCCAGCAGCCCGAGTTTCTCCGCGCGCTGCATCAGGATTTCCGTCTCGACCAGCTCATTCAGGATGCTCAGTCGAAGGCTCACGGCCTGCTCGCCCGCCGGCTGCTGATCCGATCCCGACGTCTGGTTCGCGTAATACTTCTCCACTTCGCTGCGGTAAATTTTGTGTCCATTGACCGACGCCATGACGTCCCCGCCGCTGCTGTCGCGGTTGCAAGCCGATAGCCCCATCAATAAAACGGCGCCGACCATTACCCGGGCCGCCCGCCCAAACCAGTTGCAGTTTTTCAATTTTTCCCTCCGCCACAATGGCGAGTCCTTCGCGCGATATGCATAAAGTGATGACAGCTTACTTCTTTGACTTACTTCTTTCACTTACTTCGATGTCTTACTTCGATCTCTTACTTGGACGACCCAGCCGGCGGAGCCTTTGCCTCGGCCGGCTTATGTTCGGGAGGTGCTACCCCGGCATCCGTCAATGCCTGGTCGAGCGCCAGTCGTACGTCCTCCGCGGGCACCGCTCCGTCGAGTTTTTGTCCGTTTACGAACATCGCCGGAGTCGCTTCCACTCCGATTTTGTCACCCTCCTGCATCGAGGCGCGCACTGCCTTTTCATCTTGAGCCTTCACGCAAGCCTGCAATATCGGAACATCGAGATTATGCTTCTCAGCCTGTAAATTGGCGAGCTTATCGAGTTCCGCATTCTGGCCCTCGTGGCCTTTTTGTCCGGTGATCGCCTGTTGGTTGCCATGCAGATAGTCGGCATAGTCCCAGTACGCGTCGGCGTTTTGCGCAGCCAGGCAATTGGCGTTTACCGCCGCGTGCACCGCCCATGGATGAATTTCTTCGAGCGGATAATCCTTGTAGATAAACAGCACGCGATCGCCGTATTCCTTGAAAAGCCCGGGAAAGAGCGTCTGGTGCATGCGGGAACAGAACGGACACTCGAAATCGTCATAATTGACGACCGTTACTTTCGCATCTTTGTTGCCCCGCGTCGGACGTCCCCTGACATCGATCTTCTTCATGAGCTCGGTGTAGGGATCGGTCGTCAGATCGAACCGGGTCAGGCGCAACAGCGTCTTGTGGTCGCGGGAGAGCAGAAACTCGAAATCCTTTTTCTGACCCGGACTGGCGAATGTTACGGTCAGCGCGTCATAGTTCGCAAACTCGCTCGCCCGCAGTGTGCCGACGTTCACTTGTACATCCGGCGGGAGGGAATACTGCGCCCGCACATGCCGTTCGACCACCTTTGTAATGTCCGAAGGAACGTTCGCAGGGGCATTCGAAGGAACGGCGGAAACCGGACCGCTAGAAGAAGGAGGAGACTGGGCCGAGCAACCCAGACAAATCATCAGCAGAACCAGGAACGCGCGCCGCACAATCATCAACAGAAACCACCTGAACATGAGGGATTTGTTTGATTATCTCACGGCGACCGCGTCCCTACGTGAATTGACAGACGCGGCAAGCCGCGTCCCTCGGGGAATTGTCAGACGCGTCCTCGCAGCAACTCTTCGGTCGTCAGCAGTTGGTTCATCGACCCGGAACGGAAGCCTTCCAGGTCGAGGGTTACAAACTTGAACCCAAGAGCTTTGAACACGGTCGTGAACTCGCGGGCCATCTCGATGGTCAAAGCGCGCGGAAGCTCTTCGGGCGCAATCTCAATGCGCACCGTTTCTCCATGATGGCGCACGCGGAATTGCCGGAATCCCATGGCCCGCAGCGCGTCTTCTCCCCGCTCAATCACAGTCAGCGCTTCGGGCGTAACCGCGCGTCCATATTCCAGGCGCGAAGAGAGACAGGCCGAGGCTGGTTTGTCCCAAAGCCGCAAGTCCGCCTGCCGCGCCAGTTCGCGGATTTCAGCTTTATTGAGCCCGGCCGCGAGCAGCGGAGCCAGCACATGATGCTGGCGCGCGGCTTGCTGCCCGGGCCGAAAATCACCCTCGTCGTCAGCGTTGACTCCATAGGCGATCGCATCGAATCCAAGAGCTTCGCGATAACGCTCGAGGACGCTGAACAACTCGTCCTTGCAGTGAAAACAGCGCATGGAATCGTTGCGGATGTAGGCGGGATTTTCGAGTTCCCGTGTCTCTACAACCTCAACCGGAATCTCGTGCTCGCGGACAAAAGCGAGCGCGTCTTCAAGATGCGTTCGCGCCAGGCTGGCGGAATCGGCAATCACCGCACGCATCTGGTCACCGAGCACCTGGTGAGCCTTCCAGGCAAGGAAAGCGGAGTCCACGCCCCCCGAGTAAGCGACCACCAGGCGACCGCAGTCTGCGAGGATCTGGCGCAGGTGCTGCGCTTTCTGATCGAGCGTGGCCGCGGCGCTCACGATTCCATTATCCACAAAAAGTTCTCAGTTCCCAGTTCCCCGTTCTCAGTGAAAAGCGAGAAGCGAAAAGCGAGGGCGCAGCATGTGCTGCGACCTGAATCCGCTAGTAGAGCCGTTCCTGCCGTCTCAGGTTGCCGAACGTTCCAATATTCGCCAGCGAAAACGAGAAACGATATTGATTCTCGTTCCGCACCGATCCCAGCGCAAAGCGCCGGTATTCCAGGTTGAGGCCGCAACAGTCCCACGTGTAACTCGTCTGCGCCGACGCATACTGCAGCGAATTAAGGTTCGCGTCAAAGCCGATGCTGGTGGCGGCGCTCAAGCCGCGCTTGTTGAGTTGACCATAGCCAAACAGCACGCGGAACTGGTGGAAATCGCTCTCGCTGGCGACCGTCGGCGTCGCCGCCGCCGCACTGTTGATTACGCGCAGAAAGGCATCGCCGCCGCCAATGGTAAACGGGCCGTAATGGTAGTTCACCAGCGCCAGGCTGGAATCGATTTGACCGGTCTTGATGTCGTAGTCCAGGTCCCACTCCGTGTTTGTGCGCGGACTGGTTTCAATCCGCAGGCGCGAAATAATGGGGGCGAATCGCCGCTCTGAATCCAGAAACGCGATGCCCGTGAAATCCGCAGTCGTGGTAAATACATTCCGTAGCCCGGGCACCAGCGCATTTCCAAATGTGGGATCGAAAAAATACTTCTGTCCGATTTCCCAACTCAAAATCTCTCGCGGGCCGGAAGCGCACGCCTGTGCGTCCGGCGGCGGCGGCTGTTCCCACGGAACCGCCCCGACCTGCGGAGGGCCGCCGATGGTGAGCGTGCTCATGTTCAGCGGATCGCATTCCTTGACGTTCGGATCCACGTGCTTTGCGTAAATCCGATTGACCACCGAATAATAGATTTCATTGGTGTTGGTCAGGACATCGGCGGCGTCGAAACGCAAAATATCTGAAAAGTTATTGATGCCGGTTACATAGTCGTAGCGCATGCGCGGCTCAATCACATGCTTCCATTTTCGTCCCAGCCACGGACGATCGAAAATCCGCGACAATGCCGGCGGCCGCAACTCCACCGAAGCTTCGAGCGATTTGCGATTAAGAGCGTTATCGAGCGCGGTCGCGGAATTCTCTGAATTGCCTTGCTCCGTGTAGAACGTGTCCCGCAACGTAAGTTCCGGACGGAACGACCATCCCCGCCATTGCAAAGGCATAGACAGCGATGGAGCGAAATCAAACCTGCCCACCAGGGCAGCGGTTCGAAACCCGGGCAGCGAATCCTCAGGCGCCTCGCGCCGCTGCAAACCTTCGGCCGCGCTCGCAAACGACCAGTACAGTGGCGTATTGCCCAACTGCCGTTCCTCGCCGGAGATGAAGATGCTGGGCGTGTGCAGAATCCGGACCAGTTCGGTCTGGGTGAGTGAGTTGCCGCAGTTCGTTTGCGTCGCTGGATTGCAGACTTCGAAGTTCTGGTACCGTTCCGCCAGGGCGTCGAAGTGAAATCCATTGGTCGTGTTGGAGAGAAAAATCTGCGACCGAACTTCCGAGTCGATCGCCTGGCTGTAAACATCGGTGAAGGCGATGCGGAAAACGAACGAACTCAAATAATCGACATTGGCGACGCCGCGGAACGTTCCAAACGGACGCTCGGCAATAAAACGCGCATCCTCGCCGCCCTGATCCTGCGGCGGATAACCGATGCCCCGATCCGCAATCCCCACGTAATTGAAGAACAAATAAGAGTTGTCGCTCGGACGAAAGCGGAATTCTCCATGTTCCAGAAAACCGCGCTTCGAATAGTAATCGGCGCCCAAAAGCACGTCCGCGCTTCGATTGAAGACCCAGTACACCGATTCGCCGGCAATATATCCTTTCGAAGACGACGTGCCAAAAGTCGGGATCAGCAGCCCGCTCTGCCGCTCTTTCTGGACCGGATAACTCACATACGGAAAATAAAATACCGGCAAGCCCAGCAGCTCGAAATCGCTGCGGTAGATTTTGGCGGTGCTGTCCACGTCGACAATAATGCGCTTCCCGCTGAAGAGCCACTTCGGATGCGGCAATTCGCAGGTCGTAACCGTTCCCTCGCGCACCAGATAGTGCTCGGGCCCGTGCTTCTCGACAATCTTTCCGCTAAAGGCGAACGGATTGGAGGTGGTAAGCACGTAGCGGGATTTCCGCATCTGCAGCCCCACCGTTCCGACTACGCTGTAGAAGGTCCCGGTCTGGGTGCGGATGTTGTAAGTTCCATGGCTGGCCTCGATGTGCTCATCGTAAGGGCCGCCATCGAGCACGACGTGGCCCTCCGGTTCGCTGTCTCCGGTATCCGCGTTGTAGGTGACTTGATCGGCATGCAGGATGTAATTGCGGTAGTGAATGACCGCCTTGCCCCGAAGGTGGTAAATGGACCCTTGCTTCTCCTGCTCCACCGCTGTCCACGTAACTTCTTCTTCCACCTTGCCGGCGGGGGCCGTCCCAGTCGTACCATCGGAAGCGCCATCGGAAGCAGAGACCGTCGACGCGGCAGGGGGCAGCGTCTGGCTGGTTACTATCCCCCGAGCGAGAAGCAGATGACAGACCAATGCGGCCGTGATAAAGATTCGAGAGCGGGTGATCATTGCAAGCGCGCGTGCGCTCCGCCAGCCGGTCTGCCAACGGGAACGAACTGACCTTAGCACGCGAGCGGCGAACGAAGCAAAGTTGCGCGTTTCTAGGTAGTGGGGCAGTTTCATGACGAACCCGATGAAATCCTGAACCCCCAGGGGCACGAAGAATCACGAAGGCTTTTGGCTTGAGGCGTTTTCCTTCGTGTACCTTGGTGCCCTTGGTGGTGAATGATTTAGCAAATTGCACCACCAGGAGCACGAAGGATCACGAAGGCTTTTAGCTGCAGATGTTTCCTTCGTGTACCTTGGTGCCCTTGGTGGTGAACGATTTAGCAAATTGCACCACCAGGCGCACAAAGAATCACGAAGGCTTTTGGCCTCAGGCGTTTTCCTTCGTGTACCTTGGTGTCCTTGGTGGTGAACGATTTAGCAAATTGCATCTGACATTGGTACGTGGCCTGGCTCTGGCCTCTGGTATTCTTCGCGACTTGCTTACCACCACCCGATCGGTAAGGCGGGACTGATGACGAGCGAATTGACGAACTCTCAAGCCGGCGGCGATCCCGCCGAAGGACACCTGTGCGCCATCAATGCCGGTGCCGCCGATCCCTCGTCCGCTGTCGTTCCCGTTATGCCTCCGCCTGAAACCACGTCCTCGGAAGCTGCCCTCAATCCAAACGCCGACTCTGATTCCTGGCGGGACGAGGTCGCCGCTCGCCTCCAGCGCTATCGCACCCGCCGCAAGCCGCGGACCCCGCGCTATCCGTCGCTGCTCTTACCCTTTGATGCACCCGAGAGTTGGTCTCGTTCCACCTCGCCGCCCACCTCGCTCGCCACCTCGACCAGTGGCTCGGCGGCGGTCGCGGCGGCAGCGCGACCCATGCGGGATGCCTTCGAAGAACCAGCGTCCACCGCGGCGGCAAACATCGCCGCCGAATTTCATCTGGCTTCGGGCCGCATTTCGGAGCAGGACCTGTACCCGAACCAGGCGCCGGAGCCATCCGCCAAGGTCATCGAGTTCCCCCGTTCCGCCGCCATTCCTGTTTCCAGCAGCAGCGAACTGGCCGAACCCGTCTTCGATCGTCCCCGCATCGTGGAAGCTCCGGAGATTCTCCCGCCGCCGCCCGCCCTGGGTGGAATGCTGATCGAGCCCGCGCAGCGGGAGACCGCTGCCCGCCGGGATGGTCCCGACTCCTTCTCCGCATTCCCATCCGCGTCCATTCTCCGGCGTGGGCTAGCCGCCCTCATGGATGGCGCTGTCCTGGCCACGGCCCTCACCGCGTTTGGTGCAATTGTTCTTCGTTTGAACCCCAGTTTGAACCCCAGCTTGAACCCGGGCCTCAACCCGATTCGCGAACCGCATCCCATGCTTGCCGTCGTGCTCGTCGTACTCGCGCTCCTGCTCTGGATGCCCTACGAATTCCTGTTTGTGGTGTACACCGGTTCGACCCCCGGACTTCGCATCGCCCGCCTGCGGCTGGCGAGATTCGACGGCTCGCCGCTCAATCGTGGCCTGCGCCGCTGGCGCGTGCTGGCCTCGTTTCTCTCCGCATTTTCCGCCGGACTCGGCTACCTCTGGTGCCTTCTCGATCAGGACGGATTGTGCTGGCACGACCGCATCACGCGCACCCACGTCCAATCCGCCGCGCCGCCAGCATAACCAGGGTCGTATCTGGCAGCAATTAGCGATGCCAGCTTTACGTCCGCGATCCAGACGGCTTTGGTCTTTGCTTCAGTAGCGGGCCGAAAGTTAGACTGGCAGCGGGTCTTGTGGGAGGAGCACGGGTATGCGATCGGTTCTAATCACGGGTACGAGCAAAGGGATAGGGTTTGAGACTGCGCTGGCATTCGGCCGCGCCGGGTATCGCGTGCATGCGACGATGCGCAATCCCTCACAATCGCCGGCGCTGGCCGACGTGGCCGCGAAAGAAAAGCTGGCCATCAGCATCAGCACCATCGATGTGGACGATGACGAGTCGGTACGCGACGGCATAGCGACGATTCAGTCTGAGCATGGTCCAATCGATGTCCTGGTCAACAACGCCGGAGTCGAACGCGCCGGTTCCATTGAAGAACAGTCAATCGATGATTTCCGAGCGACCATGGAGACGAACTATTTTGGCACCCTGCGATGTATCAAGTCGGTAGTTCCACAGATGCGGCAGCGCCGCGCCGGGGCCATCATCAACATCAGTTCTGTAGCTGGTTCGTTCACACAGCCGCCGATGGCCGCCTACTGTGCATCGAAGTGGGCTTTGGAAGCACTGAGCGAATCGTTGGCCTGCGAGATGAAGGCCTTTGGTGTTCGAGTCGTCCTGGTAAAGCCCGGCATTATCGACACATCCATGGCGCGAAGGATCACGACAACCAAGAGTTCAGAATATCCTCACGCGGCGCGGATCGTCTCGTTGTTCACGACAACCTTGCAGAATGCGCCGGTATCGCCGGATGTAGTAGCACAAAAGGTCCTCGAAATTGCACAGAGCGACAGCTGGCAGTTACGTTATCCGGTCGGGCCGGACGCCGCTTCACTGATCGCGTGGCGGAGGGCAATGACGGACGAGCAATGGGTCGACCTGCATTCGGCAAACGATGAGACCTTTCAAAAGCTGATGGGAGAGACAGCAGCAGACTGAGCGCTATTGTTTGAATGTGCGCTGACTCGCCGACTCACATTGAATTTGGGACGAGGATCCAGATGCGCCAGGGTCACTGGGCAGTAGCAGATCGTCCGATTGAGGCGTATCACCGGAGAACCGCACGCTGGTAAATTGTCGCCCACCCATTGATTTCAATTTGTTAAGAATCTCTCGTATAGGTAATATCCAACCCCCGCGACACCGCAGAGGTAATGTATTGCGACCGCTTTCCAAAACGTATTGGGGTCTTCATTACGAGACGCCGTCCGGCCATACCCCTGCACTGCCTCTCCAGAACAGGTCTCCATCAGTCCGAGCCCAATTGCGAACAAGCCAATGATTAAAGCGACGTTCGACCTAGAGTGCGAGTCAATCATGAAAATGTATCCTCTTTTCCCATGTGTGATTCCAAGACAGCAACGAGACTATGAGAGCGCTTAGCACATGCCCATCGCAACACAAGTTGCAACGGGAGTCGGGATCGTATGACCGTACCCATCATCCATCGTATCTGCCGGGATTGACATGAGCATTGGGGCCATGATGTTATTCGTAATCACGCCTCCCGCGAGACCTCCCGCGTCCTTTACCACGGTAAGCGGCATAGCTGCCACACCAAGAGTCCCCGGAACAAGCGACAACCCATTTAAGCCAGGGTTCATTGGATCAGGGTTGTAAACTAGTAGAAGTCTTCGGCTGATCTTACAGGTCGGTTAATTCCTGTTCACAACAGTCTCTTCCGAATTGTCACTGTCCCAAAATCTTGTCAAGCCCCCATTCTGGCGAGTTTCCCCATAACTCCATGAATTGGCGCGGAAAATAAAGTAGCAAAACCTGTCGGTGTAGGTAGGTCAGAATTGATATAATAAACATATAACGTCAAAGAAAAAGGCGCGGAACATCCCCGCGCCTTTTCTCATTGCAGTAGTTAGTGCAGTAGTTAGTGGAGCGCCGGGCGCCCCGCCCGGCCACCACGGTCGAACAGGATCTTCCTAACTCCTTACCACGGAATATTTTGCAAATAAGTCCTGTAAATTCAAAGATTTGGCGAGGTCTTCCCGCTAACACCATGATTCTAAAGATCGGGAGAATAAAAAAATCCATCTTGACCACGTATCCCGTTCGCTAAACCACGTATCCCGTAGCGCCGGCGTCCCGCCGGCAATCGCCGAATCACTGCAGCTTTGCGTATTCGGCCTTGGCTTCTTTCAGGATGGGGATGTCGGGGTCGAGTTTTTGATTGTCCTTCGTGAACCTTCGTGCCCTTGGTGGTAAGTGCCTGTAATTATCCCCAAGAAACACGAACCCATTCAACTCTTCTTGATAATGACGTGAGTTGCATTCTCTCCGGCGACGACCTTCACAGGTTTGTAGCCCAGTTGATGAAGATTTATGCCGTGAAACAGAGCTTCGCCCTCGCCTAGTAATACCGGGGGCACAGCCAAATGCATTTCATCGATCTGGCCGGAGATCAGATACTGACGAATCACGGAAACGCCCCCGATTCGAATTTCTTTGCCACTAGCCGCCGCTTTCGCTTTGCTCAGAGCGGAGTCCAACCCGTCGGTAATGAA
>Ga0302324_100014729_pt1 | contig 15736 bp, 11 predicted proteins | sample Palsa_T0_1_FD_201949 | JGI IMG/M metagenome (GOLD analysis project Ga0302324, IMG submission 201949) | Peat permafrost microbial communities from Stordalen Mire near Abisko, Sweden - Palsa_T0_1 | ecosystem: Environmental > Terrestrial > Soil > Palsa > Peat permafrost | place: Sweden: Abisko...
GCCTCAATATCAGTGTCCCGGGTTTGGAGTCCGAAATCGCCCAAGCTCTCGTGCAGGATGCGCACCAGATCTGCCCGTATTCGCGCGCCACTCACGGCAATGTCGACGTCTCAATCAACCTGGTCTGAGCCGGACCTGTTACGGATCTGGTAGGCCCGTGTTCGTCAGCCAGACCATCACCGATTGGAGAGAGATCAATGTCTGAAAAAATCAACCATCACCGTCGCCGCTTTCTGGGTACCGCGGCCCTGACGATCGCCGCCACCGAGCTCGCCATGATTGGTGCAGCAGACGCTCAAACCGGCAAGATGAATTCGATGAAGTCGGCCATGGTCAAATCCGGGACGCACACGTCGTTCGGGCCACTCAAGCAGATCGATGCTGGCGAGCTGAGTGTCGGATACGCCGAAACCGGTCCCATCGACGGTCCGGCGGTCATTCTTCTGCACGGCTGGCCCTACGACATTTACAGCTACGTCGATGTCGCTCCGATGCTGGCATCGGCGGGTTATCGTGTGATCGTTCCGTATGTGCGTGGCTGTGGCACGACGCACTTCCTTTCAAGCGAGACGATGCGGAATGGCCAGCAGGCGCTGGTCGCCCTTGATACCATCGCCATGATGGATGCTCTCAAGATCGAGAAGGCCATCATCGCCGGCTATGACTGGGGCGGGCGGACGGCGGGCATCGTCGCGGCGCTCTGGCCGGAACGCTGCAAGGCATTGGTCGCCGTGAGCGGTTATCTGATCGGCGGCCGGGAGCCCAACAAGATGCCGTTGCGACCAAAGGCCGAGTACGAGTGGTGGTACCAATATTATTTCGCCACGGAGCGCGGCGTGCTCGGCTACGACAAATACCGCCACGATTTCGGCAAGCTCATCTGGCAGATCGCTTCGCCGCGGTGGGAGTTCGATGACGCCACGTTCGATCGCACCGCGGCGTCGTTCAACAACCCCGACTACGTCGCCATCGTGATTCACAATTACCGCTGGCGGCTGAGCCTGGCCGAGGGCGCGCCGAAATACGACGATCTGGAAAAGCGGCTTGCCGAAGGTCCAGTCATCGCCGTGCCCACGATCACCCTTGAAGGTGATGCCAATGGTGCGCCACACCCGGAACCCGACGCCTATCGCAATAAATTTTCAGGCAAATACGCGCACCGGCTCATCCGGGGCGGCGTTGGTCACAATCTGCCTCAGGAAGCACCGCAAGCCTTTGCCCAAGCGGTGATCGACGTCGACCGTTTTTGATCGAGGCTAGCGTGCCAGGCCCTGCGGATTGAAAGAGCCGGTCCGCAGGGCCACTCGCCCATCGTCGCTGGACCTTCGTCCGGATACAGGGCGTAAACCGGCGGGCTCTCCCGACCGCATGTGTGATCGGAGCGGCCATCGCCGTGACGAGGATCTTCAAGAGAGAACGCAGACAACGAGGGTGTGAGTCATGAAAAGAATGCTGCTTCCGATGGCCGTGCTAGCAACCGTGGCGCTGCCCATGCACGCCTTTGCACAGGCGACGGCGCCCCCGGGCAATGCCGTGAGCATGGTGTTCATGCCGAAGTTTCTGGGGACCGACAAGATCGGCAAGCTGTTCGATCAGGCGCACGACGGCGCGGAGCAGGCCGCCAAGGAGCTGCGCAACCCGACACCGCTCCAGTATATCGGGCCGATCCTCGGCGGCGATGGCCCCTCGCAGATCGAGGTCGTGACCAACGCCACGGCGCAGGGCGTCAAGGCGATCATGTTCTCCAACAATTCTGGTGATGCGATCGTGCCGGCCGCCAAAGCCGCCCATGACAACGGCATCAAGGTGGTGACCTGGGACTCACCGATTTCCTCGGCTGAGGGTGAAGACGTCTTTATCGCGCAGATCGACGTCGGCCAGGGCGGACCGGTGCTGGCCGGCATGGCGCGCGTCATCCTCGGCCCCGACGGAGGCAAAGTCGCCGTGCTGTCGAATTCCCCCGATCCCGGCGCTCCAAGCGCGTGGGTCAAGGGGTTCGAGGCGGCGCTGAAGCAACCGCCCTATGCCAAGCTCGAGCAGGTCGATCTCGTCTACGGCAACGACGACGACGAGTTCAGCTACAAGCAAGCGCTCGCGCTGATCGATAAGCACCGTGACCTCAAGCTGATCGTGGCGGCGACGTCGAACAGCGTCCTCGCGGCCGCCAGGGCCGTCCAGGATCGGAAGCTCTGCGGCACGGTGAAGGTCACCGGCTTCGGCATCCCGAGCGACATGCTCGGCTACGTGCTGAACGGCTGCGCGCCGCAGATCGCCCTGTGGCGTTACACCGACCTCGGTTATCTCGCCTACTACACGGCCTATCTGCTGGCGACGAATGCCATCGGAGCAGAGGAAGGCCAGCAGTTCACGGCCGGGCGCCTGGGCCCCCATACGATCACCAAGGATCCGATCCGCGACCACGGCCTGCGCGTGCTGTTGGGGCCGTGGACCGTGTTCGACAAGACCACCATCGAAGCCGCGGCCAAATAGGCTGGAAGGGGTTACTGCACGTTTTCCGGCCCGCTAGGCCAAAGGAGAGACCGATGAAGCGCACGCCGATTACCGATATCTGGGACTTCCTGACCGAGCCGGCCTGGTACACCGCGGTGTTCTGTCTCCTCGTCGTGGCGAGCGTCGCGATCGCGATCGCGGCCTGGCGCCGCGACCCCGACCAGCGCCAGCTCACGCGCGTATTCGATTTGTCGCTCCGGTTGGTGATGGGCGCGATGTGGTGGGAGCAGTCGCTGTGGAAGCTGCCGCCCTACTACACCGTCAGTCCGAGCGAGCCGTTCGGCACGACGGGGCTGGCGTTCTGGATGGGGCGGATAGCCGACTTCGCGCCGTTCGAGCTGCAGGCCAATTTCGTCAAGAATGTCGTGCTGCCCAACTTCTATGTGTTCGCGCCGATCGTCTACCTGACTGAGGTCGCGATCGCCGTCTCCCTCATGCTCGGCCTGCTGACGCGACTGGGCGGGTTCCTCGGCTTCCTGATGGCGGTCAATCTGTGGGCCGGACTCTACCTTGCTCCGGGCGAGTGGCCGTGGGCCTACGGCTTCCTCGTCGTGGTCCAGGCGGTCTACACGCTGCACCCGACGGGCCACAGCCTCGGCCTCGACGCGCTGGCACGGGTCCGCTCGGCGCCTACCGTATGGTGGTCGCGCCTGATCGCGGTGGCGGGCTAAGCAAAGATCACGAGTGTGATCCGGCGTCAAAATTCGACCCCTTTCTGGTCAAAATTCGGCGCCGATTCACTTGCAGGGACCGTAACTTATGGGATCGGCCGCGCGGAACACTTCCGAACCCAGCTCTAAGCTTGTGCCGGGAGGCATCACAATGACAGCTTCATCCACCAGCTCGGCCCCGCGCATCCGGGTTAATCCCCTGGTCGCGCGCCTGTGCCATTGGGTCAACGCTCTGGCGATCTTCATCATGGTTGGCAGCGGTTGGCGAATCTACAACTCCGACCCGATTGTCCCGGGGCTGATCCCCTACTTCAACCATCACTACACGTTGGGCGGCGATTTCGAGCTGTCCTTCAAGCTGCATGGCGAGCCCGGGCTAGCCGGCGCGACGCTCTGGCATTTCGCCGGCATGTGGCTGCTGGTCATCAACTTTCTCGTCTATGTCGCCTACGGGCTGGTGTCGGGTCGGTTCCGCCGCAAGCTGCTACCGCTGCGGCCGCGCGAAATCCTGCGCGACTTCGTGGCCGCGCTAAGTTTCCGCCTGCCCCACGAGGTCGGCGTCTACAACGCCGTCCAGCGCCTGCTCTATGTCGGCGTACTCGGCCTAATCACGTTCGCCATTCTGTCCGGCCTCGCGATCTGGAAGCCGGTGCAGCTCAAGGAACTGACCTGGCTGCTCGGCGGATTTCAGAGCGCGCGCGTGATCCATTTCCTCTGCATGGTCGGCGTCGTGCTGTTCGTGATCGTGCATCTCGCGTTGGTCGCGCTGGTGCCGCGCACCCTCGCCACCATGGTGACAGGCAATGCGCACGTGCACCCTCTGACGACGGGAAGCCGGCCATGACGCGCCGCCTCGCACCGCTCGAGCGGACCAGCGCGGTGGTCAATCTGGAACGCCGGCTGTTCCTACGGCGCGGCCTGTCCCTGGGCGCGCTGACCCTGCTGACCGGCTGCGACGTCACCAACAAGGACGCCGTCTACCAGACCCTGCTCGCGATGTCGCGCTGGAACGACCGTGTGCAGGCGTGGCTGTTCAACCCGAACCGGTTGGCGCCGACCTATCCTGAGAGCGCACTGTCGCGGCCGTTCCGCTTCAACGCGTTCTACGAAGCCGACAAGGCGCCGGTGATCGACGGTGATTCCTGGCGGCTCGAGCTGAGCGGGCTGATCGACAGCAAACAGCCCTGGACCCTGCGGCAGCTCAACGCGCTGCCGCAGGAGACGCAGATCACCAAGCACATCTGCATCGAGGGCTGGAGCGTGATCGGCAAATATACCGGCGTCCCGCTCCGGAGCTTCCTGCAGCGCATCGGCGCCGACACGACCGCGCGCTATGTCGGGCTGAAATGCGCCGACGGCTATTATAGCAGCCTCGACATGCCGACCGCGCTGCATCCGCAGACCCAACTCACCGTCAGGTTCGACGACGAGACCTTACCGACGCGTTACGGCTATCCGGTGCGCGTGCGCGTGCCTACCAAGCTCGGCTTCAAGAGTCCCAAGCACATCGTCGCGCTATACGTCACCAACGACGATCCCGGGGGCTTCTGGGAGGCACGAGGCTATAACTGGTTCAGTGGACTCTGAGCGCGCTGCGACTTGCGGGAGGCATCGGGTTCTCTATTCTATTACCGGTCTCGTTCACATCGCTCAGTGCCCTTAGAAAACAGAGCGAAGCTGAACACACTCATCAGTCGCGGCTGTCATGGCAGGTAGCTCAGATGAGGCGGGGTCCCTCAGCTGTGTGGTGGCGCGGTGGATTACCGTGCCAGGTGGCGGTGGGGCCGCATGATCGAACAGACAGCCACCGTTCTTGTGGTCGACGACGATGCGTCGATGCGCACCGCGCTCGGCAACCGTGTTTTCTATGGCGGTCAATCTGTGGGCCGGCCTCTACGTTGCCCCGAACGAGTGGCCGTGGACCTACAGCTTCCTGATCATGATCCAGTCTATTTACACGCTACACCCCACTGGCCACAGCCTCGGCTTCGACGCGCTGGCGCGGACCCGTCCGGCGGCCCTGGGATGGTGGTCGCGCCTGATCGCGGTGGCGAGTTGGGCGCCGCTCGAGGGTACGCTCCGACCTTCGACGGGTTCGGCCGCTCGTCCGACCGCCACCAGCAACTGCAGGCCCCAATCGAGGCGTGATAAAAGAGATCTGGTCGTGGCCATCGCCTGCTCGGAAGCTCAACACATCGGCAGATCAACCCGTCGACTGCTTCGCTCGTCCGTTGGACCGCAATGGGAGTCTGGATACAACATGAGGGCCGATCCATGGAGCACCTGAATGTTCAGGCGAATGGCGCCGACTTGCACCTTGTTCGGACGGGTCGCGGCAGACCGCTGCTACTGCTCCACGGCTGGCCGGAGTTCTGGCTCACTTGGGAACCGCTGATGACCCGGCTCGCGGATCGCTTCCTGCTGATTGCCCTTGACTTCCGCGGTTTCGGGGACAGCGACAAGCCGGCCGGCGCGTTCGGCTCACAGGATCATACAGAGGACGTGCTGGCCCTGCTGGACGCGCTCAAGATCGAGCAGGTCGGCGTCGTCGGCCACGATGTGGGTGGGGCGGTGATGCAGGTGCTGGCACGTCGTGCGCCGGACCGACTCGCTGGCCTTTTCTTCTTCGATTTCGTCTATCCCGGAATCGGCCCCCGCATGGCGGCGCCCGACCGCCTCAACGAGATCTGGTATCAGTCGTTTCACCAGATGGACATGGCGCCGGCACTGATCGGCGCGACGCGAGAAAGCTGCAGGACCTATATGGCGCATTTCCTGCGGCACTGTTCGCACCGAAAAGATGCGCTAGACGACGTGCTGGACGCATTCACCGATAATATGATGAAACCCGGAAACCTTGCCGGCGGCTTCGCCTACTATCGCGCCGCACATGCGAGCCGTATCGCCATGTTGAAGGGCCAGGTTCCAGATTTGCCACCGATCACGACTCCGACCTGCGTGCGCTGGGCAGAACACGATCCGGTCTTCCCATATTCTTGGACGGACCGGCTCGGCGAGACTTTCAAGTCGCTCGACCTCGATATCTTCCCGGGCGTCGGCCATTTCGCGCATCGCGAGGATCCAGATCGCGCCGCGACCGAGATTGCGGGATTCTTCGGTCGCATCGGTTGGCGTTGACGCGCGATTCGCATTGCGGCTCTGCCATCCGGGCATGTAGCGCAGTTGGCGGGGCAGCGAGCAGGGGCGACATCCTTACTGCGCTCGTCTGCGAATTCTCACGCGTTATGGCGCCAACGTTTCGCACAGTGCCCTTGCCGAGCGCAAGTCCGCGGTCTCGAAGCCTTCCGTGAATCGATCATACACCGGCGCGAGAAGGAGTCGCGCCTCGCTCTGCCGATCCTGCTTGATCCTCAATCGGGCGAGGCTCAAGGCACTTCGCAACTCCAAGGACAGTGCGCCTTGTTGCCGGGCCACCTCGAGGGCTTCGTGGAAACACGTTTCGGCCGCCGAGATGGACTCGCCGACTGCCTTCCGGAACAGCAAATCTCCCTTGATGCGAAGGAGCTCGGCGACGTACCAGCGCTCGCCGCCATGATCCGCCCTCGCGAGAGCTTGATTGACTGTGGCGAGCGCCTCCGTCAATTGTCCGAGCCCGGCCAAACCTTCCGCCAGCACGCAGAGGAACTCCGGAAAGAATACCATCCATCCAGTGCTATCACAGGCATCGAGCGCGGTGCGCAGTCGGATCGAGCCGACTTTGAATTCGCCGCGCTTGATCAACAAGCTGCCCTCCATGCACCACCCTAGGATCTTCCAGAAAGCCGCGTTGTGACTTGTCGCGACGTCGATCAACATCGCCCCTGCTTGCTCCACGTCGGCGAGATTGTCGGACATAAGCGCGATGGGGCACACGCCATAGCGAAGAGCCCAACATAGGGAAACTTTATTACCCGAGGCTTGTGCCTCCTCCAGGCTTGCCTGGGCCTGGCTCACAGCCTGAATCACGTAGCCCTGAAGCCAGAGAATGCGCGCCAGCATCGACCGAGCGAGCACGTGCTGATCATAAAGGAACCAAATTCGGTTTTGCTGATCCGTCGGCGCAACATAGCGGTCAAGCACGCGTTCCAAGCATTCGCGAGCCTCGTGCAGTGTTCCCGCATATTGCAGCGTGAATCCCTTCATGCGGTCGGCAGCAAGAGCTGAGATCGGATCTCTTGTGTGATGTGCGAGGTGCGAGAATCGTTCCACGATGGACTGCGCCGAGCGACATTCACCGATGTTGAAGTCCAAAGACCAAAGAGCCCAAAGCGTCCGCAGTTGAGCATCCACATCGCTCGAGCTTGCGGCAACATTAATCGCTGTCGTCAAGATCTCCCTGGTCCGTTCGACCGATCCCATGGTGATCATTAAAGAAATCCCAAGTGCGAGATGGAGCTGCATCAAGAGTCGTGGACTCAGGTTCGACGCGGGCTCAAGGCTGTGCAGCGCACGCTCAATGCGCTCGCGACACTCGACCATCAACGCAAAGTTCAACCAGACCGGGGCGTACGCGGCCGTAAGGACGATGCCGGTCGTCGAATCACCAACTGTCGAGAACGACCAGTCGAGCGCCGCTCGGACATTGTCGATTTCTCGGCCGTAGCGGACCATATCATCACTGGCCGGCTGTAGCGGCGAGGCGGATGTGGTCGGTGCGATGAGATCTCGAAAAAACTCTGCATGACGCCGTGCGGTAGCTTCAGCTTCGCCACTTTCGATGAGCTTCTCGAGGGCATACGCCCGGATTGTCTCGAGTAACCGCCACCGACCGCCGGACGAGGCTTCCTCCAACGTGACGAATGACTTCGACATCAAGCTCGAAACACCGTCGGCGGCGCTTGATCCGCTGGATCTCGCGTCGCTCATCACGGCAGCGGCGGCGTCGAGCATGAATCCGGCCGGAAAGACAGCCAGATGGCGCAGCAGACGCCGTTCCGCTTCCGGCAGCAACTCGTAGCTCCAATCAAGCGTCGCGCGAAGGGTCCGGTGCCGCGGCAGAGCCGTTCGGCGGCCCCCAGTCAGCAGTCCGAAGCGATCATCGAGGCCGGAGGCGAGCTGCAGGATCCCGAGGGTAGCGGCGCGGGCCGCCGCGAACTCTATCGCGAGTGGAATGCCGTCGAGACGACGACAGATTCCGGCGACGGCCCGAAGGTCGTTCCCGTGCTGCAAGAACTCGAAGCCCAGCGCCTTGGTTCTCGCAATGAATAGCTGAACCGCACTGTGTCCTAGTAAGCCGCCTGGATCCACCTGATCCTGGTGCGGTACATCAAGCGGCGGAACGCGATAAACGTGCTCGCCTTCAATTCGGAGGTCCTCTCGGCTGGTTGCGAGAACAGTCGCACCGCGACACAGGCGCAGCAGCGTTTCCGCCATCTGGGCCGCTGCGTCGACGACATGCTCACAATTGTCGATTAAGAGCAGGAGCTTCCGATCTCCGATCGCCCGACCAACAGCTTCGGGGGAGATCACATCGCCGCCTAGGCGGAGGCCGAGCGCGCCCGCGACGGCGGTCGGTACCAGGCCGGGGTCAGTGAGCGCGGCCAACTCGACCATGCAGCCGTCGCCCTGGAAGGTCGGGAACAGACTGCGGGCGACCTCCAAGGCGAGCGTGGTTTTCCCAATCCCGCCGGGTCCGGTCAAAGTCACGGCACGGTAGGCGGACAGAGAATCCCGCAGATGAAGCACGTCGGCAGCACGGCCGATCAGATCCGTTGGGACGCTCGGAAGAGTGCTCCGAAATGGCAGAGGGGCTGCCCGCGACGCCTCAAGGGCGGCCGAGCCAGGCGACGGGCTGATATGTCGAGGTGTCCAATCCCCGAGCAGGCGATAGCCGCGACCGGATTTCGTCTTCAACATGCCGCGATCCGGGCCTAACGCCTTGCGGACCGCGGATATATGAACGTGAAGCGTATTTTCCCCAACGATGCCACCCGGCCAAACGCGCTCCATCAACTCGTCCTTGGTGACAAGCTCGGTGGCCGATTGGACCAGGACCCCGACGATCTGAAATGCTCGTTCGCCGAGCGGCACCGCGGTGCCGCTCGAACGAAGCTCACGCCGGACGAGGTCTACCTCCCACGGCTCGCACGTATAGACCAGATTGGCATTTGTCGCCGGCACATGGCCCCCAGGTCAGAGAGGCTCTACCTTTGCTAACAATCGACGCCCAGGCAAGGATTCGGGTTACTGGCCCAAGGTCGCCAACAGGCGTTCGGCAGCTTGCAGATCCGCCGTATCCAAGCCCTCTACGAACTGCTCAAACACCGGCTGCAGGAGGCCGCGGGCGCGTGCGGCTTGCCCCCGCGCGGCCAACAGCGCTGCCAAGTCGACCGCGGTGCGCAACTCCCATGCCCGCGCAGCCTGACGCCGGCTCCATTCAAGCGACTGCACAAAGCAAGATTCCGCGTCATCGCCGTTGGGCTGCGGCATCGAGAGCAGAAGGCCACCCTTCGCACGCAATAGCTCCGGCATGTAGGTGAAGTCTCCATTTGCGTCGACCTGCCGGATGGCCTCGTCGACCAGCGTCATGCCCTCGGTGAATTGGCCCGTCGTGGCAAGGCCTTGAGCGAGCGAGATGCTGAACGCCGTGGTTAATTGGTCATGACGCGCCGCGCGAAGCCCCTCCAGACAGGCCCGCAGGCTCTCAATCCCACCTCTCGCCTCGCCGCGCCGAAGCGCCAACTCTCCCTTGTAGCCGCGCCCAACCGCAAGCCAGCCCCCCAAAGCGTAGGATTCGACACGAGAGATGAGCCAGTCTATGTGCTCTTCGGCGCTCTGCAGATCGCCGGTCCAAAGGAACACCGAGATCGCCCAGATCAGGGCGACGGACAGCGTTACAGGATGGTCTGCGGATGCGGCGTCCTTCACGGTCCAGCGCGCGCGCTCCAATGCCTGAGCCGGGTGGCCTTGCAACCACAAGGTCCTTGCCAGGGCGCTCCCGGCCAAACTCTGGCTCTCGAAGCCAAGATAGACCGCGCGGCTCCGCCGGGAGCCGGCCCCATGCTGCACCGCTGCCTCAAGCTCGACACGGGCGCCGCTGAGATCGCCCGTATGGTGGAGTGACATCCCCAAAAGGGAACGGGCCAACGCGAGAGCGGCCGGATCCTCAATGGTCCTGGAAACGGCGGCCATGCGCTTTACGTAGTGCAGGGCGGTTTTGCGATCGCCGATGCGGTTGTGGAACATGTGCAGCGTGCCTAAAAGCCGCGGCTGGACGAGGAGGTCACCACGCTCCTCGGCAATCGCGAGGCTTCTGTTCAAGGCTACGCGTGCCGCATCGAGTTGGCCGAGCGTTAACATCAACGACATTCCCAATGCCGCCTGCAGATGCATCTCCTCGCGCGCGCCGCGCGTCGAATCATCGAGAGCGAGAAGCGCTTGCTCCGACCAGCGGCGACATTCAGTGAACAGAGACATCGTCAAAAAAACGGGCACGACGGCAGCGGCGAGTCCAACACCGACTTCTGCACTGCCATTACCGTTAAAGCACCAATCGAGAGCCGCGCGCGCATTGCCAAGATCGGCAAGATGCGATGGTCTCGTCTCCCGTTCATCTTCAGTTCGTTTAAAAAAATCTCGATAGTATTCGGCATGTCGTCGGGCGAATTCCGATACTACATCGCTTTCCGTCAGCTTTTCGAGCGCATAAACTCGCGTCGTCTCGAGAAGCCGGTATTGCACGGCCGACCCAGAGATTTCCGTGGTCACCAGCGACTTCGCGACCAGACTCGCGATGCCGTCGGCGATCTCTGCCGGTAGAGTTTCGCTGCTCCCCGCCACAGCGTTCGCGGCCTCCAGCGAAAATGCATCCGCGAACACGGCCAGGCGCTGCAGGAGAAGGCGCTCGGGGCCCAAAAGGAGCTCGTAGCTCCAATCGAGAGTTGCCCGCAACGTCCGATGCTTTGGGAGCGCCGTCCGACGGCCACTGGTCAGCAACGCAAAGCGATCGTCCAGACGGGAAAGGACCTCCTCGAGGCCGAGCGTCACGGCGCGGGCTGCCGCGAACTCGATGGCAAGCGGTATACCATCGAGGCGCCGACAAATCGCAGCGATGGTTGAGATCTCGTCCGGATGGTAAATGCCGGACAGTCGCGCGGACGTTCGCGCGATGAAGAGTTGAACGGCGCTGCTTTCACGGACGCGGTCTTGGCGAGTTTCCGATCGATCTCGCTCGGGATAATCGAGCGGCGGAACGCGATACGTGCACTCGCCTTCGATGCGCATGATCTCCCGGCTTGTCACGAGAACGGAAGCGGCCGGACACATGCGTATCACCGTCTCCACCACACTCGCTGCGGAGTCGATGAGGTGTTCGCAATTGTCGATCAGGAGGAGCAGCTTTCTACCGCCAATGGCATGCGCCAGCGCTTCAGACGAAATGTCATTTCCTCCAAGATGGAGGCCAAGCACGCTCGCGATCGCAGGACCGACCAAGCTGGGATCCGACAGCGGGGCGAGTTCGACCATCCACACGTCGCCCTGAAACTCGGGCAACAGCGTACGCGCGACCTCGAGCGCCAACCTCGTCTTCCCGATACCGCCCGGGCCGGTCGCCGTGACGACCCGATATGCGGACATGAGATCCCGCAGATGCTGCACGGCAGTAACTCGGCCGATCAAGTCTGCCACCGCTGAGGGCAAGTTACCCTGAACCGGTTGAGTAGGGGCTCGTACCGGAGCGAGATCGGCAGGACCTACGCGCGCGTTCTCCTGTCTGGCCGTCCACCTCCCCAACAGGCGATAGCCACGGCCGGCTTTCGTCTTCAGCATGCCGCGATCCGCGCCTAACGCCTTGCGGACCGCAGATATGTGAACGTGAAGCGTGTTCTCCCCGACGATGACGCCTGGCCACACGCGCTCCATCAGGTCGTCCTTGGTGACGAGTTCGCAGGCCGACTGAACCAGAACCTGCACGATCTGGAAGGCACGGCTGCCGAGGGGTATTACATTACCGTCAACCCGAAGCTCACGCCGGCCGAGGTCTATCTCCCAGGGCTCGCACGTGTAGACCAGATTGGCGGTTGCTCCAGACACCCGAGCCTCTGGACCTGAGATGTGACAGTTTCGCTGGCAATTGGGGCGCGGGCAAGGACTCGGCCCATCCGGTAGTAGGTCCGAGGGCCGGCGAGCTTACACCGACGACCGCTATTTCAGATTCTTTTCAGGCCAGCCCCAAGGAACTGAGCGGCGCGTCAGGGTAGAACACCTCAACTGAGAGGTGAACCATGCCCTGCACCGTCGTCCAGACGAGTTCCGCCGCGATGCCCGCGTTTAAAGCGGGGCAGCGCCCGCCCGCCCCCGCCAGCATCATCGCGGACGAGACCGATTGGCGTGTGCAGCCCCGCGGCTCCGTACCGGCATCGACGGCACCCCGGGTCCGCGCCACACGGTGGCGGATCTGCGACGATCGGAACCGGGAGGTCCGCGCTGAAACCGCTGACGACTGCCACGTGGTCGCGATCGTGCTCCGCAACATGGACTGCCATTTCTCGGTGTCGGGTCGAACCGTGCAGGATGGGATCGCATCGGCGGGCATGGTGCACGTCACCGAACCTGCGGTTCCCAGTCGCTGCCTCTTTCGCGGGCCGGCCGAGACTCTCCACCTCTATGTTCCCAACAATCTGATCGCCGAATGCGGCCGCGGCCCAACAGATGGCCCGTCGGATGTCTTGCCGCCCCAGCCTGCGCTGACGCGGGACCTGGTGATCGGTGAGTTGGGACGAGCTCTGTTGAAAGCCGACGAAGTCGGCGAGCCCTTCGGCCCGCTTTATGCTGATTCTCTCAGCGTCGCGATCGTCACGCGGCTGCTGGCCTCTTCGCGCCGAGCAGCCCCATCCGAGCGACCGAGGGCAGGGCTGCCGAAATGGCGTCTGAAGCGCGCAGTTGATTATATCGAATCTAGCCTCGCAGAGCCCGTTAGCCTTGCAGACATCGCCTCGGCAACCGGCCTATCGCGCATGCATTTCGCCGCCCAGTTCAGAGCGGCCACCGGCTTGCGGCCACATGAGTACCTCCTACGACGACGAATCGAGCGTGCTCAAGAGATGCTCCTCAGAGACGAGGGATCGCTGGCGGATATCGCGTTGTCGGTCGGATTCCAGAGCCAGTCGCACTTCACAACCGTCTTCAAGCAATTCGCGGGTAAGCCGCCCGCAGCTTGGCGTCAGTCGCTCAGCTAGGGAGAGCATTGGTTGAAAGTGACGCCGACCGTCCGGGCAATGGTACATCCGCCCTATCTACGGCTGTACGGATACGGGATTGTAGGATGCGACGGTCCTGATCTAGTTTCGCACCTTGAACCAGCCGTACGACCGCGGCGTGACCACCAGGCTCCGACGTGGCACGAGTGAATTCGAAAGGGAACGTCCGGCTTCGGCGCTTGGCCGTTCTGTCGCTCGGCGCCGTTGCGATAGCGTTCGTGACGGGGGTCTGCTTCCGACTCGGCTTGAGCCTCGCAACGACCGCACTGGCTTATTTGCTCGCCGTCGTTCTGATCTCCACCTTTGTCGGCGCGGTGTCTTCACTTATCTTGGCCGCGCTCGCCGCAGCCTGTCTGAACTATTTTTTCACTGAGCCGATGTTCAGCTTCCGCGTGGCGCACGTGCAAGATGTTTTTGCGCTGATCGCCTTCGTCATCACATCCCTCGTCATCACGAACCAAGTACGGCGGGGACATCGCCTCGCCGACGTGCACCGCGAGCGCGTTCAGCTCCTAAACCTCGCGCACGATACGATCATCGTTCGCGACATACACGACGTGATCATCGATTGGAACCGCGGCGCCGAGAAGCTCTATGGCTGGACGAAAAGAGAGGCGCTTGGCAAGACGGCGCACGAGCTGCTGCAGACGGAATTCACGACTCCCCTGACTGAAATCAAAATAACCTTACTGCGGCATGCTCAGTGGAAAGGGGAGATAACTCAATCGAAACGTGATGGAACGCGCGTCACTGTGTCAAGCCGGTGGGCGTTGCGGCGCGATAAGACCGGGACGCCGATCGGGACGCTCGAAACCAACAACGATATCACGGACCGTAAAGAAACTTTGCGCCGGAACGAAGCGCGGTGGCGTTCAATTTTCGAGCAGGCGCCCGTCGGCATCGGAATCCGCGATCCCAATGGTCGACCGATCGCGATGAACCCCACGCTCCAAGCACTGATCGGCTACAGCCTCCAGGATATGGCGACACGTACCTTCGAGGAGATCACACATCCCGACGACTTGCCCATCCATCGCCACCACCTTGCGCGCGTCGAAGCAGGGGAAATCACGCGATTCGAGAAGCGCTATCTCCGCAAGACTGGCGGCGCGGTCTGGGTGGACATGACGCTCGCCAATTTCAGCGGCACCGAGAGCATGCCCGCGGGTCGCCTAGCGGTCATTCAAGACATCACCGAACGCAAGCGCGCCGAGGCAGCCCTGCGCACCAGCGAAGAACGCTGGCGCAGGCTGTTCGAGACATCTTCGGTCGGCATCACGACCCGGGGCACCGACCGGCGCATCACCGCTGCGAATCCGGCCTTCCAGCAGATGACCGGCTACACCGAAGCCGAGCTCCGCGACTTCGGTCCTCTAGATCTGACCCACGAGGACGACCATCAAATTACGACCGAACTCGTCGGTGATCTGATGGCCGGCCGTCGGCAATCCTGTGCTGTCGAGCTGCGTTACCGGCACAAGAACGGGCAGATAATCTGGGTCGCCTTGAACGCCTCCTACGTGCACGCTACCGAGAACAGTGCCGCCTTCTTTCCGGCCATCGTCGTCGACATCACCGACCGAAAGCGTGCCGAGGAAGCTCTGCGACGGTCTCAAGCCGAACTCGCACGCGTCACCCGTATCACCACGATGGGCCAGCTGGCGTCGTCGATCGCCCACGAGATCAATCAACCGCTGGCTGCTATCGTTGCCAGCGGCAGCGCCTGCCAGAGATGGCTCTCGGGCGGCAAGAATCCGGTTCGAGCGGCCGAATCACTGAACCGTATGATCAGCGACGCCAACCGGGCGAGCGACGTCATAAAACGCATCCGATCGCTCATGCAGAACGGAACACCTGAGCGGCGTGGGCTCGACATCAACGGTGTGATTGATGATGTGCTCGCTCTCACGCTGGCCGAGATGCAAGCAAAACACGTGTCGGTTCGACGCCAATTGAATGATGACCTCCCTCTCGTCCACGCCGACCGTGTGCAGCTTCAGCAGGTGGTGCTGAACCTGATCATGAACGGCATCGAGGCGATGGGCGGCATTGACGACCGAAGGCGTGTCCTGACGGTCACGTCCGAACGCGGTGATCAGGGCGGCATCCTCGTCACGGTGCAGGATTCGGGCGCGGGCCTCGATCCTGGTGACGAGCAGCGCATTTTTGAAACCTTCTTCACCACCAAGACCGGAGGGGTTGGCATGGGACTGTCGATCTCCATGTCGATCCTCGAAGCGCACGGCGGCCGGCTTTGGGCGTCGCGCGCACTACCGCATGGCACCGCGTTTCGTTTCACCGTGCCGGCCAACGGTGGAGCCGCATGATCGAACAGACAGCCACCGTCCTCGTGAT
>Ga0302324_100014735_pt1 | contig 15735 bp, 8 predicted proteins | sample Palsa_T0_1_FD_201949 | JGI IMG/M metagenome (GOLD analysis project Ga0302324, IMG submission 201949) | Peat permafrost microbial communities from Stordalen Mire near Abisko, Sweden - Palsa_T0_1 | ecosystem: Environmental > Terrestrial > Soil > Palsa > Peat permafrost | place: Sweden: Abisko...
CCGGATCGTCCATCGCTACACCTGATCGTGGGCGAAGCGGTGCTACGAAGAACCGAATGCGTGAATTGCGCTCGTTCGGGTCTGTGAGGGACGAGGGCCGCGAGGTCCTCGTCTACTCGGAGTTTCGCTGTGCTCTGTTGTGCTCGGTGGTGCCAGGTGCAACGGGCGCCACGCGGAATTTGTTAATACAATCAAAGCTCAATTTGACGGTGCCAGCTCACAAACCAGGTGGTCGGGACTTTTCAGTTCTCTAGGCGCACCAATTCCTGCCTGCAAACCAGGGCGTCGGGAGCTGAATTCCCCGTGTCTTTCCTACCAATTCGCAGTTGCATCAAACACTGGACTCTATCCCGTCTTTCGGCGTAGTCAGGTCGTTGTGGGACTGACTCCGCGTCACACATTCTCTCCGACATGAGGCGAGCGCAGGCCGTCAGTTCGTCACTTCCACATGCTGTTGTCGATTACCAGTCGCGATTTTCAAATCGCTCCAGGTCCTTCATGGAGCCATCCCTGTCTTTCGGCCTCAGGCGAAATGTTCGCTCCATCTCAGACTTTTAAGTACTCTGGGCGAACTTGAAGAGCTCCCTAAAGCACTCTCTGGGCATCGCGGCGAGTCGACACTGCTTGTCGACATTGCTTTGCCAGAATACGTCCTCCAAATGTGGCCCAAAATCATGACTAAAGCGCATGCTCACCAGATTGAGCAAATGCTTGTTGAGTTCGGAAAGAGATCCGCTTCTGTAAATTGCACTGAGAGACCATGACGGCACGTAGCTGCAGTCCCTGCCAGAGTCGTCGTAGTTACTGATGGATGGACTGCTCGTGACATTACTGACAGCAGGGCTGCTCCCTAAAGAGAAGCCAATGAGCATAGCGTGCCCGTCTGCGCTGTTGCTCAGTGCCGAATTTGCGTGTCCCACTATCTCAAATCGCGTCCGATGAACTTGGGCGACCCGGGTCGTATCAAATAAAAGTGTCTCGCCCGGCGCTCGGGTTCCTTCGGTAAAGCCGATTTGCCATCCTGACTTATCATACAAGTAGAGACGTGGTCCTCGTCGGCGGGCGGCCGCGCGAAGCATCCCGAATCGATCGCGTACCAAAACTTGGCCCGACTCGGTTTGTCGTATGGCCTTGATGACGGGCTTGCCGTTGATTGCGACATCAGACTTCAACGAGCCCAAGGAGACCTTTGGAGGATTCGCCAATTTATCGCACCTGGTTCGGACGCTCTAGTACGACAACGGTACGAGGCTCTACCGCCAATCACCTCGCCGGCGCCGACGTTGTCTTACGTGCAGACTCTCGGGGCAATACAGCCGCTGAGCGTCCGACGTTCACTCTTTGCCCCTCGCGCCGCAACTTCGCATGATGCCGCCTCTTCACGGCCAGCACTTGGATCTGTCGTCAGGCCTGCGTTGGCTTAATCCGCACACCGCTCGTAATGCAATACCGCACCCGTCAACTCGCACGCCTTGAACTCCGAAAGCGCCGCCTTCTCCCACATTCGCAGCTGCACTGGGCCATTAAATGACCCGTCGACTTTTGTAAATCAATCCAGAGTTTATATATATACCTATGATCTTATGGCTAGTACTTATATTTTATACTCTTCTCACTTTTTTGGCAGGTCCAACGCATGATCGTCATTTAGGACGGAGTAATCACCCAGGTTCATTAAGCATCTAATTCTGCTGTTCTATTTGATCAGCGGCGCGTTTGCGCTGATGGGTTCGATTTGGAAAATGTCATTCTCAAAGATTCTCGGTTGCTTGTAGAGTTGTTCGAAGTGGAATCGACGGTGGAATCGGGGCCGGGAACGGTCCTTAGGCTGCGGCACTGACTATTATGATAAAATTACAGTGTCCAAAGATTACGAGCATTCCATCGTGGCAAGTCCCTCTAAGTCCGAGCGAAAGAACAGGGCGCTAGCGATACAATCCGCGCCCTCCAAGCCGCACTCAGTTCTTTTCGGCGGCAGACCGTTGCACGAAATCGTAGCAGATCAGATCCGCGACATGATTGTCGAGAGGGAGGTGGCGCCTGGCGATTTTCTTGATGAGATGGCGCTAGCCGAGAAATTAAATGTTTCTCGTACGCCAATTCGTGAGGCAGTTAGAGTTCTCGCTCAGGATCATTTTGTGACGACGTACCAGAATCGCGGCAGTTACGCGACAGTGGTCACGCCACAATATGTTCGCGATATAGTTGAGGTTCTGGTGCAACTAGAGGCTCTGGGAGCCAAGCTCGCATGCGAGCGAGTTCACGATCGAACTCTTCGAGAGATTCGGCAATTGCACGAGGAGATGAAAATTGCCTATCGAGCGGAAGATAGGCCGCTTTATTTTCGCCTGAATCAAGAGATCCATAGCGCAATCGTTCGGGCATCTAACAACGAGCAATTAATTGAGACTCACAGCAGTTATACCAATCGCGCGAGGCGTTTTCGTTACGTCGATACCATCACGCCAAAGTTGTGGTCACGTTCGATGGCTGATCACGAGGCAATTATTAAGGCATTCGAAGCGCGAAATGCCGATCAGCTTCAGGCATTGATGCGAGATCATATGGACGGAATTCCCTCCGTTATTGTTGAGGAAATTGGTCGACAAAGCGCAGATCAAGCCCCAAAGAATATGCCCAACGTTATAGCGAAAATGACGCGCAGACGCTGAATCACTATCGCGGCAGGCGTGACTCCATAAATCCAAACCGGGGAACGCTTCCGCTGTGCGTAGCTATCATGGGGACCAACTGACGCCGCGACGCGCGCGGTCTACCGGGGCGCTCTGATCGCTGCCTTGCCCGGGCGATGCATCTGAATCCGCTTAACGAGCCAGTTCTTCTTCGCCTTTGATTTCGCCGAGGAAATTGTTCGTTGACGACGTGCGGTTGTTTCCATCATTCGTTTTGCGGCGCTTGGCCTACTCGCGTGGATTTTGAGACCGCACTCAACCGCGGCTGGAAGCGCGCTCAGACACGTATTAATCACGCAAGAGCATTTGAAAACGCCCGCATCGTCCAAGTTGTGAACCTTCTGGCGTGATTATATAATAATAACGGTTCACCCCTAAATGCCGCACATCCAATCGCGGAGAGAGATTAATCCGCTAGATTTGCTAGCCGCCCCTGGTTTCGGGAGTTGCATTCCGAGCTTTATGCGGAATTGAGGCTGACAGAAGTCACGAGGTAATTCGGCGCGATGAACTAGGCGTTTCACCTATGCGGTTGGACTAAGGTGTTTCGATGTGCGTTGGAAGAGGGAAAAGATCAGTTTGATGTCAGCGTTAAGCGTAACGCAGGGAGAGAACCCGCAGGCATCCCGAGATTATTAGATGAAGCAGGATAGTAGAGAGGTCCGAAGTACCGATCACTATCGTCATGAGGTGATGGGTGGAGCAGACGAGCCTACACGGTGGCCCTTGTATTGACGCCTGATCGCGGAGATATAGTTGAAAGAAGCGAGCATCTGGCGCGCAGCCTTTCGCTACGGCATTTTATCGGGATCGGCATCAACATGTGTATCGGTGGGAGTATATTTCTTGTCGGATCGGAAGTGTTCCGGTTATCAAAGGAATGGAGTTTGATCATTGCCGGGGGCGTTGGTACGTTCTCTTTGACCATGAGTTTGATAGTCGCGGAGGTTAGTGGTCGGTTTAGTTCTACCGGAGGTCCATATTTATATGCTCGGGTCGCGTTCGGGCCACTCTGCGGGTTTCTAGTAGCGTGGCTCATGTGGTTTGTTCGCGTGCTTGTTCAGGCTTCGCTAACTAATGGTGTCATCACGTCTGCAGGGGCATATGTAGCCGCTAAAGAAGTTACCGGAACGTCACGGGTGTTCGGAATAGCGCTAATAACCGTCGTCATTGCGGTCGTCAATTTGCGGAAAATCGAGCAGGGAGCGAGGACGATACTCGCGTTTGCGCTTCTCAAGCTGATACCGCTGTTCTTCGTGATCGGTGCGGGTCTTGCGTTCGACGCCGTAGGTCCAGTGGTATTCGGGCCAGCACCGGCCACCCTCGATGTAATTGCCACGGCGATGCTTCTGCTATTCACGTTCAGTGGTTACGAGGTTATTCCGGTCACTGCCGGAGAAGGGCGCAATCCGCGTCGAGACGCCCCGCTGGCAACGGTAATCTCAGTACTGATAATGGTTGCTACTTGGCTGTTGTTGCAATGGGTTCTGATTAGAACGGTCCCGCAACTCGGTTCGAGCCCACGCCCTGTTGTGGCCAGCGCCGAGTTTCTGGGCGGCCCCTTCGCCGGAGCTTTCGTAAACTTGGGCGCAATCGTTTCCGCATTAGGTACCTGCCTTGGTTCGCTTTTATCGGGCTCTCGCTGCTTATATGCCTTGGGTGCCGACGCGCTGGTTCCGCATTGGTTTGGACGTGTAGGCGTGCGTACGTTTGTCCCTCAGAACGCGATTCTCTTCACAGCTGTTGCGGCATTCGTGCTGGCGTCGACAGGGTCATTTTTATTGTTGGCCACCGCGGCAGCCATTCCGCGTCTGATCATTTTCTTTTTCACCGCCGCGTGTTTGTTGAAATTTAGAAACCAAGATCGAAGAGCTGGCACTATTACAGAGCATTTTCGGCTTCCGGGGGGTAGATTCTTGGCCGCGATTTGCATGCTGACGTGCATACTCGTTGTCCTTGCTGCATCGCGCGGGCAACTGTTGTTTGGGTTGGGAGGCACGGCCGTCGGCGCGATACTCTATGCACTTGCGCTCCATCAACGCAGATGATGATGACTGCGGCATGAACAGAATGCTCAAGGCGGTATTTCGGCACCGACAGCAACCGGGGCCGTCTCGTCGCAAACGCGCAGTGGTGGGATGTAGTGTAAGATGAAAGGCGTATTCGCTTCCGATCGCCTCGGGGTAGACAAATCCCTGTGGGGGAGATGTTTAGGGTGATGTGATTGTTCTGCATTGGGCGGCTAGGATGGTGCGTAAATGAACCTATCGTCTAGTGAAACTGATCAGCCGCAAGAAGAGATCGGCGGCGCTACGACCCTCAAGGAGGCTGCGTATCACGCGCTTAGTGCGCTCCTTATTCGTGGGGAGTTAAAGGCCGGTCAGACACTCACGTTACGGGAGGCGAGTCAGCTTAGTGGATTCGGTGTTGGGCCGGCACGTGACGCAATTTTTCAGCTTGCTTCGGAAGGCGCGCTTCAAGTACTTCCCAATCGATCCGCGGTTGTTCCGCTTCTTTCCAGGGTCGAGTTTGATGAAATTTATGAGGTAAGATGCATTCTCGAAGGTTTTGCAGCCGCGCGCGCTGCATTCAATATCAGTGCGGTTGGTATTAGATCGCTTCGACGCCACTTGGAGGCGGTAGAGAATGCTCTAGATAGGCTGGATATAAAGTGCGTCTTGCAGAGCAACCGAGATTTTCATTTCGGGATATATTCAACGTCGAATTCGAAATCGTTGGTTGAAATGATCGAGCGGCTTTGGTTACGTTTTGGACCCACGTTGACGATGCTCGCGGGCTCGGAGCGATTAGATCGTAAGCAGTTTTTCAGAGATTCATATGATTTTCATGTTCAACTTGTGGACGCATTGCATAGGCGTGATCCTGAAGGTGCGCGAACAGCGATTGTGAAGACTCTTACGGCCTCAAAGCATCTTGAATATTATTCTACATCTCCTCCTGTATACGACATCGTCACTTACGAAAAAGTACAGCTTGATATGCAGAACGCCGCCGAATGATTGACGCACTTAAATTCTCTGGTTTGAATTGAGGCTGCAAGTATCTGATTAGCGCCATGATGCTAATGAATGCGAATCCTATTAATCCGCTCGTCTGGATAGAAGTGGGAACAGGTATATATCGCCCAGAGGATTTGGCGCGGCGTCGTACGGGTCGGCACGAAATCAGACGGGACCGATAGGCGGGGCTCGACGCATGAGGCTGCCGCTAATGGTTGCAACTTGATCAATGGCTTAGAAAAATGTTCGCACCCCGTCGATAACGTCGTAAGTGTCGTTCACTATAGGCAGAATCTGCCACTTGTCGAATGTAGTGCAGGGGTGTGATATGCCGAGTGCGATCATGTCGCCCACGCGAAGCGGCGAAGTCGGTGGCAATTCGAGATAGGCATGCTGATCGTTCAGCTTAGTCACCCTATGTCCGTTCGGGATAGCGGCAGGCGTCGCGTGGAAGCCAGGTCTGTACCAGTAGATCGGTAAGGGTAGTCCAAGATCGATGCCCGTGTCGCGCTTTCCGAAATTTGCAAAAGCTAGAGTACGCTCCGGGCGGGACTGTACGGAGGCCCATAATTCAAGTGCAGGCAGGAGGGTGCCGGCCGTCGCTGCAAGTTCAGGCGTGCGTTCCAGCATGCGAGCTGAGGCGTGCGCGTAGCGCACGCTGTCATGTGTTAGATAGCAACCCGAACGGATAACGACCTTATAGGGTAGACCTAGCTCGGCGACGCTCAAACGCTTCGCCGCAATGTCCGGAAATCGCGAGCCTCCCGACGTTAGAATGGTGGGGAACCCTCGCGAAAACAAGCCGCAGAGGCTTCGTGCCACTGCAACGTGAAGGTCGAACAGTACGTTAATTTGTGCCTCAATCGCCTGATCGTCGGCGTCGGTAAATACGCCTTCGTAGGACGCAACCCCGCACAGTGCAAGTGTCGGCGAGGAGGCAACCGCCTCGGCAATAGCAATCGCCTGTGCCGGCGTGCGCGCGCCGGTGCGGCCGCCAGATTGGCCGACCTCGATGAGAAGACGCAGCGGCCGATTCGCCGCCCGATTCGCCGTAGCTTGCTTTAGCAGCGAGACGCCCTCCAGCGAATCTACAAAGCAATAGAACTCGAATTCCGGATCTTGCTCCATTTCGTCGAGGACATAACGGATTGCGCCGCGGTCGACCAGCTGATTGGCGAACAGCACACGCTGGACGCCAAAGACACGATAAACCTGAAGTTGAGCCACTGTCGCGCAGGTCAGTCCCCACGCTCCATCGGCCAGTTGCTTGGCGAAAAGTTGCGGGCTCATCGTGGTCTTCCCATGTGGAGCGAGCGCCACCCCTTCCGTCTGAAGGAACGCGCGCATCCACCTTCTGTTGTGCTCAATCGCCGCATTTTTGAGCACTGCAACCGGCAGCCGCATATCTTCACGCAAAACACTCCAACCCTGTTTGCCGATTTCACCAAGTGTGAGTGGACGGTTCATCATTGGCATCCCCTTGATCGTGCTGTCGATCGGAGTTGCTAACAAGCAATCAATGTTCATTCAAATGCGTTCGATCAAATAGTGTATTGCGATTCTGCAGCACCAAGGGACACAATCGTCGTGACAATTGCTAATACCATTGTAGGTGTGTAGCTTTCAACCATCATGGACGCGACGAGGACGTAGCGCGGAGGAAGCACCGTCCGCGCAGGCAGAAAAAATGCCGCGTCGCTTTTGAAGCCTAGTATGCGGCTTCGGCGTTTCGATTCGGTTCGCGTTAATTGCTTACCAGCCCGTAAGGAGTCGCTAATGGTGATCGCTTGTTGCCCTAGGGCACTAGGTGAAAACCTAGGTGCTGGCCGGCGGCAATAGGAAGTTGAATGTAGGAGGCATGATCCGGAGCGTGATAAATGACATTCGTTGCAACGACCCATTTCGTCTCATTGAAGTTTGGTCCGCCCGTATTCAAATTGCGGCCCCAGTTGGGGAAACTGCTGCTGGTAAGATGAAGACGAAGCCGGTGTCCTGGTTTGAGGAACATGCTCGTCGCACCCAGTCGAATTGGGACCTTGTATATACGTCCGACCTCCATCGGTTCCGGTCGCGAGCGGCCATTGCGGTAACGCACCCTTAGAAGGCTTTCAGAAATATTTAACGCGCGGCCGTCAGGGTATACGTCGATTAGAGTAAGAACCAAGTCGGTATCTCTGACATTCGACGACAAAAATATGTCTGCGTCGACATTGCCCGTGATCTCGAGACCGTCCTGGAGAACAGGCGTTGTATATACTAAGACGTCTTGTCTCGCGCCGTTTGGACGCTGGTCAGCGATCGCTGGCCAGCTTATAGAGAAGACTCCGGCGGCTGTACGTACGGGGTTAGCAGGGTCGTACACGAATTTATCAGGTGTCTCAGCGAAGCGCGGCGGCTCGAAAGATAGCTTACCGTCCCCACGGGATGTATTCGCACGGCCATTGCTTCGAAGGTAAAGTTTAGTAAGAACGGTCCCGCTCGGTGGCCAGGTGTTCGAAGCACGCCACGCGTTGATTCCCATTGTGTAGTACTGAATCTTTGGCATGTCCGTAACATGGTTGTTAATCCCTTTGAGCCAATGGTCAAACCATGACAAGTAGATCGATGCGATCCCGAAGCGCGGGTCGCCAAGTTCAAGATCCCCTAATTTATAATTGCTAGGCAACTTCAGCCCACCGCAATGCTCTGCCGGCGAGACAATGATGAATTGGTTTTGTCTGCCAACGTCAGACGTCGCACTTTTCTCGTACATGTCTCTCAGATACAGCTCCGTCCGTGGATCGATATCATTCCAGCCTGTGGTTTGTAGCGTAGGTACGTTGTTTACACTGCCTTCCTTAATATAGTTATAGTCCTTCCAAAATGGAGCCGTCACGTCATTCATGTGGCTTACGATTTTACGCCACTCTGTTTGCTCGACACCGCCCACTTCCAACCCGGCGCGCTTTGCGAGATCCAATTCCGGAAGAGTCTGCAAGATTTCGCCCCAGTCAAGAGTAGATTGTTCCGGGATTTTAGGGGTGAGATCGTACATGCCACGTAGTGCGTCCCACTGCTCCCGCGTGATGTTTTCCGGTGGGCGTGCCCTGACGGCGGCAAGACGTCTTTGGTACCACGCTAAATCACTGGCAATGGCAAGCGCACCCGTATCGAACCCATGAGCATAGGCGTATCGGTCGTCTGCCGAGCCGATGCCAGAACCCCCGCTTTCGGGTATCATCGCTTTCAACGCAGGATGCGCCGACGGTGCAATGTAATGTTGAACCTCTCCTCCATAAGAGCAACCCAGAGTACCCAATTTCCCGTTTGACCATTCTTGCTTAACAAGCCAGTCAATGGTGTCGTAGATGTCATTCGGGTAGTTTTTGGTTAATTGGTACTCACCTTCTGATTGATAGCGCCCGCGAGCATCCTGAACCGCTACTGCATACCCCTGTGACGCCAACCAGGTTACAACGTTGTGACTGATTCCGTGAGCTTCGAACCACGGCTTGTCGCCCCATTCTGCTAAGTTCGGCTGAGAGTTTATCTTTCGATCAGTGGGATCAGGGCGCATCGCCGCCTTCGCATATCCCCCCATCACGTAGAGGATTGTAGGCAGGGGCCCCGTCGTAATGCCTTCGGGGCGATACAGATCAGTGGCCAAGCGGACGCCATCGCGCATGGAGATCATGACGTCTTTCGTTACGCTGACGTCGTAAACAGATGCCGGGGGATCCAATTGACCTGGCTTCGGATCTGAGCCTCTATATGCGGCGTCAGTCGCAAGCGCAGGTGACGTGAGCGGAAGGCCTAACACAAGGCTCAACAAGGCAGCAACAGAACCGGTCTTTACAAAAGCGGCGACGCTCCAATGCGTATTGTGCTTCATCTCATTTGGTCTGCAGCATCGCTCAGGTTCATCTTTAGTTATTACGTAATTTACCCTAGCGATCCGTGGAGAGCAATTTCTGATGATACGAGTTCTCGTGCATGCGTAATAGTCCCGGCGTGCCGCAGTGACGCGTCGGCGTTGTCTCATTGTGTCTTGAACCCAGAAACAGCCGTCGGATCGTCGGCGAACCGGATGCGGGAGATGCCAAGGTCTAACCGAGAATGGCAGGCACGAGTAATGAGATCGGGACTAACGATTTGGCGGCATGTTCCAACCTGGCGCATAGTTCTGAGTGCAAGACGCCTCACATCTATCGGCCTAGTCAGGCCAGGCTGCCTATTTTTCCGCGTTATCCAGCACGAGAAAAGCGATTTCGCGCCGCGCCTCGATCGCTCTTCGAATTGGCAAGGCGATCCTTCGTTTCTTCGTCTCACACCGCTCTCAAGCCTGTCTTCCCCTTCCTTTGACAGCGCGACGTGCTGCAATTGCAAAGGGACCCGGCCATCACATTACTGTGCTAGTCGGTCATCCAGCGAATCCCGACGACGGACTCTACGAGTCCGAGCTACGTCGACAATCTAGGACTGCGTCCGCTTACTTGAGTTGGAGAGAGGGACCATGCCTGGCAACGAGGAAGTCGGACTTCGAGCGTTGGATGAAAGTGGTGTTGACTATTCGAATAACATAATTATAATTATATAATGCTCTCGATGATTACCTGCATACAAGTCTTTAGGCGACGCGAAACAGTCAAACCAAGCAGAGTTTATTGGCCAATACATCGACGCATAGCCAGTTTCCGGCCTTGATAAATCGCGCATGCATTGTCGATCGCGTTGGCCGGACCAACGGTGAATCGCACTAGGGTCATTCGTGATTGGTGCGAGAGCATAAGCAGCTAGGGCAATTTCGTCGGGGGGATACAGCAGTGACTCGAAGTCGGAAGAGGAAGCTGGAGCGTACCCGAGCGAAACGATCCATTACTCCCTTAGGCTCAATTTTTCTCGTCGGTGCAACGCTTGCACAAGCGCAAGACCTAGATTCTGGTGTTCTCCCCGAAATCGTCGTTACGGCGCAAAAGCGTCTAGAAGACATGCAGAATGTACCGATTAGCATTCAAGTCTTAAACACGCAAAAGCTTGAACAGCTCCAGATTGTCAGCTCGGATGACTACGCTCAATTTCTACCGAGCATAAGCTTTCAGTCAACCGGGCCCGGTCAGTCGCAGTTCTACTTCAGAGGAGTTACAACCGGCACTGATGGCCTACGCGCCGGATCTGAGCCAGCCGTAGGAATCTATCTCGACGAGATACCGGTGACGACTATCAAAAGTTCAGTCGACATTCACATTTACGACATCGCGCGCGTTGAGGCGTTATCTGGTCCCCAGGGTACCTTGTACGGTGCAAGCTCGCTATCCGGTACTTTGCGTATCATAACCAATAAGCCTGATGTCTCTGGGTTCTCTTCCGCGTACGACGTCAAGGTCGACAAATTTGCAGCTGGTGGCGGACCGGGAGGCGCATTCGAGGGGTACGTCAACGTCCCAATTGCAGAGAATGCAGCAATTCGGCTGGTTGGGTTCTACGATCATGAGGGCGGGTACATCAACAACGTACAGGCCGAGCGAACCTACCTGCGCCCCCCGATAGACGGATCAACGCTTCCCGACGCCCCACTTACAATCAACAACGCCGCTTTCGCAAAAAGCAATTTTAACGACGTCACTACGTATGGGGGGCGCGCGGCGTTGAAAATCGATCTTAACCAAAATTGGACAGTAACACCCACGGTATTGTATCAACAGCAAACCGCTAACGGAGATTTTACCTACCTTCCTCAATTCGGCTATCCGAATGTTGAGGATTTCGGGCCGGACACATATTCGGATAAGTGGTACCAGGCCTCTTTAAGCATTACTGGAAAAATTAGTGACTTTGACGTCGTCTACGCGGGAGGATACTTCGATCGTAATACAGAGTCGAATACAGACGATTCGACAAATTATGTGTCCTATGATTACGATGGCTATTCACGCTTTACTGATACAGCAGGTCAATTAATCGACCCTACAGTTCGCCAGTTCGATTATGAGGGGTACACAAAGTTAAGCCAGGAGCTTCGCATCAGCTCGCCGGCGGCCAATCGGATTAGATTTGTCGCGGGTGCCTTTTATGAAAGACAGACGAACGACATCCGCTATGGCGAGCTAATCGCGAATTTACCTGCCTCGTATTCGGTGACGGGTCAGCCGAATACATTGTTTCTCAATCAGATGGACCGCGTTGACCGCGATTACGCACTCTTCGGCGACGCTACATTTGATCTGACCGAAAGGCTCAAGGCGAGCGCTGGGATTCGGGGGTTCGTTACGCGCAATTCTCTTGTTGGGTTTTTTGGCTATAACGATTTGCAGCCAGATTTCAACAACGGAGGGAATTTTGAGCCTCCCAGCGGAGAAAGTAGCTGCCAAAGCCCACCAGCGGTCGGCGCGAATTTGCCTTGTATCAACTTGAATAAATTCGTCCGAGAATCGGGCGAAACGCACAGGGCAAATCTGACTTATCAATTCGACACAGACCGGATGATCTATGGAACCTATTCGACGGGGTTTAGGCCGGGAGGTGATAATCGCCGCGTCACCGCAGACCCGTATGCCGCGGATACGCTAAGTAACTATGAAATAGGCTGGAAGTCAGCTTGGGCCGATCGCCGATTGAGGTTTAACGGCGCGCTGTTTTGGGAAAAATGGAAGGATATACAGATTGGCTTCCAAGGCTCCGGTGGCATAAGTGATATTCAGAATGCCGGCGACGCAGTGGTCAAGGGAGTTGAGTCAGATATTGTCTGGCTGGCGGGCACTAAGCTTAAACTCTATGCGTCTGCGACATATCTTGCGGATGCAAAGCTGCTGACGAATTTTTGCGGCGAGGTGAATGGCGTACTCACGACAAGCTGCGCGACACCCGAAGCGCCGGCAGGCACACCGCTTCCGATCGCACCGCGTTTCAAGGGCAACGTGACCGCGCGTTATGAATTCCTAATGGACGGCTTTAATGGCTTTGCCCAAGGTACTGCCGTAAATCAGAGCTCAACTCGTTCAGCACTGAAAAATGGCGATGAAGCGAATTTGGGGCCGACGCCGGGATTTACGACAGCTAACTTCTCTTCAGGCTTCGGAAAAGGCAATTGGAGTCTACAAGCGTACATAGAGAACGCCTTCAACGAGCGTGGACAATTGACGCGGACCGGCGTCTTTACCTCAACTGCCAGCTTTTTGTATGTATATCCCATCAAGCCGGAGACTTTTGGCATTAGATTCGAACAACGGTTTTAGCTCACGCGCCACAGCTGATGACAATCGTCGAATAACGGCTCTTGGGATAGTCGATCGGTACAGCTAATTATGGTTCGGCGAAATGTCTGGACAGGCTGCAGATTTCCTATAAGTAAAGACCTTCGCAAAGAAGATGCGGCGGAAAGTTCTTGGCTACGGCCTCGTGGTTATGCAGCCCTAAAGGTCTCGGCGAGCTAGAGCTAGAGGTAGCAGAGTCGAACATACTTGCAGAGGTCAGAAGCAGCATGCGGGAACGCGTAAGATTAGGGTGTCTTGGTTGTTTGAAGCTAGGAGTTCGAATGGATCGTTATGCCAGAAATTGCTGAAATGGTTAGCCCAAATGCCGGGTTGCTAAATTACGAGTTACGAAAAGTGCGGGCTTTGATGCTCTTGGCTGTAAGAGTACAAGATGAATTGGCATTTCCCCGCGGACCTGACGGATCAAAGCTGTCGATTAGCTATTTTTTGAGCGGGGAGTTCCAAGGAGAACGGCTGCGAGGGAAAGTCATTCCTGGAGGTGGTGACTGGGCGGTCTATAGAAGCCCAGATCACCTGGATATTGAAGTGCGGGCGGTGCTCAAGACGTGCGATGGAGCGATCATTTATCTGCGGTATGAAGGACTTTGGCGGGCAACTCCGGGCGCGCTATCGCTTGTGTTCGCGAGAGATGGCTATAGCCACTATAAAGAGGACCAGCATTATCTCAGAGTATTTGCAAGATTTGAGACAGCGGATTCGCGCTACGAGTGGCTGAACGGGATTCTTGCCCTAGGTGTCGGAGTGCCCACGGTCGACGGTGTTACCTACGAGTTCTTAGAGATGCTATGAGTACAATGCCGAGTACCGCGTTGCGGCGTGACGGGAGCTTTGATTCGAAGGGCAGGTTAGTGTTTCGCCGAGCTCTCGTTTGGGACAACGTCTGGCCCGTCGATCTTAAGGGTGAAGAACAGGCTGGCAACGATTGGACGATGCTTGATCGCTTTGCTAAGGCCGGCGTGGGGGTCCTTGGTGTCACGCTGGCGGGAGACAACCACAATGTCGGTCAGGCGATTGAGCTTGTTGGGTGGGCCCGACGTTTTCTGCTTGCACATGGCGATCGATACGCGTTAATCGAGTCCGTGAACGACGTGCTACTTGCTCACTCGTCCGGGAAACTTGCAATCGCTCTCCAATTTGAGGGAACGCGTTGCTTTGAGCGTAACCTCGATTTAATCGAAATCTATTTTAAGCTAGGCGTGAGGCAGGTGATTCTCGCCTTCAATAATAGCAACTCGGTCGGCTGCGGCTGCGCTGAGGAAAGCGATAGCGGATTGACCAAGTTCGGCCGGCGGTTCGTGAGGGAACTTCAAGCAGTAGGGATGCTCGTGGACCTTAGCCACGTCGGTCATCGAACGTCGCTCGAGGCCCTCGAAATTGCCACTAAGCCGGCAGTGTTTTCACACTCGAACGTGTACGCCATTCAGTCGAGCTTTCGAAATATCCATGACGATCAGATCCAAGCCTGCGCAGCCACTGGCGGCCTCATTGGAGTATCCGGATCTAGCGAGTACTTGGGTGATCGCGCGTGCGCGACGGAGACAATTTTCCGTCACTTGGATTACCTGGTGCAAAAGGTGGGTTCAGAGCACGTCGGCATTGGATTAGACATTGTGTTCGACAACACTGCGATGAATGACTGGGTACGGAACCGGCCGGACGAATGGCCGATGGCGGCGGATCCTAAATGGCCGGGGTTTAAATATGCGATGCCCGAGCAGTTGGAAATCCTTACAGGATTGATGCTGAGTCATGGCTATAGCGAGGAAGCGGTTCTGAATATCTTGGGTGGCAACTACTTGCGGATATGTCGGAGCGCCTGGGCTCCGGGGTGAACCGGTGCTCCAAATGTCGAGAAGGGACAATAGCTGCTTGGATCCGTTCGGGCATCGGTGGAAGTGATGCGCTATTCCAACCTCGGGGGAGACAAGGAAACTATCGACGAGAGTGTGGATCGATTGTTTTGAGGCGGTGAGAGATTAGTGAGCCTTGGACCGGCAGAACGCTCGCAGCTTTGGCGTCAATTGTGCTGACAGGCGTTAGTTCTGTAAATCAGTGGCGAATATTGTGATGCTCAAGCAGCGAAAAAGAGTCGGGATTGTCGGTCTCGGCGATGTGGCGAGGGCGCATTGGTATGCATACTCGAAAATGGACCAAGTGCACATTGTTGCGGGTGCAGACCCGGACCGTCAGGCAAGGTCGCGCTTCGAAGCGCAAGGCATCAAGACATTTAACACGCTCGACGCAATGATTGCCGAGGCCTCAGTGGACATTGTTTGCGTTTGTTCAGCTGTGTCAACTCACGAGAGTGTGGCTCGAAAGGCGGCAGGCGCTGGGGTTCATGTTTTGTGCGAGAAACCATTGTCGGACAATTCGATTAGCGCAAAGCGCATTGTTGATGCATGCGCAACGGCGGGCGTCAAACTTCAATACGGGTCGTCTCACCGATTCCTACCGGCAGTTACGCGCGCTCGAGAGCTCTTGAAAGAGGGCCGTATCGGTGATGTCCTTCAGATCAAAGAAGAAATGATTGGAGGGTCCGGCATCAGTGGCTACTCCTCGATGGATTTCTCCCATTATCCACAGAATGGCCCAGGCGGCGGTCCTTGGGGGCTGGTTGATCATGGCATTCACATGATGGACGTGTTTCCGTGGCTGATCGATGGGAAGATCACAGCAGCGTACGGCGCGGGCAACCGCTCAGGCCAGGTGCCAAAGGCCGAATTTGCAATACTGGAACTTAACGACGGCCAGGTAACGGGCCATTTAATTTAT
>Ga0302324_100014736_pt1 | contig 15734 bp, 21 predicted proteins | sample Palsa_T0_1_FD_201949 | JGI IMG/M metagenome (GOLD analysis project Ga0302324, IMG submission 201949) | Peat permafrost microbial communities from Stordalen Mire near Abisko, Sweden - Palsa_T0_1 | ecosystem: Environmental > Terrestrial > Soil > Palsa > Peat permafrost | place: Sweden: Abisko...
ATTCATCTTCCTTTTCCTCTTTCGGCCGGGGGAAAAGAAGCTGGAAAAAGAATAAGATCGAGAAAAACGCCTCTCCTCGAACAACGAAATCCGCGGAGAAAAGGCGAGCGGTTGCAGCGTGGCGGCATGGCCCCCTTCAATCCGAAAACCGCGCCGCTGCCAACAGCATTGGCAGATCCACCTATTCCGTGAGCTTTTGCGTGCCTTTCGGCCCGGCTTTCGGCGGTGGCACCGGGCTCAGCTTCTTCGTCGGCATCATAATTTGCCGCGGGGGCGGCAAAGGGCGCTGCGAGAGCTTGGTCGTCGGCACCGCGCCTGGTGCATTGGGTTTGACACCTCCCGGACCATTCGCCATCGCTCCCGCCGGAGGCATCGGCGGGCGCGCCACCGCGCGCACACCGCTGTCCAGACCGTTGGGCACCCGGGACACGACGGTGTCGGGCACCGATGGCATCTTCGGCAGCGGCGCCACAGGTTTGCGGGGCAACTCGCCGGGGACCGACGGCCGGGTGAACTTGCCGAAGGTGGGAGGCGCCTTGGGCAACGGGACGCCGGCGGCCGGTTTCTGCTCGAGAGAAGCTGCTGGGACGACGATCGTCGCGGGCTCGGCCTCCTCGGGCGCCGGCGTTTCATTCGGCGCTGGAGGTTCGCCTTCCGCGGCCGCGGGCCCGGGTTCCGGCATGGGGCGCTCCTCCTGCCGGATGGCGGCGGCGGCCGGCTTGGGCACTTCGATGCGGACTTCGTCCGCCTGGGCGGCCAGCACCGCGGCGGCCTCGATCGGCCGCAGCGCGGGTTCTTCGTCCCCTCCATTGACCTTGCGCCGAAGCTGCTCGACTTCGCGCTGGGAGCCATCGTACGCCAGTTGCAAATTCAGGCGGTCACGCTTCAAAATTGCGAGGTCGGTCTTCAGCCGCCCGAGTTCCTCCTCGTTCCGCAACTGCGCCTCCTTCAAAGCCTCGCGCGCGACCACCACCTTCTCGTAATCCTCCCGCGCCACGGTCTCCCCGGCGCCTGCCCCCGAGGACCCATGCGCGCGGCCCAGGGCCTCGATCTCTTCCCGCAAGGCCGCCACCGTGGCCCGCATCTCGACATTTTCCTGCCGGACGGCGTTGACCTCGCCGCGCGAAGGAAAGCTCTCTGCCTCCTCACCGGCCGCGATCTCCTCCGGACTGAATTGCGCCTCGACCACCCCAAATCCGATGGTGCACGCTTCGTTCAAATGGTAGTCGGAAACCTTCTGGCCATTGACATAGGTTCCGTTCGACGAGCCGCGGTCGTGGATCCGGTAATGGCCGTGTTCCTGGATCAACTCGGCGTGAAATCCCGAGACGGTGCGATCGATGATCTGGATGGTATTGAACGGCAAACGACCGATCGTGAGGCGCGCCCCGGTGAGCGCGATGACCGTCGGCTGATCTTTTTCGGGGAAGGTGAGGCGGAGGCTGGCCATGCGGGGGATGGTGGAACTTTTATCAGAGGTGAGCGCGGAAAATTAGATGCACCGGCGTCAATCGCAACCGGCTTTCTTCTGGGGAATCGGAAAAAATCGCGTTTCTGCGTGGGTCAAAATCAACAAGCTTCGTCCAGGGGCAGGGTCGCCGCTGGACTGCGAGGTTTTGACCCATTTTCAAAAGGAAGCAAGTCGGATTCCACAGAGGCGATTTCCTCATTTTGTGGCATCCAGTACCACCGGCAAAGGCGTTATACAGCCGTCATAAATTCAAAATCACCCCTTGCCGCTCCGTAAAATATGGCATATGGACGCCCAATCCGGCATTAAGCGTGCTGCAATGGTTGGCTCCAAACTCACAAGACGATATGGAATTGCTTCCCTCGATTTTAATCGCTGAGGACGACGAACGCACCTGCATTCTTCTCCAAAGCATGCTTGAGAGCCTTGGTTATCCCATCGTGGGTTCGGCCAGCGACGGTCTGGAGGCCGTCGAAAAGACGCTCGCACTCAAGCCCGGCGTCGTCCTGCTCGATATCGGCATGCCGAGCATCGATGGCCTGGAAGCCGCACGGCGGATCCTCGCCCAGGTCCTGGTCCCGATCGTGGTCCTGACCGGCATGTCGGACGACGAAACCCTCGAGCAAGCCCGGGCCCTCGGGGTGCAGGCCTTCCTTCTCAAACCCTTGTCCAGCAAGGAGCAATTGCGCGCGGCGGTGGTCATCGCGACGACCATCTGCGCGCGGCAGCGGGCCGACGCCCAAAAGATCGATTCGCTGAGTTCGACCCTGGAATCCACCCGCGTCAAAGCCGTGCCGCGTGCCCTGGGCACCTACGGCTTGACCCGCCGCGAAACCGAAGTCCTCCATCTCCTCGCCGAAGGCCGCGCCAATGCCGAGATCGGCGCCGAACTCGGCCTCTCGCCGCGCACCGTCGAGAAGCACGTGGAACACATCCTCGACAAGCTCGGCGTGAAATCCCGGACCGCCGCGACACGCCTCGTCGCGGATGCCGGACGGCGCAAGCCGCGGTAGCGTATTTAAGGTAGACCGGCCTCAGTGCGCCGGAACGGGAATGACGCGTCAACGACGTCGACTGGCCCCAGTCGCCCCTCGCCAATGCGCGCGCTACACCAGGTCGCATCGTGCCGCCTACCCCTTCCGCTGCTCGTGCTGGCGGTAATGGATGACCTGCACTTTCTCCGTCGTCACCAGCCCGCCATCCATCATGCCCTCGAGCACCGGCAGGAATGCCTGAATTTTCTCCGGTTCATCCACGATCTCGATCACCATCGGCAAATCCGTCGAGAGCTGCAGGATCTTCGCCGTGTGCAGCCGGCTGGTCCGCCCATAACCCATCGGGCTTTTCAGCACCGTCGCCCCGGCAAGGTGCATTTCGCGCGCCTTGAGCACGATGGCTTCGTAAAGCGGATGATGTTCGTGGCGATCGCCATCGCCGATGAAGATGCGCAGCAGCGTCGCCTCGGTGGGCAGAGGATCGGCGGCAACGCCGGCGGGATCGGAGGGGTCGGTAGACATGGGGAAGATCAGCGGTGATTGATGAACGCAGCGGCCAATTGCCCCAACCATACGGCAACGAGGCAGAAAATCACGGACACGACCACGTTCCATCCCGCCCGCAGCCACTCACCACCGTTCATGAGATTGAGCGTTTGCAGGCTGAACGAGGAGAACGTCGTATAGCCGCCGAGGATGCCGATCATCACCACCTGCCGCGTCAGCGACGAAGCCATGAAGATGCCGTCCGGCCCGGTCAACGTCGCAAAAAGCCCGATGACAAAACACCCCGTGACATTCACCACGATCGTCCCCACGGGAAATGTCTCCCCGTAATGCACCGCGAACCAATTCGACAATCCGAAGCGCAACGCCGTGCCGACGGCGCCTCCCAGCATGACGGCGAGATACGTTTTCAGCATGCGGGCGATGATATCCTATTTCCCGTTTTGGAAAAGCAGCGGCATGAAATCGTGAAGATAATGCCGCCAGTTGGTCCACGTATGGCCTCCCGCGCTCACATTGGCGCTGAATCTCACGTGCTTTTCGGTGAGCAATGCCTCGAGATCCTTTTCGCCCGGGCGCAGGAAATCGTCCTGGCCGATGCCGATCCAGAAGAGGGAGAGCTGGTCGGTGGCCTTGTCCAGAAACGCGCCGTGGCTCGCGGCGTAATCTTCGCGCACGCCGGCGCTGAACACCCCGAGCCAGGCAAACTGGTCCATGTGCTTCACGCCGACATCCAGTGTCTGGAATCCGCCCATCGACAAGCCGGCCAGCGCGCGGTTCGCCCCGCCGGCCGCCACGCGGTACTTCTTCTCCACCAAGGGAATGATCTCCTGGAGCAGATCGGTCTCGAAATCGCTTTCGTGACCCTTGCTATGCGGATACGTGCCATTGGGCATGACGATCAGCATCGGCTTCGCGCGACCGGCGGCGATGAGATTGTCGGCGATGTAACTGGCCCGGCCCACCACCTCCCAACCGTCGTCCTCGTCGCCCGACCCGTGCAGCAGATACAGGACGGGGAACCGCGCCTCGGGCTCTTGCCCATACCCGGCCGGCGCGTACACGCGCATGGTGCGGGGCGCACCGGTCGCCTTTGACACAAAGGTGTGCATGGTCACCGTGCCATGGGGAACATTCTGGATTTCCCAAAATTCCGGAGCCTTCGCCGGCACTTCGACCAGGCTCCAGTTCGGCCGCAATCCCGCCTTCACCCACGGGTTCGACGGATCGAGCGAGGCGAATCCGTCAACGTTGAACTGGTACTCGTAAATCTCCGGGGCGAGGCCTTCGACACTCGCGTTCCAAAAGCCTTGATCATCCCGTTGCATCCCCACGGTTTCTTTGCGCCCGCCGATGGCGACGCTCACCTGCTGGGCTTTGGGCGCATTGAGCCGGAAAGTCACTTTCCCCTCCTCCACCTGCGGCGAAATCAGACGCTCCGGATGGCGCGCCGCCGGTGTGGCTTGCTGGGCAAAAGCGGCGGGGAGCAGAATGGCGAGGACGGTGAGATGAACGGCGATCGATTTCATACGCTGGGGAATCAGGAGAACGAGATTGGTCGGCGAGATTGCCCCTTCGCGCCCGCGCGGTCGAGCCCGCGTTGCCGATCTCTGGAGTCGAGGCGGCACTCCTCGTTGCGCAGCGGGATTCCGGTGAGCGCGCGCGCCTCGCGTGCGGTGCCCGGCGCCCCCGCCGGACACGAGTCGTGCACGACTAAGAGCCTCAAATTATCGCCCCTCCCCGCTCGCCACCACACCCTCACGTCAAGCCGCTCGAGACTGCGGCGTGTAGTTCGGCTCCGTCACCCGCAAAAACTCCTCGTATTCCCGCTGAAAATCCGCCACGAGGACCTCCAGTTGCCGGCCGATCTGTTGCCGCCGCGCCAGCGTGATGGCGCTCTCCAGCTTGTCTCGTTTCACATCGATGACACTCGCCAGATGAAGCAGCAAGCGCAGGCGGGAGACCTTCTCGTGGTTGGCGGCTCTCGTGCTGGAATTTCCCTCGTCTGGGCTCATAAACGTGGCGGCATTAGTTAAAACAAGCCATGGGCGGTCTGGCTCAAATTGGGATGATCAATCGAGCACGATTTGGGCCAATCGGACGCCCCCGAGTGAGCCGCAACGACCCGGAGTCGATCGACTCCGGCACCCTCAATGCAGCATACTTTATGCCTCAACTGCCTTTTCGGAGCCTCAGCGGGCCGCCCGGCCCGCCGGGCAAATGAACAACCCATGCCTCGCCACCGTCTCACTTCGCATGAAGACCCTCCTGCTCGATTCCCTCGAGAGCTTGCTTTCGGTCAAGCAACAGCGCCTTTCCCTCGCCCGCTCCTTGCGCTCTCGCCTTGTGCTCAAACGCGAAATCCTCCAACTCCGCCAGCAGATCGATGAGTTGCGGGCCAAACCCCTCTGATCTTTTGAAAGGAACCATGCCCATGATCATCCTCACCTACCTCGCCTTCCTTGCCTTCATTTATGGCGGGTGCTTCTATTTGCTTTGCGGCCGCGCCGCCGAGCAATGGTAGCTACGACCCGCCGCGCATCGGGAAATAAGTACCGCTCGGAACCGCGGGTTACGGCGAATGCGCGGGTTTTTCGATTTCGGCGTTGAAGGCGTCCATCGCCTCGTCACAAATCCCGTGCGTTAGATTCAGCTTGAGGTGCTTGGAAAGGAATTCATCGATGGGTATCCAGGACCCTTCGTGTTGAACCTGCTTGGTCCAGGCGCAAATCGTCACCAAGCCCTGCCGCCATTTCTCGATCGATTCGCGTGACGTGTGGAGATCCCTCAGCACGCGCGTGAGTTCTTCCACCGTTCGCTCGAGTTTTAGTTCGGCTTCCTTGCGTTTGGTGTCTTCGAGAGCGACACCGTAAATCAATTCATCGTCCCTCGAGATGACCGAATGCCAAAGGATCCAACGATACGAGCCGTCCGCATGGCGATATCGATTCTCGATCGGAAACGGTTTGGCGCACTCCCCAACCCGCCGCCCCGCGGCGATCGTGATCGCGCGATCATCCGGATGAACCAGATCCAAATACGGAACAGACAAAAGATACTCGATGCGATGGCCCAGGAGGGTTTCCCAACTGGCGCTCAGCTTCTTAAAGTACCCATCGAAGCCGGCCACAAAATGCAAGGCCACCGGTAACTCGAATATTCGCTCCTCCATGTCACCCGCCTTTCCTTGCGACCAGGACAATCATCTCCTCGGATTCCTCCGTCGCGCCTTTCGGCCGGCAAGGGAAGTCCTTGAATTCAATTTCGAGGTTCTGCTCCTCGAGAAAGCAATACAGGTCTTCGTTTCGCTTCAGGCCATTGGCCGAAAACTCTTCCTCGATTCCCCGAGTCGGCAGATTGGCAATGATGATCCGTCCATCGGGTTTCAGAAATTTTGAGAAACCACCGATCACCGTGCGAAAGTCAACATAGTTCAGGATATCCGAAAACAGCAAGGTCGTCGCCAGCTCGGGCGCCGCCGGCATCGCCGGATCTCTTCCCAAAAATCGACAAACCCGGACCAGGGTTTTCTGATAACTCAGCGACTCCGGCCGCGTCACGCTCTCCGCATTGCATCGAAGATACTGCGACTCCGAAACGCGCCGATTATTCCCCGCGCGATCGATGAAGATGAACTTCCTTCCCGGTGTTGCGGTCAGAAAACCAGAGACGGGCCTTGCGCCACTGCCGATATCGACGACGAGATCTCCAATCTTCCCTTCACGATCCAGTTGCGCGAGGATTGGTCCGAACAGTCGTTTTTTTAATTCGGGGCTGTACGACTCTCCCCAGTTTCTCTCCCATTGATTGTCACCAGGACCCGGCGGGCGATAGCCGTACGAGTTGACATTCCAGATGAGCCAAAAGAACACCGCGTCGAGGTACCCGGCGAGCAGAAGCACCGTGGCGGGGGAAACATGGCGCGCACGGCTGGCCGGTTCGCCGAAGAACAGACCACTCCAGACGGCCAGAGGCAGCACGACCAGGAGCACGCCCGCCAAAATGAAGGCCATCCCTCTCCAAAGACCCATCCTGCGATGGTCTTCCGAGTCCTTCCGCGAGGCGGTGTGCAGCACCACGAGTCCGGCGATAATCGGAGCGCCGAAGAGCAACACGGAACGAACGTCAACATTCATAACTGCGGGACATGTGAAAGCGATGCCGGCATCCCGGCGCCAACGTTGCGGCACGGGTGATGGCGGTGAAACGCCAGTCGCAAAGACCAGCGCGCCACGGCTTAGCATGGCGCATGCCATCCGGCCCAACCCGCTGTCCACAGGTGGGCTCGCTCTGTCGCACGCTCCGTAAAAGAGTCTGCCATGAATGGAATGCGCCAACCCGCTTTGAAAAGCGGACACCCTGCACAATGTGAAGTCACCGCCATGATGACGGGAGTATCATCGAAACTATTACAGCCTTGAAATCGCCGTTCGCCGTTTGACTCCCGGCGGCACGGTCGTAGCGTAACCCAAGAAAGGAAACCCCCTCCCATGGAAATCGTCGGCACTGTCACCAACCTCTTGCGCGAAAAGGATTCACACATCTGGTCCATTCAGCCAGGTGCAACTGTTTACGAGGCCATCGAATTAATGGCCCGGAAAAATATCGGCGCGGTCCCAATCGTCGAGGCCGGAAAGCTTCTCGGCATTCTTTCCGAGCGCGACTACACCCGGAAGGTCATCTTGAAGGGCAAATCCTCCAGGAAAACCCCGGTCGAGGATATCATGTCCACCAGTCTGGTCGCGGTCAGCCCGGACAACACCATCGCCGAATGTATGCGCCTCATGACCGAGGAGCGCGTGCGCCACCTGCCCGTTCTCGAGGATGGGGAGTTGATGGGGATTCTTTCCATCGGAGATGTCGTGAAATGGATCATCTCGGCGCAGACCGCGGCCATCGACCAACTGACGAGATACGTTTATGGCGAATAGCAGGCTGCTGAAAAATGGTAGGGACGCCGCGAGCCTGCCCTGAGCTTGCCGAATGGGCCGGCGTCCTTGGGGTTCCGCTCCAGAAGGAAGGCGGTCCCGCAACTGCGGGACCGCCCTACCGCGCTCCGCGCATTTTTCAGCAGCCTGATAGTCCCTATTTCGTGGGCGAAACCGGCTGATTCGGGATCACCGCGCTTCCGATGCGTTCCTTGCCCACGGCGAGGTCATCGATCCAGCTCACGAATCCTTCATCGGAGGCCGGTTGAAAATTGGTAAAGCCAAACGACAGGGTGTCGAAGACCGCGGGGATTTCGGATCCTTCAAACTGGCCCGCGCCCTTGTGCACCGCCATCTCGGGGATCTCCTCGCCATTGAGGAAAAACTGATAGCTTTGCGTGGCGTACTCCACGTGCCACTCCGCCAGCGTCCATTCGTCCGTAAAGTGAAAGCGGGACTTCGTGCCGGCGCTCAGTTCATGGCGGCCTTTTCCCGGCTGCACATTGTAAAAGTAGGCAAATGCGCCATCGGAATGGAGGAGCATGTTGATCAGGCGCACATCGATCTTCTCGTTGATCAGCGGGCTCGTCGCCATGCCATCGACCAGCGTCGAGTGAATGACGCCCGTGGTTTGCCCTGCGGGAATGACCGGAGAAGGCACCGGCAGCTTCACCTTGAAATAAAGCCGTCCCCAATGCTCGCCGCCCAAGGCCGTCAGCGGCTCACCCTGCAGCGTGATCTTCCGGGCTCCTTTGATCGCCGCGTCCATCTTCAGCGATTTGTGACCGCTATGGGCCGCATCGTCAGAAACCGCGATCGCCCCGGTTTTAGTAAAGCCCTTGGGAATTTCACCCACGGGAACGTTCTCGAAGTCTTCCGAGAAAAGCACTGCGGGCGCCGGAGTCTGCGCGAATGCGCCGGAAGAGGCGGCGAGCAGAACACCGCCCGCCAGGGAAAGGAATGGAATTCGCATCCGCGCCATCTATCACGGCGGAGCCCGCCCGGCTACCGGAATGGCAGGCGAACGGGCGGGGAGGGCTTTTCGACAACAACTGTCATCCTGAGCTTGTCGAAGGAACTCCAATATCCTTCTTCTTCTTCCGCGCCCGATCGAACCCCCTGCCTCGAAGCACGATGGACCACGATTATTTCGTTTACATCCTCACGGACAAAGGCCGCGCGACGCTCTACATCGGCGTGACAAATGATCTCGTCCGCCGTCTCTGGCAGCATCGAAATCCGGAAAGCGCGTCTTTCACCCAGCGCTATCACTGCATCCTGCTCGTCCACTGTGAGCATTTCGGCGATGTGCGTGACGCCATCGCCCGGGAGAAACAACTCAAGGGCTGGAGACGCGCGAAGAAGGTCGCCCTGATCGAGGCACAGAATCCGCGCTGGGAGGATTTATCGGCAGATTGGCTGTGATCGGCGTCGAAGATGCCAGGCGTGATGTTGGAGATTTGCCCCGCAGTCCCGTAGGCGTCTCGCTTCGCTCGGCTTTCGACAAGCTCAGGATGACAGAGTTGGGGTCTCTCCGCACCCCACCCCCACCCCCACCGCCCTCGAGGATCACTTGAATTCCCCGGTAACCTCCCACCCTAATGCCTTCGTTTGGGTGATCTTTCCAAAGGGAAAGAACACCGTGGCCTTCTTCACCATTTGCTCTTCCGCCTTGGTGAGTAGGACCTCAAATCCATCCTCGCGAATGGCCATCAACCGGGTCTCCGCATAATGAAAGTGACGATCGTGGCCAGACCCGCTCCACACCGGATAACGCAGACTGCAATCTCCACAACTGGTGGATTTCGTTGGTCCCGGATCACGAACGGTAAGACGCAATTGCGCGTCCCGCCGGACAGCCGGCACGCTTTCCGCCACCGTCGGAGCAGGAGGATTGCGCAGTCTGATCGCCTGGGCATACCACTCCGTCGCTTCGGTTTCATCGGCCTTCAGCCCGCCTCGGCCGTACAGACGCAGGGTGGCGAGGTCGTATTGACCATCTGCCGAACCTTCTTTTGCCGCCAGCCGGAATAGCTTCAGGGCCGCTCGATCCTGATGTTTGTCCAGCAAATAGTTCCCCAACTGGTCCGCGGCGGCCGGATTTCCCTTCTTCGCCGAGGCATACAGTTCCGCGCCATCCGCGATCTCCTCGAGAGTTTGTTCCGGCACGCGAGGGAATTCGCCTCCGTCGAAGGCCCAGGGCGCCAGCAAGAGAACGACGAGTGCGCCCCACAGCCAGTACCGCGCCTTTGGACTTTTCAGCAGTTGCTGGTGCCGGGGAGCGATAAAGGTGTCAGACACCGGAACCACCGAACTCCGCACACCGATTAAGAAAGCGAGGACCACCGCCGCGATCACTTGCACGGCAAACACGAGCAGCATCCACGGGGGTTCTCCCTTGAAAACAAATAGCTCTCCCAACGCCCGCTCGGTGGATCCGACGCAGACGGTGCAGGTGAGTGCCAGCAGCAGCAGCCCCGGCCCATATCGCCAGGCGAGCGAAAAGAAACGCAACTCTTCGGCGTTCCAGGCAACCTTGAGCGCGTGCCACGCACTCCTCACCGCATGAAGCAGGGATTTGCGATTGGCTTTCTGATCCACGTCCGTCAGGGGTTGTTTCTCAGAACCTTCGGTCTGGTTCCCTGCTTTAATCCTGCCAGAGGTTGAAGACTAAGCCGAAGGGGTCTTCGATGAAACAGCAACCGCCTTTTCCTTCCCAACGAACAACGTTGCAACCCGCAGCTTCCAACTGCCGACGAGCGGCTTCCAGATCCGCAACGACAAATTCGAAAACTGGTCCACGCAGGTCCGTGGCTTGATCCACAATCAAATTCAGCGAGCCGAGGCAGAGCGTATCGGAACTGCCTTCGGCAAGTTTGAGTCCTAATATCCGCTGGTAAAAGGTGATTGCTTTGGCCGCATCGTCAGTCTGGAGAGCGATATTTTTGGTGGGCTTCATCTTGGAAGTGTATTGAGACGCGACAGGTTGGGAAGAAGGACTGTGAAGTTAAGCGCGTTGACACCTGACAGATCGGATCGCAGGTGCGGTCGATAGCGCGTTAGTAAACACCCCCGCAAAACTCGATCCAACGCCGCCGAGACGATTCGAAATCAGGTGCCAGCCGCGAGAAATATCCAACGCCAACACCTCGCGAATAAGCGCATCCACGCGAGAGCTTCCACGTCAAAGATTGTGCTTGACCTTTTCGCCACGAGTCCCAACGACGCGAATCCATGCCACACCAGCAGCACGCCGCCAACCATCAAGCCCCACCACCATCTGGCCACCACCCAACGCGCCCTGCCTGCGGCCAGGATCGCCACCCCCCCAAGGCGGCGCCAAAAAAAGCAAACCCTGAATTCAGGGTTTGCTTTTCCATCGCCTTGGCGCCGGAAAAGCTGGGCGTCGCAATCGATATCTTCCAAAAGGCGAAACTTGACCCCTCCTTCCGGCCCCACCCACCCGGTCAACAACACGCCACTCCCCTCCAGAGTAAATCCCCGCAAATTTTCGAAAAACATCAACAAATATCGGCATTTAATTACCTGACGCATAAAGCAATGGAACGAATCCGGCGGCGCGTTATTGTCGGGCATGGCTTTGAATACTCATCGGCCTGTGTTCTGCTTTCTGGACGAGACAGGAACGATATTGGGCGGCTCCTCATCGCATTGGGCGATTGGCGCGATCGTGCATCCATGGCCGGAGGAATTGATTGAACAGTTGCACGCCGTTTTTGAGGGCTTGGTGAGCGAGTGCAAGCGCCATAGAACGGCACAAGAGTTTCATTTCAATGAAGTGACGTTGGGCACCGTGAGGCACTTCATCAAGGCGCTAGATTGCCTGCAAAAAGACCCTGATTGGCGCTTCTTTTCGGTCGTTGTCGACCTGAATGATCCGTTGTTCGAGAAACCCAATGACGCTAAAGGCGCGTGGGCCTGCTACCTGCGATGGATAAAGTTGATGCTTTGTCGGAATTTGCGCCCGGAGGAAAAGACCACATTGCTGGCGGATTTCCAGCACCGACCAAAGGGAAGCGCACACAAACTAGCGACACTTCCCGCCGTGGTCCCGCAGCTTTGGGACGTGATCCAGCTTGAAAGCCACGGCGTTCTTCTGATTCAGATGGCTGACGTTCTGCTGGCGGGCTCGCTCTACAAGGGCGTGTCCGCCTGCAAAAAGCAGCTTGCCGACCGCGTGAATGCGCTCCGAAAAGCAGTTGGAAAAGCGCGGTTCAACGAGTGGCGCGTTCGCTGGGACAAGTAATTGGGTAGGTGGGGTATGGAACGGAGCCCAAGCCCACCCACTTGCCAGCTTTTCGCTGGCAAGTGCCCGATTAAAGAGTAGTGTTTTTACCAATTGTGTCAATAGGAATAGTGTTCATTTAAGTACTATTGCCATGCGTCAGGATTTGGGGCACGGTTGATCCGTGCCAAAATCGAAGCCAGCCCTTGGGAAGCCAAAGAACAAAGGCGGTCGCCCGCGCAAAGTGGCGGAACTCCACACGGGGAGCGAAGCGGCTCGCAGATTCGCGGCTGGGATTGGATTCGCCATTGCTGGCGGTGCTGGGCCGAGGGGAAAACAGTAGTGGCCGTTTAGGCTTGAACGCAACTGGATTGGGTGTATGCCCAAAGGGGTGGCGGAAAAGGAAAAACCCCAGAAACCAAAGAAAAATGATGGCGTCACAAAGGTGACGATCGCCCACGCATGCCGAGACGTGGTGATCTACGTACTTGAAAACGGCAAGCTCTGGCAATTCCTGGTAATAACAGTGTGCGTATGGTTGTTTTTCAATGTGAAATTGCAAGACGCAAAGATGGCGGCCCATTTCCTGCTTCACGCAGGGTGGTTTGCATGGGGTGGGTGGGCAATTTGCATCATTGCAATTGTTTTGTCCGCTGCTTACATAAAACATGTAAGGAAAAAATATTCCGAACGGATTCAAAAAACTTGACATATGGAATCGTTCTTGATCGTCACAATCCCCTGTTTCCTTTTGCTCGGAATTTCCAGCTTCATTTATTCCGAGATTATACGGCCTTCGCAGATGCTCGATCTGGAGATGGAAATTGATCGCCTCATCGAGTCCGCGGAGGCCGCTGCGGCAGAACACGGACTCCCAAAGGATTCTGCGGATTTTAAGACTTTGATGAGAATGCTGCAAATCACCCGGGGACTTCTTTGGAAGTACAATTTATGGCTTTCGGCCGTCATAACCTTCAAAATCAAGATTGGCCGACTCAAGGCTGACGGCTCTGGTTGTTTGGGAGAGACGGCTCCAGATTACCTCTACGAAATTCAGAAAAAGGCACTCGTATGCATGATGAATGCGGCTTTTCGGAACTCACCCACTTTGGTAATCACGTTTCGAACAGTGCGCAAAGTCGCTAATATTTTCGGTGGAGCTTGCGCTAATTTTGGATTTTCATGGATGAAGAAATCTAGTGTTTTGTCGTCGGCTGGCGTAGTTGCTGAGCGATACGCAGGAAAACACGCGGATGCGCGGCGGCATCGGCCAATTCCGGCAACTGCCTGATGGCACTGCCACAAGTTATTGCTCGGGCTCGGCGGTCAATTTCTTCCACGTCAGACGACGGCCCGTCGCGGTCTTCACGGCGTTCATGAAACGGCCTTGGTCGCCCCTCTCGTCCTTCCGCTCATTAAAACGGTAGGTCTGTTCGTCGAGGTAGCGAAACAAGTGGAACGGTGCGCAGTGGACGTAGGTGCCTTTGAGCGACCGCTTGAGGAGTGACCAGAAGTTTTCGAGGCCGTTCGTGTGGACGCCATTTTGCACGTAGGCTTCCGCGTGGTTTACGACCTTGTGCGTGTATTCCTCGTGCATGTAGCGGTAGCCTTCCCACGTATCGGTGTGGACTTCCGCGCCAGCGGGAACGTGCTGGCGAACGTGCGGCATCAGGTCAACGGCTTTCGTTGACGAAACAACGCGCGTCACGGCTTGCGAATGGCCCTTGGCACCGTGGCGGGCAAGGAGGCCCATCACAATGCTTTTGCCCTTCCTGCCGGGGCATTTGATTTTCTCTTTGCGTTTGTCGGCATGCATGAATCGAGCAGCGCCGCCAATGAAGGACTCGTCGCACTCGAAAACACCATCAGCACGAACGATCCCGCCCCCACGCTGGATAGCGGTGCGGATTCTGTGACCCATGAACCACGCGCTCTTTTGCGTGATGTTCAACGCGCGGGCCAGTTCGCATGAGGAAATTCCGTTCTTCGCGTTGACGACCAGCCACAGCGCCGGGAGCCACTTCGAGAGCGGGAGGGGCGATTCGTTGAACACGGTGCCGACCTTGGCCGTGAACTGCTTTTTGCACGCCTTGCAATTCGACACGCGGCGCTTGCCGGAGAACTTGCCGACCTTGTCAGAGCCGCAGTGCGCGCAACGCACGCCATCGGGCCAGCGCATCGAAACGAAAAGATCATGGGCGCGATCCTCGTCGGCGCAATACGTCACGATTTCGAGAAGAGATTCGGGCAAGTTTTCCGTGTTCATGCGATGAATCTCGCACACTCCAGTTTATGCGTCAAGTAAATAAATACCAAAATATCAACATGCCCACCATGCGCGTACCAGGTAGGGCGCAATGGCCTCAGTGCGCCGCCCCGCGGAGCGTCCAGGAAGTTAAATGGACGAACCGAGGTCCGCCAAAGGGACGGATCTGCCTCCGGCACGACTTTGTCCCGCGCACGCGCGGGACCCAAGGTCCCACAGTCGCGCGAGGGCAAACCTAGAACTCGAAGCCCGAAACTCGAAACTTCGATGATCACCGACGTTAACCCTGCAACATATTCGAATTCACAGAAATAATTCTACATCAGCGACTTATGGAAAATACCCCTTCTTTTGCGCGGGGCAAATCGCTCACAAACGTCAACATGCCACCCGCCAACGTCCACTCAGGTCTCAGGTCCCAGGTCTCAGGTCTAATAGAATGGCCCCCCAGAGGGTTCTCAATGTCCGGCGTGGAGTAAATGGGGAGACTCGTTTAGACTCCCGGCGACACGCCTTGAAAATTGTGAACCTTCATTCCCGCACCGCCTTCCAGAGATTTGCACGGAAAGCCTCCGGAATTCTGGCCTGCGCGGGTCTGCTCGCCGCGGCGCACGCCGAACCGGCCGATCTGCCGGACACGAAAGCTTCCCAGGCGGACCCCGCCGGCCTGCCCGGCGCGAAGATCTTCCAGAAAATGTGCAGTGCCTGCCACGGCAGAAACGGCGAGGGGGTTCCGGATAAATATGACGAGCCGCTCCAGGGAAACCGCTCCGTGGAGTCGCTCACCAAACGCATTGCCAAGACGATGCCGGACGACAACGTGGGGGCCTGCGTGGGCGATGATGCCAAACACGTCGCCCAATACATTTTCGAGGCGTTCTATTCACCGGCGGCCCAGGTCCGCATCAAGCCCGCGGAAATCGATCTCGCCCGGCTCACGGTCGAGCAATACCAGAACTCGGTGGCCGATCTCCTCGGGCGTTTCCGCCCGGGATTCGATAATCCGATCGTCAAGGAACGCGGCCTGAAGGCCCATTACTCCGGGTTGCTCCTCGAACCGCCCGTGCCGGAGGAACCGAAACCGGTTCCACCAGCACCGGCCCAGCCCACCCAAACGCCTCAGGCGCAACCCACCCAAACACCCCAGGCCCAGCCCGCCCAAACGCCTCAGGCGCAACCCACCCAAACACCCCAGGCCCAGCCCGCCCAAACACCTCAGGCGCAACCCACCCAAACGCCTCAGGCCCAGCCCGCCCAAACGCCTCAACCTCAGCCCGCCCAATCACCTCAGGCCCAGCCCGCCCAGACACCACAGCCACAA
>Ga0302324_100014738_pt1 | contig 15732 bp, 13 predicted proteins | sample Palsa_T0_1_FD_201949 | JGI IMG/M metagenome (GOLD analysis project Ga0302324, IMG submission 201949) | Peat permafrost microbial communities from Stordalen Mire near Abisko, Sweden - Palsa_T0_1 | ecosystem: Environmental > Terrestrial > Soil > Palsa > Peat permafrost | place: Sweden: Abisko...
CCGCAGATTCGATGCAGGTTACTAACGGGTAACCGCGCTGAGAACTGCGTCCACCCAGCCGCGCGCCGCGTATTATAGCGTCATGGGCCAGCGCGATTTTTATATTGACCGTCTGCGCACGGTAATGACAGCGTTCGTCGTCCTGTACCACACCACCATCATCTTTAGCGCTTCGCGCGGCTGGTCTTATTCCGAGATTCATTCCTCCGATCCTCTGCTCGACCGTCTCGTGAGGCTCCTCGTATACACGAACATGGCCTACCTCATGGGCTTCTTCTTCCTCCTGGCTGGCTACTTCACGCCTGCCTCGCTCGAACGTAAAGGCTACGCGCGCTTTCTTCGTGACCGATTCGTACGTCTTGGCCTGCCGTTATTGGCATTTTGCCTGCTGCTCGGTCCACTCACCGCTGCGCTCCAGTCGTTCGCGCAAGGGAACGGGTTCTGGATTACGATCGGCCTGATCTGGCGGCAAAAGCAGTTCATTAACGGCCCTTTGTGGTTTGCCCAGGCGCTGCTTATCTTCAGCCTCGTTTATTGCGCCTGGCGCGCGATCGCCGGCTCACCTCTTTCCAGGACTGAACGAGTGCCAGCACCGGTCCCAGCGCACCGCTGGTGGTTTCTCAGCGCGATTGGAATCGGCGCGCTAACGCTTGGCATCCGGCAATTCGTACCCGTCACAAAGTTGGTATGCGGCCTTCGCCTCGGGTATTTCGCCTCGTACATCTTTCTATTCGCCGTCGGAATTGCCGCCTGGCGTTATGACTGGTTGCGCCAGCTCACATGGAAAAACGCGCGTATGGGCATCATCGGCGCAGTCGTTGCGTGGCCGCTCATGCCTTTCAGCGCCGCCATTGCGCACTTGCTCAGGCATCCCGGAGTATTCAACTTTGCCAGGTTCAATTGGCCCTCCGTTTTGTATGCCTTTTGGGACCCGTTCCTCGCCTGGGGCTTCATCGCAATGGGAATTCTGATCTTTCGAAGCCACGTGAATCAACCATCCCCGATTTGGGACTGGTTCACACAACGCGCTTATGCGGTTTACATCATCAATGCACCGGTGCTGGCCGGCATTGCTGTGCTCCTGCACGGCTGGGTCGTGTCTGAGTTGGTTCGCTATTCCGTTGCGGGAACACTCGGTTGCGTAGCCACGTGGCTTCTCGCCGATCCGCTGGTTCGCGTTTTGGGTGGGCGCCGCCTGGCGCAGAGTCTCGCCGGTTAGGATGGTTGTAAGCCAGTCAGCAGCCGCTGGCACGCAACGAATGACTGAACCCGGCCCGCGCAAGAAGCGCCAATCCAAATTCGCTACTCCAGTCCCTACTCCGCCGCCGCCGACGCCGCTCGAGCGGGTCTTCCAGGACCTCCGCCACCCCGCCCAACGGCATCAAACCGTCCCCGCCCGATGGCTCCTCTCCGCTGCGGCCGTCTCCGTCCTCGCAGCCGCCCTCTGCGCCTGGGGCGTGCTCTGCTTCCTCTTCTGGCAGGGCAGTTGGCAGTTGCTCTATCACCCCGCCTCCGCCATCACCCGCACTCCTGCTACCGCAAATCTCCCCTTTGATCCCGTCGCCTTTGCGCCCGACAACTCCGGCGTGCCTCAGCTTACCGGCTGGTGGATCCCGGCCGCTCCCGGCGCGCACTACGCCCACTTCACCGTCCTCTACCTCCACGGTCAGAACGGCAACCTTTCCGATGCAGTCGACGATCTCACCTTCCTCCACGCAGTCGGGCTCAATGTCTTTGCTTTCGACTATCGCGGCTACGGCCAAAGCAAGCCCGCCCACCCCAGCGAAGCACTGTGCCTCGAAGACGCCGGCTCCGCCCTTAATTACCTCACTGAAACCCGCCACCTTCCCCCCAACACGATCGTCGTCACCGGCAAATCCCTCGGCGCCAACCTCGCCCTGGAGTTCGCAGCGGCTCATCCCGATTTCGCCGGCACGATTCTCGACCAGCCACTCGATGCGCCAATGAACGCAGTCTTCAACGACCCGCGCGCCGCGCTCGTCCCCGCCCACTTGCTCGTCCGCGACCGTTACGATACCAACGCCGCTGCCTCAGCCCTGCGCATCCCATCGTTTTGGTTCGAAAGCCAGACCTCGCCAACAGCAACACAGACCGATTCCCGTCCCTCTGCCGCCCCGCAAGCCTACGCTCGCATGTCTGCGCCTAAGACCCTCATCTGGCTCAGCGCGAACGACCCTGCCCTCGCAGCTCAACGCTCCGCAGCCCTCTCACGCTGGCTCGATGATCTGCCTTTGACCCCCGCCCGCCCCTGAGTGGGTTTCCTAGTCCCTATTGCCTCGTCCCTAGTGCCTGTCTTTCTCACTTCGGCTCCCTCGGCATGTCCCTGTGCGCAGTCTTCACCTGATAACCAGCCTTCTTCAGCCGCCGCTTCACCTCCTCGGCCATCATCACGCTCCGGTGCTGCCCGCCCGTACAACCAAAGGCCACCGTCAAGTAGCTCTTTCCCTCTTCCACGTAGTGCGGCAGCAGGTAGAGCATCAGCTCCGAGACCCGCTCCAAAAACTCTTCGGTCTGCGGAAAACTCCGAATGTAGCCCGCAACCTTCGGATCCTTGCCCGTTCGCTTGCGAAACTCCGGCACAAAATGAGGATTCGGCAAAAATCGAACATCGAACACAATGTCCGCGTCCAGCGGCACGCCATTCTTGAATCCGAAGCTCAGGCACGAGACCAGCAGTTGCGGCTTGCGTTGCTCTTCGCCAAACCGGCTCTGAATGTGCGCTCGCAGCTCATGCACGTTGAAGTTCGATGTATCGATGAGCGTGTCTGCAACGTTGCGGATCGGATCGAGCAGTTGCCGTTCCTCCACAATCGACCGCGACACCGTCTCCGATCGCCGCAGCGGATGCGGCCTGCGCGTCTCGGAATATCGCCGCACCAGCACTGCGTCCTGCGCGTCCAGAAACACCACCCGCGTAGGCAGCAGCTTGCGCACTTCTTTCAAAATATCCGGCAGGCGGTCGAGCGTCGCCCCTTCGCGCACATCCACCACGATCGCCGCCCGCTCCACCTCGGCCGACTTACAGATCAGCCGCGCAAAATCCGAAAGCATCCCCAACGGCAGGTTATCCACCGCATGAAATCCCAGGTCCTCAAACGCCTTCAGCGCAGATGCCTTCCCGGCACCGGAGATTCCGGTCACGATCACCAGTTCTTTTTCCCGTTTGGAATGGCCCGCCCGGCCCGCTGTTGTGCGCCTTCTGGCCTTCGGCTTAGCTGGCTTCATGAGCACATGCTACACCGAACCGCTCGCTTAACGCACCGAGTGGTAGCGGAAGCTCAGCACATACCCGACCTTACCTCCGTCCACGCGCAGCGGCCCGGCCACCAGAGAAACTTCCAGCAACTCCCCGGCCTTGTTCATACGCACGGTATCGGTCGCCAGCCGCCCTTCGTCGTCCACCTGTTTTTCAAGCATCGCGACTTCGTGCCTTCGCGTCTCCGGCACAATCAGCTCAGTCAGGCTCTCCCCGCTCGCTTCTTCGGCGGTGTACCCAAACATCTGGGTGAATGCCGGATTGGTGTAGAGCACATGGCTTCCATGCACAATCACCACCGCTTCCGGAATGCTCGCCAGCACATCTTCCATCAGCCGCGACTTTGGCGCCCGTTCGCGCCCGCTCAGATGAGCCACAATCACCGACTCGCGCAGCTCAGTATTCAACAGGCAATATGAACCCTCAACCGACAAAAGCCGCCCGCTCCGTGCAGGAACCGTGGCATGAAACGGGCTGCTCTTCCGCGTTCCAATCAGGTGCGTCAGCGGCTCGGCCGTGCCAGGAGACAATCCCCACACGACCTCTTCCATCGGCCGCGCCACCCATTCGCCCTCGGTGTGGCCCAGCAGACTGCGCGCCTCCGCGTTCGCATACACCACTTTGCCGGCGCGCTCCAGAAAAACAAGTACCGGAAGCGCATCCAGGATTTCCTGCTGCTGGAGCGATTCAAAATTCTGTGCGAGATTCAGGCCGACGACATCCGCCTGCGCGTCGCCTGAAGAATTCCTCGTCCCTTCTGCCGAGGGCTCCTGCGATTCTTCCTCCGGGGTTATCCCTGGGAGCAGTTCCTGTTTCCAGAAGGGCGTGTACATTCTACGAGCGTATGCGGCGCAGGCGCTGCTCTCCATCCCCTAAACCGGGATGTTGGCTGATACCAAAGTCCTTGTGTCGATGCGACTTTCCATACATTCCGAAAGTTACATGGCATGCTCGCCGGCACTCAGGAAATCTCCACCAGCTCCATCTGACCGTCCCGCCGCCGATGCAACACGAACATCTCGCCAGCGGGGTTCCGAAAGATCAGCAGGTCCCGATCGCGGAACTCCGCCTCCTTCACCGCCTCTTCAATCGTCATCGGCTTCACGGCAATCGCTTCGCTGCTTTTCAAAATGTGCGGTTCTACTACCGTTGGCTTGTTGGGGAACGAATGCACCGCAATCGACGTTCGCGCCTTCGCCCGCGTCGTCTGGCCGCCATGTTCTTCACTTGGTTGCGCGGGTCGCGCCTTGGGCCGTGCCACAGGAGGCGCCGTCATGGTCTTCTCTTCCTTGGGCAGACGCTTGTCCTCCATCCGCCGGTCCCGATAGCGCCGGGCCTGGTTCTCCGCATGCTCAAACGCCTCTTTTAGCGCCGCATCCGCCGTCGCGCCTTTGCCCGTCGCCGCGAACGTCTGCAGCCTCACGTACACTGCCAGCTCCGCAATCTGCAGATGCCGCTGCGCGCTCATCTTGATGCTGACCCGCGCCGTCTTGCCTAAAAGGCGCGTCAGCCGCTCCATGCCCTCCGCTGCTTGCGCTTGCAACGCCTTGGAGATCTTGCCCTGTCTCGCGGTCAACTCCACATCCATGGTCAGCCTCCGCTTTGTTGCCTAGAATCAGTTCAGAGTTCCTAGTTCTCAGTTCTCAGTGTCCTTCAGTTGCGACCGTCTCTGTAAGGCCGACCCCGAGAACTCAGTAAACGTACCACCGCGCAGCAATGGGGTGCAAAGTGAAGTGAGCCAGCCATTCAAGCCACGGACCGAGACACGCTCTTGGGAACCGAGGCGCGGCACACACAAAGACGAATGCATCTTCACTTCCAACGGCAAACGCCTCGCTCTAATTCTCACCTTGGCTACCGATTTCTGTACATATAGAGGTACATTAGAAGGCCGATTACATTCACCGTCAGTAGGGTTGCTGAGCCAACCAGCAAAGTGCCCCTGCCTCCCCCAGTGTGCCTGATGGAATGAACAATGCTGATTAGAAGAAAAGCAAAGCCCGCAATAATAAACCCTGAGTATATTCGTTTCAGATTCTCTGGCTCTCCAGACGGAAGGTTAGATATCAAAACATAGCCTATCAAGGGAAGAGATGACGCGGCGGCAAGCGCATATAAGGGGGCTGGTATTCTCCGTTTTTTGCTATAAGACGGCTCAGAAGCTTCCGCAACCCATGCGAATACAACAAAAAAACCACCCACGAAAATCGAAGCGAATGTCACAAAGAGAAAGGGAACCAGGATGTCCAGACCTTGAAACATATCTCGCCTCCGTCTCTCGACGAACAGTTGGAATGGAGACCTGTGTACTGTGAACTACGAACTATGAACTGCGAACTGTGAACTGTCTCTACCCGTCTCTCCGTCGCCTCTGGTGCGTTGACGGAATTCCCAGGTCTTCGCGATATTTGGCAACCGTGCGGCGCGTCAGTTGGATCCCTTGCGCCTGCAGCATCGCCGCCAGCTGATCGTCGGTCAGCGGATGCCGTGGATTCTCTTCCTCGATCAGCTTCCTCACCTTCCGCTTCAGCACCAGCAGCGGCGTATCCGCGCCCTCCGGGCCGCTCGAGCCCTCCGAGAAGAAGAACCGCAACTCAATCACGCCCTGCGGCGTGTGCGCATACTTGTTGGCCACCGCGCGGCTCACGGTCGAGGGATGGACCCCGATCTCCTCCGCCACTTCCTTGATCATCATCGGCCGTAACGATTCCACGCCTCGGTCGAGAAACTCCTGTTGCCGCCGCACAATCACTTCGCACGTGCGCAGAATCGTGCTCTTCCGCTGCGCGATGTTCCGCATCAGCTGCATCGCCGAGCGGAACCGCTCCTTCACGTAATCCTTCACTTCCTTGTCGGTGTTCTCGGCGGTCAACATGCGCCGGTAGCGCTGGCTCAGGCGCAGGCTGGGCAGATCCTCCTCGTTCATTGAGACCGCCCACTCGCCGCCCCGCTTCACAAACACCACGTCCGGCTCAATCAGCCGCGTCTGCTCCTTGTTGTACTGCCGTCCCGGCCGCGGATCGAGAGTGCGGATCAATTCCACGCCCGCATGCGCCTCTGTGACGCTGATCTGCGCCGCTCGCGCCAAATCCTTCAAATCCCGCTTCTGCAGCAGTTGCAAATGCTGGTCCACGATCAGCGCGGCTACTTCCATGCTTCGCCGCCGCTCTTCAACGCGCTCATCCGCCTGGCTCTTGAAGCTGCCGTGCGGATCATCTTCCGCTTCCACCGCAAGCGCCTCGTCCTGCTCTGCTTCCACTTCCGAATTGCTATCGGTAACCCCGTCCGTAACCCAACTCGGGACCCCACTCATAATCCTGGCAGGCTCGCTGTTCCGCTTCGTATACAGGTGGCGAAACTCCTCCTGCTGTGCCGCAATCTGAATCAGCAAGCACTCCCGCAAATTCCGCGCTCCCACTCCCGCCGGGTCAAGATGCTGCACCAGGTCGATCGCCGCCCGCACCACTTCCAGCGCCTCCGCCGTCCCCGGCGCCGCGCTGCCATTCCCATTTACGGCTCCCACCGGATGGCTCAACGCTTGAGCCAGCTCTTCATCGCTGGCCGCCAGGTACCCGTCTTCATCCAGATTCCCGATCACATACTCCACCGCCTCGTGCAGCCGCGGCTCCAGCTTCAGAGCTCCCAGCTGCCACGCCAGGTGATCGGACAAAGTCGTTGGCTGACTGAGAAAATGCTCAAACGACGGCTTGTCGCTCTCTTCATACTCGGGCTGAGTCCGAAAGCCCGGGTCGAGATAATCCTGGAAGTACGATCCGAAGTCCACCTCTTCGAATGAATCCTTGGTGGCTGCCGCAACCTCCTGCGTTCCCGGCTCCGAATGCTCCAGAAGTCCCAGCCGTTCCTCCCGCTCCGCGCGCTCCTGACGTGCCGCGACCTCATCCAACATCGGAACGGTTTCGTCAATTTCCTCCAGAACCGGATTCTCCACCATTTCTGCATCGATCATCTCCTTCAGCTCGAGCTTGTTGAGCGCAAGAACGCTCACCATCTGCATCAGGCCCGGAGTCAGGACCTGGCGTTGCGAGACTTTCAAGCTCATTCTTGGTTGGAGCAGCGCCATGGTGGGATCTTTCCCCGTTTGGACTCAATGCAAGTGTAAACGTGTGAGAAAAAGCATGAGCGGCAATTCCAGCCGCTTCAAGACAACGGTCCCAGTTTAGGTGCAGTTCGTATCCGGATTCGCTTCCCGGAAACAAGTACCCGATTCGCGACTTTGGTCACATTGACAAACGCGAACCGTCTTCTTCCCTCTCAGCTGCTTCTTCCTCGCCGGCGTGAGCGCACTTCACGCAGCTACGCCAGCGAGAACCCTTCGCCCAGGTACAGCCGCCGCACGTCCACGTTATTGCCCAGCTCCTGCGGCGTGCCCGCGAAGAAAATTCGTCCCTCAGCAATAATGTACGCTCTATCCGTCACGCTGAGCGTTTCGCGGACGTTGTGATCCGTAATCAACACGCCGATCCCGCTGGCCTTCAACTCAAAAATGATCTTCTGCAGCTCCAGCACGGCAATCGGATCGATTCCGCTGAACGGCTCATCCAGCAGAATGAACTTCGGTTGAATGCACAGCGACCGGGCAATCTCCACCCGTCGCCGTTCCCCGCCCGAGAGCGCATAGCCCCGAGTCGTTCGAATGTGGCCGAGATTCAGCTGATGAATCAGCTGTTCGGTGCGCGTCCTCCGTTCGCGATTTCCCAGCGGCTGCGCCTCAAGGACGGCCAGAATATTCTCCTCCACCGTCAGCTTGCGAAATACGGATGGCTCCTGCGGCAGATAGCTGATCCCGAAGTTCCGCGCTCGCATGTACATCGGCACCCGCGTGATCTCAGTTTCGTCCACCATCACGCGCCCGGTCTCCGGCGGCACCAGCCCCACAATCATGTAGAAACTGGTGGTCTTGCCCGCGCCGTTCGGACCCAGCAGGCCCACCACTTCTCCCTGCGATATGCGCAGGTCCACTCCCCGCACTACCTGGCGTCCCTTATAGCTCTTGCCGAGTCCTTCGGCCTTCAGTGTTTCCATCCGCGTCTATTCACTCGCTTCCCGCGTCACTTCGGTGCCGTCGTCTCGGTCGTCGTTCTGCGTCCGCCGCCTTCGATGCTCACACTATCATCGCGGCTGTTGAAGATCAAAGCCTCGCCGGTCACTTTCCCACGTGCCGGGTCGGTCATCCACGGAGGCGTCGCCGACGTCCCCGTCAGCACATACTCCCCGCTTTCGCTCGTGTATACAAGTTGTTCCCCAGTACCGCGCCGGCCTTCTGAATTCACCACCACATGACCGCGCGCAGTCATCCGGTCCACCTGCGCCGCTCCGCCATCCTTCCCCGCATGGTTCCCCACCGGAAGCAGCACCAGCTCTACCTCGTTGGACGTCGAACTCTCTGTCCCGGTCTCTGCCGTTACCTTGCTTAGGTCGCCGGCCTTCATCACAGCCTTGCGCTCTGCATCGGAGTACTTTAAATCCCCGCCGTATACCCGAATCACTGACGGACCCGACTGTTTGGCTCCGGTGCTCTTTCCCGCGTCCTGGCCTGCACTTTGGCCATTGCCTTGTCCCGAGTCATGTCCCGAACCCTGCCCTGCATTTTGCGGCGAGCCCTTGCCCGCTGCGCTCAGCAACACCACTTCCACTGGCTCCCCAGGATCTTCGCTTCGCGCCACCAGCGTCTGCTTCGCTCTGTCCAGCACGATCGTTGGCCCAGCCACGGAGTTCGCGTCCTGCCATAGCCGCGCATGGCCGGTAAACGTCACAACATTCGTCGCCGGGCTCCCCGCTGCCCCAGGCGTCTGCTGCAAATGCGCCTCAGCCGCAATCGCGTGCGACGGTCCCTGTCCGCCCAGTCCCACGCCGGTCGACCCGGCCCCGCTCTTCCCGGTACTTCCGGACTGAATGCTCCCCGACTGACCGCCTCCCGGCCCCGAGCTGCCCGATTGGATGCCTCCCAGCGAAGTCGCCTTCACGTGCCCATGCCCAAACGCATCGCCCGTCTGCCGCGACACATCCATCCTGTCCGCCGTCACGTCCAGCGTCCCATCCACGACATGAGGACTCCCCGTCAGATGCAGCCAATCGCCCGTCCCCTCATACTCCGCGCGCGCCGCAGTCGCCCGCATCACGCCGGAATCCTGCGACTGACCCTTCGCCGGTTCCTGCACCATCACGACGTGCCCGTCGAGCACCGCCGACTCGATCTGTGTTGCACCGCCCGGTCCCGCCCCACTCGGCCCTTTCTTTTGCGCGCCATTTTTCGACGTCTCGTTCTTCTCCGGACCGTTCCTCTCCGGTCCGGTCTTGAACCGCGCCTCGAGCCGATCTCCGGTCGACGTCTGCCGCACGCCTGCAGCCGTTATCTCCTCCAACCGCGCGTGGCCCATCCCATTCATCGCCGCCAGTTGCGAATTCGGCCCGAAAAATCCCTTCACCGTATCCGCCGCCAAACTCGATGGAACCGCCGCCGCTCCAGCCTTGTGGCTCTCGCTGGTCACCACTACGCCGTCGATTCCTGTAATCGTCTCCGGCTCCACTCCCCCCGAATTCCCTTGTCCAGCCTTGCCTTGTCCTGCCTTCCCCTGTCCCGGCCCGCTCTGGCCCGTCCCGGCCTTGCGAAACACTATATCCGCGACCGGAGATTTCCACGTCCTGTGCAGATCCACTCTGTCCGCGCCATCTCCGCTCCACTCTTCGCTCGCCATCTCCACCCCGCGCTCCAGATGCGCGTGTTGCACGTCTCCCTCACTAGTGAACTCCAGTTCCATTTCCGGCGCGGTTCCGTGCGCGTGCTGCTCCCCGACTCCGTTCGCAGCCGCCCGCACAGAATCCATCTTCACGCCGCCTTCCATGTGCCCGTGCCGCGGCTGATTCTTCTCATTGAAATCAAGCGCCCCCTTCGGCGCCTCAATCTTCCCACCATTCGCAGAGGTCAGTGTCACTCCATTCACTGCATCCAGCTGCACCGCCGATCCATCCTCGCGAAACAGAATCGTCGCATCGCCCGCTGTCGCCTGGCCGCCCTTGTAGTCGGCCACCGCAGCCCGCATCCGGCAGATCTTGTCGTTCCTCTCAAACTCCGCATGCTGCGCGTGCACCGTCACCCGCTCGCCGTTCCGGTCTGAATTCAGTTCCACCGCGTGGTCCAACACCAGCAGCCCTGTTTTCGAGTTATAGGTCGCCCCCATCGAACTGCCGCTTCCCTGCACCATCGAAAAGTCCACGTGCTCGCTCGTCGTCGCCACCGTAGTCTTCTCGTTAAAGCTCAGCCCACTGGTCTTCACGTGAACCTCTCCGCGGCCGGCCATCTCCTCGACCGTCCCCAGCGGTGTCCCCTGCGCCTTCTCGGCCATTTCCTTGCCTGCAGCAGCCTTTGGCGCAATCGCCGGCGCCTCCGCCGGCTTCACCAGCGTGATCTCCACCGGCCCTGTCGCCGTTGCGATCCCGTTGTTCTGGTCGTATTCGAATTCCGCACCCTCGATTCGGTCCACGCTCTGCCCGTCGTCGCTGTAAAGCTCGATCTTCACATCGTGCAGCTCGTCCTTTCCCTGCTTGAACGTCACCGCCTTCGACGCGTGAATCTTGTAGCGCCCATGCGCACCCATCGCGTGCTCCAGCGTGAATCCTGTCGCGTCCGACTGAATATCCACGCCCAGCCGCTTCGGCAGCTCCTTCAGGTCAAGCGGATTTTTAAATCTCCCCCGCACCAGGAACACGCCCAGCGCCGCCACCAGCAACACGCCCGTCACCAGCACCAGAGTCCGCAACCGCTCGATCGTGAATCGCCTCTTCAGTTGCTTACTCCCAGGCGAGCCGCCAGCCTCTGCGCCAGGCTTTCGCCCAGCTCGCTCCACAGCAGGCGCGCCGTCGCCCCCGAAGCCTTCTCCACCGCCGCCGCCAGCTCCACCAGTTGCCGCACGTTCTCTTCCACATGCCGCGCACCCACCTTGTCAAGCGGCACATCTTCTTCGAGAAACGGCCCATCCGGCCCCAGGTCCAGCCGAATATGCCCATCCTGCTCGTAAGCCCCTTCGTCAAACAGCGGCCCGTAGCCCGTCACGCGCACCAGGCGCGGCCCCCGCGCCCAACGCGGAGTAGCGCCTGTCTCCCGACCGGCTGTAATGCGGGCGTCCTCGCCCGCACCGCCGCCTTCCACCTCCCACAAGCTCCACCCAATCTGAAACTCATAGGCATAGTCCTCGTGCAGCAGCTCAGTCGCCGATTCCACCGCCGCCGACGGCTCTGCACCAATCTGCGTCTCGCCCTCGCCGCCCACCATGATTCTCCGCCCCCACACCTGTTGAAACACCGGCGGCTCGCTCCAGCTCACGGGCCACACCGTCGCCGCATACACGCGAGACTCCCCGCCGTGCGCCGCAAACGCCCCCAGCACCGCTGCCAGCTTGTCAGGAAGCGCCTCAAGGCGCAGGTTTGGATACCACAAACTCAGATAAAGTGTGTCTGCCATCTCTGTAGATTGTAGACGCCGCTCACACACGAAAGATGCGCCAAAAGGATGGGCTCAAAGGGTTGGATCATTGCACAGGATCGGGGCTTGCTGAGGAACGAGTTGAAAGCTGCCGGCTGAAAGCTGATGGCTGAAAGCTGAGAGCTGCTCTTACCCCGTCACGATCTCGCTGAAGTCCGCGATCCCCGAGAATCCAGCCAGCACCGACGCGATCAGTCCCAGATTCGACCCGCGCACCTTCTCGTCCGGGTCGAGAACCATCACCTTGTCGAAGAACGCGTCCACTGCCGGCCGCAGTGTTGCAATCGCCCCCAGCGCTTCGCCATAGTTCCGCTCATCGCGCAGAAGAGCCACTTCCGGCGCCAGCTTCGCCGCCGCATCAGCCAGTTCCTGTGCCTCGGGTGCGAGCACCGCGTCGCTCGCCGATCCGACCGCGAAGCCCTTTTCTTCGGCCTGCCGCAAGATGTTTTTGATCCGCTTGAACGCAGCCGAAATCGCCGCGAAGTCCACCGATTCGCGCGCCTCGGTCAGCGCTTCCGCTCGCGCAATCGCATCCGGCACGTCATCGGCCCCCGCCGCCAGCACCGCATTCACCACGTCGTAGGCGAACCCGCGAACATCTTTCAAAAAGAAATGCAGCCGCTCGCGCAGAAAGACCAGAACCTGCTGCTTTCTCTCATCATCGATGATTGCGGCGTCAGCAACCTTTCTTAGAGTCAGCGGCAACCCAGATTCGGCCAGTATGCTCACAATCGCATTTGCCGCGCGCCTCAGCGCAAATGGATCCTTCGATCCGGTGGGAGCTTGGCCAATGCGAAACATCTCGGCAATCGTCTGAATCCGATCCGTCAAGCCAAGCAGTTGGCCAACAACGGTCGTCGGAATCGAATCTTCGGTCGATGCCGGAATGTATTGCTCGTAGATTGCCTTCGCTACGATTCCACTCAACCCCTGTGCCCGTGCGTAAAGCCCACCGATCACACCCTGCAGCTCAGTAAACTCCTTCACCAGTTCTGTGGTGAGGTCGGTCTTGGCCAACCGAACCGCCTGAAAGAGCGCCTCATTGTCGTGGTCCACACCCGCATCGTAAATTTCCGAGGAAAGTGAACTGGCTACATTCAGGCATTCCTCCATCTTCCAGAAATAGCTCCCCAGCTCCTTCTGGAAGGTCACATTCTTCAGGCTCTCCACGCGGTCCACCAGCGGTATCTTCTGGTCCGTATCCCAGAAGAACAGAGCGTCCTTGAACCGTGCCCGCAGAACCTTCTGATTGCCATGCTGAATCGTCGCGTACCCCTCCTGATCAACCTCGATGTTCAGCACCGCCAGAAAATGCGGCGCGAGCTTCCCATCCGCGCCCTCCACCGCAAAATATTTCTGGTGATCGCGCATCACAGTCACCAGTACCTCTTCGGGCAGCGCCAGATACTCGGCCTCGAAGTTCCCCAGGATCACCGTCGGCCACTCGGTCAGGTGCGTCACCGTCTCCACCAGCGCCTCATCCTCGCGCCACCGCGCCCCGGCCACCGTCCGCGTCGCCTTGTCCAGCGCCTTTCGAATCGTCTGCCGCCGCTCCGCCACATCCACAACCACCTTGGCGGCCCGCAGCGCCTCCGCATAGCCCTTCGGCGTAGCAATCACCACCGGTGTTTCACCATGGAGAATCCGATGTCCCCTGCTCGCATTCCCCGCCTGAATTCCCGCGATCTCCACGGGAACCACTGCTTCATCCAGCAGCGCCACAACCCACCGCACCGGTCGGACAAACCGCTCCGGCTTGCCCGCGCGCCAGTACATGTTCTTGGCCCAGTAGAGCGCCAGCACTTCCTTCGGCAACTCCGCCGCCAGCAAATGCATTGAGCTCTGCCCCTGGCGCAGTACCGTGGCTCCCGCGTACTCACCCTTCGCAGTGGTGACCTTCTCGAGCGCTGCCACCGCCACGCCGGCCTTCTTCGCAAACGCCTCTGCCGCCGCCGTCGGAGCGCCGTCCTTGAACGCCACCTTCCACGATGGCCCGGTCAGCTTTTCGTCCGTGTCCGACTGCGCCGCAAGCACATCCTCAACAAGAACAGCCAGCCGCCGCGGCGTCGAATAGGTCTTGACCTCGGTCGCAGAGCCGAGCAGCCGTTCGCGCTCCAGCAACTCCTTCACCCGCTTGCCCAGCTCGGCCTCGGCACCGGCAATCATCCGCGCCGGAATCTCGTCCAGCCCAATCTCAAGTAAGAAATCCGCCATGAATTCAGAATCCCTCTCCAAACGGTTCATGATGCAAGCTTTTAGCTTTTAGCCTTCAGCTTTCAGCCCTCAGCTACCTTCGGGGCAGAAGGTGCAGCGCAATCGAACATGCACATGCTGAAAGCTGACTGCTAAGAGCTGATAGCTGCCTCTGCCTGTTGTGCCACATAGATTTTCGCCACGCCAACGGCCAGATTCCGTATGCGCCCGATCATGCCCACGCGCTCCGTCACGCTGATCGCTCCACGCGCATCCAGCATGTTGAACAGGTTCGAGCACTTCAGCGCCAACTCATACGTCGAAATCAGCGGGAATCTCCGCTTCTCGGCTGCACTCGCCTTCTCGTCGGCAAGCAAGGCATTCCCCCGCGCCAGCAGCGCCTGCGCCTCCTGCTCATACAGCCTGAAGTGCTCCCACAGCTTCTCCACATCGGCGTCTTCAAAGTTGTAGACCGAGTACTGCAGCTCTTCCTCAAGCCGCACATCGCCGTACGTCACCACCGCACCTGTATCCGGGTCGCGCGCCCACACCACGTCGTACACCGAGTCCACGTCCTGCAAGAACGCGCACAGCCGCTCGAGCCCATACGTCAACTCCACGCAGATCGGGTCCAGGTCGAGCCCTCCGCATTGCTGGAAGTATGTGAACTGAGTGATCTCCATCCCGTCCATCATCACCTGCCAGCCCACGCCCCACGCGCCCACCGTGGGGCCTTCCCAGTTGTCCTCTTCAAACTTCAAGTCGTGCTTTGAGAGATCGATCCCAATCGCTTCCAGTGACTGCAGATACTGCTCCTGAACATTCGCCGGTGGCGGCTTCAAAATCAGCTGGAACTGAGTGTGCCGGAACAGCCGGTTTGGGTTTTCACCGTAGCGCCCATCGGCCGGCCGCCGCGATGGCTGCGCATATCCCACGCGATAAGGCTTGGGCCCCAGCACCCGCAGAAACGTCTCCGGCGCCATCGTCCCCGCACCCACTTCCACGTCATACGGCTGCTGCAAAATGCACCCCCGCGCCGCCCAAAAGCTTTGCAGGCGGAAGAGCAGTTCCTGAAATGTGAGTGCAGTGGGCTTCAAAGACGATTCAACTTGAGTCGCAGGCACAGGCAAATCTCTCTCATCGGGACTAAAGCAAGATTTTACCAGCCGGGAGAGTGACCCGCCGAACCCTCCGAAGCCTCGATTAAGAGCATGACCTTGGAATCTTGCACTCTATTCCTGCTCGAACAGAGACCTGGCAAGCCCCGACTGCCGGATAATGCTCTGAAGAGTGCCACGCCGGAGGGAATCGTGGAGTGGAACAGGGACGGTAACTGTAGTCCCTTCCTTCTTTAGTTGCATGATGCGATGACTTCCACGCTGGCGTACAGCAACGAATCCGCGGCGCTCACGAATGGTGCAGACTTCGGACCCGGAAAAGACCCGCAGTATACCCAACCGGCACCTCAACCTGGGTGACGAAGACTTCGCTGCGAAGACGTTGCGCGATCTCAGTTGGCGCTGCCGTTTCGAGAAAAAGCGTTAGGGCCTCAACAAGGTTGGCTCGAGCCTTTTCAATGGTTGCGCCTTGACTTGCGATGTCCAGTTCAGGGCAGAGCGAAACGAATCCGTCGTCCTCGCGCTCAATTATTGCCGTCATTTGCCGCAGGCTGGGCTTAAGGCGATTTTACACCATTGAGGAAACCGCAATCTCGGCAAAGCCGAGCCTTACCCGCTCATCCGCGCCAGCGCCTCCGCCGATC
>Ga0302324_100014740_pt1 | contig 15732 bp, 12 predicted proteins | sample Palsa_T0_1_FD_201949 | JGI IMG/M metagenome (GOLD analysis project Ga0302324, IMG submission 201949) | Peat permafrost microbial communities from Stordalen Mire near Abisko, Sweden - Palsa_T0_1 | ecosystem: Environmental > Terrestrial > Soil > Palsa > Peat permafrost | place: Sweden: Abisko...
CCACGCGCGCGGCGGCGCGCGCGATGTTCAAGGCCAATGGGTTCACCGACGACGACCTGCGTAAGCCGCTTGTTGGGGTCGCCAACACGTGGGTCGAGACCATGCCCTGCGGGTATCACCTGCGCGAATTGGCCGAACGCGTCAAGGAAGGCGTGCGCGCCGCGGGCGGCACGCCGATGGAGTTCAACACGATCGCAATCAGCGACGGCATCACGATGGGCACGGCGGGCATGAAGGGCTCGCTGGTAAGCCGCGAGGTGATCGCCGATTCGATCGAATTGATCGGGCGTTCGCATTACTTCGACGCGATGGTCGGTCTGGTCGGCTGCGACAAGACCATTCCCGGAACCGCGATGGCCTTCGCCCGGTTGAATCTGCCGTCGGTCATCATTTATGGCGGATCGATTGCGCCGGGAAAACTCGACGGCAAGGACCTGACGATCATCGACGTCTTCGAGGCGATCGGGGCGCACGCGCGCGGCACGATCGACGACGCGCGACTCAAGGCCATCGAAGACCATGCTTGTCCCGGGCCGGGCGCGTGCGGCGGACAGTATACGGCCAACACGATGGCGATGGTCATGGAGTATCTCGGGCTCTCCCCGATCGGCAGCGCGAGTCCCGGGGCAACGTCGAAGCGTCGGGAGCAATGGGCCCATGACGCGGGCGTGATCGTCATGGAATTGCTCGCCAAAAACATTCGCCCGCGCGACCTTCTCACGCGGGCCTCGTTTTTGAACGCCATCGCCGCGGCCGCTGCGACCGGTGGCTCGACCAACAGCGTGCTCCATCTGCTTGCCATCGCGCACGAAGCGGGCACGCCGCTCGCGATCGAGGACTTTGATACAGTGAGCCGGCGCACTCCGATCATTGCAGACTTGCGCCCAGGCGGAAAATACGTTGCACTCGACGTTGATGCCGCCGGCGGAACGCAGCTCATCGGCAAACGCCTTGCCGAAGGCCATCTCGTCGACGCAACGGTCACGACCGCGACCGGTCGCAGCTTTGCGGTTGAGGTCGAGAGCGCGGTCGAAACACCGGGGCAAGTCGTGATCGCGACCGCGGAGCATCCGTTCAAACCGCACGGAGGCCTAATCATCCTCAAAGGCAATTTGGCGCCGTCGGGAGCGGTCGTCAAGATCGCTGGTTCGGAGCGCCTGTATCATCGCGGGCCGGCGCGCGTCTTCACATCGGAGGAGGCGGCGATGCAAGCGATTCTCGACGACACCATTTCACCCGGTGACGTCGTCGTGATTGCCTACGAAGGGCCCAAGGGCGGCCCGGGGATGCGCGAGATGCTCAGCGTCACGAGTGCGATCGTCGGCGCCGGCCTGGGCGAGACCGTTGCCATGGTGACCGACGGTCGTTTCAGCGGTGGTACGCGCGGGTTGATGATCGGTCACGTCGCACCGGAAGCCGCGGTCGGTGGTCCGATTGCCGCGGTACGCGACGGCGATGAGATCGTGATCGACGTCGAAGCGCGAACGCTCGATCTCGCCGTTGCGACGTCGGTGATCGCCGAACGTTTGCGCGCGTGGCGTACGCCCGAACCGCTGTACCGAGGCGGCGTCTTTTCCAAGTATGCTGCGACCGTCGGCTCAGCCGCACACGGTGCGGTAACGACCACGGAGGTGTGTTCGTGATTGCCCGAGCTGTGGTGCGCGAGCGCATGTGGTTCGACGGAGAATTGCTTGATGCAGACGATATCGCGGTGCGTCCGTTCACGCATGCGCTGCACTATGGCTCGGGCGTCTTCGAAGGGATCCGTGCTTACGAGGCGCGGCACGGTACCGGCGTCTTCCGGCTGCGCGATCACCTCAAGCGGCTGTTCGTGTCAGCGGGTGTCTACGGACTCAATATTCCCTATGACCTCGAAACGCTGTCGGCGGCGATCTTCGCGACACTGCAGGCCAACACGTTTACGTCGGGCTATATCCGGCCGCTCGCGTACTTCGGGGAAAAGGGCATCTCGCTCGCGCCCGCATTTCACTGCCCGACCCACATGCTGGTCGCGCTCAAACCGCTTTCCGGTTCGCTGTTGGGCGAGGCTGAAGGCGTGCGCGTGACGATATCGCCCTGGCAAAAGACGTCGTCGCGCTCCATGCCGTCGACGGTGAAGGCGAGCGGACACTACACCAACTCGATTCTCGCCTTGCAAGATGCGCAGCGGCGCGGCTTCGATGAGGCGCTCTTGCTCAACGATCGCGGAGACATTGCCGAAGGCACTGGCGAGAACATCTTCGTCGTGCGAAATGGCCGCATACGCACCAACGACGCCAAAGCCGACATCCTCGAAGGTATCACGCAGGATTCGGTGGTGCAGCTCGCACGCGATCGCGGCATCGAGGTCGAGATCGGCCGGATCACCCTGCCCGACGTCCTCGGCGCCGACGAAGTCTTTCTTACCGGCACGGCGGCTGAAGTGATGCCGATCTTGCATATCGACGATCATGTGCTGCCGCGCGAACGGCCGGTAACCACGCAATTGCAACGAGCGTACCAGCAGGCGGTACGCGGGGAAGACCCGCGCCACGTCGACTGGGTCGAATACGCGCGCTAAACTCGAGAAGGAGGCCGTCATGGAGACCATCGAGATTTTCGATACCACGCTACGCGATGGCGAGCAGTCGCCGGGCGCGGCAATGACGGCCTCCACTCGACTTAAGATCGCGCGCCTGCTCGACGAGGCGGGCGTCGACACGATCGAAGCCGGCTTTCCGATCTCGAACGAAGTTTCGTTCGAGAGCGTCAGAGCGATCGCGAAGCGAACGCGTAACGCACGTGTGGCAGCGCTCGCGCGCTGCACGCAAGAGGATATCGAGACCGCCGCCAAAGCGGTTGCCGGCGCGCGCCGTCCGCGGATTCACGTCTTTATCGCCACTTCGCCCGTGCATCTGAGGCAAAAACTCGGAATCAGCGCCGAGCGCGCGATCGAGATGGCGACCGACGCCGTACGACGCGCACGCTCCCACTGCGACGACGTCGAGTTTTCCGCCGAAGACGCGACGCGCTCCGACCCGGCGTTCTTGGCGCAGATATTCTCGGCCGCCGTGGCTGCGGGGGCAACGACGCTCAACGTCCCGGACACCGTCGGCTACATCACGCCGGCCGAGATGGAGGCCCTGATCGGCTATCTGCGCGCGCACATCGCCGGCGTCGAACGAGCGCGGATCAGCGTGCATACGCACGATGACCTGGGCATGGCGACGGCCAATGCGCTCGCCGCCGTACGTGCCGGAGCGCGCCAGGTCGAGTGCACGATCAACGGCATCGGCGAACGCGCGGGAAATTGCGCGCTTGAAGAGATTGTGGTGGCGCTGCAAACGCGCGCCGATCTCTTCGGAGCCACCGCTCGTTTCGATACAGCGAACTTGCAGCACATTTCGAAGACGGTCGCACGCGGCACGAGAATGCCGGTGCAAAAGAATAAAGCCGTCGTCGGCGCGAACGCATTCGCGCACGAGTCCGGCATCCATCAAGACGGCGTCCTTAAAGATCGGTCGACCTACGAGATCGTGGATCCGCGCTCGGTCGGACGCGCAACGACGCTCACACTGGGTCGAAATTCGGGGCGCCATGCGCTCTTCGCGCGCGCCGGCGAACTGGGTTTGCATTTCGATGAAGAGGGGCGCCGGCGGTTTGCTCGCGCGTTCGACCGGCTTGCCGCGCACCAGGCGAGTGTCGGCGATGCGGACCTGATCGAGCTAAGCCTCCTCGTCGGAATCCCAACTGCGCGAGGTCGTGACAACGACGCTCTTTTGCAAGCAGTCGGTGAGTTCGCGTAGGGTGCGATCGAGTTCAGCCACCGTTACGGGGCCGAGAACCTCGGCAATGTAGCGTTCGGCCGATTGCACGCGCGAGCCGGCACGATCGAAGATCGCGCGCCCTTTGTCGGTGAGGTGGGTCTCGATCACGCGGCCTTCGCCTTTGCTGCGTGCGATGAGCCCGGCGGCTTCAAGCTTGGCGATGTTTGCAGCCATGGCTTGCGGTGTAACAAAGCAGTCACGCGCGAGTTGCGCGCCCGAAATCGCCGGATTATACTCAACCGTGCGCAGGATAATAAGCTGCATCGAGGTCAGGTCGAGATCGCTTAGGGCGTCGTCGAGTGCGTTTCGCGCCGCTCCCTGAGCCGCTTTGAGATGCAGGAAGAGTCGCCCAGTACCCTCGTCCGGAGGTGATGCCATGGGCGACTCTTCGGGGAGAAGCACTATTGGGCTTGCCAGATGCTGCCGTCCGTGAAGGCAACCGACGTGACCGAGCAGCTTACGTCATTGGTGTCGTTTTGGAATTCCGGCGTGGTGAAGCGGTGATTTTCGATCGCGACACCATTCGAGAAGGTGCCTCGGTCAACGATCTGGCTGGTCGTGCGGCCGTCGGTCACATTGAAGGTTACCGAGGAAACCGTGGCCGGGGCCTCGTTCACGAACGAGATCACCGTTGAGGAGCCGCTGGGCGCGTTAAACGGGCCAAAGGGCAGATATGCCGACGCGGCTGAGTCCAGCGTGCACGAGGCGACGCGGACGGGGGCCGCGCCGGCGTATGCGTACTGCGCGGGCATGGTCGTGAAGGCGGCCGAGAGAGCTAGGGATGCGATAAACATTGTTGTTCCTCCTGATATTCGTCATAGTATATCAAGTAATTGATATAAACTACAATAAAAGTCGCACCGGGGGTATTCCATTGAGCTTGATAAATTGAACACCCCTTATGGAGAGCACGACCCCGCCGAGTTCCGTAACGATGGAAGAGATCACCGCCCTGGCCAAGCGCCGGGGGTTTATCTTCCAATCGAGCGAGATCTACGGCGGGATCAACGGCTTTTGGGATTACGGCCCAATGGGCGCCGTGCTCAAACGCAACGTCAAGGAGGCGTGGTGGCGCGAGAACGTGCTCCTGCGCGACGATGTGGTCGCCTTCGATTCATCGATTATCATGCATCCGCTGGTGTGGAAGGCGTCCGGTCACATCGACGTCTTTCACGACAAGCTGGTTGATTGCAAGGTGTGCAAGCACCGGTTTCGCCTCGATCATTTAAAGGACGCTCATCAATGCCCTGATTGCGGCAGCAAAGACAGCTTCACCGAACCGCGCAACTTCAACCTGATGATGAAGACCCAGGTCGGTCCGATGGAAGACACGGCATCGGTCGCGTATCTGCGCCCGGAGACCGCGCAAGGCATCTTCGTCAACTTTAAAAACGTCTACCAGACGGCGCGCAAGCGGCCGCCTTTCGGCATCGCGCAGATCGGTAAGGCTTTTCGTAACGAGATCACGCCCGGCAATTTCACGTTTCGCCTACGCGAATTCGAGCAAGCCGAACTGGAGTATTTCGTACCCGATGACGGCAAAGATCTCGAGGCTTTCCAGGAATGGGTCGAGCGACGCAAAGCGTGGTACTCGCAGTACGGCGTCAAGGCCGACCGCTTGCGCTTTTACGAACTCACTGCGAATGAGCGCCCGCACTACGCTAAAGCGGGCATCGACGTCGAGTATCTTTTTCCGTGGGGCTGGGGCGAGCTGGAATCGATCGCGCACCGCGGCACTTACGATCTCGACGCGCACATGACGCTCTCGGGCAAGGACCTGCGCTACTACGACGAGGCGAGCAAGACCCATTACACGCCGATCCTCATCGAAAGCTCAGCGGGCATGGATCGCACCACGCTCACTATGCTGGTCGATGCCTACGAACGCGAAAAGAGTGTCGATCCTAACGGAAAAGAGACCGAACGTACCGTGCTGCGCTTCCATCCATTTATCGCGCCGGTTCAGATCGCCGTTTTTTCGCTCGCACGCAACAAGCCCGAGCTGGTGGAACGTGCGCGAGCGATCGAGGCTGCGCTACGCCCGCTGCACCGCACGCAATATGACGAGGGCAATATCGGCCAGCTCTATCGGCGGCAGGACGAGATCGGTACGCCATTCTGCGTCACGGTCGATTACGACACGCTCGAAGACGGGACCGTAACGGTCCGCGAGCGCGATTCAATGCGCCAGGAGCGCATCGCGGTTGAAGCGCTCGAGCGCTATTTTGGGGTACAACTCCGCTAGCGTGGAGGTGGGGAACGTGACGACGACCGTAGATACAAAATACGTCTACTTCTTTGACGAGGGCGACGGGTCGATGACCGACCTCCTCGGCGGCAAAGGCGCGGGCCTGGCCGAGATGACACGCGCCGGGCTTCCGGTGCCGCAGGGCTTCATCATTACGACGGCGGCCTGCCTGGATTTCTACCGCGACGGTCGCAAATATCCGAGCGGCCTCGATGCGCAAGTCGAGCGCTCGATGCGCGAACTCGAACAGCGGACCGGAAAACGATTCGGGGACGTCGCCGATCCGCTGCTCGTTTCGGTGCGCAGCGGCGCGCGCGTCTCGATGCCCGGGATGATGGATACGATTCTCAACTTGGGTCTCAACGACCGGACCGTCGTTGGGCTCGCAAAGCTCACGAGCAACGAACGCTTCGCCTGGGACGCCTATAGGCGTTTTATTATGATGTTCGCTGAAGTCGTGCTCGGTATCGAAAAAGAGCACTTCGACGAATTGATCGAGCAGCGCAAACGTGAACTCGGTGTCGAGAGTGATCCGCAAGTGGATGCCGCCTCGTGGCGGACGCTCTCCGAGAACTTCAAAGCAGTCGTGCACGAGCGCAGCGGTCATCCGTTCCCGCAAGACGTGAGCGAACAGTTGCGCCTTGCGATTCAAGCCGTCTTCGATTCGTGGAATTCGCGGCGCGCGATCGACTACCGCCGGTTCAACAAAATTTCCGACGAGTGGGGAACCGCGGTCAGCGTCGTTGAGATGGTCTTCGGAAACATGGGGGACGATTCCGGAACTGGCGTCGCGTTCACGCGCGATCCCAATACCGGTGAGCACGTGCTCTTTGGAGAGTATCTGACCAATGCCCAGGGCGAGGATGTGGTCGCCGGAACCCGCACACCGGAAAAGATTGCCGATCTCAAGCGAACGCAACCGGAAATTTACAGGCAATTTGACGACATCGCGCAGCGCCTCGAGCAGCACTACCGCGACATGCAGGATATCGAATTCACGGTCGAGCGCGGTAAACTCTATATGCTCCAAACGCGAAGTGCCAAACGCAGCGCGGAGGCGGCGGTCCGCATTGCGCTCGCCATGGTGAGCGAAGGCTTGATCGACGAGAAAACAGCGCTCTCACGCGTCGCCGCAGAGTCACTCGACCAACTCTTCCACGCTCGCCTCGACCCCAAAACCCGGATCGATGTTGCCGCCAAAGGCCTCAATGCGTCACCGGGCGCGGCCGCGGGGCAGATCGTATTCACGGCTGACGATGCGGTCGCGTGGAAAGAACAAGGCAAAGACACCATTCTCGTACGCGTCGAGACGACGCCCGATGACGTGCACGGCATGATCGCGTCGCGCGGCGTGCTGACCGCGAAGGGCGGCGCAACCTCGCATGCCGCGGTTGTCGCGCGGGGAATGGGCAAACCGTGCGTAGCCGGGTGCGAAGCGCTCGAGATCGATCGGCGCAATAAAGTTCTGCGTATCGACGAGCGCGAGTTCCACGAAGGCGACTGGCTCACGATCGACGGGAGTACCGGTAACGTAATCGTCGGCAAGCTCGCGCTGATCGATGCGCCGACGACTCTGCCGGATTGGCTCGCGACGTTTCTCTCTTGGGCCGACAAGCTGCGACGCCTCGAAGTCTGGGCGAACGCCGACACGCCGGAAGACGCACGCAAAGCGCGAGAACTCGGCGCGGAGGGGATCGGCCTGTGCCGTACCGAGCACATGTTCATGCAACCGGATCGGTTGCCGATCGTGCAACAGATGATCATGGCGAATACGCCTCAAGCGCGCGAAGTTGCGCTCGAGAAGCTGCTCCCGATTCAACGCGTCGACTTTGTCGGAATTCTCGAAGCGATGGCGGGTTTACCGGTGACGATTCGACTGCTCGATCCGCCGTTGCACGAGTTTTTACCCTCGCTCGATCAACTGCTCGTCGAGACGACGGAATTGCGTCTTACCAAAGGCACGGACGACGCAACCTACAAGCAGAAGATGGCGGTGCTGCGCCGTGTGCAGCAGCTCCACGAGCAAAACCCGATGCTGGGATTGCGCGTCTGCCGGTTGGGCATTCTTTTTCCCGAGATCTACGCAATGCAGGTCCGCGCGATTTTTGAAGCGGCGTGCGAACTCAAAGCGCGCGGCGTCGATGCGCGGCCCGACGTGATGATTCCGGGCGTGGGAACCAAGGAAGAGATGCAGGTTACCTACGACGCGGCCAAAGTCGTTGCCGACGAGGTCATCGCGCAGCGCGGCACGCGCGTCGAGTACCACATCGGCACGATGGTCGAGCTTCCGCGCGCCTGTATCGTTGCGGACGAACTGGCGGCGATCGCGGAGTTCTTCTCTTTTGGGACCAATGACCTGACGCAGACGGCCTATGGCTACAGCCGCGATGACGCCGAAGGCAGCTTCATTCCGGTCTATCTCGAGAAGAAGATCTTGCGAGACGATCCGTTCCAAGTGCTCGACCGACAAGGCGTGGGCGCGTTGATGCGCCAGGGTGTCTCGCTCGGTCGCGGCGCGCGAGCGGACTTGAAGATCGGCATCTGCGGGGAACATGGCGGCGAGCCGTCGAGCGTCGCGTTTTGCGACCAGATCGGGCTCGATTACGTATCTTGCTCGCCCTACCGCGTTCCGGTCGCGCGCTTGGCTGCGGCGCAGTCGACGCTAGGGACCCTCACCTAAAGCTTGCAATTATTTCGGTGCACATGGCGCGGGCTTCGCGCACGTCGGCGCGATCGCGCCGCACGAAAAGTTTGCGCCAATAGGCTTTGCCGCTGAGCTTGTTGATCAGGTCGGAGACTTCGCGCGCATCGACCAAGCCCGATGGCGTTCCGACCCACACCGTGTGCGAACCCTTGGACGCCACGAGCGGCAGGCGGTGCATGACCTGCGACTGCTCGTCGGCCCACACGGCGCCTGGGCCGAAGTGTTCGCGCAAGGCACTCTCGCACGCGGTGTAGGCGCGCAGATCGCCTTCGGCATTGAACTCCGCGGCGCGCGCATAAATGCGGATGCGCTCGCGCAGCGCGCGGGCCGCTTCGCTCTCCACCTCGCGCAGTTCGTTGAGCACGCGAAAATCGTCCCAGCGAAGAAATTCGTCGATGTCGTCGAGCGCGCGCGGATCGGGCCACAATTCACGCAGCGCGTCCTGCAAAATGCGCTCGAAGAGGCGTGTCGTGTGATGGAAATAAACCGAAGCAAACATCATGTAACGCGCCACGACGAACGACTCGAGTGCAACGACGCCGCGCGAATCGATGCCGACCACGGCTGCGCCGTCGCGTTCGAAGAGGCGTAGCGATGCCACGAGTTGATCGGCATCGTAACGACCGCTGACGACCCCGGTGAAGTAGGCGTCGCGTAGCAGATAGTCCATGCGATCGGCATCGAGATTTGGTCCGCTCACCAATTCGCGCAGGGCGGGATACGCGCTGCCCGGATCGCCGACGATGAGCCCAAGCACGTCAGACGGATCGACATCAAGCGCCTCGATGCCCTCGCGCATCGCCGGCAGCGCGAGAATCTCGCGCGTGCGTTCCTCGTGACGCACGCCTAGCACCGCTTCGCACGCGTGGCTGAAGGGACCGTGGCCGACGTCGTGCAGGAGCAGCGCGGCGCGCACCAGGCGACGCTCGTACGCGCGCTGCGGAGTGCCCCCGCCGCCGGCGTGCGCAATGAGCCCGTCGTAGGCACGCGTGCCCATAGCGAGCGCCCCCAGCGCGTGCGTAAAACGTGAGTGCTCCGCCGAGGGAAACGCGAAATAGGCAAGGCCAAGTTGGCGCAAGCGGCGTAGCCGCTGCATCGGCGCCAGATCGAGCAGGCGGGCTTCGCCCGGCTCGAGCTCGATGAAGTGGTGGACCGGGTCGAAGATGCGCTTCACGTGCGGCTCCTGGTTCTCGAAGACAGTTTGGCCGGCCTTGGGGAGGCTCTGGCACGCGGGCCGAGGATAGTACGGTAACCACGATGCCCCGCCTCGATCAAAGCGCCATTCGCGAGATCCACACCCGGATCGATATCGCGACGTTCATCGGTCAGTACGTTTCGCTGAAAAAGCGGGGGCGCGACTTAGTTGGCTTGTGCCCGTTCCATGGCGAGAAGACACCGTCGTTCCACGTGCACGCCGAAGAGGGGTACTTCAAGTGCTTTGGATGCGGTGCGGGAGGCGACGTGATCGCCTTTGCGATGAAGCTGGAGAACCTGCCTTTCGGTGACGCTGCGCGCGTGCTCGCAAAAAAAGCCGGCATCGAAATCGAGAACGAGGATCCGCGTGCTGCGCGCGTGCGCAACGAACGCGAAGCGATCTACGAAGCCAACGCGATCGCCGCTGCGTACTTCGAACGGATGTTGCGTAGTGCCGCCGGTGCGGACGCGCGCGCCTACTGCGAGCGTCGTGGCTTCGGTGAAGCTATCGTCGAAAAATTTCACCTCGGCTACGCGCCGGATGGCTGGAACGGTCTCGCCGACGAACTGCGCGCCCATGGCGTCGATTTGGAATTGGCGGCAAAGGCGGGTCTGGTTAAGCCGTCGCAGCGCGGCGGTTACTACGATTTCTATCGCAATCGCCTTATGGTGCCGACCTACGCGACGACGGGCGAGGTCATTGCCTTCGGCGGCCGTGAACTCGGCGCGGGCGAGCCGAAGTATCTGAATACCAGCACGACGCCGGTCTACACCAAAGGCGATCATCTCTTCGCGCTCAACATTGCGCGGCGTGCCGCCCAAGCCGACCGCACACTCATCGTCGTCGAGGGCTATCTCGATTGCATTGCGCTGCACCAGGCCGGCTTTGAAGGCGCGGTTGCGGCGCTCGGGACCTCGTTCACCGAGCGGCAGGCGACGGAGCTGCGTAAATATGCCGACAACATTTACTTATGCTTCGACGCCGACGCGGCGGGGAGCAGCGCTGCAACCAAGACGGTCGATATTGCGTCTAAGGTAATCGAACACACTGGATCCAGCGTCAGGATCGTCGCGCTTCCCGACGGTGAGGATCCCGACAGTTTCGTGCGAGCGCACGGGGCAGCCGGCTTTCAGGCCTTGCTCGATGCGGCCAAGCCCTCGATCGAGTTCAAGCTCGATCCGCAGATCGATCGACTCCGTTCGGGATTCGAATCTCCTGCGGCGATCGCGCGTAGCGCTGAGGCGTTAATCCGGGAATTGACCCCACGCGAGGAGTGGGACCGCTGGCGCGTCTACGTCGCCGGACGATTGAAGGTGAACGTCGACGATCTTCGAAATAGCCGCTTCCTCGCTAATAGCGCCAACTTTTCACCACGTTCTGACGGAGCGCGCGCGGCGGGGAGTCGCCACGCTCCGGCCAACCGAACGTTTGGCGCGCTTGAACCACTCTCGTTCGAACGTGACGTGCTTGGGATCGCCGTTGAGGATCCCGCGCTGGTTCTCGAATACGCGAACCGGATCGGACCGCACCGCTTTCGCAATGAGGTGTACCGGCGAGCTTACCGGCTTCTCCTCGACCACGTAGGTGAATTGCGGACCGCCGCGGACGCATTTGCTGCATGCGCGGACGACGATGAGGCGCGGGAACTGTTGGCCTCTCTCGGGCAGAGGGACCGCAGTTCGACGGTGCGATATGGCGACTCAGATGAGCGCCGCGCGCATCTCGACCGCATCGTCGAGCGGTTGAAGCATGAAGACGAGGCAAGCCGGTACGCCGAGTTGTCCCGTTCGGTCGACGAACTTTTCCAGGCCGGTAAGCCCGTTCCGGCGGAGCTGCTGGCCGAATTCAATGCACTGGCTTCAAAATTGAAGCGACGTTAACGATCTTAAAGAAGTAAACCAAAATCACAAGTCTAATCATAGAAATCCGAGAAAGGGGGTGATGTCCGAGTGCCACGCAAGAAATCAGCGGCCGCGGTTGCCGAAGTGCAACCGGTTTTGACGCTGGATGAACTGAAGAAGAAACTCATCGCGCGCGGAAAGCAGCGCAGTTCGCTGACGTACGAAGAAATCAATTCGGCGTTCGATGCACTTGATGACGTCAACCCCGATGAAATCGATGGCCTGTTCGAGGAAATCACCGCCGCCGGCATTGAGATCATCGACGAGCAAAAGGAAGAAAAACCCGAGGGCGAGGCGCCCGAAGAAGAGCAAGAGGAGCCGATCCCTGATGGGCTCTCGCTGGACGATCCCGTCCGCATGTATCTCAAGGAGATCGGACGCGTTCCACTGCTCTCGATGGAACAAGAGAAGTCGCTTGCGATGCGGATCGAAGCCGGTGAACTCGAGCTACAGAAGAACGGGACAGCCGATGGTCGCCTGGTCACCGACGGTGAAGAGGCCAAGCGCCAGCTCACTGAGGCGAACCTACGTCTGGTCGTCTCGATCGCAAAAAAATATGTCGGCCGCGGCATGCTCTTCTTGGACTTGATTCAAGAGGGCAATCTCGGGCTGATCCGCGCGGTAGAAAAGTTCGACTACCGCAAGGGCTATAAGTTCTCGACCTACGCGACGTGGTGGATTCGCCAAGCCATCACCCGCGCGCTCGCCGATCAAGCGCGTACGATTCGCATCCCCGTGCACATGGTCGAAACGATCAACCGTTTGATCAAGGTCTCGCGTCAGTTGCTCCAAGAGCTTGGGCGCGAACCGACGGTCGAAGAGATCGCCGAAGCGATGGCGCTGACGCCCGAAAAAGTGCGCGAGGTCATGAAAATCTCGCAGGAGCCGATTTCGCTGGAGACGCCGATCGGCGAAGAGGAAGATTCCCATCTCGGGGACTTCATCGAGGACCAAGAAGCGGTTGCGCCCGCCGAAGCGGCGTCGGTTATGCTTCTTAAAGAGAAGATGCAGGACGTGCTGCAAAATCTGACCGAGCGCGAACGAAAGGTGCTCGTCTTGCGCTTCGGCTTGGAAGACGGCCATCAACGCACGCTGGAGGAGGTCGGCCAAGAGTTCGGCGTTACGCGCGAGCGAATCCGGCAGATCGAAGCGAAGGCGCTGCGCAAGCTGCGCCATCCCTCACGCGGTAAAGCGCTGAAGGATTACTGGACGAACGAGTAACGGTCGCGAGGCCAGATGCTTTTCAACGTTATCGCCGCCGTTGTCGCCGTGACGCTCCCGGCGCCGTCGGCCGCCCCGTCCGGGACGCCGGCGCCGACGACGCCCAAAACGATCGTGACGGTAATCTCCTCGCCGTATTGCAACTCGCTGGCGGATCATTTCAACGGCGCGCTCGTGCCGATGCTTGGGAACGATCGCACGCTCGATGCGGTGAGCGTGCAGCTCGACGATTTGGACACGATGTTCGACGGTCCGAACTACGTGCAAGAGTTTCTCAACGTTCGCGAGGCGCTGGGGCGCCAGGAAACCAAGGTAAACCGCTCGCTGGCGCTGATTCAATCGGAGATCAACGAACTGCGTGACGGAGCCCGCCTCTCGACCGATCCGCAAGCGCAGAAAGAGATCCACGACGCCGCCCAGGACCTGCAAGCCGCCTACGACAAGCAGCGGCAACTCGGGATCGACTTGCAGAACATGTATATCTCGCTCATGCAGTACAATCCGAATCGGCTGCATCCGACGATGGGCGGCTTCGATCCGCAAGACATGTCGGCGCCGAGCGACGCGCGCAGCGTCAAGAGTTACCTGCGGTTCAACGGGCAGCGCGACGTGATCGCGATCAACGAAGGCAAGGCGACCGACATCGCCCTCGATGCGGCCGAGAAAAACTGTGTTCCGACGAAATAACTCGCGATTGCGAGCGGCGATGCTCGGATTGGCGATCGGCGCGGCCGGCCTTCTCACGGCGTGCGGGCAGGGCGTCGCGCCGTCGGTCGCCGCCGGCGCGCGGACGTCCGGCGAGTTCTCGGGTGGAATCGTACCCGCGGGGCGTACGCTGCTCTACATCTCGGATGAGGGCAACGCGACGGTCAATGAGTATACCTATCCCGATCTCACGTTGGTCGCGAAGCTCATGGACCAAGGCCATCCGGCCGGTCTCTGCGTCGATAGCGACAACGCCGTCTGGATCGTCGAATCGGCGTCGCTGCGCATCGTGAAGTACGCGCATGGCGCGAAGCGGCCCGCCAAGGCGCTGACCGATCCGAATGCCGACAACATTTACGGCTGCGCGGTCGATCCGCTCAGCGGCGACCTCGCCGTGGCCGACTTGGGACCGCCGACCGGAGGCGGCGGCGTCTGGGTCTACACGCACGCCAAAGGTAAGCCCACGGAGTATCGCACGGTGAATCTTTCCGCTGCGTACTTCTGCTCCTACGATGCGTCGGGCAACCTCTTCGTCGACGGCATCGATAAGAGCGGCGCGTTTCACCTGTTTCGGCTCGGTAGCAGCGGCTCGTTGCAAGAGATCGCGTTCAACCAAAGCGTGGGGTTCCCGGGCGGGATGGCCTGGGACGGCGCGCACCTCGCGGTCGGCGATCAGTATTACGAGAAGAAGCACGTCTCGGCGATCTACCGGCTCGCCATCTCCGGCTCGACCGCGACGCTCGCGGGAACGACGCGTCTGGGGGGAACGTGCGACGTGGCGCAGTTTGCGATCGGAAGCGGCGACGTGATCGCGCCCGACGTCTGCCAAAACGACGCCGGGCTTTATCACTATCCGCGCGCGCGCGGTGGACCACTGAACGATATCGGCGGTTTAGCTTATCCGTTGTCGGCGGCGATCAGCCTGCCGAAGTAGCTACATGTCGTCTTTACCGGCGTCCGCGCTGGGAACGACGTCCGGATTCTTATCGGCGAACGCGCCGTTGGGATTGGGCTTGACCCAGACGATGAGGTCCCAGATCGACGGGAAGAGGAAGACGCGTTTGACGGCCGCGACGTTCGCGGCTTTGTCCATCTTCACGACCGTGATCGCCTGCGGGTTGTCGACGTCGCCACCGGCTTTCGCCCACTTTTTGACGCTCGTGGCGCCGTAGACGTCCATGCCGTTGGGGCCGGAGAGTATCCAGTGGATGTGCTCGCGGAACGATACCCAGCGGCGATAGTTCACGCCCCAGAGTGCGGGCGGCGCCGGTGAGTTACTCTGCAGCACCGAGAAATCGGCGCCGAGCAGATTGCCGTGCACGTCGTACCAAAGCTGACTGGGATGCTGGGGGTCGGCGCTCTGCCACTGCAGGTTCGCGTAACTGATCGCGCCGTCTTCGTCCTCGTTGCCGTACCGGAAATAGCCGCCCTTCTCCGCATCCGCCGGCGTGGGGAAGCGCGCGTTGAGATCCTTTTGAATGCCGGCAACGAAGGCGACCTCGCTGCCTTGCGGCATCGGGGAGAGCGTAGCGGCCGGCGCCGGCGCCGGTGTCGCGGCGGCCGCGGGAAGTGTCGCGAGCGCAACCAGCGCGACGGCGTACGTCAGTTTAACGAGCACGAAGATACCTCACTTTCTCACCGCGCTCTTCGTGACGTGCCGCCGGAAAGCATCGCGCGACGCCGAGGGTGCCGGTGAGGGTACGGCCGACGCCGATGGTGACGGCGGGGGCGACGGTGACGGAGTCGGATGCGAGCGCGGCCGCGGCATCGCGCCGGGACCGTACGGCGTTGCGAGCGGTGAAACCGGGAACGTGGAGTTCAGCGGCTCGTTGCCGGCGTCGAGCGGACGCGGCGTTACGATCGCAATGGTTCCGTTCGGCTGCGCGGCGAGCGTGGCTTCGGTGTTCGCGGGCAGAACCGAACCCGATCCCAGCACGAAATTCTTGCCTTTA
>Ga0302324_100014742_pt1 | contig 15730 bp, 14 predicted proteins | sample Palsa_T0_1_FD_201949 | JGI IMG/M metagenome (GOLD analysis project Ga0302324, IMG submission 201949) | Peat permafrost microbial communities from Stordalen Mire near Abisko, Sweden - Palsa_T0_1 | ecosystem: Environmental > Terrestrial > Soil > Palsa > Peat permafrost | place: Sweden: Abisko...
GATGATCGCCGCCCTGGCGGCGCCGGCAAGCGCGCAGGTGACCCAGCCGACCGAGAAGCTGAAGCTGGCGATGGATGTCGGCTTCGCGCCGTTCGCCTATCGCGACGCCAAGGGCGAGACGGTCGGCTTCACGGTCGATTTCGCCAAGGAGATCGCCAAGCGGCTTGGCCGGCCGGGGGTCGAGATCATCGACCAGCCCTATGCCGGCATCTTCGCCGGGCTGTTCGCCAAGCGCTACGACTTCATCATCGCGCCGACCAACATCACCGAGGAGCGCGCCAAGCAGATGCTGTTCACCGAACCCTACATGGCGACCGGCCTGGGCTTCCTGATCGGCGTCAAGAATCAGATGACGGTGCTCGAGGATCTCAGGGGCAACGCGATCTCGGTCAATAGCGGCTCGATCAGCGACACTTGGGCGACCGAGAACGCGCCGACCCTGGGCTTCACGGTGCAGCGCTACTCGAAGAATGCCGACGCCGTGCAGGCGGTCGGCATCGGCCGCGCGTTCGCCAACGTCGCCGACGTGCCGGTCACCGAATATGTCGCCAAGCAGCAGCCCAAGCAGTTCAAGATCGGCTATTCGCTCTATACCGGGCGCAGCTTCGGGATTCCGTTCCGGCCCGACGACGTCGCGTTCCGCAACCAGGTCGAGCAGGTGGTCGAACAGATGAAGGCCGACGGCACCTTGGCCAAGATCTACAAGACCTGGTTCGGCAAGGAGCCGCCCGAAGGCAGCGCCATGACGACGGTCTTTGAGGGCTTCGGGCCGCCCGGCTTCACGGGCTACAGCAAGTAGACTTGTCGAAAACCGACCTGCCGACGGGGACGCCCGTCATCCTGCGCGCGCAGGGCCTGCGCAAGTCGTTCGGCTCGACCGAGGTGCTGAAGGGCGTCGATCTCGCGGTGCGGGCGCGCGAGGTCGTGTGCGTGATCGGGCCGTCGGGCTCGGGAAAAAGCACCTTGTTGCGCTGCCTCAATCGACTCGAGACGCCGAGCGCCGGCACGGTCGAGCTCGACGGCGTCGCGATCACCGATCCGCACGTCAATCTGAATCGGGTGCGCAAAGACATCGGCATGGTGTTCCAGCAGTTCAACCTGTACCCGCACATGAGCGCGCTCGGCAACGTCACCCTGGCGCTGCGCAAGGCCCTAAAGCTGCCGCGCGCCGAAGCCGACCGGCGCGGCCGCGCCGCGCTCGCGGCGGTCGGCCTGGCCGACAAGCAGGCCAGTCATCCCTCGCAGCTCTCGGGCGGCCAGCAGCAGCGCGTCGGCATCGCGCGCGCGCTCGCGCTAGAGCCCAAGGTGATGCTGTTCGACGAGCCGACCTCGGCGCTCGATCCCGAGCTGGTCGGCGGCGTGCTCGAGGCGATTCGGCGCATGCGCGACCTCGGCATGACGATGGTGGTGGTGACCCACGAGATGGGCTTCGCGCGCGAGGCCGCCGACCGCGTGATCTTCATGAACGACGGCGAGATCGTCGAGCAGGGCCCGCCGGACGCCGTGTTCGGCAACCCGCAGCAGGAGCGCACGCGGCAATTCCTGGCGCGCGTTCAAACGCGATGAGGGCTTGATGCGACGGACCCGATGGAGCAGCTAGGCAAATATTTCTTCAATCTCGACGTGATGTGGGGCGCGCTGCCGGCGATGCTCGAGGGGTTTGCGCTGACTCTCGAGATTGCGGTCGCGGTCGTTCTGATCGGCATCACGAGCGGGCTGCTGCTCGCGATCGTGCGCGCGTTCCAGATCCGGCCGCTCAACTGGCTGCTCGTGTTCCTGGTCGACCTGCTGCGCGCGCTGCCCCAGCTGGTCGTCATCATGATCGTCTACTTCGCCCTGCCCTATGCCGGCATCCAGCTCAGCTCGATCGTCTCCACCATCGTCAGCCTGGCCGCGATCCTGGCGGCGGTGTCGGAGGAGATCTTCTGGGCCGGCATCACGATCGTGCCCAAGGGCCAGTGGGAGGCGGCGCGCTCGACTGGCCTCGGCTTCCTGACCACCTTGATCCATGTCGTGCTGCCGCAGGCCATCCGCGTCGCCATCCCGCCGCTGACCAACTGGACGATCGCGATCACCAAGGGCACCGCGCTGGGCGCCGCGGTGGCGGTGCCCGAGATCATCGGCCAGGCGCTGAGCGTGCAGTCGATCGTCGCCAACCCGTCGCCGCTGACCCTGGGCGCGCTCATGTATCTCGTGATCTTCGCGCCGCTGGTGCAGCTCAGCCGCTGGATCGAGCGGCGCTACGGCTGGGCGGTGTAGCGATGGACGCGTTCATCGACAATTTCGCCAATCTCGACAGCCTGATCGAGGTCTGGCCGCTGCTGCTGTCGGGCCTCGAGGTCACCTTGCTGCTGTGCCTCGTCACGGTGCCGGCGGGCGTCGCGCTCGGGCTCGCGGTCGCGGTGCTGCACAGCCTGCGCATCCGCTATCTCACGACCCTGCTGATCGTCTATGTCGATCTGCTGCGCTCGTTCCCGCCGCTGGTGCTCCTGATCCTGATCTATTACGGCCTGCCGTTCCTCGGGCTCGAGCTGAGCGAGCTGCCGGCCGCCGCGCTGGCGCTCGTGCTCAACTCGTCGAGCTATTACGGCGAGATCTTCCGCGCCGGCATCGAGGCGATCCCGAAAGGCCAGCGCGAGGCCGCCCGCTCGTCCGGCCTGTCGGCGCTGCAGGCGCTGGTGCATGTCGTGCTGCCGCAGGCCGTCAGGGCGGTGGTGCCGCCGCTGACCTCGAACACGCTCGAGCTCGTCAAGCTGACCTCGATCGCCTCGGTGGTCGCGCTGCCCGAATTGCTGCGGACCGCGCGCATGGCGCAGGACCTGGTCTACAACCCGACACCGTTGATGGCCGCCGCGCTGATCTATTTCCTGCTGCTGTGGCCGCTGGTGCGGCTGATCTCCAAGCTCGACCGGCGGTCGATGGCCGGTCATTAGATTCCCTCGCCCCTCCGGGGTGAGGGGGAGCGCGCGCGACGAGATGCAAGCATGCTGGGCGACCCCCTCACCCTGACCCTCTCCCCGGAGGGGAGAGGGAGGAACGGCGCGACATCGTCAACGTCACTTCATTTCGACCGGGGTCAGGTCCTGGATCCAGTTGCGCGCCTGGACGAAGCCGTGGACGTGGGGCGACAGCGCGCGCGGGTTGAGGTCGTGCACGACCCAGATCCACACCGCCTGGTCGACCATGCGGGCGTGGAACGCGCCGACCAGCCGGTCCTGCTCGGCGGGATCGAACGCGCTGCGGATCTTGACCGCGAGCGCGTCGAACTCCGGGTCCCTGACGTTGCCCCAGTTGAGCCCGGCGGGCGGGATCTTGGCGCTCTCCATCACGCCGACGAAGCCGAAATCGGGATCGGCCGCAGTCCAGCTGTTGTTGACCGCGTGCGCGCCCTTGTTCTCGGGTGCCTGCGCGCCGGCCGCGCGGCGCGCCCGCAAGGTGTTCCATTCGAGCACCTCGAGCTCGACGTCGATGCCGACCGCCTTCAGATTGGCCTGGACGTACTCGTTCATCGGCAGCGGCTGCATCTGGCCCGAGCCCGAGGCCGAGATCAGGAACTTGGTCTTGAGCGGATGATCGGGACCGTAGCCCGCCTCGGCGAGCAGCTGCTTGGCGCGCGCCGGATCGTACCCGATCTTGAAGCTCGGCTGGCCGAACCAGGGGCTGCCGGGCGGTACCTGGCCGACCGCCGGCATGGCGAGCCCGCCGAGCAGCTGGACCAGCCCGTCGCGGTCGATCGCGAGATTGGCGGCCTGGCGCACGCGGATGTCGTTCCATGGCGAGTCGGGCAGCCGGCTGAGCTGATAGGGCCAGACATGCGGGTAGGAATTGGTGACGATCTGCATGCCGGCCTGCTTGAGCTTGGGCACCGCGTCGGGCGATGGCGCCTCGATCCAGTCGACTTGGCCGGACAGCAGCGCCGCGGTGCGGCTCGACGCGTCGGGGATCGGCAGCAGGATCAGCCGGTCGGTCTTGGGCACCCGCTTGGGATCCCAGTAGGCCGTGTTGCGCACCAGCTCGGCGCGCTCGCGCGGCACCAGCCTGTCGAGCTTCCACGGGCCGGTGCCCGACGGCGTCTTGGCGAACTCGGCCCAGTCGCGCCCGACCTTCTGCCACTGCGCCGGGCTCGAGAAGAACACGATGGTGAGGTAGTAGGGGAACAGCGCATCCGGCGTCTTGGTCGTGACCTCGAAGGTCAAATCGTCGAGCTTGCGGTAGCTCTCGACGAAGCTGAGCCGGCCGAGCGTCTGGGCGAGCTGGCGCGCGTCATATTGCGGCGCGGTCTTGTTCAGCAGCTTGTCGAAGTTCCACACCGCCGCATCGGCGTTCCACGGCGAGCCGTCATGGAACACGACACCGGGGCGCAGCTTGAAGATCCAGCGCCGCCGATCGCTCGGATCGGTCGACCATTCGGTGGCGAGGTCGGGTGCGAGCGGCGTCGCCCGGTCGCCGCGCGACAGATCCCAGGCGACCAGCGAGTCGTAGAGCGTGACGCCCATGAAGCGCCAGCCCTCGCCGCCCTGATCGGGCTGGCCGGTGGTCGCCGGCACGTCGGCCGCCGTCATGCCGACGCGCAGCACGGTCTCGGCGGCGGCAGGACCGGCCAGCAGCGCGCTCGCGAGCAGGCCGGCCGAGAGCAACGCGTTGCGTAAGCTCGATGTCGCCATGGCGCACCTCCGCTGCAAGGCCCGGCAACGCCTTGCAACGGCCGCGCCAGGGTCGGGCAAGCGCGCCCGGTCGGGCCGCTGCAGGGGCGCGTCGCCGGGAATAAGCCGGCCATCCGAACGGTCATCGTCGGCGGACGCCGCGTACGGCGCTGTCGAAGGAGACCGGGATGTCGCGGATGCGCTTGGCCGTCGGCGGTTTATGTCTCGCGCTCGCGCTGATCGCGGTCACGGCCGCGGCGGCCGACGGCCAAGCCGTGTTCGAGAAGCGCGCGGACGCGATGAAGCAGCTCGGCAAGCCGTTCTATCTGACGATCGGCCGCGCCGCGAAGGGCAGCCAGCCTCTCGGCCCCGACACGGTGGCGGCCGCCGAGACCGTGGCGGCGCTCGCCAAGACCCTCCAGCCCGATCTGTTCGCGCCCGGCTCGGACGTCGGCGGCAGCAAGATCAAGCCCGAGATCTTCCAGCAGCCCGAGCGGGTCGTCGCGCTGACCGACGCGGTGCGCACGGCGGTCGCGCAGCTCGTGCCGGCCGCGCAGAGCGGCGACCGCGCCGCCTTGAGCGCGGCCTTCGGCGTTGCCAGCCAGGCCTGCGCCGCCTGTCACAAAGCCTTCCGGACCGAGGACTAGCACCATGCGCTGGATCGGCGCGCTCGCGCTCGTCATCGGCGTGCTGCTGGCGCGCGCCGGCGCGGCCGAAGATTTGATCGCGCGCGGCGAATATCTGACCCGCATCGGCGGCTGCTTCTCCTGCCATACCGACGCGGCGAATGGCGGGCCGCCGCTCGCCGGCGGGCGCGCGCTGGCGACGCCGTTCGGCACGTTCTACAGCCCCAACATCACGCCGGATCGCGAGACCGGCATCGGCGCCTGGACCGAGGCGCAGTTCCGCCGCGCGCTGCGTGAAGGTCTGCGGCCCGACGGCGCGAATTATTTCCCGGTCTTCCCCTATCCGAGCTTTACCAACATCACCGACGACGATCTAAGCGCCATGCGGGCCTATCTGCTGTCGCGCCGGCCGGTGCGCCAGCCCAACCGGCCGCACGACGTCGCCTTCCCGTTCTCCTGGCGCGTGCTGCAGTCGGGCTGGAAGCTGATGTTCTTCACACCAGGCCCGTTCAAGCCCGAGCCGGTGCACGGCGCCGGAAGCGAGCGCGGCGCCTATCTCGTCACCGCGCTCGCCCATTGCGGCGAATGCCACACGCCGCGCAATCGCCTCGGCGCGGTCGAGCGCAACCGGTTCCTGGCCGGCACGCCGGACGGGCCCGACGGCCAGCTGGTGCCCAACATCACACCAGACCGCAAGACCGGCATCGGCGACTGGACCAAGGACGATCTGGTCGAGCTGCTCGCGACCGGCACCACCCCGGAGCAGAGCAAGGTCAAGGGCGCGATGCGCGAGGCGGTGCAGGACGGGTTGAAATATCTGACCGACGCGGACCGCGACGCGATCGCCGATTATCTGCTCGCGTTGCCGCCGGTCGCGAATCCGGTGCGGCGGCGCTAACCCGCCAGCGCTGTTTCATGCTGTCCGAGGACTTTTCTCTTTAAACGTCATGCTCGGCCTTGTGCCGAGCATCCACGCCTTTCCATCCGAGATGCAATGGCAGCCACCTACGCGCGCCGATCGGCCCGAAAGACGTGGATGGCCGGCACAAGGCCGGCCATGACGATCTTCTATTGATTCCGGTCAGCTCGAATTCACTCTAGCCGCGCCACAGCGGCGCGAGCGCGGTCGCGACCACCGCCTCGTAGGGCACGTCGCGCGTCAGAATGCCGAGATCGCGCGCGAAGCGGTTCATGCCGGCAACGAAGCTCGGCGAGATCGAAGCGTCGTAATAGGGCAGGTCGCGGCGGATCAGCTCGACGATCAGCTCAGCCTCGGCGGGCGGGAACAGCGCGCGCCCCACCGCGGTGGCGCGCGCCGGGTCGGCCTTGAGCGCCGCGTGGGTGCGCGTGATCGCGCGCACCGCGGCTTCGGCCGCCTCGGGCCGGTCGGCGATCAGCCGATCGGTCGCCGCGATCGACGCCATGGTGTAGTCGAACGCCGGCTTGGGCCCGTCGCCGCGGCGCACGTCGAGCACCACCGTGCCGACGCCGCGGCGCACCGCCACCTCGGTCCCCATGCCGTTGGCCCAGAACCCGTCGATCTTGCCGTCCTCCAGCGCCTTGGCCGCGGTCAGGCCGAAATTGATCGGCGGCCCGCCCGGCACCGGCACCGCGCCGGGCACCGGCGCGATCGTGACCTGGTCGCGCGCCGGATCGATGCCAGCCTCGATCAGCAGGCGGCGCAGCCCCATCTCGACCCAGGGCGCGGCACCGATGCGGCGGCCCTTGACGACCGCGAGATCGCCGCGCGCCGCGCCGAGATCGGCGCGCATCACCAGGAACCAGTACATGCCCTGGGCCTGGGCGCACAGCAGTTTGACGCCCTGCCAGTCGGCAAATGCGGCGAGCGCCGAATGCGCCGAGCCGGCGACAAAATCGATCGCGCCGTCCTTGAGCGTCGCGTAGCATTTATCGACCGGGAAGATCAGCTCGAGCTCGACGTCGAGCCCCTGGTCCTTGAAGAAGCCGAGCTCGATCGCGGCCGCCGCCGGGAAATACGAGTTCGAGATCAGGTCGGGCACCGCGAGCTTCATGGGCGACATCCTAGTCGATCGTGGCGGCCTTGCGCACCGCGTCGATCAGCGAGCTGCGCATCAGGAACTGCTTGTGGCGCCGCGGATAGGCGGCGGTCGCGGCGAGCTCGTCGAGCCGCGCGCGACGCGCGGCGGGATCCTTCTCCTCGAGGCGCTGCTTGTTCGCCACGGTCTGAAGCTGGACGAACTCGATATTGAGCGGCCGGCGGCGGCGCTCGTAGCGGTCGAGCAGGCGCGCATCGGCGCCCTCGAGCGCGACCGCGCGAAGCGTGTCGATCAGGTCGAGCGCGTCATGGATGCCGAAATTCAAGCCGAGCCCGCCGATCGGGTTGTTGACATGTGCGGCGTCGCCGGCGAGGAACACGCGGCCGCTGCGGAACCGCGCGGCGACGCGCTGATGCACCTTGTAGAGATTGCGGTGGACCAGCCGGTAGCGGCGGTCGAACGGCAGCGCGCGCTGCAGCCGCGCCTCCGCGCCATCATCCGACAGCGCGTCGGCGTCGCTCTCGTCGGGCCGGGTCGGGAACACCGCGCGCCAGCGGCCGGCGCCGTCGTCGCCCGCGACCTTGAAGAGGTTGGTCCATTCCTCGGGATCCGCCAGGTAGTTGCGCAGGCAGCAGCCGAGCAGCGCCGCATAGTCGTCGAGCACGGTCAGCACGATGAAGCGCTCCGGCCAGGTATAGCCCTCGAACTCGATCTCGAGCAGCTTGCGCACCGTGCTGCGGCCGCCGTCGGCGCCGATCATCCAGTCGGCGCGCACGGTCTCGCCATCGCCGAGCGCCGCGGTGACCGAGTCGGCATCCTGCACCAGGCCGGTCAGCGGCGCGCCGAAGCGGACCGTCGTGTCCGAGTGGCGCGCGAGCGCATCCAGCCCCATGCGCGCCAGCTTGTGCTGCTCGGTCTGCACGACGAACGGAAAGCGCGTCTCGCCGGCCAGCGCCGCGTGGTCGAACTCGGCGATCAGCCGGCGCGCCGGCCGATCCCAGAACTGGAATTTTCGGGCGACCAGCCCCTCTTCCATGAAGCGCTCGATCAGGCCGAGCCGATCGATCAGCTCGAGGGTCGAGGGATGGGTGGTCGAGGCGCGCGGACTGCTGTCGATCGCGGTCTCGGCCTCGCACAAGGTGACGCGGAAGCCGGCCTGGGCGGCCGCCAGCGCCGCCACCACGCCGACCGGCCCCGCCCCCACCACCAGCACGCTTGCCCCGCTCATCGTGCCGCCGTCGCGAATGAAGAAGAAAGTGAACCACGAAGGCGCGAAGGCACGAAGATGGCGTGCATGACCTTTGTCGTGCGGTAAGACCGTACAAGTTGATCGCCGCGCGCAGCGCGGCAGTCGGACGCGGTGTCGACGGTGATTCCCGCTCGCCACGCGGACTCGCTACCTTCGTGTCTTCGCGTCTTCGTGGTAAATCCTTCCTCGATGCCGATACGGATCCTCATCGCATGGCTCGCGCTGCTCGCGGCAGCGCACGCGGCCGACGTAGAGCCATGGCCGCAGCGGCCGGTGCGCATCATCGTGGGGTTCGCCGCCGGCGGCAACACCGACTCGATCGCGCGGCTGAGCGCCGGGTGGCTGGGGCCCCGCCTGGGCCAGGGTGTCGTGGTCGAGAACCGGCCGGGCGCCAACGGCGCGATCGCCGCCGAGCTCGTCATGCATGCCGCGCCCGACGGCTACACGCTCCTGATGGCGAACCTGCCGCAGATGGCGATCCTGCCCGCCATGACGGCGACACCGTATGATCCGGTCAAGGATTTCGCGCCGGTCACCATCGTCGGGAGCAACGACTTCGCGCTCGCGATCAACGGGCTGATCCCGGGCGATACGCTGGCCGACCTGGTCGCCTATGTGAGGGCGCGCCCCGGCCAGGTCGCCTATGGCTCGGGCGGCAGCGGCACGGTATCGCATCTGACCACGGCCTTGTTCCTGCAGCGCGCCGGGCTCCAGATGGTGCACGTCCCCTATCGCGGCGGGGCGCTGGCGCTGAACGACCTGCTGGCCGGCCAGGTGCCGCTCTATTTCGGCAATCTCGCCGAGATCCTGCCGCACGCCGGACAGCTCAAGATCCTGGCGGTCTCGGGCACCCAGCGCGCCCCGCAACTGCCCGCCGTGCCGACCGTGGCGGAGGCCGGCTATCCGGGTTTCCACACCGCGACCTGGAACGGCCTGGCGGCGCCCGCCGGGACGCCGCGCGACGTCGTGATGCGACTCTACCAGGCGATGCGCCCGGCCGCCGCCGACCCCGACTTCGTCGCCAAGCTGGCCGGCATCGGCGTCGACCCGGTGTGCGACACGCCCGATGAATTCGCCGCGCTGCTCCGGGCCGACCTGGTCACCTGGGCCGAGGCGGTGCGGGTCTCGGGCGCCAAGGTCGACTAGCGTCGGACGCGCGGCTATTCTGCTGCCCGCAGACCGAGGGAGCGCGCGCGATGGCAATCTTGCTGACCGAGACGGGCGAGCTCACCGTCGCTTCAACCGACGGGCTGTGGCTCTCGGCGGCCGACGCCGAGCGCGCGACCGGCTGGACCCTGAAGGCCGAAGGCATGTGCCGCGACGCGCTGTGCGTGCCCTTGCCGGCGGCGGCGCTGCGCGACGGGCGGGTCGACCTCGCGGCGTTCTGGCGCACGCTCGACAATGTCGCGCTGTCGGACGATGCGGGCGAAATCTGGGTGCTCGGCGCCGGCGCGGACGCGCGCAACCAGGCGCTCGCCGGGCTGGTCGCGCCCGACTTCACCTTGCCCGATCTCGACGGCGTGCCGCATTGCCTGTCCGATCTGCGCGGCAAGAAAGTGTTCCTCGCGACCTGGGCCAGTTGGTGAGGCTGCCGCTTTGACCTGTCCGTGTGGCAGGCCCTCTACGACGAGCTGAAGACCAAGGACTTCATGATCGTGGCGGTCGCCGAGGAAAGCCGCGGCGCCGACCACGCCCGGCCCTGGATCGAGCAGGCGAAGGCCGACTATTGGTGCCTGATCGACACCGACCATCGGCTGGCCGAGCTCTACGGCATGGTGAACGTGCCGCAGAGCGTGTGGATCGATGCGGCCGGCCGGATCGTGCGGCCGCCCGAGACCGCCGGCTCGACCGATCATTTCCGGCGCATGGACCTCGCCACCCGCACCCTGACGCCGGAGGACCAGGCGGCGCGCGCCGCCGCGCGAGCCGCCTATCTCGACGCCGTCAAGCAATGGGTGCTGACCGGCGCGCACGCGCTCGAGCCGGACGCCGCCAATCGCAAGCTGCCGCGCGTCACCCCGGAAATCGCGCGCGCCCATGCGCATTTCCGGCTCGGCGTCTGGCTGCGCCGGCACGGTCGCGACGCCGAGGCCGACCGCCAGCTCGCCGAGGCCAGCCGGCTGCATCCGGACTCGTGGAACATGTGGCGCCAGGCGGCCGATCTGGTCGCGGTCGGCAATGCCGGCGGCCCAGAATTCTGGCAGCGCGTGCGGGCGCTCGGCGACCGCCCCTACTACCCGCCGCCCGACCTGCCCGGGTTTCCGCGCTGACGCGGCGCGCGATTCCGCGCTAGACTGCGCCGGAGCCGCCGATCAAGCGCGGCCGGACGCAACCGTGATCCAATCGGCGCGATCCACTCGGGAGGAGATCATGACGCGAAGGCTGAGCCTGGCCGCTGTCGCGGCGTTGCTGTGGCTGACTGGTGCCGCGAGCGCGGCCGACCAGCATTACGGGCCCGGCGTCACCGACACCGAGGTGAAGATCGGCCAGACCATGCCGTATAGCGGCCCGGCCTCGGGCTACGCCTCGGTCGGCATCACCGAGCAGGCCTACTACAAGATGATCAACGAGCAGGGTGGCGTGAACGGCCGCAAGATCAACCTGATCTCGCTCGACGACGGCTACAGCCCGCCCAAGACGGTCGAGCAGACCCGCCGCCTGGTCGAGAGCGAGCAGGTGCTCGCGATCGTCGGCGCGCTCGGCACGGCCGCCAACACGGCGATCCACAAATATCTCAACGACCGCAAGGTGCCGCAGCTCTTCATCTCGACCGGCGCGACCAAGTGGGGCGATCCCAAGCGGTTCCCCTGGACGATGGGTTGGCAGCCCAACTACCAGACCGAGGCGCACATCTATGCGCGCCACATCCTGCAGCACGCGCCGGATGCGCGGATCGGCGTGCTCTACCAGAACGACGATTACGGCAAGGACTATCTGATCGGTTTTCGCGACGGGCTCGGCGACCAGGCCGACAAGATGATCGTCAAGGTGACGAGCTACGAGGTCACCGACCCGACGGTCGACTCGCAGATCGTCAGCCTGCAGGCGGCCGGCGCCACCCTGTTCTTCAACATCGCCACGCCGAAATTTTCCGCCATGGCGATCCGCAAGGTGTTCGACATCGGCTGGCGGCCGATCCAGATCGTCGACTCGGTCGGCTCGTCGACCGGCGCCGCGATGAAGCCGGCCGGCTTCGAGCGCACCCAGGGCATCATCTCGGCGCACTACCAGAAGGACGCGACCGACCCGCGCTGGAAGGACGATCCGGGAATGCAGGAATTCCTGGCCTTCATGTCGAAGCGCGTGCCGACCGTCGACGTCGCGGATTCCGGCTCCTACAGCGGCTACAACATCGCGCGCACCTTCGTGCAGGTGCTCCAGCAATGCGGCGACGAGCTGACCCGCGAGAATCTGATGCGCCAGGCCGCCGATCTGCACGATCTCGCGCTGCCGATGCTGCTGCCCGGCATCAAGGTCAACACCAGCCCGACCAATTTCTATCCGGTCAACGAGATGCAGCTGGTGCGCTTCGAAGGCGACGGCTGGCTCCTGTTCGGCGACGTGATCAGCGGCCTGTAGGGGCGAGCGGGCGGCTCGCCGTTGTCATCAATCTGACATCGACCGTCGACTAATTGGAATTCGATGGATCGACGTCGACCTCGCCTGACGGCGGCTGGCTTCTCGCTGCTGGCCGGGCTCGCCTCGCCGGCCGACGGGCGGGCCGCCGAGGACGACGCCGCGGCGCCGGACAAGAGCTTCTACAGCCTGTTCAGCCCGATCCCGACCGACCAGATGCGCGATTTCAGCACCGACCGGCCGCCCAAGGCGAACTCGCCCTACACGGTCGATGCCGGGCACTTCCAGTACGAGGCCGATCTCGCCAGCTACCTTTACGACAATTTTTCGCCGAGCCGCCTGACGACCCGCCAGTGGGTGGTCGCCGACCCGACCCTCAAGCTCGGCCTGACCAACCGGATCGACGCCGAGCTCCAGTTCGCGCCCTACAATGATCTGCGCGTGACCCAGCGCGGCGGCCTCGCGGCGACCACCACCGACTCGTCGGGGTTCGGCGACGTCACGCCGCGCATGAAATTCAACCTGTTCGGCGATGACGGCGGCGACGCCGCGCTGGCGCTGATCCCCTACGTCAAGCTGCCGACCGCGGCGCGCGGGCTGGGCAACGATCGGGTCGAGGGCGGCCTGATCGCCCCGCTGTCGCTGGCGCTGCCCGACGGCTGGACCGTGATCCTGATGACCGAGCTCGACGCGCTGGCCGACAGCGCCGATGCGGGGCGCCATACGAATTTCCTCAACCTGGTCAATCTCAGCCATGCGCTGGCGCCCGGCCTGACCTTCTATGTCGAGCTGTTCGCCAACACGGCGAGCGGCGGCCAGGTCACGCCGACCTACACCCTGGATCTGGCGCTCACCTACCTGATCGGACGCGATCTGCAGCTCGATATCGGCACCAATATCGGGCTCGACAAGGCGGCACCGGACTTGCAGGCCTATGTCGGCCTGTCCCAGCGATTCTGACCGTGAGGGGCACATGACCACGATCGCGGTGACCGACTCGGGCCAGCATGCGCGCCGCAGCGCCGGCCTGCGCGCCCTGATGCTGGGCGCGATCGGCGTGGTGTTCGGCGACATCGGCACCAGCCCGCTCTACACGCTGAAGACCGCGCTGGACTGGGGCGGCGGCGTGACGCCGGAAGCCGCGCTCGGCATCCTGTCCCTGATCGTCTGGACGCTGGTGATCACCACCTCGATCAAATATGTCGCCGTGGTGATGCGGGTCGACAATGACGGCGAGGGCGGCATCCTCGCGCTGATGTCGCTGCTCGGGATCAAGCGGCGCCAGCATCTCGGCGTGATCGCGATCGGACTGTTCGGCGCCGCCTTGCTCTATGGCGACGGGGCGATTACGCCGGCGATCTCGGTGTTGAGCGCGCTCGAAGGGCTGAAGCTGCCGCTGCCCGCGATCGCCCCCTACGTGCTGCCGCTGGCAGTCGTGGTCCTGATCGGCGTGTTCGCGCTGCAGAGCCAGGGCACGGCGCGCATCGGCCGGCTGTTCGGCCCGATCATGATCGCATGGTTCGTCGCGATCGGCGTTCTGGGGCTGGGCGGGGTGCTGCGCCATCCCGGGGTGCTGGCGGCGCTCGATCCGCGCTACGGGATCGTCTATCTGCTGAGCCATGGCTTCACCGGCTTTCTGGTGCTCGGCGCGGTGTTTTTGTGCGCAACCGGCGCCGAGGCGCTGTATGCCGACATGGGCCATTTCGGGCCGCTGCCGATCCGGCTCGCCTGGTACGGGCTGGTGCTGCCGACGTTGCTGCTGAACTATGCCGGCCAGGCCGCGCTGGTCGTCGAGGGCGCCGTGCCGTCGGGCGACAATCCGTTCTTCGTGCTGTGCCCGAGCTTGCTGCAGCTGCCGCTGGTCCTCTTGTCGACCGTCGCGACCATCATCGCCAGCCAGGCGATCATCACCGGCGCATTCTCGATGACGCGCCAGGCGATCCAGCTCGGCTGGTGTCCGCGCATGCACATCACCCAGACCTCGCCCACGGGCTACGGCCAGATCTATGTCGCCTTCGTCAATTGGAGCCTGATGGCGCTCACTCTGGCGCTGACCATCGGCTTCGGCTCATCGGACAATCTGGCGGCGGCGTTCGGCATCGCGGTGTCGCTCACCATGCTGCTGACCTCGGTGCTGCTGTTCCTGGCGATGCGCGAGGTGTGGCATTGGAGCCTGCCCTTGGCGCTGCTGGTCGCCGGGCTGTTCGCGCTGGTCGATCTGTCGTTCGTCAGCGCCAATCTGATGAAGCTATTCGACGGCGGCTGGGTGCCGCTCTGCGCCGCCGGGCTGATCTACGGGCTGATGATGATCTGGCATCGAGGCACCATCGCGGTGGCCGATCGGCTCGAGATTCTGGTGGAGCCGACCGAGCGGTTCCTCGCCCGGCTCGCCGCCGACGGCGTGCCGCGGGTGCCCGGCACCGCGGTGTTCCTGACCAAGACCAACGAGATGACGCCGCCGATCGTGGTCTGGCACGTCCGCCACAATCGCGCGCTGCACCGGCATCTGCTGGTCCTCACCGTGCGCTTCGAATCGGTGCCCTGGATCAATGACGCCGAGCGCCTGGAGCGCGAGCTGGTGGCCGAGAATTTCTGGCGCCTGACCCCGCGCTACGGCTTCATGGAGCGGCCCGACATTCCGCAGCTGCTGGCCCAGGCGCTCAGCGGCGGCTGCCACTTCGATCCCGACGACGTTACCTATTATGTCGGGCACGAAACGGTGCTGCACCGGATCGACGGCAGCGGCCTGCCGGAATGGCAGGAGGCGGTGTTCGCCGCCATGGAGCGCAACTCGTCGCATGTCAGCGACTACTTCAATCTGCCGCGCGATCGCGTGGTCGAGATCGGCCGGCAGGTCGAGATCTGAAGCTGCCGGCGCGCGTGCTTCAGAGCCGATTCCCGTCACGCGGGATCGCTCTTTCTTCCCTCATTGCCGGGCTTGACCCGCGGCTGTTCGGCTAAGCGGAATGATGGCGAGGGCACGGCGTCTCACCCTCTAAATCGTCATGCTCGGCCTTGTGCCGAGCATGACGATTTAGAGGTACTGCGAGACCGAGGATCCTCAACCGGATTTCGTGAAGTGGACTTCAGTTCTTCGAAACACGCTCCGGCGCGGTCAGTAGACCGACGGAACGTACCTCTCCTGCGGGATCGGGCCGCGGTGATAGTCGGGATTGTGCACCCGCGCCGGCAGCTCGATCGGCGCGTGCTGCACCTCGCCGTAGGGGATCTGGCTCAGCAGGTGGTGGATGCAGTTGAGCCGCGCCCGCTTCTTGTCGACCGCCTCGACGACCCACCACGGCGCCTCTGGTGTGTGCGTGTGCTCGAGCATGGCTTCCTTGGCCTTGGTGTACTGCTCCCACCGGCGCCGTGATTCGAGATCCATCGGGCTGAGCTTCCACTGCTTGATCGGATCGTGGATGCGCATCTGAAACCGCAGATGCTGCTCGTCGTCCGTGATCGAGAACCAGTATTTGATCAGGATGATGCCCGAGCGCACGAGCATCCGCTCGAACTCGGGCACCGTGCGGAAGAACTCCCCGACATCCTGCTCGGTGCAGAATCCCATCACGCGCTCGACCCCGGCGCGGTTGTACCAGCTGCGGTCGAACAGCACGA
>Ga0302324_100014744_pt1 | contig 15727 bp, 12 predicted proteins | sample Palsa_T0_1_FD_201949 | JGI IMG/M metagenome (GOLD analysis project Ga0302324, IMG submission 201949) | Peat permafrost microbial communities from Stordalen Mire near Abisko, Sweden - Palsa_T0_1 | ecosystem: Environmental > Terrestrial > Soil > Palsa > Peat permafrost | place: Sweden: Abisko...
GTGATCCAGGCGACCATCATCCGCCGGTCGTGGTCCGGCGCGGTGGTGGTGGTCGTGGTGGTGGTGGTGACGGCGTCGACGATGGGCGAGGCCATCGCGGGCGGCAACGGCGGGACGTTGCGCGGTGGCTCGGCCGTGGCTTGGCGCTCGAATACCGTGAGGGACTCGGACAGGATTTCAGGCACCGAGGCGAGGAGGCGGTCACGGGCTGCAGCGAACCGGGCGGTTTCGTCTCGCAGGGTATTGCCGGTCTCGATCCCCGCGGCGCGCAGCGTCCCGAGCCCGGAAAGATCCCGGTGCATCCCGCGCACCCACTCGGTACCCTCCGAGCGCGAGAAGCTCGCATCGTCGGCCTGGAACATACTGGCCAATGCGTTCTCGCTGTCGGCCAGCGCGGCGAGCGCCTCCGGATCGGCGACGCTGGCGGCGGCGACGTCGGTGAAGCGCCGCTGCAGCTCATCGACGCTCTCATGCAGACGCAGCAGTGATTGCCGTGCGAACACGCGCCCGAAGAGTTTGAGCGAGCGGCTCATCGAGGTCGTGATGCGTTTGTCCATTGCATCGAGGCGATCCTGGTATTGCAGCAGGACCGAGCGCCGCTGATCGGCCGATTGCACGTAATCGACGCCGGCGCGCTCGTAGTTCGCCAGCTGCGCTTGCACGCCACGATTGCGCGCCTGCTCCTGCACCACCGACCCTGCGGCGAGATCGAGGTCACGCTGCGCGAGGCGGCGGTCATCCTCTGCGGCGGTCGTATCCATCGCGACACGCGCCTCGATAGCGCGGTGATAGTGCTCGAGCGCCGCCTGGAAGCGGTCGATCTCGGCCGGCACGACGTCGGCATGGAGCTTCTCGCGCGACGCGGTCGCAAGCGGCGCGGCAGCCGAGGCCGGCGCCTGTACATCGGGTGCGGGAGAATACTGTCCGCGGTCGACGCGCGTGGTCTGTACCACGGCGATCTCGCGCTCGATCATGACGTTGGCGGCGATGGCGAGCACGGCGACGGCAGCGAACGAGGTGGCGAGGCGCCCGGCGATGCCGATAGAGAAACCGCGGCGCAGTCTGGCTCTGAGGCGCAGCCATTTGCGACCCAGAGCCGCCCCGAGGTGTGCCAACCCAGGCCCCATGGAATACGCGTCCGCGACAATGAAGAGCCCATTGTGGCATCGCACCCGGAGCCTCTGGGCGGGGGATGCCGGAACTGTGGAGTAAATCCCGCAAACCCTGTCGAAACAGAGGCCGTTGTCGGAACTTATCCTACAAAATCAATACGTAAAGATTCACCGCCGCTGCCATCGGCGGTTATGCTGCGTGGCAGCAATCCCAGGGCTTCCTAGGGCTTGATGCCGTCGGATTTTCCGCGGGTGCCGGCGAAAGTGTCGGGGTCGTCGTCGTGCGTATCGAGCCCGTCGTCGTACAGCGTGTCCTCTTCACCATCGAGGCGCAGCTCCGTATCGGGATCGCGGCCCTTCTCATACGCGTCGTGATCCGCCGCGTTCTTGTTTTCTGCGCCTTCGAGTCCGGAGCCTCGCAGCCGTCGTTCAGCGGCCGTGGCCGGGTCTTTTGAATCCTTTGGCGTCTCAGGGTTTCCCATCACGAGCTCCTCACGCGATATGGCGACACCTCTACTGTAGCACCGCACTCTGTGCGCAGACACGCGGGATTCGGACAGAGCGGGTAGGAATACACCGACGAGTCCGGGGCGCCGGTGGCGCTGCTGTCATACAGCTTTTTGCAGTGCGGATATCTGGCTGGACGGTGCCTCCGCCGCTCTTGTAGCGTTCGCACATGGTGAGGCAGCGCCAGCGTCATGATCCTCTCGAGCCCACGGGCGAGCCGCGCTGGTACGTCGTGCGCAGCATGCACGGATCCATCATCGAGTCCCGGCGGCTGCCCGCCGGGGCCGACCTGAAGCGTGTGTTTCTGGTCGCGATGCTCGAGTGGCTCGATGCCGGTTGGACGCTCACTGAATTCTCGTCCGCCTCGGCGGCGTTCTTCTGCGTCCGTAATCCCGAGCGCCGGATGATCAGCATCGATCCGACGAATCCGCACGACGTACCGATGTACGGCGGCGCGCACCTTGGCGGCGGGGCCGGGTCAGCCGGCTGATTTCGATGCGCTCACGTACGCGGAGCGTTCCGGGATTGCGGCGGGCCGCGGTTCCGCGACCGCGCTCGGCGGCTCCTCACTGAGCGCCATCATCAGCACGACACGCAGGCCCGGACCTCGGTCGGAAAGCTCGAGAGCGCTGCCGTGCAGCTTCGCCACGGCTTGCGCGAGGCTCAAGCCGAGCCCAACGCCCGGCGTGCCGCGGCTCGCATCGCCGCGATAGAAACGCTCCACGACCTTGGTCTTTTCAGACTCGTCGATGCCCGGGCCGTTGTCGGTCACGGCGATTTCGGCACGGCCGCCCGCGCGCCGTTGCAAGGTGACGTCGATCGCGCCGTTTTCCGGCGTGTATTTGAGCGCATTGTCGATCAGATTGCTAAGTGCCTGCGCCAGTAGCACGGGATCACCCGAGACCCTCAGCGCGACGTCCGCGTGCAATTGCAGGCGGATGTTCTTGATCTCCGCCGCGGGCGCGTAGAACTCCACTGCAGTGCCGGCAAGGTCGACGAGATCGAAGGCGACGAAGCCTGATCGGCGCAGGCCCGCATCGATTTCGGCGAGGCGCAGCAAGGCGTCGAAAATGCGCATCACTCGGTCGACGTCGGTCACCGCACCGTCGATCTCCGCGAACGTCACCTCCGGCGTAGGCCGGATCAGTGCGAGCTCCTCCAGACGTGAGCGCAGCTCGGCGAGCGGCGTGCGCAGGTCGTGTGCGATGGAGTTCGAGACGTTGCGCACCCCGTGCACGAGCTGCTCGATCTGATCGAGCATGCCGTTGATGGTGCTCGACAGCGTGCTGAGCTCGTCTTGGCTCCGATCGGTGGGCAGGCGATGCTTGAGATCGCCATGGATGATGGCCGACACGGTTTGCCGAATGCTGTGCACGCGAGCCATCAGGACGCGCCGCGTGATGAGCCCGATCAAGAGACCGGCGATGGAGAGCACCGCGATGGCGGCGATGAGTCCATACCAGAAGCGGCGCTCGAGCGGTGCGAACAGCTTGTTGTCGCGGCCCACGAGGAGCACGTAGTCGCCGAGTTGTGTCACGTGCACGAGCGAGGTCTGAATGCCGTGCTCGGCCAGGTCCACCTTGATCCGGTAATTGCCCGCGGCGGCCGGCAGGCCGCGCGGCCAAGCCGCCAGGTTGCCGGCCAGAGGCTTGAGGGACGAATCGGTGAGCAGCAGGATGCGATCGCCGGCGATCTGCATGTTGATGCGCGCGTCGATGAAATTCTTCAATCCGTCGCCGCCCTCGCGGCGATATACGTCCGTCAGCCGCAGCGCGTCGGCCTGCAGAATTTCGCTGCGACCGTCCTGGATGGTGACCTGCCAGGCGTAATAGAGCGGGGCGGCGAACAGCACCAGCGCCGCGATTCCCAAGGCGACGTAGCCGAGCGCAAGCGAGAGCGCGGACGAGCGCATCATGCTAATCGGCCGCGGTGACCATGTAGCCTGCGTTGCGCACCGTACGCAGCAGCGGCCGCTCGAATTCCGCGTCTATCTTCTGGCGCAGCTTGCTGATGTGCACGTCGACCACATTGGTCTGCGGGTCGAAGTGATAGTCCCACACGTTCTCGAGGAGCATGGTGCGCGTGACCACTTGGTCGGCGTGGCGCATGAGGTATTCCAGCAATTTGAATTCCCGGGGCTGCAGCGAGATGGGCCGGTCGCCGCGAGTCACCTTGCGCGTCATCGGATCCATATGCAAGTCGCCGACGGCCAGCGGAATCTCGCGATTGACCCCCTGGGCCCGGCGATGCAGCGCATCCAGACGGGCGAGCAGCTCGCCGAAGGCGAATGGCTTGGTCAGGTAGTCGTCGCCGCCGCTGCGCAGGCCGCGAATGCGGTCATCGACCTCGCTCAAGGCACTCAAGATGAGGATTGGGGTGCGCTTGCCGGCCTTGCGCAGCACTTCGATGATGGCGAGGCCGTCGATATCGCCGGGCAGCATCCGGTCCATGATGATCACGTCGTAGGGCTCGCTTGCGGCGAGAAACATGCCGTCGCGTCCGTTGGCGGCATGGTCGGTGGTGTGTCCGGCCTCTTGCAGCCCCTTCACGACGAACTGGCTGACTCGCTCGTTGTCCTCGACCAGAAGAATCTTCACGTCGTCTCTCCCACGGGACCCGCAGGCGGATGTGCCGGCGCGCCGCCTTTCGTGCGTCGCCGGCCATTCAGCCATAACTGGAACCGATCGAGATACAAATACACCACCGGCGTGCTGAACAGCGTCAGAGCTTGGCTCACGATCAGGCCGCCCACCATGGTGTAGCCGAGAGGCCGGCGCAGCTCGGAACCCGTGCCTTGGCCGAGCGCGAGCGGCAGCGCGCCCAACAGCGCCGCCATCGTCGTCATCATGATCGGCCGAAAGCGCAGCAAGCAAGCTTGCCGGATGGCGTCGTGCGGCGCCAGGTGCTGCTCGCGTTCGGCCTGGATCGCGAAGTCCACCATCATGATGCCGTTTTTCTTGACGATGCCGATGAGCAGAATGATGCCGATCAGGCCCATCACATTGAGCTCCATGTGAAAGAGTAGCAATATCAGCAGCGCACCGACGCCGGCCGACGGCAGCGTCGACAGGATCGTCAGCGGATGAATGTAGCTCTCATAGAGCATGCCGAGAATGATATACACCGCCACCAACGCCGCGAGAATCAAATACGGCTGGGTCTTGAGCGAGCTCTGAAAGGCCTGGGCCGTTCCCTGAAACGTCCCCGTGATCGTCGCCGGCAGGTGCATCTCGGCCGAGATGCGCGTGATCGCATCCACGGCATCGCCCAGGGCGGCCCCCGGCGCCAGATTGAAGGACAGCGTCACCGCGGGAAACTGGCCCTGATGATTGATCGACAGATAAGTCACGTGCCGGGTGTCATAGTGCGTCATGGTCGAGAGCGGCACCATCTGCCCGGTGAGCGGCGACTTCAAGTAGAGCTTGTGCAGTGACTCGGGGTCTCTCTGCAGCGACGGGGTGATTTCGAGAATTACGTGATAGCTGTTTTGCTGCGTAAAGAATTGCGCGGCTTGCCGTTGGCCGTACGCATCGTAGAGCGCTTGATCGATGGCCGCCGGCTGGATTCCGTAGCGCGCCGCCGCATCGCGGTCGATGCTGAGCGCGACCATGCCGCTGGTGGTCTGCTGGTCCGACGCCACGTCGCGCAGGATGGGCAGCTTTTGCAGGCGCTCGAGCAGCTTCGGGGCCCAGTCGTTCAGCTCGTCGATATCCGCGTCCGTCAGTGTGTATTGATACTGAGTGCGGGTCGTGCGGCCCCCGATGTTGAGATCCTGGGCCGCCTGCATGAACAGCGTTGCGCCGGGAACCTGTGCAAGTTTCGGGCGCAGCCGGTTGATGATGTCGTCGGCGCTTGCGGTCCGCTCGCCGCGCGGCTTCAGCCCCAGGACCACGAAGTCATTGTTGACGGGGCGGTTGCCGCCGATCACCGTGCCGAAGCTCGCGACGTCCGGGTCGCGAGCCACGACCTCCAGCAACTGGTGATTCCTGCGCACCATTTCCTCGAACGAGATGTCTTGCGGGGCATCGGTGAGGCCCACGATGATTCCCGTGTCCTGCTGCGGGAAGAATCCTTTGGGAATGACGATGTACAAGAGCACCGTGGTCGCGACGGTCAACCCGAACACGATCAGCGTCGCGCGTTGCCGCTCGAGCACGAAATCGAGACCACGCGTGTACCAGGCGAGCAGCTTGTCGAACGCGCGCTCGATGGTCATGTAGAAGCGCCCATGCTGGGCATGCTTTTCGTCGCGCAGGAACTGAGCGCACATCATGGGGGACAGCGTGAGCGCGACGAACGCCGACACGGCGATCGTGAGCGTCATGGTGATGGCGAATTCACGAAACAACCGGCCGATGATCCCGCCCATCAGCAGCAAGGGAATGAACACCGCGACCAGCGAGATGCTGATGGACATGATGGTGAAGCCGATCTCGCCTGCGCCCTTGAGCGTGGCGTCCAAGGGCGAGAGTCCGTCTTCGATGTGCCGATAGATGTTCTCCAGCATCACGATCGCATCGTCCACCACGAAACCCACCGCGATGGTCAGCGCCATGAGCGACAGATTGTCCAGACTGTAATGCAGCACGTACATCATCGCCGCGGTGCCGAGGAGCGCGAGCGGGACGGTCACGCCCGGAATGATGGTCGCCCAGGCGGTACGCAGGAACAGGAAAATGACCATCACCACGAGCGCGATGGTGAGCACGAGCGTGAACTCGACGTCCTCGACGGCCGCCTTGATGGTGGTGGTGCGGTTGGCCACCGTGGTGACCTTGATCGAGGGCGGCACCGAGGCCAGCGCGCGCGGCAGCAGCGCCTGGACGCGCTGCTCTGCCTCGATCACGTTGGCGCCGGGCTGCTTGAAGACCAGCAGCAGGATGCCGTCGTGTCCGTTTTGCCAGCCGCTGAGCAGAGTATTTTCCGGACCGTCCACGGCGACGCCGATGTCGCGAATTCGCACGGGCGCCCCGTTCTTGTAAGCGACGACCACATCGTTCCAGGGCGCGGCCTTGAGCAGCTGGTCGTTGTCGTAAATCGTCATCGAGCGCTGCGGGCCGTTGATGGCTCCCTTGGGCGCGTCGACGGTTGCCACGTTGATGACGCTGGCGACGTCCTCCATTTGCAGCCCCAGCGCCGCGAGCTTCACCGGATCGATTTGCACCCGCACCGCCGGCTTTTGCTGACCGCCGACGGATACCTGCGCGACCCCGGGGATTTGCGATATCTGCTGCGCGAGGATGTTCTCCGCATAGTCGTCCACGGTCGTGACGGGCAGAACCGGCGAGCTCATCGAGAGAATCAAAATGGGTGAATCGGCGGGATTCACCTTGCGGTAGGTCGGCGGAGTGGGCAGGTTCTTCGGCAGCTGGCCGCCCGCGGCATCGATCCCGGTCTGCACGTCCTGCGCCGCCGCGTCGATGTTGCGGTCGAGATCGAATTGCAGCGTGATGAGACTCGTGCCGTTCAAATTGCTCGAGGTCATTTGCGTCAATCCGGAGATTTCCGCGAACTGATACTCGAGCGGTGTCGCCACCGTGGCCGCCATGGTTTCGGGACTGGCGCCCGGCAACGACGCGCTCACCTGGATGGTCGGAAAATCCACCTGCGGCAGAGGGGCCACCGGCAGGAGCGGATACACCACGCAGCCCACCAGAAAAATGCCGCCCATGAGGAGCGACGTCGCGATCGGGCGTCGTACGAACGGCTCGGAGATGCTCATGACGCTGCGTCGCGCACGTGGGAGCCGGGCTGCAGCCGATATTGGTTGCTGGTGACCACACGTTCTCCCGGCGCGAGGCCGGCGGTGACGATGGTCGCACCGTTGGCGCTTTCGGCCACGTGCAGTGGACGCACCTCGACGGTCGAATCCTTTTTGACGACATAGGTGAAAGGGCCCGCCGGCCCGAGTTGCACGGCGCTGTCCGGAATGATGAGCGCGTCGCGCTCCGTGCGCACCAGCACGCGCGCATCGACGTATTGTCCGGGCCACAAGGTGTTGTGTGCATTGTCGAAGGTTGCCTTGAGCCGCACGCTGCCGGTCGTCTGATCGATCTGATTGTCGATGAGACTCAACGTGCCCTCATCGAGCACGGCGCCGCCCTCACGGGCGACGGTGGCGACCTTGACGGGCCCGCCCGCGAGCGCCCGCTGCACCGCACCCAGCTCCTCTTCCGGGAGGGTGAACACGACGCTGATGGGCTGCAGCTGGGTGACAACCACGATGCCGGTGGTCGCCGCGGCATGCACGATATTGCCTGGATCGATCAAGCGGATACCGGTGCGGCCGTCGATCGGCGAGACGATCCGCGTGTAGTCGAGTTGCGTGCGCGCATTGTCGATGACGGCTTGATCGACCTTGAGCTGGGCGGCGATCTGGTCGACCAGCGCGCGTTGCGTGTCGACCGTCTGCTTGCTCGCCAGATCTTGCGGCTGGAGCTGCGTGTAGCGCTCGAAATCGAGCTTCGCATTCTTGAGCAGCGCCTCGTCCTTCACTTTGGTCGCCACGGCCTGCTGGTAGGCCGCTTGATTCGGACGCGGATCGATCTGCGCGAGCAAATCGCCCTTGTGCACCGTTTGCCCCTCGGTGAACGCGACCCGTTGCAGCTCCCCGTCGACGCGCGCCGTCACCGTGACGGTGTAGAAAGCCTGCACGGTACCGAGACCCTGCAAATAAATCGGCACCTCCGCGCGGTGCGCCGGCGCGGTGTCGACCGCAATGGGTTGGATCGGCTTTTTATCGGCCGCCGCGGCCGGAGTGTGCAATCGCCACGCGAGGAGGCAGAGCCCCGTGATCGCAACGCCTGCATAAGTCTTCCATCCGCGCTTCGCATGGGACAACAGAGTCATCCGCTTTTCCCCTCCTGCCAGCCGCCGCCGAGGGCGGTGTATAGATCGACCAGAGCCTGCAGGCGCGAATACTGCACCTCGACCAACGTGTCCCGAGCGCTGAACAATGCATTCTCCGTATTCAGCACGGTCAGCACGTTGATGGTGCCCGCCGACATCTGCGCCTGGGCGAATTCATAGGCCCGGCGAGCCTTCGCCACGGCCTCGGTCTGCCGCTCCTGCTGCACCGTGGTCTGGCGTGCCGCGACCAGGGCGCCCTCGACATTGTCGAGGGCCGTGAGAACGGTCTTGTGATAGCCGCTCAGCAATTCGGAATAGCGCGCCTTGGAATAGGCGAGCTGGCCGCGGAGCGCACCGCCGTGAAAGATCGGCTGTGTGAGGCCGGCGGAAACCGCGTAAATGCGATTGACCGGATTGACCAGGGAGGAGAGGACCTCGCTCTCGTATCCGCCGGAGGCGGTGAGCGTGATGGACGGGAACAGCGCCGCCCGGGCGACCGTGATATCCGCGTTCGCGGAGACCAGTTGCTGCTCAGCCTGGGCGACGTCCGGTCGGCGCATCAGGAGCTCCGAGGGCATTCCGGCGACCACCTGCGGCACTTTCAGATCGTTCAACGTGCCATCGCTCACGTCGAGCGATTCCGGGGTCTTGCCGACCAGCACCGCCAGCGCATAAACCGTTTGCCGAAATTGTTGTTCCAACGGAGGCAGCGTGGCGTCGAGCAGCGCCACGGCCGTTTCCTGCTGGGCGACATCGAGGCCCGTCGCCGTCCCGACTTGTTGCTGGAAGGCGAGCCCGCGCAGGATCTTGCGGCCGTTCTCCAAGTTCTGCCGCGCGACGTCGATGCGCTCGCGCAGCTCGAGCGCTTGCAGATAGGTCGTTGCAACGCTCGATATGACGGTCAGGGCGACCGTTTCCCGATCGTATCGGCTTGCGACCGCCAGGGCGCGGGCAGCGTCGCGCGCGGCGCGGTTCTTGCCCCAGAAGTCGAGCTCGTAGCTCGCCGTCAACACGGGACTGAAGACATTGTAGACGCCCATGCCGCCGCCCGGGGTCTCGGTTCGCTCGCGTGTGGCGGACGCGCCGAGATCCGCCGTCGGCAGCAGGGGAGCTCCCGCGATGCGCAATTGCGCATCCGCCTCCTGGACTCGAGCCACGGCCGCGTTCAGATCGTCGTTGGTGCGTCGCGCTTGATCGATCAGATTGTCGAGCTGGGCGGAGCCGAAACGATGCCACCAATCGGTCTCGGGCCAAGCGGATTGATCGGCTGCGGGCGCCGAATTGTCGGCGCGGGAAGTCGCATCCCACGCGTTGGGCAGTGGAATCTCGGGTTTTCGATAAGGAGTTCCCACGCTGCAGGCCGCGAGCGACGCGCAGATCAGACCACCGAGAAAGCCCCAGGAACGCATGGCGGCCACCGTGAGCCCAGGGCGGTTAAACCCGTGTGATCGAATTGTTAAAACCGTTTAATGTGCGACGGGCGTCTCGCCGCCGGCGTCGAGGGTGCTGCGGACCTTGGCCGCCAGTTGCTCGACGGTAAAAGGCTTGGGCAGCATGGCTCCGCCGGATTCCGCTATGACGTCGTACAGGGGAGCGCCGCGCGTGTAACCGGTCGTGAACAGCACTTTCACTTCCGGCTGCTTCTCCTTGATCCGCTCGGCCAGCGCACGCCCGTCCATGCCCGGCATGACGATGTCCGTGAATAGCAGATTCGCGCGTACCCCGTCGCCGAGAAGATCGAGCGCGTGCTCCGGGCCGGCCGCAGCGATCACCGTGTAGCCAAGACTCTGCAGTGCCTCGACGGTCATCCGGCGCACGCCGTCCTCGTCCTCGACCACCAGCACGGTTTCCAGGTTGGGTCGCGCTGCCTGAGGCTCGCGCGGCGCGGCGCTATGCGCGGGCATCTCGTTACCGAGGTAGCGGGGCAGATAGATGCGTACCGCCGTTCCCCGTCCGGGCTGCGAATCGATCCGCACGTGCCCCTCGGACTGTTTGACGAAGCCGTAGACCTGCGAGAGTCCCAGGCCCGTGCCTTTGCCGGGCGTCTTTGTGGTGAAGAACGGATCGAACGCACGCGCCAGCACTTCCGGCTCCATGCCGGTGCCGCTGTCGCTCACGCAGATGCACACATAGTCACCGTTCCGAGCGTCCCGTGCATCCAGGACACGGGTGTCTGCGTCATCGAGCGTCGCGTTGAGTGTCTCGACGACCAGTTCACCGCCGCCGGGCATGGCGTCGCGACTGTTGACGCACAGATTGATGAGAGCGCTCTCCAACTGCGAGGCGTCGGCAAACGTGCGCCAGAGCTCGGCGGCGAGCACAGTCTTCAGGGCGATCGTGGAGCCGATCGAGCGCACGAGCAGATCCGACATGTCGCGCACCAACTCGTTGATATGGAGTGGCCGCGGGTCGAGGGACTGCTGGCGCGAGAAGGCGAGCAGGCGCGAAGTGAGCTGCGCACCGCGCCGCGCGCCCTCCATTGCGTTGCCGATGAAGCGCTCGGCCTTGCCCGGATCGGTGGTCAGCGAGCGTTTGGCGATATCGAGAGAGCCGACCACGATGGCAAGCATGTTGTTGAAGTCGTGCGCGATGCCGCCCGTGAGCTGCCCCACCGCTTCCATCTTTTGCAGCTGCCGGATCTGAGCCTCCGCGGCGGCTCGCGAGGCGGCCTCGTCGAGCAGGCTGCGATTCGCCGCCTCGAGTGCCTCGGTGCGCTCGCGCACCCGTTTTTCGAGCTCCGCGTTCAAGAGTTTGCGCTGCTCGGCGCTGGCTGCGAGGTCCTCGAAGGCCGCGTGCATGCTGCCTACCGCCATGAGGATGATCGTCACCGCAAAGACGTACATCGAATAGCCGAGCCAGAGCGAGACCTCGCCGGAGCTCGGACCTGCTGCCGGCAGCGGCGCGAAGAAGTACAGGCGCGCCAGGGCGCCGAGCACGGCGGCCAGCGCGCCCGCCCGCCACCCGCAGAAAAAGCTCGTGAGAAGAATCGCCGGAATAAACGTGAGGAAGGGGAAGCCTGAGAGCTGACCGGCGAGCAGAAAGCGCGCGAGCAGCGCAAGAGCCACGGTCGCGAGCGCGACGGCATAACCCCCCATGCGGCTTTTGCGGAGCCTCCCGGCGCGCTCGTAGAAGTCTCTGGCGCGGCTGATCAGCACAGGAGTCGAGCGCCGCTCAAGGCACGACTGCTGGGTCGGGTGCCTGCACCGGCGGCAGCAGGCTGGACAGCCGGGGAGGGTCGGCACCACGCATCACCGCGAAGGCCACGATGTGCTCGAGGACATGCTGGACATAGGCGCGTGTCTCGGTGTACGGAATGTTTTCGATCCACGCATCCGCATCCACCGGCTGCGCAGGCAGCCAGCGTGCCACGGACACCGGGCCGGCATTATAGGCTGCGAGACAAAGATCCAACTGGTGGCCGTAGCGCTCGAACAATTCATGCAGGTAGGCCGCGCCTAGAGGGATCGCGACTGCGGGGTCGAACAGGTTGTCGCGGCTCGGAACCGGCAAATGCCAGCGTTTCGCCACGGCCCCGGCGGTTGCCGGCTGCATCTGCATGAGACCGCGGGCATCGGCGCGCGACACGGCGTCCTTTCGATACAAGCTCTCCTGACGAATGATGGCCAGTATCCAGTCGGGCGGAACCTGGGTGAGGCTGCTCGCCTGCGCGATGATCGTCCCGAAGGGACGCGGGTAGCGCAGCGGCACATCGTCCCAGCTGTCGGCCTGCGCCAGCATCGTAATCGCCTCGCCATACCAGCCCCAGCGCGAGGCGAGGTGCGCCGCCTGGATCTTCACCGCAGGGCCCATCGACACGAGCGCCGCATTCCATTCCGCCGTGGCATCGTCCGTCATGTCGCAATCGAAGAGCGCATGCGCGCGAATCAGGCCCGGATCGGCGGCGAGTGTGTTTTGCAGCGAGGCATCTTCGGGCACGGGGTGAATGTTGAGGTCATAGGGCTGCTGCAGCCGATCCGCGGCAAGGTAGCCGTAATAGTCGCGCAGTCCCGCGATCTGCGCGAACAGCGCCGCCGCGGCCTCGGCCCCGGAAGTCGCGGCGACGGCGCGTGCGTGCCAGTAGCGCCAGCGCGGCTGACTCGAGAGCGTCGCCGGCATGCGCTCCGTCCATTCGAGCACCCGGGCGTAATTGGCCGCCCACACGGCGGCGCGCACGCGCCATTCCTGCACCGGTGTATCGACATTTTCGGCCGGTACGGCATCGAATGCCGCGACGGCGCCCGGTTGGCGTGCGTAGGCTTCGCCAAGCGCAAACGCGCGCTGCAATCGGCCGCGCACGGCCGGTGTCGCGTCGGGTCGCGACAGCAGCAAGGGCAGAAGCGGCGCGGCGGCGGGGGCATCGGTGTTGGAAAGCCGCGTGAAGCCTGCGAGGAGCGCGTCCGTCTCGACCGCGGTCCGCGGCGTCATGGCGAGCGTCGTCAAGCTGGATTTGGGTGATTCGAGCAATTGCAGCCACAGGTTGAGAGCGGCGGCGCGCTCGGCGGGAACTTCCGCGATGAATTCTCTCGCGAGCGTCGGATTGTCCGCGGCGAGTGCTGCACGTGCGCGCGCCTCGAGCAATGCGGGAGTCAGCAGACCCTTGAGGCGCAGCCACGCCACGACGGGCGCGCATTCGCTGGGCTCTCTCTGCGGCAGGCTCCAGCGGGCGAGCGCGTCGGCGGCCAGATGATCGGTGTCTGCCGTGGCGAGGCGCCCCGCGAGCCGATCGCAAACCAGTGCCGGATCGGTTGCATCGGCGGCTCGTGGCAAAAACCACTCCCAACGCCTGCGCTGGGCGAGGCTCGCGAGCCACTGATGTTTGAGGCTGCGTCCGACCGGCTCGCCTTCGTGCGCATGCAAAAAGTCGTCGATGCTCGAGTCCAACTCCTCGCTCGGTGTGAATGCCAAGTCACGGCGCAGCCGCGCCGCCAGCAGATAGACATAGATTGGATAGGCCTTGAGTGCCGCCGAGTCCGGCGGCTCCGGCAGGTTCATGCGCACCCGCTGCATGGCCGCCATGAATTCCGCCGCTGCGGATGACGTGGGTACCCGGCTCTCGGCAGCGGGCGCGGGCGCCGCGTCGGGAACTGCGCGCGCGCTCAACACTGCGCTCGCAAGGACGACCATAAGCATGCGCCCGCGCATGCTAAGCAGGATTATCGGAGGCACCCTCGGTCCGGTGAGGACCGATCTCGGAGAACTGCAATTCCTCGCGGGTGCCGGTTCGCGACCAATCGCAGCGCAAGCAGTAACCATCGGCCGCGTAGATCTCGTACCACCCGCGATAGCCGGCGGGATCCGTCGCCTGGCGGCGAGGCGACCCCGGCCCTCCGTGACGGCTCATGAAGTCCTGGATTCGATCCTGGCTATCGGGTGATGCGTCGCCGGGGAACACGTCTTGAGGGGCGTTGCCGAATTTGTCTTGTTGCACGAGTGCCTCTCGATATAATGACGCGCGTAGGTGGAATCTCGCCGGGCGAGTCTGGCGTCGGCGATTTCCTGCAATCAGCCAAGGCCCAGTCCCCGAGCTTTCGCTAACCCAGCCATCATACGCTGCTGCCACGATGCCCATCTACGAATGCGATCCCTGGCGAGAGCAGTATTTCACCGACGTCGACTGTCCTGCCGATGTGCACATACCTACCGACGATATGGACGGCTACAAGTTCAATCCGCACCACCGCTGGATTTACAACCGTCTCCGCGTCGCGCAGTCGCAAGGTTTGGAATGCGGCTTGCACGATTCCGCACCGCCGCGCTATCCGGTCTTCTGCAAGCCGGTCACCAACTTGAAAGGAATGGGAGCGGGAACTAGTGTTCTCGAAACCGAGCGCGGGTTTCTCGAGAATTGCCGGCCGGGCGATTTTTGGATGAAGCTCTTGACGGGCGATCACATCAGCAGCGACTGGGCGGTAGTGCAGGGCGAGACGGCGTGGTGTCGGCATACGCGTGGCATCCCGGGGGTCGGGGGCACGTTCGATTACTGGATCATCGAGGCGCGGCAGCGCCGCCGTCTCGAACGCTATTGCCGCGCCTGGATTCGCACCAATCTTTCCGACTATACCGGCATGGTGAACATTGAGACCATCGGCGGGCGCATCATCGAAGCGCACCTGCGCTTCGCAGATCAATGGCCGGATCTGTATGGCCGGCAATGGCTGGACGCGGTGGTGCGCCTGTACGGCGAAGGGCGCTGGGAGTTCGCCGATGGGCGGCGCACCGAGGGGTACAGCGTCGTCCTGTTCGGTCCCCACGGACGCTCTTATTCCTATCCGAGCCAACAGCAGCTCGCGTCGTATCGCGCGGCGCCCGCGGTGAGCAGCGTGCAGATCACCTTCTTCTCGGACCGGCCGCAGAATGCTCACGTCATGCCGCCGGGGGGATTTCGATTGGCGGTGATCAACAGCGGGTGCCTCGAGGGGGCGCTACGCTTGCGCGCCAGGATGGCCCGGGATTTTGGTCTTCAGGATGCCGGGATCTTCACGGCCAACCGCTCGGCCAGCGAGCTGACATCGATGCTGAACGCGCGGGCTACAGCGGCGTAATCTGCGCCCGACACGGGAGACTCGAAGGTATCCCCGCCGACCTCGTCGGTATTGCGGCGCGCATCGACGATGCGCCAGTGCGTCTCCAGCGTCGCCTGGCCGCCAGCGCGCACGCTCATGCGCACGATATCGACCCGGATCTTCACCGGTATGAGGCTCGGCTGATCGAAACCGCGATCCGCGACGAGCACGTCGGCACGCCGTTGTTCGAGATCGCGCCCGAGCGTCTGTGCCACGAGATCGGAGAGTGGCGCGACCCAGCGCTCGTGCTCGAGCACGAGCAGCTGGTCGGCCGACGTGGCGATCACCATTTGGCGCCGGTCCACGGTCGGCGGCAGCGAGATCGTGAGCATCACGTGCGTCGTGAAGGCCGCCGTCGCAGCGGGTGCGTTCTCGGGCAAGGTCGTGAGGGCATAGAAATGATCCCGCTGTCCGGCGCAACCGGCGAGGATCGCGGCGGCAACCAGGCAAGCCGCAGACAGACGCCGTGTGCAAAGAGTAGTCACTTGGGATCCGCCGGTTTACCCCGGATCAGCGCTTCGGGGTGACGCTCGAGATAGTCCGCGAGCGCGCTCACCGAGCGCGCCGCCTGCGACAGCTCGAGCAGCGTCGAGCCGAGATCGTTCTGCAGCGGCGCCTCCGAGGAGAGCGCCTCTTTGGCATTCTTCATGGCGTCCTCTGCCTCCTTCAAGGTGGCGTTGACTTGCGGGGCGATGC
>Ga0302324_100014745_pt1 | contig 15726 bp, 6 predicted proteins | sample Palsa_T0_1_FD_201949 | JGI IMG/M metagenome (GOLD analysis project Ga0302324, IMG submission 201949) | Peat permafrost microbial communities from Stordalen Mire near Abisko, Sweden - Palsa_T0_1 | ecosystem: Environmental > Terrestrial > Soil > Palsa > Peat permafrost | place: Sweden: Abisko...
GCACTACGACGCACCCGAGATCGCCTACCGCATGAAGAAGCACCACCACGCAGGACTGATACTAAAGTCCACCGATCCGGAGCGCGTCCGCCTGCTGCTGGAAGAATACGCAGGAAGATTCGCGCAAGACTTCGGCGCGCAGATGCCCGTCCCCGACCGCCCGACTGCATGATCCCGAAATGGGAATCGCCCAGCGGCCATCGACAATGCTCCGTGTAAACTAATGCATTGGGAGCGGGTAGCTCAGTTGGTAGAGCATCGCCCTTTTAAGGCGTGGGTCCTGGGTTCGAGCCCCAGCCCGCTCACCAAATCATCCAAGTCAAAAGGCCACGTAGTAAGCATCTAGATATGTAGATTCGCGGTTACCTGGAGCACCAAAGTACCACTCGCAAACTCCATGGTGACATAGTGGTTCCTCCCCCAGAGGGCGATACTCACCCTAACGAATGGTGATTTGACGCAATGGCTTGTACTCGTGTGCAGTGGACCTTCCGACCAGACGCAAATCCCGCTTCTGCGCAGGCAGCGGCCTCATCTTGTCGCGAGTTGACGGGGACCGCATGAGTAAGGAAGAGAAAGATCGCGCAGACCGCGAAGCTCGGGCCGACCGCGCGGCTCGCGGAGAACGCGCCGAGCCGGCCGCCAGTGAAGCTCCCGAAGACGTGGCGACGCTGTATTCCTGGGCCAATCTGCATGGCGCCAAGTACCGCGATTTTTCCGCGCCCCGCCGTGAGCATCGCGCCCAGGTCAGAGCAACGCAGCAAGCCGCCGAGGCCGCACGTGTTGCAGCCGAAGCTGCCGGCAGTGAAAATCCGCTTGCCCCCGACCTGCTTCCCGCGGCTCCCCTCGCGGATGCAGAGGATGCCGAACCACGAGTTACTTACGTCCGCGAATACGGCGCGCAGTCCCACCAAAAGCCCTCGACCAGTCTGCCCGCACCATCCACCCCAGCCAGCAATTACTATCCGTCCGCCGCCACGCAGCCGCCCACTCCTTATCAGGATTTACACCAGCCGCTGCTGCCCCCCTATCCGCCCGCCGCGACATCTGTGCCGCCGCTCGCCGCCGCACCCGCCGCCGGAGCACCCGCCCTCCAGGAAACCTTGCAGAACTCCCGCGAGCGCACGGCCTCGCGCTGGTTTGCGCTCAAGGGCGTCTTCGACCAGCCGCAGGCGAGCGAAGTTGATCCGGTGATCAGCCGCAACAGGGAACAGCGCGTCCCCGTACTCGCAGTATTTTCGCTGGCTGGCGGAGTCGGCAAGACCAGCCTCGTCGCCACGCTCGGCCGTGCACTCGCCTCCTACAGTGAGCGCTCGCTGCTGGTCGATGCCTCCGCCTACGGTCTGCTGCCCTACTATTACGGTTCGCGCGAGTGGCGCCCCGGCAAGGTGCGGACATTTTCGCCTCCCACCGGCATGGCGGACGCGCCCGTCCATCTGCTGTCGCTTGACCCGGAAGCGCATCACATCGACGGCCAGCACAACGGCATCGCGGAAGAAATTCTGCGAGCCTCCGCCGGAATGCAGCGTGTCGTCATCGACCTGACATCGGCCTCCGGCCCCGCGGCCCGCCAAATCCTGCGAGCGGCCAGTACCGTGCTGGTGCCAGTCGTGCCCGACCTGAATTCCATCGTCAGCCTCAACGCATTGGACAGCTTTTTCAGCCAGCAGACCGCCGCCGACGGCCGTCCCGTCCAGCCGTTTTATCTTCTCAATCAGTTTGACCCGTCACTTCCTCTGCATCTGGATGTGCGGGAAGTCTTGCGCCAGCAGTTGGGCGATCGCCTCTTGCCCACTGTCGTCCGCCGCAGTCCATCCGTGAGCGAAGCCCTCGCGGAAGGCATGACTGTCATCGATTATGCTGCTAACTCCCAGGTAGCTGAGGACTACCTGAACATCGCTGCGTGGCTGCGGAGTGTCTCTGCTCCGGCCGCGGCGTCGTTTCGTGGTTTGCGCTGGACTGAAAAGTGACGGCCGCTGCGGCCGCGCGAAACAAGCTGGACAGCCCCCACTCCCCTCTATTGCTGAAGCTGCTGCGCTTCGCCCTATTTGTTCCGATACTGTTTCTTTTGTGCCAATTCATCACGCTGGATCTTAGCTGGCCGCGCCAGGCAATCTTCGGGCTGCTGCTCATCCTGCTCATCATCTGGATGGACCGCAGCTCGGACTCGCACCTGGTCACGCTGACGCTGACTTTCGTCTCCATGGTGGCGACTGCGCGGTACGCATGGTGGCGCTTTCACACTGTGTATAACTTCTTCGTCGATCCCGCGACGCACTGGCATTCGCTGGACGCATTTTTCATTCTCGTCCTGCTCATGGCGGAGACCTACGCCTTCGTCATCCTCTTCCTCGGCTATCTGCAAACCGTCTGGCCGCTCCGGCGCGCCCCCGTCCCGCTACCGGACAATCCCACGGAGTGGCCCGACGTCGACGTCATCGTGCCGACCTATAACGAACCACTGAGCGTGGTCCGCTACACGGCGCTGGCCGCGGCCGCCATTGACTATCCGCCGGAGAAATTCCACGTCTACATTCTGGACGACGGACATCGCGAAGAATTTCGCAAGTTCGCGCAGGAAGCCGGCATTGGCTACATCACCCGCGATAACAACCTGCACGCGAAGGCCGGCAACATCAATCACGCGCTCAAGCAGCTCAAGTCTCCGTTCGTCGCTATTTTTGATTGCGACCACGTTCCCACGCGCAGCTTTCTGCAGGTCACCATGGGATGGTTCTTGCGCGACTGCGACCTGGGCATGCTGCAGACGCCGCATCATTTCTATTCTCCGGACCCGTTCGAGCGGAACCTGTCGCAGTTCCGCGTCATTCCTAACGAAGGCGAGCTGTTTTACGGCATCGTCCAGGATGGCAACGACTTCTGGAACGCTGCATTTTTCTGCGGGTCATGTGCGGTGCTGCGGCGCGAGGCTCTCGACGAGATCGGCGGAATTGCAACCGATACGGTTACAGAAGACGCGCACACGTCGCTGCGCATCCAGATGCGCGGCTGGAATACCGCATACATCAACATCCCGCAGGCCGCGGGCCTGGCCACGGAGCGGCTTTCCGGCCACGTCAAGCAGCGCATCCGCTGGGCCCGGGGCATGAGCCAGATCCTGCGCGTCGACAATCCACTCCTCGCCAAGGGCCTGAAGTGGCCGCAGCGGCTCTGCTACTTCAACGCCATGATGCATTTCATGTATGGGCTGCCGCGACTGATTTTTCTCGGCGCTCCGCTTATCTATATGTTGCTCGGCCACACCAACATTCCCGGCTACTGGGCGGCGATCCTGGCCTATGCCTTGCCGCACCTGGTGCTCTGCAATGTCACCAACTCGCGTATCCAGGGCCACCATCGGCACTCCTTCTGGAATGAGATTTATGAAACCGTGCTGGCGCCCTACATATTGATGCCCACGTTTCTCGCGCTCATCAACCCGAAGCTCGGCAAGTTCAACGTCACCGACAAGGGGGGAGTGGTTGACAACAGTTATTTCGACAGGTCGATCGCGCGGCCCTTTGTCGTCCTGCTGGTGTTGAACTCGATCGGCGCGCTGGCTGCGATTCCACGCCTCTATCACGTCCCATTTCTCGCCTCGCTGAATGACGCCGATCATGCTGGCACGGTTTACATGAATCTGTTCTGGATCGTGTTCAATATCGTTGTCCTGGGAGTCGCGACGGCGGTCGCCCATGAGGCGCAGCAGCGCCGGACAACGGTGCGGATCCGGACGACGATCCCGGCTATCGTCCGGCTCAATGATGGCAGCGATATCGCCGGGGAAACGGAGGACATCTCCGCCGGCGGCGTCGCCATCCGGCTACTCGAGAGCGTGGACGTCCGGCTCGCGCACAGCCTCCGTGTTTCTTTTCCCTTGCGGGCGGGCGACGCGTCGTTGCCCTGTTCAGTGACCCGCGTGGAAGGCAACACCGTGCGGTTGAAGTTTGACGCGATGACGATGTCCGAGCAGGAGACCCTGACCATGGTCCTCTACTCCCAGGCAGATGCGTGGCTGGGATGGGGCGAGTCGAGAGAAGCCGACCAGCCGTTGCGCAGCCTGTGGCGCATCGTCAAGCTGTCATGTATCGGCCTGTCGCAGGCGGTGCGTGGCCTGGTTCCGAAGGGTAAAACAGAGCCGCTACCGGTCCCGGCGATGCGTGCTGTCAGCGTCTTTGTCCTCTGTCTGCTGCTCGGCGTCACAACCCTGGCAGGCGCGCCCGTGAAGGCCAGCCCGGCCTCGTCGTCTAAGAGCACCGTGCACGCCGGCAGCTTCCACCAGAACTTCACTTTGTCCGACCTCGGTGTCCCAGCGCCGATCGAGCTTCGCGGCGTTGATTCTTACTACTCGATCTTCTTCGCTTTACCCGAGACGCAGGTAGTCCAGCAGGCGACCATTAACCTGAACCTGCACTTCTCGCCCAGCCTGATCGCAAACCTCAGCCATCTGAAAGTGATGCTGAATGGAACGCTGGTCACGACAGTGGCGGCGAGCCAGCTGACCACGACGGTGCCAATTACGGTCCCCGCAGATCTGCTGGTTCGCAACAACGAGCTGACGTTTGAGTTCATCGGGCATTACACGCTGGCCTGTGAAGACCCCGCACACACCAGCCTGTGGATGCGCATCGACCGCTCCTCCACCATTGATTTGAACGGCGATCTGTTGCCCCTGCAGGACGATTTGAAGCGCCTGCCGCTTCCGTTTTATGACGACGCGCTGCAGACTCCCCCGGTGCTGCCATTCGTTTTTCTTGCCGAGCCGAGCTCGAAGGCGATGCAGGCGGCCGGCATTGTCGCGTCCTGGTTCGGCGTCCAGGCAAACGCCCGGCCGATCAAGTTTCCAGTCACCATCGGCACGATTCCGCTCGGCAATGTCATCGTCATTGCGGAGAGCTCAGCGCCGTTTCCTGCCGGGCTCACGGTCACCAGTGGCAGCGGACCGACCGTCTCGATGCACGTCAATCCGGCTGATCCCTACGGCAAAGTCCTGATCATCTCAGGCGATGACCCGGACCAGTTACTGCAGGCGGCGCAGGCCTTCAGCACTCAAAAAGGAATGTTGGAGGGGAAGTCGGTTCACGTCGATGACGCCAGGATGCCGGCGCCACGGCGGCCCGATGATGCGCCGCGGTGGTTGTCGACAGATAATCGGACGCCGGAGTCTTTCTGGGATAACAGCAATCTGGACCAACTGCAGGGAGGGGGAGCCGTCACGCTGCCGGTTTACCTGCGATTGCCGCCAGATCTTTATTACGGCGAGCGCAATGACCTGACCATGCAGCTGGATTATGCGTACAACGCCATTCCACTTGCGGACCAATCAAGTTTGAAAATCAGGATGAACGGCGGCTTTGTCGGCAATCTTCCGCTGAAAGCCGGCGACCATCAAAAGACCATCATGAACCGGCAGGTGGCGCTCCCGGTAGTCAACCTGCGGCCCTTTTCAAACACGCTGCTGTTTGATTATTTCTTCCAGATCGCCAAGCAAGGCGACTGCAGGAACACTGCGCCCACCAATCTTTACGGATCCATCCTGCGTAGCTCCAGCGTGGACATTCGCGGCATTCCGCACTGGGCCGCAATGCCGAATCTCGAGTTATTTGCTAATGCCGGATTTCCATTCACGCGGCTGGCTGATCTCGCCGACACAAAAGTCGTCATGCCGGCGCCGGCTTCAACCGACGAGCTGACGTTGTTTCTCGACCTCATGGGACATTTCGGCGCGATGAGCGGTTATCCGACTCTGCGAGTCACAGTCGTAGAACCCGACGGCTTGATCCCCAGCGATAATAACTACCTGGTATTGGGCACGGTTGCCGACCAGCCTGCCATCCTGAAATTAAACGCGTCACTGCCGGTGACGGTGGATGCGGACGGCATCAGGGTGAAAGATACCGGCGGATTTTTTGCCGTCACTCGCCGGGCATGGTGGCGAATGCACAACGAGCGCAGCGACGACGGACAAATGGCCGCCGGCGGTGGCGCGCCCGACGCGATCATCGAAGGCATCGAGAGCCCATGGGCGTCGGATCGAAGCATTGTGATGATTGCGCTGCGCGATCCAGCATCGGCTGACTCCTTCGCAACTGCTTTTCTCAAGACTTCGCAGTCCGGGGCCATCGCTAGAAGTGTCAGCGTCCTGCGCGGCAAGGAATTTGTCTCCTACCGGCTGGGAGGTCGGGTCTATCACGTGGGCAATCTGCCATGGTGGGTGAGACTGCGTCTGTGGTTCATGCGCTATCCCTGGGCCGTCGTAGTTTTTTTGGTAATACTCTGTTTCGTATTAGCGTCGTGGTCAAGAATGTGGCTGCGGCACCGCGCCAGAGTTAGGCTCCAGGTCCACGCTGCGGTTACGCACTAGTTATCCGGCTAACTGGATTTCCACAAATGTTCCACGTGGAACATTGCGCCGCCACGCAATGTCTGCTGATAACTCAGTTACTTACTGCTAGGATGCATGCTTGAGTTAGTAACATTCCAGGTTATTCAGATATATATCTCGCATCTGCTGTAAGTTATGCTCGCTACGCGATGAAATGGGCAGGGCGGCTGATAACTGTGTTACTGGGCGTTTCCATTTGCTGTGCTGCAGCGCACGCTCAGTCTGACGCGCAGAAAATCCTCCTGGATAAAGCACGTTCGCTGGACACGCGCGGCCGCCTCGACCTGGCCGCACAGAACTGGCAGCAGGTGCTGCTGTCGGATTCAAGAAACACAGAAGCACTGGCTGGCATTGCGCGGGCTTACATGAGCGCGGGAAAACCGGAATCTGCTCGCCCCTATCTGAATCGGCTTCGCGAGATCAATCCCCATGACCCGCGAATTCAAAAGATCGAGGGGATGAGCAGTCAAAAGACAGTGAACACGCAGTTGCAGCGCGCCGGCAAACTCGCGGCGGCCGGCCAGTATGCAGAAGCTTTGGCGCTGTACCGGCAGTCGTACGGCAACAACCCGCCGCCTTGCGACACAGCGCTGGCGTACTTCCAGACTGAGGCAGCGACTCCGGATGGACGGGGTCCGGCGATAGCGGGGTTGCGGGATTGCGTGCATAAGTACCCCGGCGATTCGCGTTATGAAATTACCTTGGCGGGAATACTGACTTACGAACCAAAGACGCGGGCGGAAGGAATCGCGTTGCTGAAGAAGCACTCGACGGATGGTACGGCGAATGAAGCGCTGCATCAGGCGCTGTTGTGGGACGCGGGCAATCCGGGCGCAGCGGGAACGATTCGTTCGTATTTAAAAGCTCATCCAGATGAAGAGTTGCAGGGCGCGGTGAACGAAACTGAGGCGCGACAGCTGAGAATCAGCGGTGGCCTGGCAAAGACTGCGGATGAACGTGCGGCGTACGCGGCGTTGCAGGCGAACCATCTGGATGTAGCTGAGAGCCGCTTCCAGGAGATCCACGATCGGCAGCCGGCAAATGCGAGCGCGATGGCGGGGCTGGGATTCGTCAGCATGAAGCAGAGCAATTTTGCGGGCGCAGTTGAGTATTTCGAATCGGCCAAGGCAAACGGTGCGAAAGACAGATCTGTCGATACGGCACTGGCGACATCGCGCTTCTGGCTTGGGATGACGGAGGCGGGCAGCGCGCTGGCTGCTGGCAACGTGAGCGTGGCGCTGGAGCAATACAAACAGTCCGTCGAGACGCGGCCGACAAATACGGATGCACTGCGCGGATTAGCTGGAACCTTATTGCGTGCGGACGAGCCGGCAGAGGCGGCGCAGATATATGCACGGCTGGTGCGTGCCCAACCGAGCGACGCCGATAATTGGCGTGGGCTTGTGACAGCGCATTGTGCGGCCGGTGATCCGCGTGGGGCCCTCGAAGTCGTGACACGTTTGCCGTTGCCAGTGCGGGCGACGTTGGAGCGCGATCCGCAGTATCTGAGCCTGCTAGCCGGTGCGTATGCGGACTCTGGAGATGAGGCGGGGCGTGAGCGCGTTCTTGCTGAGGGAATGGAGCTGCCATTTCCGCAAAATGGCAAAGGAATGAAGCCCGAGGAGCAGATAGCTTTCGCGGGATTACTTTTGCAGGCGAAGCGATATGACCAGGCGGCTGGCTTGTACCGGCAGGTGATCGAGCAGGATCCCGATAACTTGGCAGCTTACGAAGCTTTGGTGCGAGCGCAGCATGCGATGGGAAAAGATGGCCTGGCGCTGGCGACGATCGAAGAAATGCCGCCGGAGGCGCTGATCGCCGCGGAGCGGGATGCCGGATTTATGGCGACGATCGCGGCGATCTATCAGTCGCAAGGCAAGCTCGACATTGCGCAGATGTTCATGGAGCAAGCAGTGGCATCGTCGACCAGTGACGGTAAGCAGGCGCCGGTGACTATGCAACTGCAACTGGCAGCCATTTATGTTGTGAGAGGAAACGCGACGCTTGCGTACCCGATGTATCAGCGCATCCTCACGGCCGACCCGGCGCGAGTGGATGCATGGACGGGTTTGTTCAACGCGCTGCATGATGCCAAGCGCGATCATGAAGCGCTGACGGAATTGCAGCAGGTTCCGGCAAAGGTGATGGCGCTGTTGAATCAGGATCTGCGTTTTTTGCAAACCCTTGCGTCAATTTACAACAGTGCGGGAGACCCAGCGCAGGCACTGCGGATGATGCGGCTGGTGGTCTATCGATATCAGCAGAAGAATGGGACGGCACCGGCTGATTTCTCCATTCAATATTGCTATTTGCTGTTGAACGCCGGCGATGATCAGAGCTTGTACGCGCAGTTGATGAAGCTGGGTGCGCGGCAGGATTTGACGGAAGAACAGCGCACACACGTGCAGACAGTGTGGGCGGACTGGAGTGTCCGCCGCGCGACGGTTGCGGCCAAGGCGGGAAATAATCATCGCGCATTACAAATTCTGGATGCAGCCAACCACGCGTTTCCTGAAAACGCTGATGTGCAGAAGGCGCTGGCGGGCGGCTACATGCAGGCGGGACAGGCGAAACGCGCCGAAACCATTTATCTGCAGATGGATTGGACGAGCGCGACGGTGGAGGATTACCGGGGGGCGTTGGGTGCATCTCTGAAGGCGCGCGATTTGAAGCAGGCGGCGGTCTGGCTGGACACCGCGCTGCGGGATTACTCGAACGATCCACAGATTCTGCAACGCGCCGCGCAGTATGAGCAGGCGCGCGGCAACACGCAGAAAGCGGCGGCGTATTATCAGGATTCGCTGGATGCGATGGGTCCGGGCGACCCGGCGTTGGCGCTGATGGCGGATGTGAAGCAGCCGCTGACCGATGCAGCCGCGGCGCGGTCACGAACGAATCCCGGGCAGGATTTGATCCACATGCTGGCGCAGAACATGCCGCCTGCGGGAGGCATGGAGCAGCCCATGATCGAAACCCCGGTCGAAACGCCTGCGGATTATCTGCCCGGGCAGGCGCCGGTGCCGATGCGGATCAAGCCCGCGGATACAACGCTGGAGCCGATGCTGCCGGCGCAGACAACTGCGAAGAAATCGCGCCGCGGAGTGGAAGCGCCGAAGAGCGCGCCGCCGCAAAATGTGGAGCGGCTCGGCCAGTACAGTCCGCCCCAGGGACAGCTTACGCCTGGAGATCTGTGTGCCCTGAACCGGATGGCTGGCGTGGCGTGCAGTTCGTCCGCTAATTCCGACGGCGCGGGCGATGCCAAGGGGTGGACAGTGAAACCGGTGTCATGGGTAGCGCCCAAGCCTGTCGCCGAAGCAGAAGACTCACGCGACTTCACGCAAGCGCCGAATTCGCAACCGATGATGACAACAGTGATTGGCGGGTTGGGACAACAATCGACATCGATGAAGCCGCAACCGACGTTGCGCGACGAAGTGACAGACCAATTGGCAGCGCTGCAAGGCGGATACAGCCCGTGGATTGGCGGGACAGCGATGGTGAGTTATCGCAGCGGGCAGCCGGGGTTTGATCATTTCGTCGTTTTCTCGGAACCGCTGGAAGCGTCGGCGGTGATTAACAATTCCGTGCGAGCGACGATCGTAGTGAAACCGGTGCTGCTGGATGCGGGGACGTCGACGGGAACGACCACGTTGCAGCAGGGAACGAATCCGATCGGTTGCGGGTCAACACCGGGCTGCACGATTTATACGCAGACCGCTTCGGGCACCGGCGGCGAATTGCAACTGCGAAGCAACAATTTTGGAGTCAGCGTCGGGTACAGTCCCTATGGATTTCTTGTCAGCACGGTGATTGGCAGTCTCTATGCGAATCCTGGTGCCGGGCCGTGGACATTTACGTTCAATCGCGACAGCGTCGTCGACACGCAGTTGGCTTACTCAGGACTGGTGAACACGGGGACATCATTTCATAATCAGGTATGGGGCGGTGTCGTCGCTAATTCCGTCGAGGGCCAGTTTGCGAAGGGATCGGACCATTCGGGGTTCTACATTCAAGGCGGCGGACAGTACATCACCGGCGATCATGTGCAGACGAACGGGCGCGCTGATGGCGACGCTGGGGCGTATTGGCGGGCGGCGAGTTGGGCGGATTACGGCACGGTGACGTTTGGGATGAATATGTTTGCGATGCACTACGACCACAACCTTCGCTACTTTACGTATGGGCAGGGCGGTTATTTCAGTCCCGATGCTTATCTGTTAGCGAATGTTCCGGTCAGGTTTGATGGTCATTCTGGGACAAACTTTCATTATCGAATCGATGGGAGCCTGGGAATTCAGGCATTCCAAGAAGACGCTGCACCGTATTTTCCTCTGGATGAGGCGACCTTGGGGACGCAGAGTTATCCGACGCGAGATAGCATCAGCGGAAATTATCTATTTGACGCGGAGGGATCATATCGCGTGGCGGAGCATTGGTTTGCTGGCGGGACGTTCAGCGCGAACAATTCTCGCGGCTATAACAGCGTGAATCTTGGATTCTTTGTCCGCTATATGTTTCGGCCACAATTTCCGACGGAAGAGGGACCGCCGACTGGGATTTTTCCGGTGATTGGGCTGCGGCCGATGCAGGTGCCGTAACGATTTGTAACAGCGCTAGCGCTTTTCCTGTGCGTTCTCGCGCTTGCGGCTCAGCGGCACGACCTGCACCGTTGCATCGCGGACTTCTGACAGGAAGCGATTAATGACGGAGCCACGCATCAGGATGTCCCAGCGGGAACGTGCGGACTGGCCAAAGATAACGTGGGAAATCGTCTCCTGTTTGGCAAATGCGATGAGCGTGTCGGCGACATTTTTATCTTTCAGCGTGACAACTTGCGCGCCGAGTTCGCGGGCCATGCGGCGGTAATCTTCGAGACGCTGCCAGGCTTCGGGATTCATGCGGCCGGCTTCGTTCTCCGGCTTTTCGACATAGACCGCGTACCAGACAGTGTCGAGGCGGCCAGCAACGCGCGCGCCGGTGCGAAGGAGCCGATCGGTGCCTTGGCGTGGCGAGAGACAGACCATAACTTTTTCTGGCATCGGCGCTTGCTCAAGGCCCTGGGTGCGGCGATATTGCGCGGCCTGTGCGCCGACTTCTTCAGCGACGGTGCGCAGCGCGAGTTCGCGGAGCATGCTGAGGTTTCCCTTGCGGAAAAAATTTCCGAGAGACTGCTCGATTTTTTCCGGTGGATAGATTTTGCCCTGCTTGAGGCGACTGCGGAGTTCTTCGACCGTGACATCGACGTTGACAACTTCGTCGGCGCGCTTGAGAAAAGCATCGGGCACAGTTTCGCGAATGCGGGTGTTGGCGGAGCGAGAGACAGCGTCATTCAGCGTTTCGATGTGCTGGATGTTGATCGCGGTCATGACGTCGATGCCGGCCATGAGCAGGTCGAGGACGTCTTCATAGCGCTTGCGATTTTTTGAGCCGGGGACGTTGGTGTGAGCCAGCTCGTCGACGATGACGGTTTGCGGATGGCGCGCGATGATGGCGTCGACATCCATTTCGCGAAGCTTGACGCCGTGGTATTCGATTTCGCGCTGCGGAATTATTTCCAGGCCCTGGATCTGATCTTCAGTGTCCTTGCGGCCGTGCGTTTCGATCAGGCCGGCGACGATGTCGATGCCCTGGGTGCGCATGAGCTGCGCTTCTTCGAGCATTTGATACGTCTTGCCGACGCCGGGTGCGGCACCGATGTAAACGCGCAGGCGCGCCGGCTCAGTAGATGGCGGGATGAGGAACGCGGAGTCGGCCATGCTAGCCCACCTCCACGGGATGGAGCGAGAGGAGCGCGGCAGCGGTGGGCAGGGTGAAGCTGAAGACTGTGCCGCTGTTCATTTTGCTTTCGACGGAAACCTGGCCGCCCATCGACTCGACGAGGCGGCGGACTAGAGCGAGGCCGAGGCCGGTGCCTCCGCCGGTGGAGTTGAAGCGGCCGAAGATGGAGGGCAGGCGTTCGGGTTCGATGCCGCGGCCGGTGTCGCGGATAAAAAATTGGATGGCGCCTTTTTTCTCCTGCGCCTCGAGAGTGATCGCGCCGCCGGATTGAGTGAAGCGCATCGCGTTCCCGACGAGATTGTCGAAGATGCTGCGTTGCGCGCGCTCGTCGACGACGACGTGAGAGAGATCGGGGAAGGCGTGATACTCGAGCGCGATACTTTTGCTGCGGGCTTCGCTTTGGAAGCGCTCGACGGCGGTACGGAGAATGTCTGCGGGGCGCATGCGGCGGAGATTCAGCGGGCGGGCGCCGGCGTCGAGTTCGCCCAACTCGATCAGGTCGGACATGAGTTCATCGAGTGCTTCGGCCTGGACGTGGACGTCTTCCAGGATGTCGGCCTGCAGCGGACGCAGGTCGCCGGCCATGCCGCGGCGCAACGTGTAGAGGCCGAGGCGGATGGATTTAAGCGGGACGCGTAGCTTTTGCGAGGCGACGGAGAGGAAGCGCGTCTTGAATTTGTCGAGGTCGCGGAGTTCGGTGACGTCTTCAAGGACGGTGACGGCGCCGAGGAGGCGGCCATCGGTGTCGCGCATAGGAGTAGTGCGCATGCGGTAGCTGCGCTCCTGATTGTGCAATCGCAGCGGGAGGATTGCGGCTTCGCCTTCGTAGGCGATGGGACGCTGCATGGAGACTGCGTCGCGGACAGCCTGCAGGATTTTCTCGCCTGCGGGCGTGCCGCCGAGACCCTCTTTGCTTTCGGCACCAAGGACGGCGGTGGCGGCGTGATTCATGTTCAGGACTTCGCCTTTGGCGTCGGCGACGATGACTGGCTCGAAGATGGATTGCAGAACTGCGTCGGAGAGTCCGCGCTCGAGCAGCATGCGTCCGGCGGTGGAGTCGCGGAATTCGCGAAGACGCACTGCCATGCGATTGAACTCTGAGGCAAGCTCGCCGACTTCGTCGCGCGAGCGGATTTCAATGCGTTGATCGAGGTCGCCTTCACCGATGCGCTTGGCGCTGCGAGCCAGACGCGTGATTGGCTTGACGACAGAGAGAGTGAACTCGACGCCGAAGAAGATGCCGAGGCCGACGCCTAATCCAGCGGCGACGAGGATGGCGAACTCTTCGTGTTGCGCGAGTTTTCTTGCCGCGAGCTGGCCGCGAATCATTGATTCGTGACTGTCAGTGGCGACGATGGCGTCGATGGCGTGCTCGACGCGCCGGGCGCTGCGGATGCTATACAAGCCAACCGCAATGGTGATCGCGACTAACACGATGTAGCTCAGGACCAGCTTTTGTCGGAGACTCAGCATGTTCGGATGGCTCTCCAGCAACGAAGAGCCGCATGGCTAGTGTAATGGGATGCTCGGTTTGCGCTGACGCGGAATGTGCCTTGGGATTGTGCGGTGGGATTGTGCTGATTATGGCGGGAGCCTTTATCATCCTTGGTGGCCTCCATGAGCAAGTCCTCCGAACCCCGCAACGACTCCGCAACATTTCTTCTCACCGGCGAATCGATCCCACTCGCGCAACTGGCATTGCTGTCCAAGTCAAAGGTTCAGGTTGGGCTGGATCCTGACGCGGTGCAACGCATGCGCGCGTCGCGGGCGGCGGTTGAAGAGGTGTTGGCGCGTGGGGAAGCGGTGTATGGAATCAATACCGGATTCGGCAAGTTGTCTGAAGTACGGATTCCCAACGAAGACCTGGTGCGGTTGCAGGAAAATCTTGTGCGCAGCCACGCTTGCGGGCTGGGCGAGCCGTTACCGCCCGACGAAGTGCGGGTGATGTTGCTGTTGCGAGCGAATGTGCTGGCCAAGGGATTGAGTGGCGCGCGGGTGGAAGTTGCGGAAGCGCTGCTGGCGTTGCTGGAGCATGACGTGTTGCCGTGGGTGCCGTCGCGCGGGTCGGTGGGGGCGAGCGGCGACCTCTCCCCGCTGGCGCATCTTGCGCTGACCCTGCTGGGTGAAGGCGATGCTTCGTGGAATGGCAAGCGGGTGCCGAGTAAAGACGCGCTGGACGAAGCCGGGCTGACGCCGTTGAAGCTTTCTGCGAAAGAAGGACTGGCGCTGCTGAATGGGACGCAGGCGATGACGTCTGTAGGTGCGCTTGCGATGGAGCGGGCGTGGAGACTGGTTCGACTTGCGGATATTTCCGGCGCGCTGACTTTGGAGGCATTGCTGGGGACGCCGACCGCTTTTGATGAGCGCATTCACCAGGCGCGGCCGCATCCGGGACAGATTGCTTCGGCGGCGCATCTGCGGTGGTTGATGGACGATAGCGCGATTCGCGAATCGCATCGGCATGGTGATCCGCGGGTGCAGGATGCGTATTGCCTGCGCTGCATGCCGCAGGTGCATGGCGCCGTTCGGGACACGCTGCGTCATGCGACGACAACTCTTGAAATTGAAACTGGTTCAGCTACAGATAATCCGCTGGTGCTGCCTGCAGGGCACGGCTTCGATGTTTTTTCCGGCGGCAATTTTCATGGCGCGCCCGTGGCTGCGGTGATGGACTTCGCGGCGATTTCGTTGACTGATCTCATCAGCATTTGTGAGAGACGCGTGGACCGGCTGATCAATCCTGACGTGAACGAAGGGCTGCCGCCGTTTTTGACGCGCGAGGCTGGTGTGTCGTCGGGTTACATGATTGCGCACGTAACAGTGGCAGCTTTGTTGAACGAGAGCCGCGTGCTTTCGCATCCGGCGAGCGTGGACAACACGCCGACATCCGGCGGCAAGGAAGATCATGTTTCGATGGGGATGACGTCGGCATTGAAACTCCGGCAAATTGTTGCCTGCGCGGAGTACTGCCTGGCGATTGAGTTGATGGCGGCAGCCGAGGGGGTGGAGTGCCGCGCGCCGCTGCAGCCGTCGCTGCACTTGTGCGAGGTGATGGAGGTAGTGCGGGACACGGTGGCTCCGCTGAAAGAGGATCGCGTGCTGGCGAATGATATTGAAGCGCTGGCGGCGGCGATTCGCGCGGGCGCATTTGACAGGTGGCTGGAAATTTATTCGTGAAGTGACAGCTCTGCTTGATCTGCGCGGGGCTTTGACCCTCCGCAACAAGCTTGTTACACTGGGTATGCGGGGTGGAGCAGCCCGGTAGCTCGTTGGGCTCATAACCCAAAGGTCGCTGGTTCAAATCCAGCCCCCGCAACCAATCTACCATCTGTGTGGAAGTAAACAGCGCTGCTCAGGCGGTCCGGGACATTGGTGAGCCGAGCAGGGACGCGATCCGCTCAATTAAAAGTTCGGGACTGCATGGCTTGGCCTGCAGCTGGACATCGAGGCCGGTGTAGGCCGTGTCAGCGTCGGGATGTCCGGTAATGACGAGGACGGGCGTAGTTGGCAGCACCGTACGAAGCTTGCGGACGAGCTCGTCGCCATGCATACCCGGCATTAAA
>Ga0302324_100014750_pt1 | contig 15724 bp, 8 predicted proteins | sample Palsa_T0_1_FD_201949 | JGI IMG/M metagenome (GOLD analysis project Ga0302324, IMG submission 201949) | Peat permafrost microbial communities from Stordalen Mire near Abisko, Sweden - Palsa_T0_1 | ecosystem: Environmental > Terrestrial > Soil > Palsa > Peat permafrost | place: Sweden: Abisko...
CGCCCTATATATCGCTCGTCGAAGGGGATTCGGTCGATCCCGAAGTCGTCTCGAAAGTGCGCGCGCAGATCCCGCACGGCGGCCGGGTGCTGGTCCTGCTCGATTCCTGCCACACGAAAGAACACGTGCGGGCCGAGCTCGAAGCGTACTCGCCGATGGTGACGCCCGGCTCGTACATCGTGGCGATGGACGGCGTCATGGAGCAATTGGCCGATGCGCCGCGCGCCTGTTCGGACTGGCGATGGAACAATCCCCAGCAGGCCGCTCGGGAATTTGCCGCCGCGCATTCCGATTTCGAGATTGTGGAACCGGCTTTTCTGTTCAACGAGGGAATGATCGCCGAGCGCGTCACATACTGGCCGGGCGCATTTCTGCGCAGGACACACCCGGCGACCGATCGGACGGACTAGCAGTACGACCATGACAGAAGACAACGGCACAGCTTCGCCAGGAGTCGGACGGGAGCCAGCCGTGCGGGATGAGTGCCCTCTGGTCAGCATCGGCATGCCCGTCTTTGACGGCGAGCGGTTCGTGGGCGAAGCCCTGGAGTCGCTTCTGGCCCAGGACTATCCTCACTTTGAACTGATCGTCTCCGATAACGCTTCGCAGGATCGGACGGAAGAAATCTGCCGGGAGTATCAGCGGCGGGACCGGCGCATCCGCTACATACGGCAGCAGGAAAATCGCGGCTCACCCTGGAATTTTGCGTTGGTTGCTCGCGAGTCGCGCGGCGACTACTTTCTGTGGGCTGCTCACGACGATCTGTGGCATCCCACGTTTCTTCGAAAGTGCGTGAGCGCTCTCGCTTCTCATCCGGAAGCGGTGCTTTGCTGCACGGAAATCGATCTTACCGACGAGCACGGCGCTCCATCGGTGCACTACCCCAATTACAAGAACATCGAAACCCTCGGATTTCGGCCCGTAGACCGTATTCACGCCCTCCTGTCGCTTCCCGGCTGGTTTGCTATCTACGGTTTGATGCGCCGGGAGATTCTCCAAAAACTCTCGCTGGGTCTGAACGTCTTCGCGTGGGATGTGATTCTTCTCCTCGAGATACTGCTGATAGGGCCCAACGCGAAAGTGCCGGAAACCCTGTTCACATTTCGCGTGGCCGAGCCGAGGAACGCTCAGGAGTATGCGCAAATCTTCCAGAACCAGGCCGCGTCCTCCGCCATGCCGTATGCAGGCGCGGCCATTCACCTTTTGGAAACCGTTTACCGCTCGTCGCTGTCGTCGAGCGAAAAGACGCAGGCCTTCGCCCACTTCATTGTGGATTGTCAAAAACCCCCGTGGCGCGTAACGATCGCCGAGGAATTACTCGGCCCGAATATTCGCGTGGATGACAGACAGTTCGCGCTGCTGACGGGGCTGCTTCTGAACCGCTGCGTCCCCTTTGATGAAATCGAGCACAACGCGCTGTGCAAAGCGATCCTCCGTTCCGCGATGGACCCGCCCGATCTGCTGCGTATCGCGCGCAGAGTCCTCTCGCAACCCGACCCGCTTCTGAGCGCCTTACCATCGGGCGCGGTCAAGGTGTGATGGTTTCCCGAACCCCGCTCACGGGAAGCCGCACGTAAAATGTAGTACCGCGCCCGGAATGCGGACGTTAGGGATCGGGTTCCCCGACTCCAATGGAGCGCCCGTTTTCTTCTGCCTGTTCACGCGTTGCGAAAATCTCCATTTTCATGCGATTCGACATTCGGCGGGGCACCTGCGATGAACCGGGCGATGATGACTTCTGCGTCTGCAGCGATCTCCCGCTCCAAAACATCTGCCGCCGCCCGTGCTTTTGCGGACGCTTCAGCAAGTTCGGCGATTGCGGATTCTTCTGAGGGTTTCAGTCGGACAACCTCGAACGCTTCGATGTCGGCAACTTCGATTTCAGGGATACTTGAGCCGTAGGCGATGGATTTAACCAGAGGCCTGCCGAAGACGGGATGGGAGAGTGCCATCACTCGGTCGCCGGTCATGTTCGGCAACCGTCGTTAGTAAAGGATAGTGAGAATTGTCCAAATCATTTTTCAGATCAGGGAAAACATTGACGAATTCAGGATATCCAACGTGGTGCGGTCCGATCATTGAGACCGTGTCGTCACGCTTGTCACACTTCTTGGTTAGACTGGAACCGTCAAGAGTTGAAGCGAACTGCAACGGACTGTATTCAGTTTGAACTGAGCGTTGTAAACCCATCAGGTTTGACAGCCTGACAGTTGTTTTGGTGCGGTTGAGATGAGAATCCCTCCCTCTCCTCCATTCGTAAAATAGTCCGCGGTTACTGCGGTTCGGGATTCCACTCGGTGCGGATCACTTCGAAGCCGCGCTGCTCGAGGGTTTTGGCCATCGCGACGGAGTCGGATTTGGTGTAGGGGCCTACTACTACGTGGTAGAGGCGGCTAGGGTCTCGTTTGAAGACGAAGGCTGGGAATTGCTTTTGGCGCAGGGATTCGGCTAGTTTCTCGGCGTCTTCCTCGCGGACCAGCGCGCCTACCTGAAGAACGTAGCCGGGGGTGTCCAACGTCGGGCTGGCATCGGCGCGGGGAGCTTGAGGGACGGTACCGCTCTCCGTGGGATTTGGGGGCACGGTCAACTCTGCTGGCGTTTCGCTGCCGGTTAGGTTGGGATGCAGCCGTCTCAAGGTGTAACCCAGAAAGGTAAGAGCGGAGAGAACGATCAGCGCCGCCAGCGTCGGCAGAAATACGCGGCGCGGCTTTGCCGAACTTCGAGCAATGCTCTCAGCGCTGTTGATTCTCGCACCCGCATCGACGTGCCGCGTTTCAACGGGCGCGCTTCCGAACAGAGAGAATGGGAAGTCGTCGCGATCCTGGGCTACACGGGGCTCCGGAGTGATTAAGGCATTCGCAAGCTGTCGAGCGCTTTCGCGGCTTGCGGTTTTTGTCTGGACTCCGGCGCCGTCGCTGGTAAAGTCGATCCATTCCTTTATTTGTTTGCGCGCTTCATCGGGCAGATCGATGAATTCGACGCCCGCGGAGGTCTTGGAATCGCTGCGCCACGTCACCCTGGCCTTGGTCTCAACCCATACATCAGATTGCGAAAACTGAAAACGCAGATTGGGCAGTTCATCGCCGGCCACTTGCGAGACGGCGCGCAGGGCTAAGCCGCCTTCGCTGAGATTGAGGACGATGCCGCCATTGTCGTCATCCAGTTCGACGGCGGAAAGCAGGACCTTCTGGCGGAAAAAGTTACGCCGGTCCGCCTGAGCGGACAAACTCGCGGACTGAAGATTGGCGGACACGATGGCGCTATTCTCTCAGGCTCGCGGTGGCGTATGCAAACGGTCGCTGTGGCGGCGTAACAAAAAATGCCGACGCAACGATGTGGGACTGGGACTGCCGGTAGGCGCTAATCCGCGGTGCTGGGAGCTGGTCCCGCGCCGTGGCGAAGTACATTTTGCGGCTTTCCCTGCAGGCGAAGGCGGAGACGGTCAAAGGCGAGATAGACGACGGGCGTCGTATAGAGAGTCAGCAGTTGGCTGAGGAGCAGTCCTCCCACGATGGTGATGCCGAGGGGGCGGCGGAGTTCGTATCCCGTGCCCGTCCCGAGCGCCAACGGCAGCGCGCCCAGGAGCGCGGCCATGGTGGTCATCAGGATGGGGCGGAAGCGCAACATGCAGGCCTCGAAGATTGCATCGTGGGTGTTTTTTCCTTCCTGGCGCTGCGCCTGGAGAGCGAAGTCGATCATCATGATGGCGTTCTTTTTTACGATGCCGATGAGCAGGACGATGCCGATGATGGAGATGATGTTCAGGTCTTCTTTAAAGAGCATCAGCGCGAGCATCGCGCCGACGCTGGCCGAAGGCAGCGTGGAGATGATGGTCAGCGGGTGCACGAGGCTCTCATACAAAATGCCGAGGACGATATAGACCGCGAGCAGCGCCGTCACGATCAGGATGGGCTCGGTGCCGAGCGACTGCTGGTAGGCGAGCAGGGTTCCGGCGAAGAGGCCCTGCAGAGTGGAAGGCGTGCCGAGCCGCTCCTGCATCTGATGGATACTCGCTGTGGCATCGCTCAGGGACTTATCTTCCGCGAGATTGAAGGACAGCGTGATCGACGGGAACAAGCCCGTGTGGTTGATGGCGAGCGGCGTGGTGTTGGCCTGGCCTTTGGCGACCGCAAGAAGCGGAATCGTGCCGTTGCCGGAGGTATGAAGGTAGATGTCCTTGAGTCCTTCCGGGCTCTGCCAATATTCCGGAGCAACTTCTAGCACCACGTAATACTGGTTGAGCTGGGTGTAGATGATGGAGACTTCCGATTGGCCGAAGGCGCCGTAGAGCGCGGAGTCGAGCGATTGCGCGGTGAGCCCGAGCCGCGCGGCAGTGACTCGATCGTAGTTCATCAGCTCATCCAGGCCGCCGTTCTGCTGGTCTGAACTCACATCCTCGAAACCGGGCAGGCGCTTCATAGCCGCGAGCATGATGGGGCCCCAATGAGAGAGGTCCTGCACATTGTCGGCCTGGATGGTGTATTGGTACATCGCGTTGCTGGAGCGGCCGCCGATCCGGAGGTCCTGCACGGCCTGGAGGAACGCGGAGGCAATGGGAAGACGGTTCAGCTGCGGGCGGAGGCGGTCGATGATCCGAGTGGCGTTTACCTTACGCTGGGCCAGCGGTTTGAGCGCGACGAACACATTGCCGGTGTTGGTGGCACCGCCGCCACCGGTGAAGGCGACTACGTTCGCGACGGAGGGGTCCTTTTTGATCACGCCGCCGATCTGCTGGATGGCGCTGTTCATTGCCGCGAAGGACGAATCCTGCGGCCCTCTCACCGCCCCCGAGATCAGGCCGGTGTCCTCTTCGGGGAAGAAGCCCTTGGGGATTCGGATGATCAGAACCACGTTGAGAACGATGGTGAGGAAAAGGACGACCAGGGTGAGGGCGGGATTATCGAGCACCCATCGCAGCGTGCGGCGATACAAAGACAGCGCGGAGTCAAAAACCTTCTCGCTGGCATTGTAGAGGCGGCCATGCTTTGCCGCGCGCTCGCTCTTCAAGAGATAGGCACACATCATGGGCGTGGTGGTGAGCGAGACGATCATGGAGACGACGATAGAGGTCGAGAGCGTGACGGCAAACTCGCGAAACAACCGGCCGACAATTCCGCCCATCATCAGCAGGGGAATAAATACGGCAATCAGCGAAATGCTGATGGAGAAGACGGTGAAACCGATTTCTTCGGCTCCCTTGAGGGCCGCGGGGAGGGGCCTCATGCCGTTTTCCAGATGGCGCGAGATGTTTTCCATGACGACGATGGCGTCGTCGACGACAAATCCCGTGGCGATGGTGATGGCCATGAGCGAGAGATTGTCGAGGGTGTAGCCGAACAGATACATCACCGCGAACGTGCCGATCAGCGAAACCGGCACGGCGATGCCGGGGATAAGCGTGGCGCGGCCGTTGCGCAGGAATAAGAACACCACGACGATGACGAGGGCAATGGAAATGAGCAGCGTCCTCTCGACGTCGCTCACGGAGGCGCGGATGGTAGTGGTGCGATCCAGAATCACGGTAACGTCAATGCCGGACGGGATCGCGGCCTCGATCACCGGGAGTTCCGCGCGCACGCGATCGACCGTTTGAATGATGTTGGCGCCGGGTTGGCGGAAGACGATGACGTTCACCGCGCGCTTGCCATTCAAATAGCCGGCGGCACGGACGTTCTGCACGGAATCGATGACGTCGGCAACATCTTCCAGGCGGACAGCGGCGCCGTGGTTATAGCCCACGATGAGCGGCTTGTAGTCCTCCGCGCGGGAGATCTGGTCGTTGGCGAGAATGTCGGCGCTCACGAGGCCATTGGTGATCTGGCCCTTGGCGAGGTCGGAGTTCTGGAGACTAAGCACGGACTGCAAGTTGGCGATGGTGAGTCCATAGCCGGCCAATTGCGTAGGGTTTGCTTCCACGCGCACGGCCGGCAATGCGCCACCTCCGGGGCTGACCTGCCCTACGCCCTGTATCTGCGAGAGCTTCTGTTCGATAACCGTGGAGGCTTCGTCATAGAGCTTGTCGGGCCCGTATTTATCCGACGTGAGGCCGAGAATCATGATCGGCGAGTCGGCCGGATTGACTTTGCGATAGGTCGGATTGCCCGGGAGGTTGGCGGGAAGATACGTGCGTGCCGCATTGATGGCGGCTTCCACGTCGCGCGCCGCGCCATCAATGTCGCGACTCAGATCGAACTGAATGGTGATGGATGTGCTGCCGAGCGTGCTGGCGGAAGTCATCTCGGTGACATCCGCAATATGGCCGAACTGCCGCTCCAGGGGAGTGGCGATCGACGACGCCATAATTTCGGCGCTAGCTCCCGGGAGGCTGGCGCCGACGGAGATCGTGGGAAAGTCGACTTCCGGCAGGGGCGCTACCGGCAGAACACTAAACGCAATCGCTCCGGCGAGGGCCACCGCCACAGTGAGAAGCGTCGTGGCTACGGGCCGGTGAATGAAGGGCTCGGAGATGTTCATGCCGGGTCTGCCAATTCCCCGTTGCGAGTTTCAGGAGACTCCGCTTTCGATCTGCGGGCGATGCGCTGCGCCAGATTGTCAAAGAAGATGTAGATGACGGGTGTGGTGTATAGCGTGAGGGCCTGGCTTACCAGGAGCCCGCCGACCATGGCGATGCCGAGGGGGCGCCGCAATTCGGAACCGAAACCGCTTCCAAGAGCGAGCGGAAGCCCGCCGAGGAGCGCGGCCATGGTGGTCATCATAATGGGACGGAAGCGTAGCAGGCAGGCTTCGTAAATGGCGTCGGTGGAATTCTTCCCGTGGTTCCGCTCGGCATCGAGCGCGAAGTCCACCATCATGATCCCGTTTTTCTTTACAATGCCGATCAGCAGCACAATGCCGATGATGGCGACCACGCTCAAATCCTGGTGAAAGAGAAGCAGGGCAAGGAAAGCTCCAACGCCCGCGGAGGGCAGAGTCGAGAGAATGGTGATCGGGTGGATGAAGCTTTCATACAAAACGCCGAGCACGATGTAGACGGTGACGAGGGCGGCGAGAATGAGGATCGGTTCGTTGGAGAGCGAGTTGCGGAACGATGCCGCCGTGCCTTGAAAATCCGCCTGCAGGCTGGGGGGCATGTGCATGTCTTTTTGTACTTTGTCGACGTCGGTAATGGCCGTGCCCAGGGCAGCATTCTCCGCGAGATTGAAGGAAACGGTGACGGCCGGAAATTGTCCCTGGTGGGTGATGGAGAGCGGCTCGGTGGTGGTTTCAAAATGAGAGAAGGCGCTTAACGGCACGGCATTGCTCATGGCGGAGCTGGTCGCACCAGCAGACGCGGCTCCCTTGCTGGATGTCGAGGTGGTGGCGCTGGACGAAAGAGCGTTGGTGGGCGGCGCGAGAGTGCTGGCCGCGGGAGTGTACAGCGCTGAAGACGTGAGCGAATTCGAGCCAGCGGAGGACGAGCCGGAAGACGCGAAGGAAGACGAGGCTCCGGCGCCGGTGGCCGAGGCGGAGGCGTTGGCCTGGATGTAGAGATGGTTCAGCTTGTTGGGATCGAGCTGAAACTGCGGCTCGCTTTCCAGAACGACGTGGTATTGGTTCACCTGCGTATACATGGTGCTGATCTGCCGCTGGCCGAACGCGTCATACAGCGTGTTATCGATGGTGGTGGGCGCGATGCCGAGGCGGGAGGCGGTAATACGGTCGATCACCAGAGACACGGCGAGACCGCCGGTTTGCTGATCGGTGGCGACGTCTTCGAGACCGGGCAACTGCTTGAGCCGGGCGACGAAACGATTGGTCCAATCATCCAGCTCATTCGCGTCGGGATCTTCCAGCGTGTATTGGTATTGCGTGCGGCTGACGCGATCGTCGACGGTGATGTTCTGAACAGGCTGCATGAAGAGCTGGATTCCCTGCACCTGATTCAGTTTTGGCTGGAGCCGACGAATCACATTGGAAGCGTTGACGTCGCGCTGATTGAGCGGCTTCAAATTGATCGACATCCTGCCGCTGTTGGTGGTGGTATTCGTGCCGTCGGCACCGATGAAAGAGGACAGGCTCTCGACGGCGGGGTCCTGCAGGACGACCTTTGCAAGCTCCTGCTGCTCTTTGGCCATCTCGTCTGCCCCGATTGTTTGCGAGGCCTGCGAAATTCCCTGAATGACGCCGGTGTCCTGCACCGGGAAGAAGCCCTTGGGGATGATGATGTAGAGGAAGACTGTGAGGAGCAGAGTCGCGACGGCGACGAGCAGCGTAATCGTCTGGTAGCCAAGCACGAACTTCAGCGTGCGGCCGTAGAAGGCGATCATCCGCTCGAAAACGCGCTCGGAGGCGCTGTAGAAGCGGCCCTGCTGGTTCTTCGGGGTGTGGCGGAGAATGCGCGCGCTCATCATCGGCGTGAGCGTGAGGGAAACCGCGGCAGAGACGATGATCGTGACGGCGAGGGTCACGGCAAATTCGCGGAACAAGCGGCCAACCACGTCACCCATGAACAAAAGCGGGATGAGCACTGCGATCAACGACACGGTGAGGGACAGAATGGTGAAGCCGATCTGCTCCGCGCCTTTGAGCGCGGCTTCCATGGGCGGATCGCCCGCTTCGATGTAGCGCGAGATGTTCTCGATCATGACGATGGCATCGTCGACCACGAAACCCGTGGAGATGGTGAGGGCCATGAGCGACAAGTTGTCCAAACTGTAGCCCAGGGCGTACATCGCCGCGAAAGTGCCGACGAGGGACAGGGGCACGGCCACGCTGGGGATGATCGTGGCGTACAGGCTGCGCAGAAAAAGGAAGATCACCAGCACCACGAGGCCGACCGTCAACATCAGCTCAAACTCAACGTCGGCAACCGAGGCTTTGATCGCGGTGGTGAGATCGGTGAGCGTGGTTATCTGAATGCCGGTGGGCAGGTTGGCCTGTAGCTGCGGCATGAGCGCCTTAATGCTATTGACCACGCTGATCGTATTGGCGCCAGGCTGGCGCTGCACGTTCAGGATGACCGCCGGGGTCTGATTCATCCACGCGGATTGATATTTGTTCTCGACGCCATTCACGATGCGCGCGACATCGGTGAGCATCACCGGCGCGCCGTTCCGGTAAGCTACGACGACGTTGCGATAGTCGTTGGTGGTGACAAGCTGATCGTTGGCGTCGATCTGGTAATCCTGATGCGGCCCGTCGAAGTTTCCCTTTGCCGCGTTCACACTGGACTGCGTCAGTGCGGTGCGCAGGTCTTCCAAATTAATGCCGTAGGAGGAAAGAGCGGTGGGATTGGCCTGAATGCGCACCGCGGGTTTCTGTCCACCGCTGATGGTGACAAGGCCGACGCCATCGAGCTGCGAAATTTTGGGAGCGAGGCGCGTATCCACGAGGTCTTCGACCTGCGAAAGCGGTATGGAACTGGAGGTGATGCCAAAGGTGAGAACCGGTGCGTCGGCGGGGTTGGTCTTGCTGTAAATGGGCGGCGCGGGAAGGATGGAGGGCAGAAAACTCTGCGAAGCGTTGATGGCGGACTGCACTTCCTCTTCGGCGATATCGATGGCCAGGGTGAGATTGAACTGCAGAACGATGACGGAGACTCCCGCGGCGCTGGTCGAGGTCATCTGGCTTAGGCCCTGGAGTTCGCCGAACTGACGTTCGAGCGGCGCGGTCACCGTCGTCGCCATCACGGTGGGGCTCGCTCCAGGATAAAACGTGAGAACCTGAATGGTCGGATAATCCACTTCAGGCAGCGCGGAGACAGGCAGGTGAAAATAACCGACCAAGCCGACCAAAAGGATGGCCGCCATGATGAGCGCGGTAGCCACCGGCCGGAGGATAAACGGGCGAGACGGGCTCACGGCGCGTTGCTCCCCATGGAACTCGAGGGAGGAGCAGTGCTGGAAACTACGACCTTGGAATTGTCCTGCAACTTATCGAAGCTGCTGTTGGCGACTACGTCTCCCGGATTGATGCCATCAACCTGCGTGATGCCGTTGTCGGTCACGCCCGTCTTTATGTTCCGCAGATGAGCGACATTCTGCTGAATCACGTAGACAAACGCCGCCTGGCCGTTGTGTTGAATGGCGGAGGCAGGGACCAGTGTCACGCCTTGCAGGGTGTTTACGAGAAGGCGCGTGTTCACGAACTGGTTCGGGAACAGGACATCGTTCTTGTTGTCGAAGGTTGCGCGGCCTTTTACGGTGCCGGTCGTGGTGTCAATCTGGTTGTCGAGGGTTAACAGCATACCGGTGGCAATTTTCTTCTGATTGTTGCGATCGAAGGCGTCCACGGGCAACTTCGCCCCCTGTCGGACGCGGGCTTGCACTCCGTCCAGACTGTCTTCGGGTATGGTGAAAATTACGGTGATGGGCTCCATTTGTGTGATTACTGCGAGCGTGGTGGTTCCGGCGGATTGCACCACGTTTCCCGGGTCAACCAAACGCAAGCCCACGCGGCCCGAGATGGGGGCCGTGATGTGGCAAAAGTCGAGCTGCACCTGATCGTACTGCACCGTTCCTTCGTCGTTCTTTACGGTGCCCATATCCTGGAGGACGAGCTTTTCCTGGTCCGCCAGCATCTGCTCGGAAACGGCTTTGCCGGCGACGGCCTCGCGATAGCGCTGAGCATCCATCCGCGCCTGTGCCAGGACATTCTGGTCGCGCTCCAGAATTCCCTGTGCCTGCAGAAGGGTGGCGCGATAGGGACGCGGGTCGATATCGACGAGGGAATCTCCTTTGTTGACTCGCTGCCCTTCGGTGAAGTGAACGGCAACGACGATACCGTTCACCTGACTCGTGATGGAAGCGGTGTAGACGGGCGTAACTGTTCCGATCGCGTCCAGATAGATTCCGATGTCGCCTTTCTTGGCGGTGGCAACCGTGGCCGCGATGCTGGCGGCGACAGGGGTGGACGGTTTTTTCGCGTCTTCGTGGTGGCGTACGACCAGGAGGATTGCAACCGCGAAGATCACGAGCAGTACGCACCAGAGGACAATGCGGCCGGTTCTGCGCCGGGGATGGGACGGATCGGGATGAAAGGGAGTGCCGTCAGCTTTGACCTGAGCTTTTTCCTGGGCCTCAGGCTCAGGCAGGACAGTGGAAACCTCGTTTTTCATGTCAGGCGCCAAGCGGAGCCTCCCTCTTTTACTTCCGAAAAGACAGCGGTCCAGTTCCCGTGCCGCGCCAAAGTCCGATTCGCTCGAATCGAAAGTGCGGCGCTGAAACGCAGCTTTATATTAAGGTATAAGTGGCTGAAAGACCTCGCGGTTGGGGCGGTCTCCTCCTCATCGGAAGCCTGCATCGTAGAGCGCCGGGGCTTAGAAGGCACTACAGGAAACCCCGTAAGTTATGGGTGAAAGCATGGAAGCGACTTTGGGCGTTTCGATACCGATTTCCGGGCCATCGGCGTTTGGTAAGCGCGATTGCGGAGAGTCATGCAGCCTGATTCAACGAAACTAGATTCTGCTCCCGGAACGGAAGCTCTCGGAGCCCCAACCGCGCTGGCGGACTCCAGCAAGAAACTGCTCCCCTGGCTGATCGCGGTGGCATTTTTCATGGAATCGCTGGACACCACGATTCTTAATACCGGAGTGCCGACGATCGCGGCGGCCCTGCACGTTGCCCCGCTGAGCATGAAGTCGGTGCTGGCAAGCTACACGCTAAGCCTGGCGGTTTTCATTCCGATCAGCGGATGGATGGCAGACAGGTTCGGAACGCGCCGGGTATTCGCCTCCGCGATCGGTATTTTCACGCTGGGATCTTTTCTTTGCGGCATATCGAGCAACATTCACGTGCTTGTGGCGTTCCGCATTCTGCAAGGGTGTGGCGGAGCGATGATGATGCCGGTGGGGCGGCTTACCGTGGTGCGGACATTTGCCAAGTCCGAACTGATTCGGGCCATGAGCTTCGTGGCGATTCCGGGTTTGATTGGCCCGATGCTGGGACCGATCGCCGGAGGCCTGATTGTGGGATATCTCCACTGGAGGCTGATTTTTTTCGTAAACATTCCGATCGGACTCGCCGGTCTCTACGTGGTGTATCGCCACCTTCCGGACTACCGCGAGCACACCGATCCTCTCGACTACGCCGGGCTGATTCTTTTCGGATACGGGGTGGCGCTGCTCTCCTACGTGCTGGAGGTTTTCGGCGAACATACCTTGAGCGTGCGCGCGGTACTGGGGCTTCTGGGATTGTCCATTTGCCTGCTGGGGGGCTATGGATTCCACGCGACGAGAACGAAGTATCCGATGCTGCGCCTCAGCTTATTTCGAATCCGCACATTTCGCTCGGCGGTGGACGGCAGCTTTCTTACGCGGCTCGGCATTGGAGGGATTCCGTTTCTATTTCCGCTTCTGTATCAGGTGGGTCTCGGGTTCACGCCGATTGAATCGGGCCTGCTGATGATGCCGCAGGCCATCGCTGCGATGAGCCTGAAGATAACCATGCCGCGCATCCTGGCGATATTTGGCTACCGGGCCGTGCTGGTCTCCAATACGCTGCTGATTGGCATTCAGATCGTGCTCTTCGCCACCATCGGAACGCGCACGCCCGTGTGGCTGATCGTCGGGGAAGTGTTCTGCTACGGATTTTTCACTTCGCTGCAATATACGGCGATGAACACACTGGTCTACGCCGATGTGAGCGAAGAACAGGCGAGCGCGGCGAGTTCCATCGCGAGCACCATGCAACAGATGGCCATCAGCTTCGGGGTGGCGTCCGCGTCGCTGGTGACGGCTTTCTTCATTCCCGACCGCCACACGTCCAATGCGCCTCAATTCATCCACGGCGTGCACCGCGCGTTTTTTGTGCTGGGCGGCATGACGATTCTCTCCACGATTGTCTTCCGCGAACTGAATAAGAACGACGGTGACGCCGTAAGCCAGAAAGAAAGTTCGCACGCCGCGTAGACTGACCCGCCCGCTGAAGATCCCTGCCCGCGATTCAAAGCCTTCGGTTCGCCGTTAGTCATGGAGAATCCGGCGACGAAGCCACATTCCTGCGATCTCGGTACTGATAGCAAACGAAAAAATTGTTGACTGTCGTGGAATGCGCGTGCTATAGCCCCGGTCAACGACACTCGGGGAATTGGGGGGCTTGTGGGATGGGCAGGAAAACCAAGGACGCTTTTTCTCGGCGTGGGCATGGAACGTGGGCCTGCTGCGCTGACATTCAAAGGAGATCAGATGCGAACGACCTGGGTCAGGCGGACAATTCTGTCGGTGTGTTTACTCTGCGGGTTTCTGGCGGTCTCTGCAATCATCGGTACCCAGGCCCGGCCTCGGAAGAGCGCCGCGGGAGCTGACGCTAGCAGCGTGGCGTTGAAGGCGAATGACATTGGAGGCGTGGTCACCAGCTCGAAGGGGCCGGAAGCGGGCGTTTGGGTGATCGCCGAGCTGGCCAACTCCGCGTCGAAATTCGCGAAGATCGTGGTCACGGACGATCAGGGCCGCTATCTCGTGCCCGAGCTGCCGGCGGGAAGTTACAGGGTGTGGGTGAGAGGCTACGGCTTGGTGGATTCGAAACCGGTGGATGGCACGCCGGGGAAATCACTGGCGCTGGCGGCTGTGCCCGCGCCCAATCCGCGCGCCGCGGCAGAGTATTACCCGGCTGCCTATTGGGCTTCGCTGATCAAGATTCCGACAAAGAGCGATTTCCCCATGACGATCCAGCCGGCGCCGCCGATACCCGGTGATCCGGACCCGATCAAGGATACGCACGCCAACAATCGCGCCAAGGATCCACCGCCGCCTGCCGTGTTCGCGAATCAGGACGAGTGGCTTGCGAAATTCAAGGGATGCTGGACCTGCCACCAGATGGGCGAGAAATCGACCCGCGAGATTCCCTCCAACATCGGGACGTATCCATCCAGTGCGCTGGCGTGGGAGCGGCTGGTTTCCTCCGGCCAGGTTGGGCGCGGAATGCTGGGCGAAATAAATTCCATGGGACACGACCGGACGCTGGCGATGTACGGCGACTGGACCGACCGAATCGCCAAGGGCGAGTTGCCGCCGGTGCCGCCGCGGCCCGCGGGCGTCGAACGGAACGTGGTGATCACGATGTGGAATTGGGCGGTGCCGACCGCATTTTTGCACGCGATGATCAGCACCGACCGGAGAAAACCCACGGTTAATGCGTACGGACCGGTGTATGGCACGGACTGGTCCGGGGACTGCGGCAAGGGCAAGAAGAAAATAACCTGCCTGGCAGTTGTCGATCCGAAGACGAACGAGAGCTACGAAGTGCCGGTTCCGCTCCCCAACGAGGCGGACCGCGAGAGGCTGATTACCTGGTCCGCTCAGCAGCAGCTTGCGCCTTCTCCTTACTACGGCGACGAGCTTCCGTGGAACGACCCCGTGAATCCGGGTCCGGTGACCATGGATGAAAAGGGCCGGGTGTGGTTCAACGTGGAAACCAGGATCGGGAATCCCGACTACTGCAAGGCGGGATCGAACAATCCCTACGCGAAGGCCTCGCCGCGGGAATCAGGCGGCAAGGGCGTGGATGTGTACGATCCCAAAACCGGCAAATTCGAGTTTGTCGATCTGTGCTTCGAATCCACGCGCATCATGTTCTCCAACGACAAAGACAACACGCTGTACTTCAGCGTTCAGCGAGACGGCGGAATCGGCTGGCTGAATACGCGGCTGTGGGATCAGACTCACGATGCGGAGAAGTCCCAAGGATGGTGCGCGCCCGATCCAGGCGTCGCAAAACCGGGCGCTTACGGCGTGGCCTACGACACCGTGGACGACAGCTTCTGGTATTCCGACCTGCAAATCATGCCGGGAAGGCTGATCCGCATGGTGCGAGGGTCGAATCCGCCCGCAACGTGCCAGACGGAAGTCTATGAGGTTCCCTTCGATCCCAGCCATGGATTGACCTTTGGGCAGACCCGCGGAATCGACATCGACAGCAAGGGGGTGGTGTGGACGCCGCTGCAGAACGAGGGCGTTCTCGCCAGCTTCGACCGAAGCAAATGCAAAACGATTCCAACCGGCAAGGACGCCGTCACAGGAAAGCTGTGCCGCGAGGGATGGAACTTCATTCATGTGCCGGGGCCGACCTTCAAGTCTGACCCGACGGTGCTTTCCGATAACACCTACTACATGTTCATCGACAAGTACAACGCGATCGGGCTGGGCAGCAATACCGTGATCGTAGACGGCGCCAACTCGGATTCGCTCATCGCCTATCAGCAGGATGCGAAAACGTGGGTAAGGCTGCGGGTTCCGTATCGCATGGGATTCTTCTCGCGCTTCTTCGATGGACGCGTCGACGACCCGAAACTTGGCTGGAAAGGCCGCGGAGCGTGGTCAGCGAATATGACGCGAGGGAGTTGGCTTACCGAAGGCGGAAAGGGTACGCCGAGCCAACTCTATCATTTCCAGATTCGGCCTGACCCACTTGCCAATTGACGCGATTGAGAGCCGATTGAAGAGGTCAGGAAGAATTTAAAGGAGCTTCAGAAAATCCAAACTGTGCAGTAAAAAACTTGGCGAAGACTGGCTACGGTCTCGGGTCCTTTGGGGGTGGTAAGCGCTATCTTCAGGCACTTGTGGGGAAGCGCGGGGGGAGGGTCACATGAACCGGATAGGCTTGCTTTGCGTTGTCTTAATGTTGTTACCGACGGTTGCTTTCGTTCCCTGTATTGCAGCTCAGACAGCCGCCACCGGGGCGCTATCGGGCACGGTGAGCGATCAATCGGGTGCGCTCGTTCCCAATGTGGTGGTGACAGCTACCAGCGAAGACACAGGCCAGGTGAGAACGGGGACGACCGGTGTAGA
>Ga0302324_100014751_pt1 | contig 15724 bp, 7 predicted proteins | sample Palsa_T0_1_FD_201949 | JGI IMG/M metagenome (GOLD analysis project Ga0302324, IMG submission 201949) | Peat permafrost microbial communities from Stordalen Mire near Abisko, Sweden - Palsa_T0_1 | ecosystem: Environmental > Terrestrial > Soil > Palsa > Peat permafrost | place: Sweden: Abisko...
TGAGGTGCTCAATTGCTAAGCACGGGGGGCGCCCAGGTCGTGACCCTGCACATTTTACGTGATGAGAGACGGTCAGACAACCATCCTTTTCAGCGGAAAGGCCTGGGCCGGCGCAGGCGCAGAAGGGTATGGGCCTTACGGGCTGGGGAACTCTTCCTGGAAGGGCACGGCTTCAGCCGTGTCCGCATGAGCCTGCGGCTCACCAAAGGTGATGAAAACCGTATTTCTTACCCTGCCACAAAGGATCGGGTGCCCCATCCTTCGCGCTTTCTGCGAAGGGTGGGATAAGCAGAAGTTTCGGGGAAGGGCCTCGGGTGAAGAGCAGTGGCATCCGACCTTTCGCAAAGAGCGCGAAGGATGGGGCACCCAAGCTTCGTGGTCAAGACGCGGCCGGAGACCGTCCAATTCTCACGCCGACTGTTCTAGGGTGTGGTCTTGCACCCCCTGCTCACAAGACCGGCTGGAAGATTCACATTGCATAGCCATTGTGGGAACAGGGTGTCATAAACATCGCTCGTGCTTGGTAGCTGATACCCGTAGGACTGCGCCGCAGCCACGGTGGGTGTATAGTCCGCAATCACTGTCGCCATGCATGCGGTGACATTGGCAGCTCCGCTGCAATTCGGAGCGCCCGGGTTTACCGGGTTGGCAAATTGCGGGTTGGTACCGATCACGTTGCCGGTGCCCAGTGTGAGGCTGCCGTCGCCCGACAAAAAGTCGTTATTGCCGCCCACCCCTGAGAACCAGGTGTTCGAAACACTATCCGTCGCGTTCCCGCTCCCGATCGCAATCGCGTAAAAGGGTTGGCCTCCGCAGTCCGTGGCATAGCCGGTATAAATCAGATTTCCAGAGGTGGTTACGTTGTCAGAGTTGTAGAGGTGAAGGTCGCCGTTGCCGGTGCAGTACTGTTGATTCATATCGCGCCGGTCGCCGTACATCGTATTGTTGGAAATAAAGATGGGTGCGTGCGTGCTGCCCTTGCTATTGTTTTCTACCTCGATCCCGTAGCCGCCATTCAAAAATTCAATATTGTTCTCAATTGCGCCTTGCTGCGTATACGGCGTGCCTCCGCCCTGGGAAAAATCCCAGGTGTCAAAGTTGAAACCTTCGCCGTCCGTCGGCTGGGTGCCGGCGCACGGGTTCCCGTCGAAGTTGGCCCAGGAAAAATTCCCAGCCATATAGATATGGGTGCCGGGGTTTGAATCCGAGGCGATCGGCTGGTAGACACTGAACCCGCTGCCGCACACATCCCCGCCTTGGGCCGCGTTGTAGGCAATGTCTCCAATGAAGACAACATAATCGATCGACGCCGACGTGGATCGGTCGTACGCCCCAAATCCAGCCGTGGAACAGCCATTGGCCACGTCATTCGCGAAAATAATATGGTGAATGGTGTTCGATCCCGACGGAGTAGCTGTGAAGCACGTTCCGTAAAGGATGCTCGACAAACTGGAAGCTTCCCACCCTTGAACGCCCCAGTAGCTCTGGTCGACAAGAATGGCTTGATTGTTACCCGTGGTGACGCTGATCTTGCAGCTATCAAACGTTGCGCACTGCAGCCAGGCCACGTTGTTACCTGCCGGGCAGCTGACCGTGCCCCAGCTGCCGCGCCCAAAGTTGGCGTTGTTGTAGGTGCCCGGTGCCGCACTAATCACATCGCCGCAATTGAGCGCGTGGTGGGGTGTCAGCCACGGCGATGCGGCGGACGTGCCGCTGTTGGAATCGCTCCCACTGGGCGATATGTAGTAGTTTGCTCCAGTACTCGTCGGAACGCTGATGGTGAAGCTGCTGCTGGTCGCCGGCGTCAGGCCAGGGCTGGTTGCCGAAAGTGTATAGGTTCCCGCCGTACTCAGGGAAAGATTGCTGAAGGTTGCGATGCCGTTCTGCGGCGTGGCGGCGAGGGTTCCCGCAAGCCCGCTGCCGGTGGTAAGAGCAATCGTGACCGCATTCGAGGCCCCAGTCACGGGATTTCCGCTGCTATCCTCGACCACCACCGTGACCGCCGGTGTGATCGCAGCCCCGGTCGAAGCGTTCGAGGGCTGCTGCGAGAAGGCCAGCTGTGTCGGTGTTGGAGTGCCGCCGCCGGCCGCGGTAATCGTGAAGCTGCTGCTGGTCGCCGAGGTAAGGCCGGTGCTGGTTGCCGACAGAGTGAAGGTTCCAGCGCTGCCTAGGCTCAGATTGCTAAAGGTCGCGATGCCATTTTGCGGCGTAGCCGTTAACGTTCCCGCAAGCCCAGTGCCGCCGCCCAGGGCCAGGGTCACCGGGTTGGTGGCAGTGGTCACCGTATTACCGTTGCTATCCTCGACCACCACCGTGACCGCCGGTGTGATCGTGGCCCCCGTGGACGCGTTGGAGGGTTGCTGTAAGAACGCCAACTTGGCCGCCGGCGGAGGAGTGCCGCCCCCCGCCGCACTGATCGTGAAAGCAGTGCTGGTCGCCGCGGTAAGGCCAGGGGTGGTTGCCGCCAGAGTATAGGTTCCCGCATTGCTCACGCTGAGGCCGCTGAACGTGGCCACACCATTCTGCGGCGTGGCGGTGAGCGTTCCTGCCAGGCCCGTACCGGTTGTCAGGGCGAGCGTCACTGGATTGGACGCAGCTGTTACCGTGTTGCCGTTGCTATCCTCAATCGCTACTGTGACCGCCGGCGCAATCGTGGCCCCGGCTGACGCATTGGAGGGCTGCTGCAGGAACGCCAGCTTGGCTGCCACCGGGGCGCCCCCGCCGGGCGCACTGATGGTGAAGCCCTTGCTGATCGACGGAACCAGGTTTGTGCTGATGGCCACCAGAGTGTAAGTTCCCGCATTGCTTACGCTGAGAGTGTTGAAGGTGGCAATGCCATTCGTCGGGATGACGCTTAACGTGCCCGTAAGGCCGGTGCCCCCCACCAGGGTCAGTGTGACCGGATTGACCGCAGTTGGCACCGTATTTCCATTGCTATCCTCAACCACAACCGTTACCGCGGGAGCGATCGTGGCCCCAGTCGACGCGTTGGTTGGTTGCTGCAGGAATGCAAGCTTCACCGGCGGTGGAGGAGCACTGCCACCTAATGCGGTGATGACGAAGCTGGCACTGGTTGCCGATGTGAGACTCGGGCTGGTCGCCGTGAGCGTATAGGTCCCGGCAGTCGCAACGCTCAAGTTGCTGAAGGTGGCAATCCCATTCTGCGGGGTAGCGGTCAGCGTGCCTGCAAGCCCAGAGACGCCGGTAAGTGCCAGGGTGACCGGGTTAGTTGAATCGGTGACCGGATTTCCGCTGCCATCCTCGACCACCACCGTAACTGCAGGCGCGATCGTTGCCTGCGTCAAAGCATTCGACGGCTGCTGCAGAAAAGCGAGCGTTACCGGCGTACTGCTCACCGACGGAGTAATGACAAAGGGCGCGCTGATTGCCGGCGGCAGGTTGGGGCTGGTTGCCAGCAGTGTGTAGCCGCTGCCCGGTGCGCTTACGCTGAGATCGTTGAAAGTGGCGATGCCATTCTGCGGGGTGACGGTCAGCGTTCCCTGCAGGCCGCTACCGCCCACCAGCGTAAGTTTCACTGCGTCAGCGGCAGCCGGTACCAGGTTCCCGTTGATATCTTCTACCATCACCGTAACCGCTGGGGTCATCGTGGCCCCCGCCGGGGTGTTGGAAGGTTGCTGCTGGAACACCAGCTTTTCCGGCGGATTTGCCGCAGTAATAGTCAGCGTAGAAGAAGCAACTGTACTCTCAGAACCCTGTAGAACCGCGATCGCCTGCAACGTTGTGGTGACCGAGACGGCGATAGGCCCGGTGTAGGAATTAGAGGAGCTGGTGGGAACCGTTCCATCCGTCGTGTAGTAGAGAGTGCTTCCTGCAGTCGCGTCACTTACCGTCACTTCTTGCGTGCCGCTATAGGTTCCGGTGGGTAAGGAAATATTCGGCGTGGCGACTGCGTACGAGAGTGTGAGCGCCCAATCCGTCGGAGCGGTGGTCAATGCCGGCTCGAAGGGAGGATTGGCCAGCGCCAGTCCATAAATGTTGGCCACATTATTCTTGGGATTTTCCGCGATGCGCAACACCGCCGTTAATGTATCGCTCGGCGCGCTCCCGCCGGCATCCGTTGCGGCCGCGAACAGCTGACCGCAGGGGCTGCCGTCGCCGGCCGAGCCCCCTGCGGAATTCACGCAATCCGCCAAAGCATTGGCCAGACTATTAAGCTTCGCACCTTCCGCAAAGTAGCTGGTCGCCGTGGCTGTGCCCGGAGTGCTTCCCTGCACAGAATTGATGAACTCCGGCACCGTGGCGACCGCTGTAACGAAGGCCGCATCGCCCGATGCAGAACCAAGATGCTTCGCATCGGTCATGTAAGCCGCCAAAGGAAAGACCGAGCCGACCGTGGTCACCTCGTTCACAGAGACCGGCGTCGAACCGCTTAGCTTTCCGCAAGCGCCGAGCACCGCGGCGAGCACCAGGTCGGGATTGTTACTGGCCGAGGTTCCTGGGCTCCCGCCGCTGGCGACAATGTAGACCGGGGAAGACGCGGAAGGGCATCCGTAAGCTGCAGGTATTGTAAAGTTGCCATTGGCGTCGGTCTTTACCGTACTGCTCAAGAGAGGTAGGGCAACCGAACCATCTCCGTCTGTCCCTGCGGCATACATCTGGATACTCGAGCCGCTTACTGGTTGCCGGCCTCCATGTACGCTGCCACTCAGGGCAACAGCCGTGCTTGTGCTCGTCGGGCCGGAGTAACCGCAGCCCGCTAAGAATGCGCATATGATGGCCGCAATCACACAAAAGGATAACGCTAACCGGTTTGGAGCGGGCTGCTGTTGCTCGTGCAAAGCATCTCCCATCGAATGATGTCCAGAAAGTAGCAATCTGGTTACGATTCTGGGGATTCATGCGCCGAAGTAACAGCGAAAAGTTACTTGTATGGGTAACCGAAGTTACCCAAAGTCGGCAAGCACAGCAAACCATTTCACCAGGGACGCGAATAGTCCTTCGTAGCAGATCAGAAGGCTATGTTTCTTCCGCCCAGGATCAAAATCAAAGTAGGATGGGTGTGAGGTTAGTCGGTTGACCGGCCCACTACTATTAATTCGGCTTAAGATCCCGCGTTTTGTAGTGCGTCAAAACTGAAGAGAAAACAAAGCTGTGGAAATAAGGGCTATTTTCGGTAAATTTTTCCCAGCAGACTTGCTTTTCCGTTCTACAATTTGGCCTACGCCATGGGTTCACGACATGCTGTCCTGCTTGCCTGACTTATCAAGTACTTGAGAAATGAAATTGTAAAAGATGGTTCACCTGAAATCTTGCGGGGAAGCTGCGTCTCATTTCAGCTTCATGCTACTTCCTCACTGAACTAATCTGGCTTGGCGCCTGGCATTTTTGATTCACAGTCATTGCAGGTTTGACAGCGCCTACGAAACCACACAGGGCAGAACCAATTGTTATTAGTTCGGGCGCTGAGGAGTTGCATGACCCAATCCTTCTCTCTTGGTATATCCGATGTTTTGGCAACCGATGACGCCCTGCATTCATCCTCGGTGATCGCTTTATTCAGACGCCAGGCTGCGCTGCGGCCCTTTGCGCCGGCGTTAGAAGTGAATGACAGAACTCTGACCTACAAGGCTTTGGACGCCCGGTCGAACTGTGTAGCCCGAAAGCTTGTGGAGCTCGGGGTCCACCTCAATGAGGTCGTAGGAATTTGTCTCAAAAGAACAGAAAACCTCATTATTGGAATACTGGGCGTGCTTAAGGCAGGAGCGGCATACCTGCCTCTCAACCCTGAAGATCCGCCGTTTCGTCTCGGCTGGATCTTAGCTCGGGCTGCAGCGCGGTTCACCTTAACCGATAGCGATAGCAAATCCCACCTGCCGGAAGGGTCTTCAGAACTCTTGTTGCTCGACTGGCAGTCGGCGGTCATGGATGAGCGAGAGTGTGACGACCCAATGGAGCTTCCGAAAGCAGCGGATCTGGCTTACGTAATCTTTACTTCTGGCACAACAGGAACCCCGAAGGGCGTGGCCGTCACCCACGGAGCGTTGTTCAATGTGGTGACCGACGTCGCAAAGAGGGTCTCCTTTCATGAGGATTCCAGCTGGTTGGCCATTACCACCGTATCGTTTGACATAGCCGCTCTCGAGCTGCTGCTGCCCTTGAGTTACGGAGGTAAGGTGATTCTCGCCTCGGAAGAGCAAGCGAGAGTGGGCCGTATCCTTGCCGGGATCATCCATCGCAAGAGGCCCACGATCGTGCAGGCGACGCCGATTACGTGGAGGATCCTTTTGGAGTCAGGTTGGCCTGGTTCCCCTGATCTTACCGTTCTTTGTGGAGGCGACCGGCTGGACCGCGACCTCGCCAACAAGTTGATCGCTCGAGCCGCGACGGTGTGGAACATGTATGGGCCAACGGAAACAACCATCTGGTCAACGGCAGAGAGGTTGGTTTCGGGCGAAGATACGGTGACTCTCGGTAAACCCCTGGCCAATACCGAGGTTTACATTCTTGACCAGGACGGAAGACTTCAGGAGAGCGGGGAAGTTGGCGAAATTTGCATAGGTGGCGCCGGAGTGGCTCGCGGGTATATTAATGATCCCGAACTGACATCACGCTATTTCTTTGATGCCCATCTGCGCGGGAGGGGAAATGTCCGCTTGTACCGTACAGGAGACCTGGGACGCTGGAATGAACGCGGCAAGTTGGAGTTTTACGGTCGTTTGGATCATCAAGTCAAGATCAATGGCTTTCGCGTAGAGCTGGCAGAGATTGAGCAAGTGCTCCAACGATGCCCGGGTGTGAGCGAGGCCGCCGTGTTGGGAGTTGGAGGGGCCAACCACCAGAAGCGTCTTTACGCCTTTGTGGTAGGCAGTCATGGCACAGAGATTACAGCGAAACACTTGGTGATGCACTTGGCGCAATATCTGCCCAAATATATGGTTCCCGAAAGATTCTGGTTGCTTGATTGTCTCCCGAGCACTCCTCACGGCAAAAGGGACGTGGCGGGTTTGCAGGCACTTACTGCAGTGCAAGCAGACTTGGCATCATAATCGCGGCGGGCTGGATGGTGTAGCCTCGGACTTCAGTCCGGGGGAGCGGGTTTTCAAACCCGCGGGAACGCTCGGCATAAGAAACTCAGGGCTTTTACAGGCTGCGGAAAAACCCAAGTTCTTTGAAGGGTACGGCCTTCAGGCCGTATGTAACCAATCTAGAATCAGTACGGCTTTAGCCGCTGAGGGCTACGCTTTCGCTCGAAACCAACTTTTTCCGCAGCCTGTTCAGCCCTGGTGGTGCAGTGCAAGCAGACTTGGCATCACAATCGCGGCGGGCTGGAAGGTGTAGCCTCGGACTTCAGAGGTTGCGGAAAAACCCAGGTTTTTGAAGGGTACGGCCTTTAGGCCGTACGTAACAACTGTAGAATCAATACGGCTTTAGCCGCTGAGGGCTGCGATTTCGCTAGGTATCGACTTTTTCCGCAGCCTCTTCAGTCCGGGGAGCGGGTTTTCAAACCCGCGGGAACGCTCCTCTTAAGAAACTCCGGGCTTCAGCCCTGGTGGTGCAGTGCAAGCAGACTTGGCATCGTAATCGCGGCGACCGGAAGGTGTAGCCTCGGACTTCAGTCCGGGGGAGCGGGTTTTCAAACCCGCGGGAACGCTCCTCCTAAGAAACTCCGGGCTTCAGCCCTGGTGGCTGCGGTGCAGAACCCTACGCAAGCGCAAGATTCAAATTGTCTATCGCTTCGTCGATTTCCGAAGTGTTCTTGTAACCCACAGTCACCGCATCCACACCGGCATTTCTAAAGGCAAACTTCATCGCCGCCTGGCGATCTTCACGTTTCGTGAACGCACCCTCGCCCACCAGCTTCATGGAAACTACACCCATTCCGTCTCTGCGAACCTGCTTCACATGCGTAACAACCTCACTTACATTTCCAACATCCGATGTGTTGTAGTCTTCTGCGTCCATCCTGACGCCCTTATGATTCATCCGAATCATCGCAATCTCCAGCCACTTATTTCCTGGGAACTGCCGCAGAGCCGGTAATCCGTGCACCGAGGCGCCATGCGACAACACCGCCTGCTTCGACTGTGCTTCAGAGATTCCATCCTGCCACCTCAGGCTGTCGGTTGGCCAGCTCGGCGTATGCTGCCAGTGCAGCAGCACGATGTCGAAGTAGTCGGTCTTCGCCAGTCTGCGCAGCTGGTCGATTTTCTCTTGCGGATTCACTCCATCATGGGTCGTGACCTTGGTCATAAGCCGGTAACTATCCCGCGGCACCCCCTGCAGGGCTATGCCCAGCATCTCGTGCATGCCGCTGTACGACTCGGCTGTCTCAAAAAAGCGCACACCGCGCTCATGGGCGTACCGTACCAGCCGGGTAAATTGTTCCTGTCCCAGGTCACGCTGTACCTGTCCGGACATACTCCCGGTGCCGAATGCCAGCCGCGTCACCTTGACGTTCGACTTGCCCAGCATCACCCAATCGGTTGCCGTCTGTCGCTCCGCTTTAAGCGATAGGCTGCCCGCACCCATCAGGGCGCCTGCCGCCAGCGAAGTTTTAAGGAATTCACGTCTGGAGTAGTGAGCCATGATTCTCCTCCGATGCGCCCCAGCTTACCACAGCGAGCCGGCCGCCGCTCCGCACACCAGGTACATTGGCTGCATCATGAAAAAGTTTATCAACCGCGCAACCGACGTGGTGGAAGAAATGCTACAGGGCCTGGTAGTGCTGTACCCGGGCTGCGCTCGCTTGCCGGAGCACAAAGTGCTCATCCGTGCAGATGCAAGCGCCGCCAGTCGACGGCAAGTGGCCATCGTATCCGGCGGAGGCAGCGGGCACGAGCCCGCCCATGCGGGCTACATTGGGCAAGGCATGTTGAGCGCAGCCGTTGCCGGAGAAGTCTTTACCTCGCCCAGCAGCGACTCTGTGTTCGCCGCCATCCAGGCCGTCGCCGGCGAGCCGGGATCTTTGCTGGTGGTAAAAAACTACACTGGCGACCGGCTGAACTTTGGCCTCGCGGCCGAGATGGCGCGTGCGCAAGGCATCCCGGTCGAAATGCTCATCGTCGACGATGATGTCGCTCTCAGTGGAACCGCGCAAGCAACCGGTGCTCGCGGACTCGCAGGCACAGTGTTCGTGCACAAGTTGTTAGGCGCTGCCGCCGCCGAGGGCAAAAATCTGGGTGAGCTGGCGGCCATAGGAAAAGCCGCCGTGGAATCCCTGGGGACCATGGCTGTTTCGTTTTCCGCCGGAACCTCGCCTGCAGTGGGAAAGCCCAGCTTCGAGCTCAACCAGCATGAGATGGAGCTTGGTTTAGGAATTCATGGAGAGCCCGGCGTGGCGCGCATGCCGTTGCAGTCTGCCGACCCATTAACTGAGACGTTGTTGACACCAATTCTGCAGCACAAAAAATTCCCGGCCTCAGTGGCAATGATGATCAATAACCTCGGCGCCACCACCGCAATGGAGCTTGCAATCGTCGCTCGACACGCTGTGAGCTTTCTTGCATCGAAGGGATTTACCGTCGAGCGGGTCTACGCTGGGACATTCCTTTCCTCGCTCGACATGGCAGGAATTTCGATCTCCGTTCTCGGCCTGAACGAAGATCGTTTGCGTTGGATGGACGCGGCCACCACAGCTCCTGCGTGGCCCAATTTGCTCAAACAGCCTCCGGGCGAGCCCTCGTTCGAAATCGCAACTAGGGCAACTGTGTCCAGCGGGACCGCGCAGGTCGGGCTTGGAGAAAAACCAAAACGTGCCATTGAGGCCGCTTGCCAAGCCTTGATCCTTGCTGAAGGCGAGCTCACTGAGTTGGATCGTATGACCGGCGACGGCGATCTGGGCGTCAACATGGCGCGCGCCGCTCAGGCAGTGCAACAGGCTGTCAGTTCCTACCCTCTCAATGATATTTCCCGCACCCTCAAAGCCCTCGCGCATACCCTGGGTCGGGAACTGGGTGGATCATCGGGGCCTTTTTATGGAGTGCTTTTTCTGCGCTGCGGCAACGTTCTCGGCCACTCTCGCACAACTGAGTGGCTGCAATGGGTCCAGGCGTTCGAAGAGGGTTGCCGGGCCATCAGCGAATTGGGTGGCGCAAAACCGGGCGATCGCACCATGCTCGACGCGCTCTATCCCTTCGTAAACACATTGAAGCAGGAAAGCGAGGCGACTCCGGAAGCAGTGTGGGCCGCGGTAGAAGCAGCAGAGCACGGTGTTGCAGCCACTGCTCAAATGAAGCCCAAATTGGGGCGCTCCAGCTATCTGGGCGATCGAGTGCTTGGCCATCCTGACCCGGGCGCACGGGCAGTTTCCATCTGGCTGCGGGCCGTCTGCGAGTCGCTCTTCCCGAAAAGGATTGACACTTAAGTCCCCTGGAGGGAATCAAGAATGGAACCTCTATAATGGAGCGATGGGCTCACTCACATTCTCCAGGCGGCATCCCATCCTGCAAAGGATTTTGGATTGGCTGCCGGCGGCGTTGAGCGTACTAATGATCGCGCTTGAGTCGACCAACACCATGTCGTCGGCGAACACCAGTCAATGGCTTTACCCTTTGTGGGTCAAGCTGTTTGGTCCCATCAGCTCTTCGCACTGGAACCAGGTGCATCATCTCATCCGTAAGACCGGTCACTTCGTCGGTTACGGAATTGTCAGTTTGGCCTTCTTCTACAGTTGGCGGCAGACGTTGCACCGCATGGCCGTCAAACATTGGACTCTTTGGCGGCGGACTTCGGTTCTGGCTGTTCTCTGCACCCTGTTGATCGCCATTCTCGATGAATACCATCAAAGTTTTTTGCCTAGCCGGACCAGCTCGCCGGTCGACGTTGGCATTGATCTCTGCGGAGCCATTGCTGCCCAGCTGATTTTGCTTCTGGTCATTTCATGGTTCTCCCGCCGCCCAGATTTCCGCGCGGCGTGACCTCCATGGCCAAAATGCCCGGTTTTTAACCAACGGAGTGAACCATTCGCTCTTCCCCTGCGTCCAGTCAAATGTGGCGCTTCGCGGGGACGCGGAGAGCATGGAAGAAATTTGGAATCTTGAGCGAAGGAATCATGATGTCAGGAAACACCAGGCAGACATTTCACGGAATCACGCGGGCCATTTTTGCCCGCCTGAGGAAGAAAGCTTCCAAGATCGGCATCCGCGTCGCAACTCCGCATGGAGAAGCCGAAAAGGATGGAATCGTCATCCAGTGGAACTACGATGCCAAAGCGGAACTGCTGGAAGTGGAATGCAGAGCGCCGTTTTGGATCAACTCCACCCGCATCAGCCGGGATCTCCGTCACGAAATCGAGGCCACTCGTCGATCTAGTCGAGCCGCTTGAGTCGGGCTCCTCACGGAACGCCGCCGGCACGGCATGCATACTAGGGTGTGGGTCGAGGGGGATTTCCTCATGCAGACAACTCTCCATGAACTACGGTACGCGCTCAAGCAACTAGGCAAGAACCCAGGCTAATTCCGTGGTCGTCGTTCTCACCCTGGCACTCAGTATCGGCGCCAACACCGCGATCTTCAGCGTGCTCGATGCCATCCTCCTGCGGCCTCTTCCTTATCCTGAGCCGCAGCGCCTCGGATCTCTGTCCCAGGGAAACTCAGGCCCCTTCGGTGCCACCTATCCCGTCAGGATCGATCGTGATACTTGGGCGTATCTGCGCGACAATGTTCCCGCCGTTACCGCCGCCGTCGTCAGTAAAGCCAGCGGTGTAAATCTGCAAGCCGGCGGACGGGTTCACTACCTTCATGGTCAGCGAGTGTCCGCGAGCTTTTTTGAAGTGCTTGGCCTTAGACCCATGCTGGGGCGCAGCTTCACCGCCGAAGAAGATTCGTTGGGCGGCCCCAGGGCTGTCGTTCTGAGTTACCGGTTGTGGAAGAACACGTTCGACGGCGACAGCAACATTATCGGTCAGGCTATTCGGCTCAAGAGTGTTCCTTACACTGTCATTGGCGTCCTGTCTCCCAGAGCTCAGACCCCAGCCAGGGCGGACCTGTGGACCTCGCTTCGCCCGGACACATCGGAAGAGGGGGGAGGGGACAATTACCAGCCGATCCTCCGGCTGAACCATGGCGCCAGCTGGCAGCAGGCCAACGCGCAGTTGAGCCAACTGCAATCTGTAACCTCTCGTGTTCTACAAAAGAAATATCCTGGCGCTCGATTCTCCTACTACGCCGTTCCGCTACAGCAAAGTTTAGCCGTGGCCTCGCGGACACCGGTGATGATTCTGATGTCCGCAGTGGGATTTGTCTTGTTGGTCGCCTGCGCCAATCTGGCCGGCCTGGCGCTGGTGCGTGTCGGCCGCAGAGAATCTGAGATTGCCACCCGTTTGGCGCTGGGGGCAACAAAATGGGCCATTCTCCGTCAATTTTGGATGGAGAGTCTGTTGCTTTCTACCGCCGGCGTTGTGTCAGCCCTGCTGGTTGGCGGCTTAACGCTCCAGTTCATGAACAGACGAATTCCAGAAGATTTCTTGCCCCTTGGCGGCGCCTCGATGGATGCGCGCGTTTTGTTGTTTACTGCGGCGGCCGGTATTGGAGCCAGTTTGTTCTTCGGCCTATTGCCGGCACTGAATACGCGCCGCATCGATGTCCGTGCTGCTTTAGCCATGGGCAGCACCCGCTCCGTGGCTCATTCAGGCACCACCCGCACTCGATCTGCGCTGATTATCGGAGAGGTGGCATTGACGGTTGTGCTCCTCACGGTCGCGGGTTTGCTCATAAGAACGTTGGTTTATCTCAGAACGCTGCCCCCGGGGTTCAACCCGGAAAATGTCGTGATTGCCAGGGCATCGCTCGATGATGCCCGTTACAGTGATCGCGCTTCGTTCCTGAAGCTGCTGAGTGAGAGTACTGCAGCCATGCAGAGCACGGGAGGCGTTAGCTCTGCTGCCGTAGGCTTGACCGTCCCTTATGAGCAGGCGCTGAACTACACCATAAAAATTGCGGATGGTCTGCAGGCGGGTAATGAGGACATCACCAATCTCGTCTATGTCACGCCAACCTACTTCGAGACACTGCAAATACCTCTCACTGCCGGACGCGTGCTCGCGGACACCGATGGGTCGAACAGCCAGTATGTTGCCGTCGTCAATGCGGCTTTTGCCAGGAGATACCTCGGCGGCAGGAATAGCATCGGTCGTCACTTATTTAGCGATGGAAATACCATCGAGATTGTTGGCACCACTGCCGACGTCATCACTCCCCCGGGCTTTACTCCTGGAGGACCAATGGTTGCGGAGCCGACGGTGTACGTGCCTGCGGCGCAGATGCCGTCGCAGCTTGTCAACCTCGCCCATGTTTGGATTCAGCCCAGCTGGATTGTCCGCACCAATGGAAAATCAGTCGGCGTTACCCGGCAAATGCAGCAGGCTCTTGCTCGAGTAGATCCCAATTTGCCCATCTCCGGCTTCTACGCCATGGGTGATGTACTTTCAGATGCGTTGTTGTTGCAGCACATGGAAGTAGGTCTCTTGACCACGCTAGCCGCTTTGGCGCTCGTGCTTTCGTCCGTTGGAATCTACGGCCTTGTCTCCAATCTGGTCACCCAACGCAGGCGGGAGATCGGCATTCGGATGGCGCTTGGCTGCACGTTGCGGGGCGCGATGTTCGAAGTTGGTCGCACCGGCATCACGGCCACCGTAGTTGGGTTGGCCGGAGGATTGCTTTTGTCTTCTGTCGCCGTCAAGGTACTTCGCAGCCAGCTTTTCGGAGTCGCTGTATATGATCCGCTCACGCTCTGCGTCGTTTCTGCATTGCTCATTCTGGTAGCACTCTGTGCGGCGCTTCTGCCAACCCTCAGAATCGCAAACATCGATCCGGCCGAAACCCTGCGAGCACAATGACCCGCACGTTTGGATGGAAGCGGCTCTCTCCCCGGTTTCATCCCGACCGGAGCGAAGCGCAGTGGAGGGACCTGCGGTCCTCGCAGAGTGTCCGTTCCTAACTCCGTCCATCCAAGTCGCTAACCTTCCGCAAGGTAACCGCCCTACCCTTTGTCATCCCGACCGGAGCGACGCGTAGTGGACCTGCGGTCCTCGCAGAGTGACCGTTCCTAACTCCGTCCATCCAAGTCGCTAACCTTCCGCAAGGTAACCGCCCTACCCTTTGTCATCCCGACCGGAGCGAAGCGTAGTGGAGGGATCTGCAGTTGTCTCCACCAGCCTCTGATGTTGGCCGAAGCACTACTCTACCCTTTGTCATCCCGACCGGAGCGAAGCGTAGTGGAGGGACCTGCGGTCCTCGCAGAGTGTCCGTTCCTAACTCCGTCCATCCAAGTCGCTAACCTTCCGCAAGGTAACCGCCCTACCCTTGTCATCCGACCGGAGCGGACCCCGGATTTCCTACTTCGCACTGCCAGCAACGACCACGTATGCGGCTCTCCTTAAAGAGAGCCGCACGGGATACATCAACGCCACGGTTCTCGACAGGAAATCCGGGGGAGCGCAGTGGAGGGATCTGCAGTTGTCTCCACCAGCCTCTGATGTTGACCGAAGCACTACTCTACCCTTTGTCATCCCGACCGGAGCGAAGCGTAGTGGAGGGACCTGCGGTCCTCGCAGAGTGACCGTTCCTAACTCCGTCCATCCAAGTCGCTAACCTTCCGCAAAGTAACCGCCCTACCCTTGTCATCCCGACCTGAGCGAAGCGAGGTGCACGGATCCGCGGTCTTCGCAGAGTGACCGTTCACTCCGTCCGCAAAGCCTCAACCGGATTAATCGAAGCCGCCCGCTGTGCAGGAATCACGCTAGCCACCAGCGCACAAAACCCCAGCGCCGCGATCGAGCCAGCCAGCACCAGCGGATCCCAGCTCTTAACCTGGTACAACTGCGCCGCGATCAAGTGCCCGCAAGCAATAGAGATCGGAATCCCAATAACAAGCCCGATCAGTACCTGCCGAAAAGCCCCACGCAGCACCAGTCGAACCACATTGCTGCGGTTCGCCCCCAGGGCCATACGGACTCCGATCTCGCTGGTGCGCCGTTCCACTGTGTAGGCGGTTACCCCGTAGAGACCGACTGCAGCCAGCACCAGCGCCAGCATCCCAAACAATCCTGTCATTTGTGCTACTGCACGTTGTTGATCGAAATCGCTGTCGACCTGCTGCTGCATGGGTTGCACATTGATGAGCGTCAGATTGGGATCCACTTCGCTGAATGCTTTGCGGATGAGCGGTTCTATCCCTTGCACGCTTCCACGCAACTGCAGCACCGCACCACCGATGTAGTGCGAGCGATGGTCGACCAGCGCCATCACCGGTTGGTTATAGACAACGTGCTGGGCCAGGGGCGCGTACATCATCGGCCGCGGCGTCCCGCCCGGATCCCTATACTTCGCGTCGCGCACCACCCCTACGATTTCAAAAGTAGTGTTGTACTCCGGCAGGTCCAGGCCGAAGTGTTTTCCAATCGGATCCTGGTTAGGGAAGAACCACTTCACGAAAGTCTCGCTTACCACCGCAACACTCCTCGTACTAGCCGTGTCCTGGCTGGTAATACTCCGGCCCCTTAGAATCGGTTGGCCCATGGTCTCTAAATAACCAGTGCTGACGCGATCCCACGAAGAATCAGACTTGTCATCCAGCTGCGGCGCTCCGTGACCTTCGGGAACAACCAATTCGCCCCAGTTGTCGATGTACGGGGTATAAAGGGCCAGGGCTGCGCGCTCCACTCCGGGGATGGCCGCAAGGCGGTCCTGCAACTCACGGTACAGTGGATCAAGCTGAGCCTCGCTATAGCTGGCCGGCGGCCCATTCATCACAATGCTGATGCGG
>Ga0302324_100014752_pt1 | contig 15724 bp, 15 predicted proteins | sample Palsa_T0_1_FD_201949 | JGI IMG/M metagenome (GOLD analysis project Ga0302324, IMG submission 201949) | Peat permafrost microbial communities from Stordalen Mire near Abisko, Sweden - Palsa_T0_1 | ecosystem: Environmental > Terrestrial > Soil > Palsa > Peat permafrost | place: Sweden: Abisko...
CGCGCCCGCCGGCCCGATCGACGCCGCGTTCGTGGGCGAGCTGGCGGCCGCGTTCCACACCGCGCACGCTAAGGCTTTCGGCTACAGCTACCAGGGCCAGCAACGCATCGAGCTGGTCAATTTCGCGGTCTCGGGCTTCGGCGTGATCGACCGTCCGATGCTGCCGACATTGCCCGGCGATGGCGCCGGCCGCGCCCAAGCCCGTACCGCGCGCCGCGTGTTCTTCGACGGCACGTGGCGCGATACGCCGATCTTCGATCGTGCCGAGCTCGGCGCCGGCGCGCGCATCGACGGCCCGGCCGTGGTCGAGGAGTTCGGCTCGACCACGGTGGTGTTTCCGCAGCAATATCTGACGGTCGACCCGCACGGCATCCTGATCCTGCGCTCGACCCGACGACCCAAGGACGCAGTTCCGCTGGAGGTGGTGCGATGAGCCCCGATACTGCGACCGCGCTGGCCGCTGCTGCCGTCCGGCGCGACGTCGACCCGGTCGTGCTGCAGATCGTCGAGGGCACGGTCAACTCGATCGAGGCCGAGATCGAGTACGCGATCGAGCGCACCGCGCGCAGCCCGATGATCCGCGAGGCGCACGACTTCCGGGTCGGGCTGTTCGACCGCTTCTGCCGCAAGCTGACCGGCCGCTCCTACTCGGCGATGCCGCAGCCGGTGGTGCGCGACTATCCGGTGGCAACGATGCGCCCGGGCGACGTCTATTTCATGAACGACACCTACCTGACGGAGGGCAGCATCGGCCATCTGCCCGACATGTGCTCGACCGTCCCGGTGTTCCATCACGGCGAGGTCGTCGCCTTCATCCAGGCGTTCGGCCATCACGACGATATCGGCGGGCGCGTGCCCGGCTCGATGCCGGGCACCGCGGCGACCGTGTTCGAGGAAGGCCTCGCGATTCCACCGATCAAGCTCTACAGCGAGGGCGTGCGCAACGAGGACGCCTTCAAGATCATCAAGCGCAACACCCGCGTGCCCGAGATGCTCGCCGCCGACATCGACAGCGAGGTCCAGGCCTGCATCATGGGCGCGCGCCGGATGGAAGAGCTGTTCGACCGCTTCGGCAAGGACACCGTCGAGACGTGCTTCCAGGCGATCCTCGACAAATGCGCCGACATCTTCCGCAACGAGCTGCTGCCCAAGATCGCCGACGGCACCTACGTGTGGGAGGACTATGTCGAGCATGACGGGATCAACGACCCCAAGCTGCACAAGCTAGCGCTCAAGATGACCAAGCGCGGCGACCGGCTGGTGCTCGACTTCAACGGCACCGATCCGCAATCGACCGGGCCGATCAATTGGCCGGTCGATTATTGCGACGGCCGCTTCCTGATCAAATGGATTGCGCCGATCCTGCGCAATCTGGCCGACACGCCAGAGCGCGCGGCGGAGATCCACTGCAACGAGGGCGTCTGCGACGTGTTCGAGGTCGTGTTCCCGCCCAAGGGCACCTTGATCACGCCGGAATGGCCGGCCGCGACCAACGCGCGCTCCTTCGTTCTGCTGCGCTCGCTCGGCCTGCTCGCCGGCGTGGTCGCGCAGGCCGTCAAGGGCAACATGCCGGCCGACCAGGAGACCATCCGCTACACCGGCTTCTACGGCAAGGACCGCACCGGCAGGCCGTTCCTGTCGCGCGAGGTGCTTGGCGGCGGCGGCGGCGGCCGCGCTTACGCCGATGGCAGCGACGTCATCCACATCGTGCCCGACTCGCGCAACCAGCCGGCCGAGTTCACCGAGACGCGCTTTCCCATCATGGTCGAGAAGCTCGGCCTACGCGCCGACTCGGGCGGCGCCGGCAAGCGCCGCGGCGGGCTCGGCTACGAGAAGATCTACCGACCGCTGGTCGACTGCCACACCATCGTGACCGCCGATCGCGTGCGGCTCGGCTGCTACGGCCTGAACGGCGGCAAGGCCGGCAAGCCGTTCTGCGTCACGGTCGACCTGGGCGGCCGCACGGAGCACGATCTCGGCGGCCTGGTCGACGGCGAGCCGGTCAAGGCCGGCCAGAAGCTGCGCGTCGCGACCACCGGCGGCGGCGGCTGGGGCGATCCGCTCGAGCGCGAGACCGAGCTGGTCTGGCTCGACGTGCTGCAGGGCAAGGTGACGCGCGCCGGCGCGCGCGTCGACTACGGCGTCGTGGTCACCGGCGCCGAGGCGGCGCCGGCGGTCGATCTGCGCGCCACCGCGCGGCTGCGCGCCAAGCTCAAGAAGCCGCGCAAGGGCCGGCCCGCGATGATCGATCGCGGCCCCGGCTTCGAGCTGCTGCGCAACACCATCACGGGCGCGCGCAAGCCGCCCGCGCGCAAGCCGAAACCACGCGGCCCCGCGTCGAAGCGGAAGCGATAGGCCGCCCCGACGCCGTGGACGATCCCTACCGCGCCTTCGTCGCGACCTACGAGCCGCCGGTCCGGCGCGGCGCGAGCGGTCCGCTCACCGGGCTACGCTTCGCGGCCAAGGATCTGTTCGACGTCGCCGGCCAGCCGACCGGCGCCGGCAATCCCGATTGGGCGGCCGACCATCCGGCCGCCCCGGCCGACGCGTGGGCGGTCGCGGCGCTGCTCGCCGCGGGTGCCGCGCTGGCCGGCAAGACCCATACCGACGAGCTGTCGCGCGGTATCTTCGGCGAAAACGCGCATTACGGCACGCCGCTCAACCCGCGCGCCTCCGAGCGCCTGCCGGGCGGCTCGTCGAGCGGCTCGGCGGCCGCGGTCGCCGGCGGCCTGGTCGAGTTCGCGCTCGGCACCGACACCGGCGGCTCGGTGCGCGTGCCGGCGTGCTTCTGCGGCATCTTCGGCCTGCGCCCGAGCCACGGCCGCATCTCGTTCGCCGGCGGCGTCGCGCAGGCGCCGAGCTTCGACACGGTCGGCTGGTTCGCGAGCAACGGCACCACGTTGGCGCGGGTCGGCGCAGTGCTGCTGCAGGCGCCGGTCGGCGATGCGCTGCCGCGCCGGCTGCTGATCGCCGAGGACGCGCTCGCTTTGTCGGATGCGCCGGTGCGCGCGGCGCTGCGCGCGCCGATCGAGCGCGTCGCGACGTTGATCGGCACGTCGGCCGGGCATCTTCTGTTCCCGAGCGACCCCGAGACGTGGTTGCGTCACCAGGGCACCCTGCAGGCGCGCGAGGCCTGGGAGACGTTCGCGCCCTGGCTCGACCGGCGCAATCCGCGGCTCGGTTTCGAGGTCGCCGCCAATTTCTTCCGCAACCTGACGATCACCGATGATGCGCTCGCCGCCGCCGCCGCCTGCCGCGCCGAGATGCGCCGGGAGCTCGGCGCACTGCTGGCCGATGGCAGCGTGATCGCGCTGCCGACCGCGCCGGTGCTGGCGCCCCTGCGCGACCAGACCCGCGGCGCGATGCAGGCACCGCGCCTGCGCATCATCAATTTCACCTGCGTCGCCGGCATGATCGGCGCGCCACAGATCAACCTGCCGCTCGGCGTCAGCGACGGCGTTCCGGTCGGGCTGTCGCTGATCGGCGCCCCGGGCAGCGACGAGCGGCTGCTCGCGCTCGCCCGCCGGTTGGACGCTGCCTAGCTGGAACCTACGCCGCCTTGGCGAGATCCCCGTAACGCGACGGATCGAAGAACGAGTAGCCGGCCTTGTAGGCGCGCCCCTCGGACATGTCGGGCTTGCGGCCCTGCTCGCTCTTGGCCTCGAACGTGATCTCGAGCTGGACGCCGCTCGGGTCGTAGACGAAGAGCTGCCACAGGGTCGTGCCGGGCACCTCGAACTCGCGCCAGTCGAGATTGTATTTCTTGAAGCGCTTGACGAAGTCGTGGAAGCCGACCGCCGACAGCGAGACATGGTCGATCGCCGAAGTGCCCTGCGGCACCGTCTTCTTGCCGGCGAGCGCCGGTCCGCCGGCATAGATGTGCATGATCGGCGTGCCGGCCGGCCCGGCGGTGCCGAGCCAAGCGCCCGGGAAGCCGAAATTCGGCCGGTCGAACTCCCGCAGCCCGATCACTTCGGTGTAAAATTTCACGGTCGCGGCGAGATTGGCGGTCTTGATCGCGATATGGAACAGCCCGGTGATTTCCATGTTGCCCTCCTGTCTGGCCGCGCGCCGCGACGGCGCGCCGGCTGGCTTCGGCTGGCACCATGTTGGCTGGTTCGTCCGCGGTGATCAACCCGGCTGCGGCGATCCATCGAAAGCGGCGGGGCGATTGCGGCGGAGCGATTGACAGGCCCGCAGCCATGCCGAACACTCGGCCGCAACGCGCCAACAGGACCGGGAATCGCCGGGACAGGGAGGAAGCATGACGACGTCGCGTAGGACGGTGCTGAAATATTCGGCAGGCGTGGCCGCGGTCGGCCTGGTCGGCCGAGCGTCGTTCGCCCAGACCATCAAGCCGATCCGCCTTGGCCTGCTCTACGATTTGTCGGGACCGTTCGCCGCCGCCGGCTCGGTGCCGTGCGCGATCGGTGCGCGCACCGCGATCGATCTGGTCAACCAGCGTGGCGGCGTGCTCGGCAAATACAAGGTCGAGGCGGTCAACTCGGACGCGCAGAGCAAAGTCGACGTCGCGATCAACGAGACCGAGCGGCTGATCCACAACGAGAATTGCGACATCGTGGTCGGCGTCTATTCGAGCGCCCAGGCGGTGCCGCTCGCCGAGAAGATGAACACCGAGAAGAAGATCCTCTGGATCACCACCGCGGTCGCGACCTCGGTGGTGAAGAACAAGAATCTCACCTACGTGTTCCGCGCGACCATCCATTCCGACCAGTACGGCGAGGCCGGCGCCAAGTTCCTCGCCGAGAATGCCAAGTCGAAGCTCGGCATGGAGCCCAAGGACGTCAAGGTCGCGGTGATCCACGAGGACGGCCCCTACGGCAGCGGGGTCGGCGATGCCGACGTCGCGTTCTGCAAGGAGCAAGGCATCCAGGTGGTGCTGAAGGAGGCCTATGCCGTGACCGCGCCGGACCTGTCGTCGCTGGTCACCAAGCTGCGGCGCGCGCGGCCCGACGTGATCTATCACGCCGGCTACAATCCCGACATCACGCTGTTCCTGCGCCAGGCGCGCGAGCAGGGGCTGCGCTTCAAGATGCTGATCGGCAACGGCGCCGGCTACAGCCAGATCGACAAGCTGCGCGCGACCTTCGGCACCGACGTCGATTTCTTCTGCGACATCGATCCGGTGCCGGCCCAGCTGCTCGATCCCAAGAAGTTGGCGCCCGGCATGGGCGAGCTGATCGAGATCATGGTCGACCGCTACAAGAAGGAGACCGGCGACAAGGACGTGCCGCCGCACACCTCGATGGGGTTCAACCAGACCTGGATCCTGCTCGACAAGGTGCTGCCGATCGCGATCGAGAAGTTCGGCGGCACCGATCCCGAAGCGGTGCGCAAGGCCGCGCTCGAGGTCGACATCCCGGCGGGCGGCACGATCCAGGGCTATGGCGTCAAGTTCTTCCCGCCCGGCACGCCGGAGGCCGGCCAGAACGAGCGCTCGACCCCGGTGGTGATGCAATATATTCCGGGCCAACCGACCGCGGTCGCGTGGCCGACGCCGATCCAAACTCACGAGCCCGTGCTTCCGCTCCCCAAATCCTCGCCCTACGCGATGTCTTGAGGTGCTGACGGTATCGGATCTGTCGAAGCGTTTCGGCGGTTTCCTGGCGGTCAACCAGGTCTCGTTCGAGGTTCGACAGGGCGAGATCCTCGGGCTGATCGGGCCCAACGGCTCGGGCAAGAGCACGACCTTCAACCTGATCGCCGGCACGCTTGCGCCGTCGGCCGGGTCGATCCGCTTCGACGGCGTCGAGATCAGCGGTCTGCCGGCCTATCGCGTGTGCCGGCTGGGCATCGGCCGCACCTTCCAGATCCCGCGGCCGTTCCGCAAGCTGCCGCTGATCGATAATGTCGCGCTCGGCGCCTATTACAGCCAGGCTGGCGGCATCAGCCAGGCCGAGGCGCGGCGCCGCGCCGAGGAGGCGCTGGCGCTGGTCGGCCTGTCGAATGCGGCGGACGCGACCACCCACGGGCTGGGCGCCGCTGCGCTCAAGAAGCTCGAGCTCGCCCGCGCGTTGGCGACCGGACCCAAGCTGCTGCTCGCCGACGAGAGCCTGGGCGGGCTCGACACCGCCGAGATGGTGGGCGCGGCGCGCATGCTTGCCGACATCCGCAGCCGCCTCGGCATGACGATCGTCTGGGTCGAGCACATCATGGGCGCGCTGATGCCGATCGTCGATCGCGTGATCGTGCTCGATCACGGCGAGAAGATCTTCGAGGGACCGCCCGACGCCTGCACGCGCGACGAGCGGGTCGTCGAAGTCTATCTGGGCCGCCGGCGTCATTGACGGCGCCATGCTGAGCATCGTCGGCCTGTCCGCCGAGTACGGCTCGTTCCGCGCGCTGTTCGAGGTGTCGCTCGACGTCGCGGCCGGCGAGGCGGTCGCCGTGCTCGGCCCCAACGGCGCTGGCAAGACGACCTTGATGCGGGTGATCTCCGGCATGCTGCGCGCCCGCTCCGGCGAGCTCACGTTCGAAGGGCGCTCGCTGGTCGGGCTGAAGGCGCCGCGCATCGTCGCCGCCGGCATCGCGCACGTGCCCGAAAACCGCCGGCTGTTTCCGCGCCTGACCGTCGAGGAGAATCTGCAGATGGGCGCCTTCCTGCCGGCGGCCCGCCCGCATTTCGCCGAGCGGCTCGCCTGGGTGTTCGAGCTGTTTCCGCGCTTGCAGGAGCGTCGCGGCCAGCTCGCCGGCACCATGTCGGGCGGCGAGCAGCAGATGTGCGCGATCGGCCGCGCGCTGATGTCGAAGCCGCGTCTGCTGTTGCTCGACGAGCCGTCCGCCGGGCTCGCGCCGCTCGTCGTCGAACAGGTGTTCGACCTGGTGCGGCGCATCCGGCAGGAAGGCTTCACGGTGCTGATCGTCGAGCAGAACGTCCAACAGGCACTCGAGCTGGTCGACCGCGCCTATCTGCTGGAGGCCGGCCACATCACGCTCAGCGGCACCGCCCAGGAGCTGCTGCAGAGCGATGTGGTGCGGCGCTCCTACATGGGGCTGTAGAGAGATGTGCACGCTCACAGGTATTAGCGCGGAGGACGCCGAGGCTGCGCGGAGGACGCAGGGGGAAATGGTGGTTCTGAGAGCGCGGCTACCCTTAGTGCAGAGTCCGTTCAGATCGAAACACCCGTCCCGTCATTCCCGCGAAAGCGGGGATCCAGACTTTCGGCGAAGCTGGATTCCCGCTTTCGCGGGAATGACGACAGAGAAAATTGCCGATTCGACCCGATCGGATTCCACTCCATCATCACCTTCGCGTCGTCGGCGCAGCCTCTGCGACCCCTGCGCCAAACCCTTATTGTCCGCCGCCTAGGAGGCTGAGTCAGGTGGACATCTTCCTGCTCGAGGCGATGATCAACGGCGTGCTGCTGGGCGGCGTTCTGGCGCTGCTGGCGCTCGGCCTCAACCTGATCTTCGGCGTCATCGACGTGGTGTGGATCTGCTATGCCGAGCTGGTGATGTGCGGCATGTACGCGATTTACTGGCTGAGCGCGTATTACGGCTGGCCGTATCCGCTCGCCTGCCTGGCCGCGATCGGCGGCGTCGCCGCGCTCGGCATGGCGATGCACCGCCTCGTGATCGAGCCGATCCTGGGCTCGGCGCCGATCAACCAGCTGCTGGCGACCGGCGGCATGCTGTTTTTCCTGCAGAGCTTCGCGACCCTGCTGTTCGGCACCGACTTCCGCAATGTCGGCATCCGGCTGCCGGCGATCGAGGTCGGCGAGATCTTCATCAGCACGTCGCGTCTGTTCGCTTTCGTCGCCGCGATCGTCGGCGCGCTCGCCGTCTATTTCTTCCTGTCGCGCACCTATATCGGCACGGCGATCCGCGCGATCTCCCAGGATCGCGAGATCATGGGCCTGATGGGGGTCGACGAGCGGCGGATCTATCTCCTGACCTCGGCGATCGGCGGTGCGCTGGCCGGGCTCGGATCGTGCCTGCTCGTGCTGCAGTACGACGTCCACCCGTTCCTTGGCCTCACCTTCGGCCCGATCCTGTTCATGATCTGCGTGCTGGGCGGGCTCGGCAACATGCTGGGCGGCGTGCTCGCCGCCTTCGTGATGGGGCAGATCATCGCGATCGGCGGCTATTTCTTTTCGATCGAGCTGGCGGACGTGATCGCCTTCGTGCTCTTCATCGTGCTGATCTTCATCCGGCCACAGGGAATCTTCAGCCGATGAGCCGGTCGATCGCGCTCTGGGGCGTGCTGGTCGCGGCGCTCGCGCTGCTGCCCTTCCTGCTGCCCAACTATTTCCTCCACATTGCGATCCAGGTGCTGCTGTGGGGCTTGATCTACACCGCCTGGTCGATGATGGGTCGGTTCGGGCTGGTGTCGCTCGGCCACGGCGCGTTCATGGGGGTCGGCGCCTACACCTCGGCGCTGCTGTGGAATCTCTACGGCATCACGCCGTGGCTCGGCATTCCGGCCGGGGTCGTGCTGACCGTGCTGCTCGCGCTGGTGATCGGCTATCCGTGTTTCCATCTGCGCATCATCGGGCATTATTTCGCGCTCGTGACGTTGGCGCTCAGCCAGGTGGTCGCGCTGGCGATCGTCGCGGCGCGCGACGTCACCGGCGGCTCGCTCGGCATGACGCCGCGCGCGGTCGGCGAATCGGTCTATGCGCTGCAGTTCCCCGACCGGACACAGTTCTATTTCATCTCGCTCGGCCTGTGGCTGGTCGGGCTGGCGATCCGTCACTGGGCGAATTCCGGCATGCGGAGCGCGGCGCTCGAGGCGATCGGCGAGGACGAGACCGCGGCCGCCGCGGTCGGCATCCACGTGATGCGCGAGAAGCTGCGCGTCACCATGATCAGCGCGGCGATCACCGCGGTCGGCGGCTCGATGTTCGTGCAGTATCTGATGTACGTGAACCCCGAGACCGTTTCGGGCGTCGGCGTCTCGCTGCAGATCGTGTTCGCCTCGATCGCCGGCGGCATGTACGGCACGCTCGGCCCGACCATCGGCTCGCTGCTGACCCTGTCCTTGACCGAAGGGCTGCGCATCGCGTTCGGCACCAACTTCATCGGCGCCGCCAATACGATCTACGGGATCCTCCTGATCCTGTTCATCATCTTCATGCCGCGCGGGCTGCTCGGCCTGATCCAGAAACTGATCGCCAAGCGGCCGCAGCGCGCCAGGCCGACCGCCGCGCCGGCTCGGCCGTAGCCTGACCTAGACCCGCTCGAGGATCACGGCGAGGCCCTGGCCGACGCCGATGCACAGCGAGACCAGCGCGTAGCGACCGCCCGAGGCCTTGAGCTGGCGCGCCGCCGTCAGCGCGAGCCGCGCGCCCGAGGCGCCGAGCGGATGGCCGATCGCGATCGCGCCGCCGTTGGGATTGACCCGCGGGTCGTCGAGCGGCAGCTCGAACGACTTCAGGCAGCCGAGCACCTGGGCGGCGAACGCCTCGTTGATCTCGATCACGTCGAGGTCCGACAGCGCGAGGCCGGCGCGCTCGAGCGCCTTGCGGGCGGCCGGCACCGGACCCAGCCCCATCACGCGCGGCTCGACGCCGGCGACCGCACCGCTCAGGATCCGCGCCATCGGCTTCATGCCGAACTTCTCGCCGGCGGCGCGCGTGCCGACGACCAGCGCCGCGGCACCGTCATTGATGCCCGAGGCGTTGCCCGCGGTGGTCACGCCGCCGTCGAACAGCGCCTTCAGCCTGCCGAGCTTCTCGAGGTCGGTGTCGGGGCGCGGATGCTCGTCCTCGGCGACCACGGTCTCGCCCTTCCGCCCGGCGATCTTCACCGGCAGGATCTCGTCCTTGTAGAACCCGGCGGCCTTGGCGCGGGCGTATTTCGCCTGCGAGGCGGCGGCGAACTTGTCGCTCTCGGCGCGCGTGATCTGGAGCTCGCGCGCCACGTTGTCGGCGGTCTCCGGCATGGAGTCGTTGCCGAAGCCGGCACCGATCTTCGGGTTGGGAAAGCGCGCGCCGATCGTCGAGTCGAACATCTTGAACTCGCGCTGGTACGGCTGCTCGGACTTGGCCATCACGAACGGCGCGCGGCTCATGCTCTCGACACCGCCGGCGATGAACAAATCGCCCTGCCCGGTGGTCGCGGCGCGCGCGCTGTCGAGCACCGCGGCGAGCCCGCTCGCGCACAGCCGGTTGAGCGTGATGCCGGGCACGCTCGGCGGCAGGCCGGCGAGCAGCGCGGCGTGGCGCGCGACGTTGCGGGCGTCCTCGCCGGCCTGGTTGGTGTTGCCGACCACGACGTCCTCGACGTCCGCGGGCTTGAAGGGCGCGCGGCCGATCAGCTCGCGCAGCACCCCGGCCAGCAGATCGTCGGGCCGGACCGGCGCGAGGCCGCCGGCATGGCGGCCGATCGGCGTCCGCGCACCGTCATAGATATAAGCGTCGAGCATGGCTGTGTTTCCTGTTTCTGGTTGGGTCCGCCGGTTGCGGGCCGGGGCGGCCGCCGCCGCTCGCGTGTACACTATAGCGCCATCTGGCGGCGGCGCGAGAGCTCCCCGGCCGAACTGTCACCGTCCGAGGATCGAAGCGGCTTTGCGGATGCGCATTCCCCGGCGCGGCCGGTTGCGCTATGCAGCCGCGGATGAAGACTGCGGATTTCGACTTCGAGCTGCCGCCGGAGCTGATCGCCACCCACCCGGCGCGGCCGCGCGACCGCGCGCGGCTGCTCGACGTCGCCGATCGCCTGATCGACCGCTCGGTCGCCGAGCTGCCCGAGCTGCTCGCCCCGGGCGACGTGCTGGTGGTCAACGACACGCGGGTGATCCCGGCGCGGCTCGGGGGCTTGCGCGGCGGCGCCAAGGTCGAGGTGACCCTGCACAAGCGCGAGGCGCCGGCGCGCTGGCGCGCCTTCGCCCGGCCGGCCAAGCGCCTGCGTACCGGCGACGTGATCGAGTTCGCGCCGGATTTCGCCGCCACGGTCGCCGGCAAGTCACAAGAGGGCGATCTGGTGCTGCAGTTCGCCGGCGACGATGCCGGTCTGTTCCGGCAACTCGAAACCTACGGCGTCATGCCGCTGCCGCCCTATATTCGGCGCGCGACCCCGGATGCGCAGGACCGCGAGGACTACCAGACCCTGTTCGCCGAGCGCGCGGGCGCCGTGGCGGCGCCGACCGCCGGGCTGCATTTCACCCCTGCCCTGCGCCAGGCGATCCACGATCGCGGCGTCGCGATCGTGGCGCTGACCTTGCATGTCGGCGCGGGCACCTTCCTACCGGTGCGGGTCGACACGATCGCCGAGCATCGCATGCATGCCGAATATGGCGAGATCGGCGCCGGCGCGGCGGCGCGCATCAACCAGGCGCGGGCCGTCGGCGGCCGCGTCGTGGCGGTCGGCACCACCAGCCTGAGATTGCTCGAAACGGTGGCCCGGCCCGACGGCACGCTTGTGGAGTTCGCCGGCGAGACCGATATCTTCATCACGCCGGGCTATCGTTTCAAAATAGTCGATCTGTTGCTGACCAACTTCCATCTACCGCGCTCGACCCTGTTCATGCTGGTGTGCGCCTTCGTCGGGCCCGCGCGCATGCGCGCCGCCTATGACCATGCGATCGCCATGGGCTACCGGTTCTATTCCTACGGCGATTGCTGTCTGCTGCGGGGTGCGCGATGAACGGCGAGCCCGGCCTGCCGACGACCCAGCTCCTGCCCGGCACCCCGTTCGACCTGTTGGCGCGGGACGGCCAGGCGCGGCGCGGCCTGCTCCACACCGCGCACGGGCTGATCAACACCCCGGCCTTCATGCCGTGCGGCACCGCCGGCACCGTCAAGGCGATGCTGCCCGGCTCGGTCGCCGCGACCGGCACCGAGATGCTGCTCGGCAACACCTACCACCTGATGCTGCGCCCGGGCGCAGAGCGGATCGCCGCGCTCGGCGGACTGCACCGCTTCATGAACTGGGACCGGCCGATCCTGACCGATTCGGGCGGCTACCAGGTGATGTCGCTGTCCGGCCTGCGCACCATCGACGCGGACGGCGTGGTGTTCAAATCCCACCACGACGGCAGCCTGCACGCGCTCGGCCCCGAGCGCTCGATCGAGATCCAGGGGCTGCTCGGCGCCGACATCTCGATGAGCTTCGACGAATGCACGCCGTTTCCGGCGACCCACGAGCAGGCCGAGGGCTCGATGGAGCTGTCGATGCGCTGGGCCGCGCGCTCGCGGGCGCGCTTCGAGCGTCGTCCCGGCTACGGGCTGTTCGGCATCGTCCAGGGCGGCGTCTATGGCGATCTGCGCGCCCGCTCGGCGGCGGCGCTGACCGGGCTCGGCTTCGACGGCTACGCGATCGGCGGGCTGGCGGTCGGCGAGGGCCAGAAGACCATGTTCGAGGTGCTCGACATGACGACGAAGCTGCTGCCGGCCGACCGGCCGCGCTATCTGATGGGCGTCGGCAAGCCGTCCGACATGGTCGGCGCGGTGCAGCGCGGCGTCGATCTGTTCGATTGCGTGCTGCCGACCCGCTCGGGCCGCACCGGCCAGGCGTTCACCCGCCGCGGCACGCTCAACATGCGCAATGCCCGCCATGCCGCGGACGACCGGCCGATCGACGAGGGCTGCAGCTGTCCGGCCTGCCGCGGCTATTCGCGCGCCTACCTGCATCATTTGATTCGCGCCCAGGAGATCCTCGGCGTGATGCTGTTGACTTGGCATAATCTGCATTACTATCAGGCCCTGATGGCCGGCATCCGGGCGGCGGTCGAAAGCGGCCGGATGGCCGAGTTCGTCGCCGCGTTCGACGCCGAGCAGGGGCTCGGCGACATTCCAAGCCTGCCGGCCGCCTCCACAGGATGACGCGCATGGAACACGACACCGCCCCCGCCTTGACGCAACTCGGCCGTCCGACGGCGCTGCCGGCCTCGCCGGACGAAGCGACCATCGAGCGGGTCGCCAACCAACATGCCGGCGAGCTCTACGCCGTGCGCTTCACCTGCCCGGAATTCACCTGCTTGTGCCCGATCACGGGTCAGCCCGATTTCGCGCATCTCGTGATCGACTACATCCCGAAGCGCTGGCTGGTCGAGAGCAAGTCGCTCAAGCTCTATCTCGGTGCGTTCCGCAATCACGGCGGATTCCACGAGGCAACCACGCTCGACATCGCCAAGCGGCTGGGTGCCGAGCTCGAGCCGCTGTGGCTGCGCATCGGCGGCTACTGGTATCCGCGCGGCGGCATGCCGATCGACGTGTTCTACCAGTCAGGTCCGGTGCCGGATGGCGTCTGGATCCCGCCGCACGAGGTCCAACCCTATCGCGGCCGCGGCTGACCCAACCCTCGACGCGTCGCCGCGCACGGCGATCCGCGAGCGCGCGCTGGCGGTCGGCTTCGATGCGGTCGGCATTGCGGCGGCCGAGCTGGGCGGCGCGGTGCGCGACCAGCTCGTCGAGTTCCTCGCGCGCGGCTATCACGGCGACATGGGCTGGCTCGAGGCGCGCGCCGGTCCGCGCGCCGAGCCGCGCGCGCTGTGGCCGGCGGCGCGCAGCATCGTCGTGTGCGGCCTGTCCTACGCGCCGTCCGACGATCCGCTAGCCAGCCTCACGGCACGCGACCGCGGTACCATCTCGGTCTATGCGCGCAACCGCGACTATCACGACGTCGTGAAGCGCAAGCTGCGCGCGCTGGCGACGTGGATGCATGACAGCCTCGGCGCGGACGTCAAACTGTTCGTCGATACCGCGCCCGTGATGGAGAAGCCGCTCGCGGCACGCGCCGGACTCGGCTGGCAGGGCAAGCACACCAACCTGGTGTCGCGCCGCCACGGCTCCTGGCTGTTCCTCGGCGAGGTCTACACGACGCTCGAGTTGCCCGCAGATCCACCCGAGGCGGATCACTGTGGCATCTGCCGGCGCTGCCTCGACGTCTGCCCGACCGCGGCGTTTCCTGCGCCCTACCAGCTCGATGCGCGGCGCTGCATCTCCTACCTGACGATCGAGCACAAGGGCCCGATCCCGCGCGCGCTGCGGCCCCTGATGGGCAACCGCATCTATGGCTGCGACGACTGCTTGGCGGTCTGCCCCTGGAACAAGTTCGCCCAGCCGCACGGGACCGACGCGCTGCTGCCGCGCGCCGACCTGACCGCGCCGCGCCTGGCCGAGCTCGCGTCGCTCGACGAGGCGACATTCCGCCTGCGGTTCGCCGGCTCGCCGATCAAGCGCACCGGGCGCGACCGCTTCGTGCGCAACGTGCTGATCGCGCTCGGCAACAGCGGCGACCCGGCGCTCGCGCCGGTCGCCGAGCAGCGTCTCGCGGACCCGTCCGCACTGGTGCGCGGTGCCGCCGTGTGGGCGCTCGAGCAGTTGCTTGGCGCGCCCCGATTTGCCACGCTTCGCACACGAGCGTTGGCCAGCGAGGCCGACCCGCAGGTCCGCGAGGAGTGGTCGACGTCGTTAGCGGCTGTCTAGGGGTGTGGAGCTCGGTCAGACGACGCTGGCCATGACATTGCCCACGCCCTCGAAGGCGGTCTCGACGCGATCGCCGGCGGCCAGGGGGAACTGCCGGGTGAACGAGCCCGACATGACGACATCGCCGGCGCGCAGCGCTTCGCCGAACGCCGCGAGCTTGCCGGCCAGCCAGGCGACCGAGTTGAACGGATGGCCGAGCACCGCCGCGCCGGTCCCGCTCGCCACCTCCTCGTCGTTGATGCGCACGCGCGCGGTCACCCGAACCAGATCGGGCATGTCGGCGGCACGCACCTTCGTCCCGACCACAAAGGCTTTTTGCTGGGCGTTATCGGCGAGCGCGACCGCGAGCTGACGGGTAAAATCGCCGCGCGTTTCGATGATCTCGAGCGCCGGCGCGATCGACGCCACCGCCGCGGCGACGGCGGCGCTGTCGGCGCCGGCCGGCAAGTCGCGCCCGAGCTCGATGCACAGCTCGTTCTCGAAGCCGGGCTTGATCAGCTCGGCGGCGCGAAAGACGTGCCCCGACGGTTTGCGTCCTTCAACGAGCAGGCAGCCGAACACCGGCTCGTGCACGCCGAACTGCTCCTGGATCGCCTTGGCGGTCAGCCCGACCTTCCAGCCGATGCGCCGCTGCCTCGGCTGGGCGCTGCGCCGCCGGATCAGCGCCAGCTGGACGCGGAACGCGTCGTCGAGCGACAGACGATCGAACCAGGCGGCCGGAAAATGCTCGCCACGGTCGCGCGCGGCCTCGAAATCGCGCACCGCCGCCTCGATGTCGATATCGCCCATGATCAGGCGCCGATCATCGAGACATGGGCCGCCACGATGCGCCAGCCTTCGGGCATACGCGCCCAGGTCTGGCTCTGGCGGCCGCCGCGCGGCATGCTGGCGCGCTGGAATTCGGTGTTGCAGGTCGCGAAGTCGCGGCCGTAGGTCGTGATCACCGGGTTGCTGGTGGTGCGCGCCAGCCCGGCCGGCGAGCGCGCCGCGCGGAACCCCGCGATCGCGTCGTGGCCGTACAGATTCTCGGTCATGCCGTAGCGCAGGGTCAGCTGGCTCTTCCAGAACAGCGAATTCAGGGTATCGATGTCGTTGGTGACCAGCGCGGTCTCGTAGCGCTGAAACTGCACCGTCACCTCGGCGACGATCTCGGGCAGGTTGATGTCCATCGGGTCTCCGCTCCGCCAAACAGGCTGCCGATTGACGCACTTAAGCGGTTCGAGTGCAATGTCGCGGGAGGAACCAGATGACGCACCTCACCCTGTTCGAGAAGATCTGGCGCGATCATGTCGTGACCGAGCAGGACGGCGCCGCGCTGCTCTATGTCGACCGCA
>Ga0302324_100014753_pt1 | contig 15724 bp, 15 predicted proteins | sample Palsa_T0_1_FD_201949 | JGI IMG/M metagenome (GOLD analysis project Ga0302324, IMG submission 201949) | Peat permafrost microbial communities from Stordalen Mire near Abisko, Sweden - Palsa_T0_1 | ecosystem: Environmental > Terrestrial > Soil > Palsa > Peat permafrost | place: Sweden: Abisko...
ACGACTATCGCGCAACAGGCCAACTACATACTGTCCAACGAGCCCTTTATCGTTGCGAACACGTACTCGCTGGTGGATCCGGACACCTCCAATGTCATCGCCTCGGTGACCAATCTTGCGCTCATCGCGCCGGAACCTCACGACGGGCTGCTGGCTGCCTCGGGGCTTCTGTTTGTCGCGGTCATGGCGCGATATCGCCGCAGGGTGAGCGCCTAGCCGTTCACGGTCACGGTACACGCTTATCCGGCGGGCTAAGCTTATCCGGCAGGTTAATCCTGGCCGGGTAAGCGTGCTCAAACACCGACCACATGAAATCCGCCGTCAGGCGCGCTCGGTTGTGGCAGTTCATGCAACCCTGGGCAGGCCGACTCTGATTGAACGTTTCCATCGCCATATTGGCGAAGGCGGACGTTGCCCCGTCTCCGGGAAAGGTTTCGAAAATATCACCCTCCTGGCTGGCAGGTACGGGCACGGACTGATCGCCCGGAGAGAGCGGCCACTGAGTTACGACCAGTTGGTAATTACGCCACACAGTGCCTTGCAGCAGCTTTCGGTAGCGGGCATTAGTGGCGACCGTTTTCGGATGAATCGGGAGCCGCGGCGACCGAACCACGTTGAAGGGTTTGACAGGCTGCCGGGCGAGGGGAAGCAATGCGAGCGGATTCACATCCGGCATGGAATCGTCCGTGCCGTCATGAAACGTGAATTTACCTGACGACCCCGGCAGCGCGGGCGGAACGTTGTCGATCTGCTCGAACGAACTCCAGATCCACTGCGGGCGGCTAGCCGTTTTCTGAACGATGTGCAGGCCAACCAGCCCTACGGTCTTTTTGCCGCACTTGCCTGTGCCGGGGTCGAGGACGATGGCGGTTCGGGTGTAAAAGCGCGCGCGCTGCGCGTCATTGAAACCGGTCATCTCAACCCATGCCGATTTGACTGTGATGGAACCGTCCGGGAACTGTACCGGGGGAACAGAAGGCCTGGGAACCGGCACTTCGGGTAAATGACTCCGCAGATACCACTGGTTCGTCACGATATGATCGTACGCAACCCGGTTATAGGCGTTGAGGTAACGGACGTATCTTCCGTTCTGCGCGGCGAGAGGCGCCAGCAACGCGCCATCCCCCTGCTGCCCGATATCGCCAAAGCGGGAAAATGACGCCAGCACGATATCCCCCGAGTCTGTTTTGGCTGAACATGCGTTGTATCCGGCGGCAACTCCCGGAGGCGATCCGTCTTCGTGGAAGATCGCCCATAAGGGCGCCCAGGTTTCAAAGTTGCGCGGACCGGGCGCGTCAAGCGACTTCGGCGCATTTACGGAACTCCCCGAGGCGGGAAAAATCAATGCCACGAACGTGCGCCAGGAATAATCGTCGAAGAAGTCGATGGTGAAATCGGTAAACCCGCGCGGAATGCAGACATCGGCGGGCGGATTCGGAGACGACACCGAAGGAACAGGTGGATCCGGACACGTCTGGGCAGCCAAAACGGCTGTTACCAGGAGTACTCCGCAAATCGCAAGACTGCGCATTTGGTCCTTGTAGATAGGCTAACCTAAATAGGTGGGAAAGGTCACTAATGTATTCGCGAAGAGGCTTCGGTAAGATCGTCCTGGCAGCTACCGCTCTGCCGACGGCGTTCGGCGGCCCGATCGACTCGTCCGTCAACGGGGTCAGGCTGGGAGCCACCACTTACAGTTTCCAGGATCTGCGGCGCACTACCGGCGAGGATAACGTCGGCGATATTATCGAAGCGCTTACGGCTTGCGGTATTGGCGAAATCGAACTCTACTCGGCCAACCTTGAACCGGCGCCGGCGGCTGCGATGAAACCCGCGTTCGGTCCGTCTTACGGCGGCGCCGGAGCGAGGACGGTGCTCTCCGGCGGGCAGCTTGGCATTCGCAAAATGGACCGGGAAAATCTTCGGCGATGGCGTCTTACGACAACCGCATCGCATTATGAGGCGATTCGCAGGCGGTTCGAGGATGCCGGCATTCACATATTCGCGTATGCGCTCGATTTCGCGGACGATTTTTCCGACGATGAAATCGAGGCCGGCTTCCAGCAGGCCAAAGCCCTCAGCGTCGAAATCCTCGCAACTTCGACGACTCCCGCGATGGCACGGCGAGTGGCGCCGTTTGCCGTCAGACACGGTATCCGGGTCGCAGTGCATAACTCCGCCAATGCCAGGGATCCCGACCGGTTCGCAACGCCGGAAAGTTTTGCGAAGGCGGTGGCGATGAACATGCGCATCAACCTCGATATCGGCCAGTTCACGGCGGCCAACTACGATGCTGCCGCCTATATCGGACAAAACCACGAAAACATCACGCATCTTCATATCAGCGATCGCAAACGCAACCTCGGCGCCCACGAGCCATTTGGCGATGGCGATACGCCTGTCAAGGAAGTGCTGGTACTGATTCGCGACAACAAGTGGCCGCTGCGGGCGTTTGTCGAATACGAATATGCGGGGATGGGCAGTTCTGTCGAAGAAGTGAGGAAGTGTCTCGATTATATGCGCGCCTGCCTGGCGTCATGACGGGTTAAGCCTATGTTGAAGCAATCGGTGTGGAAGCAATCGGTGTGGAAGCAATCGGCGTGGCTGTTTCTTTTTTCCTTCTGTTCGGCTACGGGATTGCCGGCGCAACAGCCGCTGATTTCGGAAGACTTTGAATCCGGGCGCTTCGATTCTAAGGTCTGGGAACTGCGCATCGCGGGCGCGGTCGACGCTGAAGTGGAACAGGGCGAGGCGGCGCATGGCAAATACGCGCTCCGGGTGCATTATCCGGCCATGACGCCGCCGGGATACGCGTTCCTGGTCACCCCGTATCTGCCTGCCTCGGTGAGCGGGCATTTCTTCGGGCGCGCTTACGTGAAGATCGATCCCGCTACGCCGGAGAATCACACGGTTCTGGTTTTCTCCGGAGAGGCTGGCTGGCCTTTCTCAAGGTTCGAAGAAATCGGAATCTCTCGGAATACCTTCCAGCCGTCTTATCGGGAAAACAGGTCCGCGAAGGGAGAGAACGGCGATGTCCGCCCTGGCGACGCGCCGCCGCTGGGCAAATGGTTTCTGCTCGAGTGGGAGTGCAATAACGATCCCACGACGCTGACGGTTTGGGTAAATGGAAAGTCTTCCCGGGTGATGGAAGAGGACCGGAAGGTCGAAGTTTCCTCGTTCAAATGGCCGCGAGGCAGCGAAACGGCTAAAGGATTGATTGCCACCTTCGACGAGATAGGCTTCGGCGCACGCGTGTGGGGCCAGGTACCCCACGCATTCGACGTGTATTACGACGATATCGCCATCGGCGCCGAGCGATTGGGCGCGGTGATGTATTCGCACCCGAACAAAACCGCCGCACGGACGCGAGCGAACTTCTCAGCAATGTCGTACCAGTCCCTGCCGTAGCGTAGCGCCTGGGTCAGGCCAACGTCGGCATCGCATTGTCGATTTGAGCGCACGCGCTCGAAGCCGATGAACTCGCCGCCGCGAAGATCTGGGAAGGCTCGGCTAAACTGGCGGGGACGACGGGGTTCGAACCCGCGACCTCCGACGTGACAGGCCGGCGTTCTAACCAACTGAACTACGTCCCCGCTTTGTGTCGGAACTTCATCCATCCTAACATGCACCGTGTTCATAAGGAAACCGAACGCTGTCGCGCCATCGCACGTCGTCGGATTTACAATTCGCGTTGTGTCAGAATTGTAATCCGGTGCTAGACTGGGCAAAAGCTGGCGCAAAACAGCAGTAAAGAGGTCCCGCAGAATGAGTCGTCACCGTTCCGAGACTCCGTTCGACAACATCGAGAGCTCCCACGAGTATGTCTGCCTCCTGGCCGATGCGATTCGCGAGGCAGTGGCTGAGGTGGAGGCGGACATCGTGCTGGCTGGCGCTGACGGCGCCGGTCGCCGCAAAGAAGCTCTCCAGCTGGTTCACTTCAATCTTTCCAAACTGAATGGCCATATGACCGCAAGCCGCCGGATCTTAAATGACCTCCGGACGCTCCGCCGGCTCCTCCTCGACGAACGCAACCTCGCGGGTGTTTTTCGCCAGGCGGCAGATTGAGCACCCGGTTAAAGCCTCTGACAGTGTGACTACGTCGGCTAACGTCAGACTAACCACCTCCCGCAGGTGTTATATCTCACTTACAATCACGTTCTTGCGTCCAGGTTTAGCCGGAAAATATGAATTCCGGAAGTTATCGGCGCGGGGCTAAATGTTTCAGAAAGATAGATTTGCTGTGACTACTTGACAAAAAAATTGGTTGAGCCTATTATGAGTTGCTCGTTGAAGTTTAATCCATAATTAATCACACTGGTGATCGGGTGGGGGGCTCTACGTATGATGACCTTCGCAGTCGGTGAAAAAGTTGTATATCCTAACCAGGGCGTTGGGACCATTGAGAACATCAGCACTCGTTACTTCGAAGAGAAGCCGGAGAAGTTCTATCTTCTGCGGCTTTTTTGTTCGAGTATGACGGTGATGGTTCCGTTCTCGAATGCCGAAAACATAGGCTTGCGGAAACTTTCGAAACACACGGACGTGGCTAGAGTACTTGCATATCTGGCGGGTTCCGGGATCGAAAATTTGCAGGACTGGAAAATTCGGTTCAAGATCAACAGTGAGAAGATGCTCACCGGCAGTCTTCTTCAAATCGCGGAGGTGTTCAAACAGCTTGTGCGGCTACAGGCCGATAAGCCGTTGTCATTCCGCGAAAAAAAGATGTTGGATCGCGCTCGTACCATGCTGATTTCGGAGGTTTCGCAAGCCAGAAATATCGCGGAGCCCGAGGCGATCGGTTTAATGGATAAGGCGCTGGGTAAATCGGGATTCCATTTCCCCGAAGCAGCTTAGTCCGGCGTAGTTGTTCTGTATTTTGTGGCTGGATACGGGCCGGTTGGCGCTTAAGTATAGTTTAGGATGCTGTTCGGCCTTGTTCTGGTTCTTCTCACGTCGGCAGGGTCTACTATGTTCGCAATCCGGCCTGCGTGGTTCCCTGTTCCGATATCGGCCGAAGCTCTGCTGTATGACCGTCAGTTCAGCCGGACTCTATGGATTTCCGGCGCTATCTTTGTGGCGGTTCATTTACTGCTCGCCTGGACGGTCTTGCGCGCGCGCCGCACGGGCAAAGCGGTCGCCGATACCTCCCATCGTGGACTCGAAATCGGATGGAGCGTCGCGACGGCGGTTCTGTTCCTGACGCTGGCGGGTCTCGGCTCTCGCGGCTGGGCCCGAATGCCGGGTTCGCCCGCGGGCAAAGAAATAATCGAGGTGTATTCCCACCAGTTCGCGTGGAATTTTCGTTATCCCGGAACCGACCGGCGGTTTGGCCGCACAGAATCTGCAAGACGCCTACTGCGGCTTACCGGTGAGTCGGCCGAGATTCTGAAACGCCGCATGTCAGAACCTGGTCCATTCATATTTCCCTTCCCGAAGAATCCGGCCAGGCATCGGGGTCTGACCTGGCGAACGCATAAAACAGTTCTGGAGGCAATGAAAGGGCGGCCCGGAGCCTGCGTATTTGTTCCGTACGATCTTAGACATACCGCAGCGACTCGCTGGGCCACCGACGGCATGCCGGTTCCTGTTCTTGCCGCAACCCTGGGGCACGCTAATCTGCGGAGCGTGATGAAGTACATCCACATTACTGCGGACAATATAGAGCGGGAGGTGGTCCGGATCGAGAAGATACGGCTCAGTCGGGCGGGCGAAGGTTCTGAGCCGATTTCCAGCTTCGACCAAGCCGGTAAGGAGCGACGGACCCTGCCTGCTGAATCTGGCGGTACATCTTCCACAACTGATCCGTGCTTCGGTTCCGGAGATAGCGCTGCGGATCTGAGACACTATGTTCCATCCGCCATCGGACGAGGGACAAAATGAGGGATTCACGATCCACTGGGGGATTCGGTGACGCTTCGGCATCTGTATTACAGGCGGCAGGCGGGTTGTCGGCAGAACGGCTTTCCAGCTTTTTGATCGTCTCCGCCTGGGTTTCCACCAGCCTTCGCAGCCGCTCAATTTCGGCTCTCATGTCCACGCCGGGAATTTTACCACTTGGCAAAAGTGTCTTGCCGGATTTTTGCCGGTTAGCCCCCGGAAAACGGGCGAAGAGAATGTAAACGTGAAGAACCTGAAGTGAAAGGAAGAACCTAAATGCAATTGAATCTGGTGTTTTGTTGGAGGTGCGGGTCGGGATCGAACCGACGAATAAGGGTTTTGCAGACCTTTACAATACACGGCAAAATGCCATACTGTTGACAAAATGCAGATAGTCGGTCCACCTCGCAGTCCACTCCCTTCTCTTATGAGTGGCGCCGAGTTGAGCCGCGCGACTCCTGTGCAAAGTGGAGGAGTAAGATACTGTTCAGTCCCGCAACGAAAATTCGGCATGTGTGTCAAAGCTTCTCTTCCTATCCAACGACCTTCCTGAGCTGTTTTGTCGCATCGCGGCCTCGTGACGTTCCATAGCGCGCTTTTTCTCCTCCGGTTACAGGTGGACATACCCCAGGACGTTTGTAATGTGCGGTTTCGGGCATCGCACGATTCCGGAAATGTCGTTCACCGTCAGTATGATCGACGTGTTCTCCATTTTCGCCTTCATTCCGTATGCACTCCAAGAAGCTTGTCGTGACGCGCGTGAACGTAATTTTGTGCTGAATTCTCCTTTTGGGTGCATGGGCGGATTCCGGTGAGCAAAGCGGGCCAACTCACAGAGCGGAATCCGTCTTGGAGAACCGGCAAGGCGGAGCGGAGACGAAAGCCGGGCGCGGCTACGCGTTCACGTCGCAACCGCAGCAGTGCCCGGTCAAGTCGACGGCGAATGGGACAACGGATGGCTGGGTACACCTGACTACAGGGTGCCGGCGCGCGGTTCGAATCCATGCCCGCGACAATGGCGGACAGAAGGCCGCGGTCGGGTCGAATCATAAATAAACTGCAACCGAATGCGGGTTTCTAGCGCCTGGCAGGCTGCTGAAAATGAGTCTCGGTAAAGGTACAGCTCTTCCCAATAGCTCTTCTTAATTGCGATTTAGCGTTGGAAAGACACCCACCTGCTCGTGGGTCTTGGCTTTGAAAGGCCACTCCAAGGTCAATAAGTTGCTTTAGCGAGCCCTGCGCACTTCTTAGGGCGATTTTGGGTCGCGGTAGGGACGACCATCGCTGGCGGCCCCCCGTACGGATCCCTACGAGCGCTGCTAACGCATACGGCTCTTGTCTCCGATGTGTGGCGTCAAAGCGCGTGCCCGGATACTCGGTCCATGTTTAGGATGGAGTCGGATTGTGAGTAGGGCGACCCGTCGGGAATCTGCCGGCGAGTTCCAGAGGGCCGGGACGATTCTGCGGCGCAATCACGGAGACCTGATCGTGTCCCGGCGGAAGCTTCGTCAGGCGGGTGTGATCGAACTGGTAAGAGAGACTGCGAATCAGACCCTCGGGTTCGCTTCCCGGCCGTTTGTTCTCTGCGGACGGCCGGTCAGGAAGCCGAAAAAGGAAGAATTCCTCTATGAGCGTAACGGCAGGTTTCTGCTTCAGGTCACTGGCCATCCAGGCTACGGCCTTCCCTGGGGACAGGACCGTCTGCTTCCGATCTTTCTCAGAACGAAATTGTCCTCAGTTCGGAATTTTACCGGGAGGTCATGGCGCATCCGATAACCGCCATCTGGACGCCGCCAAAGCGTTGTCGTCGTCTCCGGCGGCTTTGGATCTGTTCATGTGGATTTCCTACCGATGCTTCATGGCAAAGGGCGAAGAACGGGTACCGCTGTTTGGTGATTTCGGTCTGGTGAATCAGCTGGGTAGTTCTGAAAATGCGCGACCGAGAAGTTTCCGAGAACGGCTCGGACAGTGGCTCGGTCTGGGTAAAGTCCTCTGGCAGGATTGTCCGATTCGGATCAGTTCCGAGGGCCGCGCACTGATAGTGTCCCCGGCGGAGGCGATTCTTGCCAGCGGAGGTGAGCGTGCCCACGCATGAGCGGCCTTTCACAATTGTAAAGCGCGTTCCGCTGGCGGTGATCGATGCGGCGATTTGTGCGCGGCTCGGACTGGCAGGGGTACCGGGCAACGCACAGCCGGCGGCTTTCCACCGACAGATTGCGATGTATCTGGCCAGGCACGTCGGTGGGTGGAGTGCCACGAGCATCGGCAAATTTTATAGCGGGCGTGACCACCGGGTTAGATCGCGGTCCTCCAGCGCAAAACGGCGTGCGGCGAGGCGCTCCTGACGTTCAGCGCGCTTATCTATTACCTGTTCGAGGGAGTGCCATTCGATTCGCCGGATTGAGTGGATGCGGGATGACAACGCTGAGTTGGATCAACTGGTCAGCGGCCTGTGCCATGAACTCCGCGAGCAGGTGCCGGAAGTTCATCGAACGGCTGTTTCGGCGGGAAGTCGGGAAACGCTGTCGCTTGGGCAGATGATGGGTTCCTTGACATGCTCGTAGATCGGATCGTCGATCGGCTTCTTGAGAGAATCGGGACGCAAACGCTCGGTAACGCTCCATAACATGGCGCGGCAGCAGAGCTGTTTCACGATAGCGAGGAGAAGCTTTTTCAGACAGATTCTGAATTAATGACTATTAGTGAATGCGACCGGCTGGTCTTATTTTCGGACGGGGTATCGGAAGCGCGCGAGGATGAGGATGACCGGTGGGTTGTGGAAGTGTCTGCGGGTGTTGAACAAAGCGGGGTCGAAAGTCCTGGCGGAGTCACGGACGATGGCGGCTTCGGTGAGCGCGGACGACGTGACGGCTGAACGTACGCTTCGGCGGCTGAGGGTACGCTCCGCTTCGCGTGCGGGTTCCGGACAGGCGAACCGCCTGTCAACCTTTGGATTGGGGCTAGGTATTGAACTTGAAGAGCTTTATCGCGTTTCCGCCCCGGATTTTAACCCGGTCCGCTTCCGTCGCGAAATCGAAAACGTCGTCGATCTGAGCCAGTATTTTATTGAACGCCTCTGTATTCGGGCCGTAAGAACCCCAGACCAGACGGTCGGGTCCGAAGGCGTCGAAAACTCGCTTCACCATCGGCTTAGGGTCCGGAGGAAGCTGAGAAATTTTCATATAGAACTGCGGCTGTTTCGAGAGCGCGACCACGTTGTCATATTCCGCCGGGGTGCCTCTGGCCACCAGCCCGAAGTGATCGATCAAAACCGGCACGTTCGGAAATCCGGAGGCAATCTCGCCCACTGGTCGTTTCACGTACGTCATGGTACTCACCTCTTTCTTTCAGGCGAACCCGGAAGATACTGTTTGAGGAGAATACTTTCACAGACGGAGCGCAAGCGCAAACGAATGTGACAGCGCGCGGTTTGTAACGCGCTGCGATACGCTTTTACTCGGTGCGGCACTACCCCCGATTGTTGATTCGAAATGACTTCACTTTGTTTCGGGGACTCGGGGATGAATCCGTTCGGCGCTCGAACCAATTGCAATGCGCATATCGCATAGTGAGCACATCTTGTGATACGATTCGTTCCGGAGTCGGCTGGCATGACATCTCCCGAAGAAGCGAATGAAAGCGAAACGATCAGGCTGCCGAGGATAGACGAGCCCCGCTATCTGATTAAGTCTCTGGTGCATGCCTCTCAAGTTCTGGCCGCATTTCGGTCGGAAGGAGAGATCTTGCGGCTCCGCGATCTGGTGGAACGTACCGGCGAGACGCGGATGACCTGCTTCCGTATCGTCTACACGCTGCACCGATGCGGTTTTCTCGAAAAACTGGCCGAGAATCAATATCGTCCGAGGTTTATCATCCGGCCGAAACGGAAGTTTGTTCTGGGTTACGTTGCTCACGGTCAGAAGGATTCCTTCCCCAGAGATGTGGAAGAGAGCCTGATTCGAGCGGCCGAGGAAGCAAACTTCGAGCTGATCGTAGTGACCAATCGGCACGATGCGAAGACGGCGGTTCGAAATGCCGAACACCTGGTGCGGGATCGGGTGGATCTGGCAATTGTCTTTCAGACGGAGGAAGTTGCGGCACCATCGATTGCGGCCCGGTTCCTGGACGCCGGAATACCCTTAATTGCGATCGATATCCCGCATCCCGGCGCGACGTTAAGCTGTTGATTTAACGTTTTCAGAAATACCGGGTCTTTTTTATGGCAGCATGCGCTGAGTCAGTCTTACATCTGGCCTATACTTTGATTCTCTGTACTTAGTCGAACCAATGTCGGTTGCCGCGCAGCGCATCCGTAGCGAACCTGCATTGCTGGAGGGAGATGAGTTCACACTGACTAGAATCAGACTCCTGGCAGGGCTTCTGCGCGTTCGCGAACTCCCGGAGGAGCTTCCCCCCTAATGGCCGGTCTCAGATCATCGCCCTTGTTCCTATCGGGAGATGGAATGGGGAGATTCCATCTTCAGGCGAATTCTTGCGACTGCTACCGCCATGGTCGACGTGCGCGATGATGGCGATATTCTGGGTGTTGTGGTTCTGGGTGGATTCCATTCTATCTTTCTTTCTCTTAGTGTCTCGCAGGGTTCTCACCCGCTACAATCAGACTTCCAATCTTCGGCGGAGGAGTGGGCGACTTGCTCGAAAAGGAAGAGTTTCTGAAATTGCTCTCCGAGGCGGAGGCGCGGCTGGAAAGCCGTTTCTCCGCGTTGCCGGACTTCGATTCCGGATTGCCGGGAGCGGCGCGGGCGGGAGGGGTTTTGAACGAAGTTGCCGACAGGCTGGCGGACAACTACCCGTATTTTCACCCGCTCTACGCGGGCCAGATGTTGAAGCCTCCCCACCCGATGGCGCGTGCCGCTTATGCGCTGACGATGGGAATCAATCCGAACAACCACGCGCTCGATGGGGGCCGCGCGAGTTCCGCGATGGAGAAAGAGGCCGTTGCACAAATCGCTTTCATGTTCGGTTGGGAGACTCATCTCGGCCACCTCACTCAGGGCGGAACCATGGCCAACTTGGAGGCCTTGTGGGTAGCGACGAACCTGCGGCCCTTTACCATTTTGGCCGCCTCCGCGCAAGCTCATTACACCCACGGCCGGATGTCGGAAGTGTTACGGATGCCGTTTGAGGCCTTAGCCACGGATAACCGCGGCCGGATCGATCCGCGCGCGCTCGAAGCGCGTTTGTCCAAGTCGAATGATATCGGCTGCGTTATCGTGACTCTAGGCACAACGGCAACCGGCTCGGTCGATCCGCTGCCCGAGATCGTGTCGCTCCGTTCCCGGTTCGGCTTCCGCCTCCATGTGGACGCGGCTTACGGGGGATACTTCAAACTGGCTGGGAATCTGGACGACGAGGTCCGGAGCGCGTTTGCTTGCATTCGTCAGGCGGACTCCATCGTGATCGACCCGCACAAACACGGCCTGCAACCTTACGGATGCGGTTGCGTGGTCTTTCGCGACCCGTCGGTCGGACAAATCTACAGCCACGAATCACCGTACACGTATTTCTCGTCGAAGGCGCTCCACCTGGGCGAAATTAGCCTGGAGTGTTCGCGGCCCGGCGCGGCCGCCGTGGCACTCTGGGCGACGCAGCGGTTGCTTCCGTTGGTTCCAGGCGGCGAGTTTGCCATGGGGCTCGAGTCTTGCCATCGAGCTGCCCAGGCGTTTGCAGACAGGCTCACGCGCGATGGGCGGTTCCTCGTGCCATTTCCGCCGCAACTCGATATTGTTGTGTGGGCTCCACGGGCGAAGAACGCAACTGAGGCTTCGGCTCTTTCGCAACGGATTTTCGATGAAGCGGCCAAGATGAACCTGCATCTGGCATTGGCAAGGCTGCCGGTGCGGTTCTTTGAGGCGGCGTGCCCGGAACTCGAGCCCGGGGAAAAGGAAGTGTTGTGCCTGAGGAGCGTCCTGATGAAGCCGGAGCACGAGAGTTGGCTAGAGGAGATCGTGCGTATCCTGGGCGTGGCGACGGATCGGGCGCTGGCGGCTGAGAAATAATGCATCGAGCGTTTTGGATGTTGGACGCGATGGGCTGGCTTTGGGGGACAGGACCGCACGTTCGACCGGTTGAAACGTGAGTAGGGGTCAATTTGAAAAGGCCCGATATCGACAGCTATCCGGCGCGGCACCATGAACGGGCGCTCGGAGGCTCGCCGCCTTCGGCGATCGCAACCGCCGCCTTACAATTTGTAACGGCGGCGGTGTTTGGGGGTACGTGTGCGTTAAGCGCGCAACTCAGGATCTATACCTGACGTTGCAATCGTCAAAGGATCCCGGTCAAGTGGTCTCCTGCACTTGCTGACGCGCCAAAAGTACAATGCGCCCAGGGCGTTCACGCCAATTACAACGCCGCTTACCTTGGCGGTGAACGACGAGGCATTCCTCACATTGATAATCGGGAAAACCGACAAGATCACGTACAGCAGCGTCATCAGCAATCCGGAAGCGGCCGCGACGCGGACGTCTGGCGGAGCCTTCTCGGCGCGGGCGACAAGCGGAATGGCGAACATCGCCAGATAGGTAAGCGCCCAACAAATGAAGCTCGAATTGAACAATAATTGGAACGTCTCCTGGGCTCCCACTCCCAGGCTGCCTAGGACCGTCAACCCGAAGGTCGTGAGGCCGATGCATACGATGGAGCCCAGGGGAGTCTTGAAGCGCGGATGTAGGCGGCTGAGCCAACGGGGTAACAGGTGATCCCATCCAGCCACCATCGGCAGACGGATCGCCGTATTGTAATAGATGCTGGCCGTCGCGATAATTTTGCAGATCGTCAGAACCGCCACGAATGGAGCCACTACGAGGGCCAGAGCTGTTCCTTGTGTACCCCGGCTCAACGCTTGCGTTGTAGGGGCAAGCAGGTCGATGTCGCCAGGTTGGGTGAACGCCAGGACGCAGGCTGTGCCGAGAATGTAGATCAGCGCGATTGATGGTCCTGCTAACCAAATCGAACGACGGATGGTTCGCGCCACGTCTGGAGCCCGCACCTCTCCCGAAAAAATGGCGCTCCCATCGAGGCCCCCAAAGGCTCCAAAGCCCATCTTCCCCAACAGGTTCAGATTCAACAGAGAAACGGCCGGAACAGTGAACGCTAGCGGGGCGGCGGCCGCCGAGCCATGCAGCCAGCGAGGCAGCGCTAACAACGCCATCCCAGCGAGGACGAGGAGAAGGATGAAGCCTCCGGCGTTATGGAGCCATTTTGCGACAGTCAGGCCGCGCGCCGCGACCGACATCAGGCCTACTATCAGGAGCGCGCCCACCGCCAGCGAGACCGATTTGTTTTCGGCAATCCCAGCGCCTGATGGACCCGCGGCATATGCCAGATTGCTGGTGAGTTCAGAGACGAGTGAGGCTACGAACAGAACCGCGTTGGCCCATAGATTCAAGGCCACCAGGAACCCCGCCAAATCACCAAAACGCAGCTTGGCCCATTGATAAAGGCCCCCTTCGAGCGGCATTTCCCGGTGCAAGTGGACCACGACGATGCCCGACGGGATGTAAAACAGCAAGACTGCCGGAATCCAATACATGACGTGCGCGGAGCCAAGCTTGCCCGCCGTGCCGATGAACACCAGTCCCGTGATGTAGAGGATCTGGGAGAGCACGAGATCGCCGAGACGAAGCTCTCTCTTGAGCTCGCCGCTCTGCAACTCGACCGTATGTTCGGGTTGCACGAACTGTCGCTCGCGTTCGCTGGTTGGCATCGAAGAGTCGTCTCCTCCCAGGGCGTCGTTTCCGGGCGACGTCGCTAACCTTCAACAGCGGCAGCCACTCCCGCCCGGGAAATTAAGGGAATCGGTCGTTCACCGGAAACACCGGTTGACTGATACCTCCATGGTTCGGCATCGGCCACGCTCCGTTGCGTTAGCTCCAGGGTCTTATTCGGCCGTCCCTTCGGAGATGAACGCACGGTATTGCCCAGTATGACGCCGAGGATCAGATACTGCCAGAAAAGAACTGTTCCAACACTCAAATGAAGCAGAAAGACTCCCGCCATCAGCGCGTAGCTGCCGCCTGCGCTGATCGCGAAGCTGGTGCGTAGGTTTCGCTTCATGTCGCGAGCCAGATCGAACAGAAGCGGCAAATGTTGCAGGCTCTGGTCCATGAACACAATTTGCGCCGCGTCCGTGGCAGCCGTGGTAGCGCCGCGCAGAGAGACGGAAACTCGCGCCGCTTTCAGGGCGACGGCGTCATTGATGCCGTCTCCGACGAAACAGAGCGACTCGCCGCCCTGTTGGAGTTGCGCCACCAAATTCGCCTTCCCCTGTGGCAACACGTTGGCATGATACTGGTCAACGCCCAGTTGTTCCGCCAACCTCCGCGTTGGCCCTTCCCGATCGCCGGAAATAATCCGCACCGAGATCTTCCGACGGTGCAGCTCGTCCACCACTCTCTTCGCTTCCGGCCGAAGCGTGGGAGCCAACTCGATCGCCCCGGCCACCCCGCCATCGATCGCAACGAACACTACGGAGTTACCTGCGCTTTCGCAGACGGCCCGAATGGCGAAAAGCTCATCCGGCAAATCGATGCCTTCCAGTGTTAAAAAGCGTTCGCTCCCGACGGTGACCCTGATGTCCCCGTTTGAATCGCCACTCCTCCGAGTTCCCGTGCCGTGGATGGGGATTGGTTTCTTTATAACGGGAATTCGAACTTCAATGCCGTGTCCAACCGAATACTTAACCTCGTCAATATCCAGTATTTCGAGCCGCCTCTCTTCGGCGGCGCTTAAAATCGCCAAGGCGATCGGGTGAGACTGCCGGCGCTCAGCCGCAGCTGCATAGCCCAACACCACGGCCTCACTGAAACCATTGGCCAAGTGAATCGCGGCAACGTGGGGTTGCTCTAAGGTCAAGGTGCCGGTCTTGTCGAAAACAACTCCGTCCACGTCCCACATCGACTCCAGCGAACGAGCGTCCTTGATCAGGATCTGGCGGCTGGCGGCGTAGTTGAGGAAGTTCAGCAAGGCCACCGGTCCGGCGAACAGCAGGTCGATTCCAGGCATGGCCGCGCCTAGCAAAGCTACCGCGGGCTCCGCGCCCAAGAACGGAATGATCAGCAAGGCCCCAAAGAAGGTGGGTGTCATCGTGCGCTCCGCAAGCAACTTGCCACTCGATTCGATTTCAAGGTGGTGGTTCGTCGTTTGCCCCAGGATACGGGTCATCTCCGCCGCTAACGTTTCCTCGCCTGCTCTTCGCACCTCTACCACCAGTCTGCCGGTCAAAAGGACTGTCGCTGCGAAGACCTCTTGGCCTCTCTCGCGCTCCACGGGCTGGCTCTCGCCGGTCAGGCGATGCTGGTCGACCATGCCCATGCCTTGCCGAATGTAACCGTCGACGGGAACCGCTTGCCCGGCATGCACGAGCACGAGATCGCCAGCTTTCACTTGGGTAAAAGAAACTTCCGTCTCCACGCCGTCCCCTAGGAGCGTAACCGTGCGGGACTGCGAGCCGAAAACATTTGCCACTTCTCCCCCGGCGCGTTCCTGCAAGGAAAGTTCCAACTTCAAGATAAGCGAGTGGGCCGCAAACGCCAGAGCACCCACCAGGAAATTGCCCGTGAGCATCACCCCGATGCCGAAGACCGCCAGTAACACCGCTAGTGTGATCCGTCTTTTGGTTGTTAGGTCTTTGTAAGCATTCTGACATCTCGGGATGAGAGTGACCGCATAGAGGGGCGCGCTAACAAGAAAAAGAGGATTGTAGAGCCTACTGGCTGCTACGGCGCCAACCACAATCAAAGAGAGTCCCATTCTCCGGTTGACGTCCCAGTGCGCATCGCTAATCTCCAGCTTGCCTTCGCGCGCCAGTTCCTTTATGTATTCCTGA
>Ga0302324_100014755_pt1 | contig 15723 bp, 13 predicted proteins | sample Palsa_T0_1_FD_201949 | JGI IMG/M metagenome (GOLD analysis project Ga0302324, IMG submission 201949) | Peat permafrost microbial communities from Stordalen Mire near Abisko, Sweden - Palsa_T0_1 | ecosystem: Environmental > Terrestrial > Soil > Palsa > Peat permafrost | place: Sweden: Abisko...
CCGAACGGCGCTCCCAGCCTGCTTTTCCGCGGGCTCGGGATGTTGCCGGTGCGGAACGCGACCATGGCGGACTTCGCCGGCGTGATGCAGTCGGCGGTGCTGGACCGGCCGGTGGTGAATCAAACGGGGCTTGAAGGAAGATACGATTTTGTACTGACCTGGACGCCCGATGAGACGCAGTTCGCCTCTCTGGGAGGAGTTCCGCCGTCGCCCACGGACAAGCCCGACGCGCCCCCGGATCTGTTCACCGCTATCCAGCAACAAGCGGGATTGAAGTTTGAATCCACCAAGGCGGCGGTGGATGTGATGGCGATTGATCGGGTGGAAAAGCCCTCTGACAATTAGTGGCGCATAAAGACCACAGGCGAGATTCGGGTGCGAGTAACGCCTCCGGTGTGCGCGAGCGGATCGGGACATCGTCGAACCTTCGTCTTGAAAGAATTTGCGGGAGCAACATGACGCAGTTCGCGGTGGGGCGGACGCCCGCGTCCGCGCCGGACCCCCTGGTCCGGCTTCAAACAAAAAAACCGACGAGGGCGTCGGCCGCGGACCATGGGGTCCGCCCCACCTTACTTCTCGATGACGAAGTTTCCCACGTAGAGCGCGTCCACGCCGGAAGAATAAAAGCTACGGACGGCATCGCGCGGCGTACACACCAGCGGGTCGCCGAACAGATTGAAGCTGGTGTTGTAGAGCACCGGAAGTCCGTTCGCTTTTCCCGCGGCATGCAGCAATTGGTGAAATAGCGGATTGTCCTGCTGCCGCACCAGGTGAACGCGCACAGCGTCGTCAGCCAGCACCGCGGCTTCGAAGATTTGGCGATAGGGGGCGCGCACACTTCCTACGGTTGCCAGGTAGCGAGCGTTGGGACCGGCTTCGAAATATTCCGACGCCATCTCTTCGGGCACCGACGCGGCGAACTTGCGGAACGACTCGCGATGCTTGATGTACGTGTTCAGGTTTTCGGTGGAGTAAGGGTTCAACGGCGAGGCCAGGATGCTGCGGTTGCCGAGCGCGCGCGGCCCGAACTCCATGCGCCCTTGCATCCAAGCAATGATCTTCTCGGCGTTCAAATCGCGCACCGCGCGATCGAGCAGCTCGCCGGTGGTCATCAAATAGTGGAACCGCAATTTGCAGTTTTCCAACACCTGCTTCACTTGTTCGGCGGTATAGCCCGGGCCCAGGCAAAGATCATGCAGCGTCGCGCGCTGTTTGTGTTTGAATACATTATTCCAGGCGTAAAACACTGCGCCTAGGGCCGTTCCCGCATTGCCTGCCGCCGGTTGCACGAAAACTTGTTTGGACTCTTCGAGCGAGCTGATGAGCAGCGCGTTCATGGCCAGGCCTCCGGACACGCACAGGTTTTCGGCGGGGCCGGCCATTCGCAGAACCACGTTTTCGATGGCATGTTGTAGTCCGGCGGCCAAAGGAGCGCGGAGCGATTCGGGAATTTCCGCGCCGTCCTCAATGCCCAGGCGCGAGTAAAACTTTTCGCTGAAACCGCCCTGGCTCAAACGATCTGAATCGAAAAAACTCAGATTGATGCACGGCCAGTCGCTGGATCCCAGGATCTCGTCGAACAGCGGGAGAAACTGCTCGCCCGAATCCGCCGAGGAAAGCCACTGGACTTTGTGCTCGTCGGAGCCGGCGGTAAATCCGAGCAACTCCGTGACCCGGCTGTAAAGGTCGCCGAGCGAATCCGGATAATACAAATCTTTTTCCAATTGCAACTGGTTGCCCTGGGCGCGCCAGCGGGCGGCGGAACGGAAATCGCCATCGCGATCGAGCGTCAAAACTGTCGCTTCCTCGAATGGCGATGGATAATAGGCCGACGCAGCATGGGCGGCGTGATGCTCCACCATGAGAGCCTGGGCGTTGGGAAACTGCGCGCGCAAGGTGAGGTGAATCTGCTGGGGGAACGGACGCACCAAGGCGACACAGTTCACATCGGCGGGCGTGAGGCCAGCCACGTCGAGCGCGCTGGTTATTGCGGCTTGGGGCAACGCTCCGGCGGCGGCCTGGCGAGCCACCTTGCGTTCTTCGACCGCCGCTACCAGCTCGCCATCCTTCAATACCGCACAGGCGGCGTCCTTATTCAGGCCGCCCAATCCGAGAATGATCATTTGGACTTTTTCTCGGACTTTTTCTCAATCTTGGCCCAGGTATCGCGCAGGGCCACAGTGCGGTTGAAGACCAGCTTTTCGGGCGTGGTGTCGGGGTCGACCGAGAAGTAGCCGAGGCGCTCGAATTGATAGCCTGCGCCGGACTTCGCTTCGCGCAAACTGGGCTCCAGTTTCGCGCCGTTCAAGACTTCCAGGGAGTGGGGATTCAGATTCGCGGTGAAGTCCTGACCTTCTTCCACTTGATTGGGATCTTCGGTTGTGAACAGCGTTTCGTACAAACGAACCTCGGCATCGATGGCGTGTTCGGCCGACACCCAGTGGATGGTCGACTTCACTTTTCGACCGTCGGGGGCATTGCCTCCGCGCGTGGCAGGATCGTAGGTGCAGTGAATCTCGGTCACCTGGCCGGCCGCGTCTTTCACCACACTGGTACACGTAACGAAGTAGCCATAGCGGAGGCGCACTTCGCGTCCTGGCGCCAGGCGGAAATACTGCTTCGGCGGGTCCTCACGGAAGTCGTCCTGCTCGATGTACAGGACACGTGAAAATGGAACGGTGCGGCTGCCCATGCTCTCATCTTCCGGATTGTTGACGGCCTCCATCTGTTCCACCTGGCCTTCGGGATAGTTGTCGATTACCAGGCGCAGGGGGCGCAATACCGCCATCACCCGGGGGGCGCGCTTGTTCAAATCTTCGCGCAGGAAATATTCGAGCAGACCCAATTCCGTGGTTCCGTTGGTCTTCGAAACTCCCACGCGGTTCGCAAAATTGCGGATGGCCTCCGGTGTATAGCCGCGACGGCGGAGGCCGGAAATGGTGGGCATGCGCGGATCGTCCCAGCCACTTACTAACTTGTTCTGCACCAGAGCCAGCAGCTTGCGCTTGCTGAGCAGCGTGTAAGTGATGTTGAGGCGGTCGAACTCGATCTGCTGGGGGTGATAGATGCCGAGCTGTTCGACATACCAGTCATAAAGCGGCCGATGATCTTCAAACTCGAGCGTACAGATGGAATGGGTGATTCCCTCGATGGAATCCGATTCTCCGTGGGCGAAATCGTACATCGGATAAATGCACCATTTGTTTCCGGTCCGATGATGCTCGGCGTGCAAGATGCGGTACATGATGGGATCGCGCAGATTGAGATTCGGCGACGCCATATCGATCTTGGCGCGCAGGGTGCGCGCGCCGTCGGGAAATTCGCCCGCTTTCATGCGAGCGAACAGGTCCATATTTTCCTCCACCGTTCGTCCACGATAGGGGCTCTCCTGGCCCGGCTCGGTGAGGGTCCCGCGCTGCCTGCGGAGCTCGTCGGGCGATAAATCGTCCACGTACGCCTTACCGGCTTTGATGAGTTGGACGGCCCAGTCATAAAGCTGTTCGAAATAATCGGATGCGTAAAACATCCGGCCTTCCCAATCGCCGCCCAGCCAGCGGACATCTTCGATGATGGAGTCGACATACTCGGTCTCTTCCTTGGATGGGTTGGTATCGTCGAACCGGAGATTGCATTTGCCGCCGAACTCGCGCGCCAGGCCGAAGTTGAGATGGATGGATTTCGCGTGTCCGATATGCAGGTAGCCATTCGGCTCGGGAGGAAACCGGGTGTGCACGCGGCCTCCGTATTTATTGGTCTTCAGGTCGTCCAGGATGATCTCCCGGACGAAATTCGAAGGGGCCGCCGGAGTTTCCGCGCCGGTGGGGGCCTCATTCGTTTGTGGATGCATGGTCTCTTTCATTAATTCGAACTACTGCAGCAGTTGAATCGCTTGTTGGATGCGTTTGAGGCAGGTTTCGCGTCCCAGCACTTCCAGCGTTTCAAACAAAGGGGGAGCGTTCTTGCGCCCGCAAACGGCCACGCGAATGGGCTGGAACATCTGCCCTGCCTTTATTTTGAGCCGTTCGGCGCCACCGCGCAAGGCCGCTTCCAAGCCGGCATGGCTAAAGGCTGCGTCGGCCAGAATTTCGCGCGCCAGCAGCAAGACGGTGAGCGCCAATGCCTGGTCGCCCTTTTGCGGGATCAGTTCGGCCGGATCATAAGGAGGCAATTCGTCGACGAAGAAAAAGTCCGCCATCGAGACCACGTCGCGCAAGGTTTTCACGCGCTCCTGCAACAGCGGGGCGATGCGCAACATTTTCGCGGGATCGGCTGGCAATCCCGCCGCGCAGGCAAAGGGCAGCATCTTGGCGGCAAATTCCTCCACCGGCAAGGTGCGGATCAGCTCGGCATTCAGCCACATCGCTTTCGGGTCGATGGGATCTTCATCGGTAAAATTCACCACGGCGTTGTGCCGATGAATGCCCTCGAAGGAAAACGCGTCCATCAGCTCCTGGCGCGACAACTGTTCGCGATTATCTTTGGGCGACCAGCCGAGCAAGCACAAGAAATTGATGTAGGCCTGCGGAAGGAATCCGGCGTCGCGATAGGTGAGCACGCTTACCACCGGCCCGTGCCGCCGCTTAGAAAGCTTCGAGCCGTCTGGGGCGATCAGCAGCGGCAAATGCGCAAACTGCGGCGGTTTGGCGCCCAAGGCTTCGAAGATTAGAACGTGCTTGAAAGTGTTGGTGAGATGATCCTGGCCGCGAATAATGTGGCTGATGCGCAGGTCCACATCGTCGGCGCAGGACGCCATGTGGTACATGGGCACGCCGTTGCTGCGGATCAGAGCGAAATCTTCGATGTCGTCCGCAAGTTTGGATTGCTCGCCATAAACGGCATCCTGAAACTCTACCGTGTGCGAACCACCGCGGGGGACGCGAAATCGCAGAACAAACGGCTCGCCAGAATCGGCGCGGCGTTGGCTTTCTTCAGGCGACAGGTCGCGCATCCCAGGATTGAAGAGCCAGGCGGCCCCGGCGCCATGTTCCTTTTCTTCGGCCGCTACGGCGGGCACAAAATCGCGATACGCTAGTCCCTTTTCGAAAATCGCCCAGGCCAGTTTACGATGCAGTTCGCCGCGTTCGGACTGAGCGTATTGCTCGTCCCAATCCAGATTGAGCCATTTCAAGCCGTCAAAAATGGAATCGAGCGACGCCTGAGTGTTGCGGTCGACGTCGGTGTCGTCAATCCGCAAAACCATGGTGCCGTGGTTGCGTCGCGCATACAGCCAGTTGAAGATGAACGTCCTGGCGCTTCCAATATGCAGATAGCCCGTCGGCGACGGGGCGAAACGGACACGCAGCATGAAATTTCAGGATACAGGAGCGGCGCCCAACCCCACCACTCTTGCGAATAATTGGCCGAACTGCGGGATGGACAGCTGCTCGGCGCGCTGGGCTGTTTCTGGAATTGCAGCTAGCTGCGCGCGATCGTAGTTGCCCGACAAATTATTGAGAATCGTTTTCCGTTTGTGGCGAAAACAGAGGCCGACGAAGCGAAGGAAGGCCGCGCGATCCGGGGGGAGAAACTCGGTGTTGGATCGGGGAGTCAGTCGCACCACCGCCGATTCTACTTTGGGCGGTGGACGAAACGCGCCGGCGGGCACCGTGAAAAGCAGTTCCGGCGCGCTGGCCAGCTGCGTTTGGACGCTCAAGTAACCGTAGTCCCGCGATCCAGGATGCGCGGTTAAACGCTCGGCGACTTCTTTTTGCACCAGAAACACCGCTCGATTGAGGTGCGGGCCCAGCGCCAGGGTTTTCTCCAGGATGGGCGACGTGATGTAGTACGGCAGATTCCCAGCCACGGTGGCCGCTCCCCATTGCGTCAGGTCGGCTTTTAGAACGTCGGTCTCTACCAGGATGAGGCGAGGTTCATCGCGAAACTCGGCTCGCAGATACTGGACCAGCACCGGATCGATTTCGATGGCGATGACGCGGTCGGATCGCGCCAAGAGGTGCGAGGTCAGGGCTCCGCGCCCGGGCCCGATTTCTATTACGGTGCCGCCTTTTTCCGGACACACGGCCTCGGCGATTCGCTCCAGAATCGATTGCCGCACTAGAAAATGCTGCCCGAGCCGCCGCCCCAATCGACCATCTTGACATGGCGTTCACGCGATTGTGAACGCGGTATGCTCGTCGGCTTGCCCTAGTTTGTATAGAGCTGAATCTGTTGGCGACCGACGGGTCCAGGTGGGCCCGCGCAGACCAGGGGGTCTGCCCCACTTTGACTGCAAACTGCGCGATATTGGGAAAACTGAGTGGCATTGCGCAACAGTGCGTGCACCACATCCGCGCTAGACTGACTATTTTGGAGGTTGGATGAGACGATTGCTTGGAGTTTTGTCGGTGTCGTTGCTCTTGACGCTGCCGGGGCTCGCGCAGCAGAGAGGCGGCGTTAAGGGCGTGGGTGGAGGACACATTCCCGCGCACGGCCCGGCACCGGCTGCCGCTCCCAAAGCAAATGCTCCCGCGCCGACCCAACATCAAACATTCTCCGACAAAGCTGGCCATCCGGAAGCGCCGCACGTTCACGCTAAAGGGGACAAATGGGTCGGACACGACAGCGGCGCGAACGACGCGCGTTACCACCTGGATCATCCCTTCGAGCACGGACATTTCACGGGAGGTTTCGGCAAAGGCCACGTGTGGCGGCTGGCCGGCGGCGGTCCCAGTCGATTCTGGTTCAATGGTTTTTACTTCAGCGTTTCGCCTGTCGACATCGGCTATTGCGGCGATTGGCTGTGGGACAGCGATCAGATCGTAATTTACGAAGATCCCGATCACGTCGGGTGGTACCTGGCCTACAATTCGCGCCTTGGCACTTACGTGCATGTGGAATATTTAGGGAACAGTTAGCCGACTCCCTAACGGTCGCGGTTCAGTAAGGCGATTCGGGAACGGTGGCGCGCCGTATGATCGCGTCGAGGTGTAGCCGTGCGCCGTTGACGTTCGGGAAATCGGTGTTGCTTTCGTCGAAGATGAGCGCCAGCTCTGTGCCGGCTAGAATCACCGCTTCCACTCCGTCACGTTCCATCAGCTTGTGTGCCAGGCGGGACAAGCCCTCGCGCTGCGTTACGAGTCCCGATCCCGCGCCCACCAGTTGCAGGTAGGTGGCGTGGATGTAATCGACCTCGGCGGGATTGGGCGTGATCACATCCAGGTGGCCCAAGTGCCCGAAAAGTCGCGACTCCACGGCGAAGCGGGTGCCGAACAACGCCACTCGGCGAAGCTGGCGCGCTTCAAGCTCACGCTTGAGCTCGTCGATCAGGTTCACGATGGGCAAGGGTGAAAGTTGAATTAACTCAGCGATGGCGATGTGCGGCGCCACGGCGGGAATCACCGCGAACTCCGCTCCGGCGGCCTGCAGTCGCCCGATCAAACCGGCCAAGTAGGACGCGAGGCCATCTTTATCACCGGCCTGCACGGCGCCCAGCACGTGATCGACGTGCGCATGGGCCATCACCAGATTCAAAACGCGTCCGCGAGCAGCGTGCGCCTTCGCGAGTTCTTGGTAATAGTAAACCGACGCACCGACGCCGAGTCCGCCTATCAGGCCAATACAGCGGCTTGGAACCATTTCGCTCATCGCTTTTCCTCAGGACGATTCTTGTATAAACTACAATGCCTTCTATAAGATACAACGACTCCAGCCCGGTTCGCGGTCCGACTTAAAACATGTATGATACGGGGAGCAGATAGCAGAGAGGAGACTGCCCTCATGGCTTTCCAACTGACTGTAAATGGACGGTCCAGCACCGTCGACGTACCTGCGGACATGCCCCTGTTGTGGGTGATCCGCGATGTTCTGAAACTGAAGGGGACGAAGTACGGCTGTGGGATCGGCCAGTGTGGCGCCTGCACGGTCCACCTGAATGGCAAGGCTGTGCGAAGCTGCCAGACTCCAGTGTCGGCGGCCAAAGCGCCCATCACCACGCTTGAAGGGCTTTCGGCGGACGGAACTCATCCAGTTCAACTGGCTTGGCTTGAGATCGACGTCCCGCAGTGCGGATATTGCCAGGCCGGACAGATGATGTCGGCCGCGGCATTGCTTGCTAAGACACCTAAACCGACCGATCAAGACATTACCTCGGCGATGAACGGAAACCTATGCCGCTGCGGAACCTACATTCGCATCCGGCAGGCGGTTCATAAGGCTGCCGAGATTGGAACGACGAGCAAGTTGAAGAAGCCGTCGGAAGTTGCAGCGGGCCAGAGCGGAGCTCAGCAATAGCGCCGGGCTCAGGAATAGGGAGGCAACGAAAAGATCATGCTTGTCAATCGACGTTCATTCTTACGCGTGAGTTCGCTGACGGGCGGCGGATTGCTGCTCGGCCTGTACATCAAGCCACCCGAGGCCTCGGCGCAATTTGGTCCCCAGGCAGCGCAGGTGCCCAACAACTTCATTAAGATCGATCCCGACGGCACGGTCACCATCATGGCCAAAGATCCCGAAGTGGGCCAGGGCGTGAAGACCATGCTTCCCATGCTGATCGCCGAGGAGTTGGATGTGGATTGGAAATCGGTGAAGATCGAGCAGACCGATTTCGACGACACCAAATACGCCGCGCAGTTCGCGGGCGGCAGTTTGGCAACGCCCTTTAACTGGGATCCGATGCGGCGCGTGGGCGCGGCAGGAAGGCAGTTGTTGGTGTCGGCGGCGGCGAAAACCTGGGGAGTCCCGGAAGCGGAATGCTCGACGGCTTCGGGTCGCGTACTGCATGCTGCATCGAACAAGTCGGTGGGCTACGGCGAGATTGCCAGCAAGGCCGCGGCCATGCCTCCGCCCGATCTGCAAAAGGTTAAGCTCAAAGATCCCAAGGACTACAAGATTATCGGCCACAGCCAGCGCGGCTACGATGTTCCCAAGATCGTCACCGGCAAGCCCCTGTTCGCCATCGATTTCACGCTGCCGAACATGCTGTTCGCGGTGTACCAGAAGTGCCCGGTATTCGCGGGCAAGGTCGTCAGCGCGAATCTGGACGAGGTGAAAGCCATGCCCGGCGTGCGCGATGCGTTCGTCGTGGAAGGCAACGTGAAGGGCGGAACGGTCTGGGATGGGGACGCGCTCGAGCCAGGCGTCGCCATTGTCGCCGATAGCTGGTGGCAGGCGCAGACAGCGCGCAAGAAGCTGCAAGTGAAGTGGGACGAAGGGCACGGCGCCTCGCAATCGAGCGTTGGTTTCGCGCAGAAGGCCTTGGAGCTTTCGAAACAACCGCCGGCCAAGACGCTTCGCAAGGACGGCGATCCGGATGGTGCGCTGCAAAGTGCGGCCAAAGTGGTGGAAGCGGCTTACGCTTATCCGTTCATATCGCATGCTCCGCTCGAGCCGCAGAATTGCACCGCGCATTGGCAAGGCGGCAAGATGGAGATCTGGTCGAACAGCCAGGTGCCGGGCGGCGGCAGGACGCTGGTGTCGAAGACGCTCGGTATCCCGGAGAAGGACATCACCATCCACATGCAGCGGGGCGGCGGCGGCTTCGGCCGGCGTTTGACCAACGATTATATGGTGGAGTCGGCGTGGATTTCCAAGCAAATGAATGCGCCCGTGAAACTGCTCTGGACGCGCGAGGACGACATGGAGCACGATTATTATCGTCCGGGCGGGTTCCAATTCCTTAAGGCCGGAGTGGATGGAGCTGGCAAAATTGTCGCGTGGCAGAACCATTTCGTGAGCTGGGGCGATGGCGACCGTCCTTCGCCGCAGACCACCATGCAGCCCACCGAATTTCCGGCGCGCTACGTTCCCAACTACGCGCTGGCTACTTCACTGCAGCCGTTGTGGCTGAAGACCGGCGCTTTGCGGGCACCGGGAAGCAATGTTTATGCCTTCGTGATTCAGAGCTTCCTGGACGAACTGGCGCATGCGGCGGGCAAAGATCCGGTGGAGTTTCGTTTGGCTCTGTTGTCCAACACGCCGCTGCCCGCTCCCCCGCCCCCTCCCGGCGGTGGTGGTTTCGGTGGTCCCGGCTTCAGCGCCCAACGTGCAAGTGGCGTGGTGAAATTAGCGGCGGAGAAATCGGGCTGGGGCAAGCGATCGCTCGAATCGGGCCGAGCGCTGGGCGTGGCGTTCCATTTCAGCCACATGGGTTATTTCGCCGAAGTGGCGGAGGTCAGCGTACGTGCGGAGAAGAAGGTGAAGGTTCACAAAGTGTGGGTGGCGGCCGACATCGGCAGCCAGGTCATCAATCCGGGTTTCGCGGAGAACTTATGCCATGGGGCCGTGATCGATGGGATGAGCGAAATGATGGGCCAGGAGATCACGCTCGCGAATGGCGCGGTAGTGCAGCACAACTACGATAAGCATCCGATGGTTCGCATGGCGCAAGCGCCGGAGATCGAAGTTCACTGGCTGAAGAGCGACAATCCTCCCACGGGATTGGGCGAACCGGCCCTGCCGCCGATCGTCCCCGCCGTTTGCAATGCGATCTTCGCGGCAACTGGCCAGCGGATTCGCGAGATTCCGCTTTCGAAGAGCGGCTACGGCTGGGCATAACTAAATCCAGACTAGTCTCGTGTCCCAGAAGTTTGTTGAAAATCTGCGCAAAGTGGGGCGGTCCCCCCGGCTGCTAGGCGCAGTGACCGCGGCCGACGCCCTCGTCGGCCTTCCCTTTGAGTGTGTTGGAAAAGCCGGACCAGGGGCCGCAGCGATCGCGGGTCCGGCGCGGACGAGGGCGTCGGCCCCACAACGAAATATGTCACGAACCACTGGGACAGGAGACTAGGTGGGTTTTACAGGCCGCTCCTATTCGGGCGGCCTTTTCATTTCGGATTGTGTTACGCCGCGCGGCGCCCGCGAAACAAGTGCACTACCAACATGATCGCCGCGATGACCAAAAGCAAATGAATCGCTCCGCCAACCAAATGAAAGCCGATCCACATCACCAGCCAGATGCCGATCAGCATAAAGAACAGAATTAGAAACAGGAAATCGCTAATCAGCCGCATGTCATTCTCCTGCGAGTTTGATCGCGGAGAGTGACAATTTGTTTCAACCCGGAATGGATGCCACACTGAAGAGTGACCCCGACGGTGCTCTCAGTTGTCGATTTGCGCAAACAATACGGCGCGACGGTGGCCGTGGATGGCGTTTCGTTCGAAGTGAACCGCAATGAGATCGTCGGGCTTCTGGGTCCCAATGGCGCGGGCAAGACTACGACCATCAACATGATTCTGGGTGTACTGGAGCCGACGTCGGGGACCATTCTGGTGGAAAGCATCGACATTGCGACGAAGCGCTCGCAAGTGCTGCAACGAACCAATTTCGCGGCCGTCTACGCGCCGCTGCCCGGCAATTTGACCGTGATCCAGAATCTGCGCTTCTTTGGACTGATCTATTGCGTTAAAGATTTATCGGCACGTATTGAGACGCTGCTGGATCAGTACGACCTGCGCGAGTTCCGGGACGTAAAATGCGGCGTGCTTTCTTCGGGCGAGCAGACGCGCGTGAGTCTGGCCAAGGCGATGCTGAATCGGCCGGCCTTGCTGCTGCTGGACGAACCGACGGCGTCGCTAGACCCGGCCATCGCGCGCGAGATCCGGATTAAGATCCGCGAATATGCGGCGGCCGGCGAGGTGGGCGTGCTGTGGACTTCGCACAACATGTACGAAGTGGAAGATGTTTGCGATCGCGTGCTGTTTCTCTCGCACGGCAGGATTTTGCTCCAAGGCGACCCCAGAACATTGCCTGCCACGCATGGGAAGGAATCGCTGGAAGAGCTGTTTATCACATTGGCTAATCAGGTGGCCAATGAGCCGGAGCGCGCGTAGCGAATGTTTTCCTTCCAGCGAACCTCGGCGATCGTGCTGCGCCAGCTTTATCTGATGCAAGGAAGTCCGGCGCGCGTATTGCCGCTGTTCGCCTGGGTGGCCATCGACATGGTGACCTGGGGCTTCATCACCAAGTACCTCAATGCCGTCAGCGGATCCGGATTCAACTTCGTGCCGTCGCTGCTGGGCGCGGTGCTGCTGTGGGATTTTTTCATCCGCGTGATGCAGGGCGTGACCACAACCTTCTTTGAAGACGTCTGGTCGCGCAACTTTTTGAACGTCTTCGCGACACCGCTCTCGATCTCGGAATACGTTAGCGGGCTGGTGCTTTCGAGCATTGCCACAAGTTCAGTGGGACTGGTGGTGATGCTGGTTCTCGCCACCGCGGTTTTCGGGCTATCGTTCTTCGTGTATGGGGTGCTGCTGGTTCCGTATTTACTGGTGCTGTTCTTCTTCGGAATTGCTTTGGGCGTTATTGGATGCGGGATCGTTCTGCGTCTTGGCCCGGCGGCCGAGTGGTTCATCTGGCCGATTCCGGCGCTGATTTCGCCGCTGGCCGGCGTTTTCTATCCGCTCTCCACTTTGCCCGCCTGGATGCGTTTTCTCTCGCGGCTCTTGCCGCCGTCATATGTTTTCGAGAGCATGCGCAGCATTGTTCTGAAACGGCCCGGCTCGCCAGCGCCGCTTTTTTGGGGGGCCGCGCTGGATGTAGTCTTTCTGCTCCTGGCGAGCTGGTTCTTTCGCGCCATTTTTCATCACGCGGTGCGCACCGGGTTGATCGCACGCTATAGCGCCGAGAGTTTGAATTAGTAGCTCAGTCCGCATGCTCACGCATGGCGGTTCAGCAGTCAGTTCTGAACCGCGACTGTGAAGGAGCGGACTCTAGGCGGCTCGTCGTTTCGAGGGTTTCTTGTCCGCCAGGCTTTTTCGCAGCGCATCCAATATATTCGACACCGGCGCCGGCTTCTCGCTCTTCGATACAGTCACGCGCTCGCCCTTCTGCTTCTGCTCGATCAGCCGTTCGAGATTCGTTCGATATTCGTCATGGAATTTCTTGGCATCGAATTGGCCCGATAGCGTATCAATGAGCTGCCCGGCCAGCTTCAACTCCTGCGCAGTGAACTTCTGGGAGCTGGTCTTCACTTCCACCTGTTCAACTTCATCCGCAAAGAACATGGTGTGGAGCATCAGTTCATTTCCATCCGGACGGATCACCACAATGTGTTCCCGGTTATGCATGGCGACTTTGGCGATGGCGTACTGCCCGCGCTGCTGCATGGCCTGGCGCAAAAGCGCGTAGGGCTTGGCGATGTCGCCCTCGGGAATCACGTGGTAGGACTTGTCGAGAAACACCGGATCGAAATCGCCGGCTTTGACGAACTGGAGAATTTCCATGACCTTGGCGGTTTTCGGCGCGATCTTGTCGAGCTCGGCTTGATCCACCACCACATACTCGCCCTTGCTGACCTCGAAGCCCTTCACCATCTCGTCGCGCTTGAGCGGCTTGTCTTCCGTCTGGCAGAAATAGACTTCCTTCACGCGGGACAAGTCCTTCTTGTGAAGCATGTGAAATTGAATCGACTTTTCGCGCGCTGCCACCTGCAAGCGAACAGGAAATGAAACCAGCCCAAAGCTGACAAAGCCTTTCCACACTGTTGCGGCCAAAGTGCACCTCCTTGGTTTGGATCGTCTAACCGGGACTTAAGTTTCGTCACGGAATCGAACAGTTAGTAGCGAAATCGAACACTTGTGCGCGGGGAAATGCCCCCAACGATCCACGGGACCGCAGGAATCGATGGACCCGAGATTGCATCAGGACACCCGAACCGCAACATGTTTTGGAACGGCTGAGCTAGGATTTCTATTGACCATGCGCACGCTCTGGAGAGTTTTCATCGTAATTAGCCTGGCCGCCTGCGGCTCGGTGGCCCAGGAGATCGAGATTCAGACGCCGGCCGCGCCCCCTGTAGTGGGGCCCCTGCTGCGACCTTTTCACGTGGAGAGACGCGTGGTGTCGGCCGCCAGGTTAACCAATACTTCGCGCCTGGAAGCGCTGATTCGCGGCGGCAATCTGTATCTATCGGTGCAAGACGTGATCGCGCTCGTGCTCGAAAACAACGTCGATATCGCCATCCAGCGCTATGGTCCCTTCCTGGCGCGCGAGGTATTGCGGCGCGCACAGGGCGGCGGATTCCTGCGCGACATCGGCCAGCCGGTGAATCCAGGACCCACCAGCGTGAGTCTGGAAGGCGTTAACGTAAACACGGTGGGCTTGCCGGAAGGTGGCTCAGGCATCGGATCGGGCGGCGGCATTGTGATCCAACTCGGCACCCCGCCTCCGAATCTGGACCCGGTGTTGTTCGCCTATGCGAACTTTCAGCATTCCACCACGCCCTCCAGCAATCTCTTTCTGTACCTGGTTCCTTCTCTGATCAACGACACTCGAACGTTCCAGGTGGGCTACGCGCAATCGTTCCTCACCGGCACCAACACTCAGCTCACTTACGGCAGCACGCACAGCGCGCTCAACAGTCCGGCCTGGAACGTCAACCCATACACGCAAGGTTATTTGGACTTGACGGTGACGCAAAACCTGCTACAGGGCTTTGGGATCGCGGTGAATAATCGCAACATCCGCGTGGCTAAGAACAACATGAAGGTGACGGATCTTCAGCTCAAGCGCCAGGTGATCACAACCGTTTCCGCGGTGCTCAATCTCTACTGGGACTTGGTAAGTTTCAACGAAGACCTGCGGATCAAGCAGGAAGCCCTGAATACCGCGCAGCAGCTTTTTGAAGGCAATCAACGCCAGGTGGGGTTGGGAACGCTGCCCGCTATTGAAGCCACCCGCGCGGCCGCGGAGGTCTCGGCCGCCAAAGAAAACCTGTTGATCGCACAGACCAATGTGGCGCAACAAGAGACTGTGCTCAAGAACGCTCTAAGCCGAAATAGCATCGTGAGCCAAACCTTGGATGAAGTACACATCCTGCCGCTCGATCACATCACGGTTCCCGAGAAGGAGGACTTGCAGCCGACTCCGCAACTGGTGGACCTCGCTCTAACGCAGCGGCCCGAGATCGCGCAGACCAAGATCGATATTGAGAGTAGCATTATCAATCTGGGTGGCACCCGGAATGCGCTTCTGCCGACGCTGCAGGCGTTTTTCGAATTGACCAACAACGGCCTCAGCGGCCAGGCGAGTCCGTCGCCTCAAGACGGTGTTCTGACTCCCGCTCCCGCTCTGGTTGGAGGGTACGGTAACCTGCTGGGTCAAATCTTCTCGCGGGATTTTCCCAATTATTCGGCTGGCTTTTCTCTGAACATTACGTTTCGGAATCGCGCCGCGCAGGCCGATTATGTCACCGATCAACTGAGCCTGCGCCAAAGGCAGCTGCAGTTTCAAAAGGCGGTGGGTCAAGTGCGGGTGGACGTGAAGAACGCGGTGATCGGACTGCAGCAGGCGCGCGCGCGATACGAAACGGCGGTGGCCACGCGAGCGCTGGCGCAACAAACGCTAGAGGCGGAGCAGAATCGCTTCCGTTTCGGTGAATCGACCATTGCGACGGTGGTGCAGGCGGAGCGCGATCTGGCGGCCGATCAGAGCGCCGAGGTTCAGTCGATGGCGAACTACACGCACGCCAAGGTCGCCTTCGATGAGGCCGTGGGGCAGACCCTGGATGTGAACGGCATCTCCATGGACGAAGCCGCGGCTGGCCGCGTGGCAAGGGAATCCACCATCCCCGCGCCGGGAGCAGAACCGCGACCGTAAGGGAGGCGGCGACCGATATGATGTTGGATAAAACACTTTCTGTTCTCTCCGTTTTTACCCTCCTGGCGGCGCAATGCATCGCTCAAGAGCAGCCGCCGCAGGTGGTAGAGAGGCCGCATGCTCCGCTACTGGTCCGATCTTACCGGCCGACTTCGGTTCCACCCGTGAATATCGGGAACTCGGACCTGT
>Ga0302324_100014757_pt1 | contig 15723 bp, 15 predicted proteins | sample Palsa_T0_1_FD_201949 | JGI IMG/M metagenome (GOLD analysis project Ga0302324, IMG submission 201949) | Peat permafrost microbial communities from Stordalen Mire near Abisko, Sweden - Palsa_T0_1 | ecosystem: Environmental > Terrestrial > Soil > Palsa > Peat permafrost | place: Sweden: Abisko...
TCGCCTACCGACGCCGCGATCCCCTGATTGTTGGCCGCCGGCAGACCGCGGTTGGTCTGGTTGGCGATGAGCCGGACGGCCCCATCTGCTGACGCAGCAGCTCGCTGGCGCAGCCATTCCACGCTTCCGTCGGTCGACCCGTTGTCGATCACCGTGACGTCCCACGACCCCGGGGGTGGATTGGCGGCCAGCGAATCGAGGCAGCCGGCCACCACGTCGAGCGAGTTCCAGTTGACGATGATCACCGACACCGTGGGAGTCGAGCTCATGTGGAGACCCGCTGGTAGGTGTCGAGCAGAACCCGGGATGCGTCGGCCCAGGTGGGGGCGGCGGCCACTCGGGCCAGGCCCGCCTGTCTCAAAGAGGCCTGGCGGTCGGGGTCGCCCAGCAGCCGCGCCAACCCAACCCCGATGGCGTCGGCTGTCGTGGCCTCGCACCATTGCGCCGCGTCGCCCAGTACCTCGGGCAACGACCCGGCCCGGGCGCATACCACCGGCACCCCGCTGGCCGCCGCCTCCAACGCGGGCAGGCCGAACCCCTCGTAGCGGGTTGGGTAACACAACGCCGTGGCGCCGGCCAGCAGGTCCGCCCATTGCTCATCGGGGACGCGGCCGGCGTGGGTCACGCCCGGGTGGGGGGCGGGAGCCTCGGCCCCGATCACGATCAACTCCTCGGTCGCTCCTAGGCAGCGGGCGTGCGCCCACGCCTCGACCGCCACCGGCAGGCCCCGCCGTCGGGCCCCGCCCACGGCCACGACATAGCCCCGGGAAACGCCGAGGGACGCGGCCAGCGCAACACCGGCGGCGCGGCGGTCGGGTCGAAACACCGGGTCCACCGATGGTGCGGCCACCACCACCTGGTCCGGGTGCAGCCGATACGCGGTGAGAACGGCCTGGCGGATGTACTCCGAGTCGGTCTGGACGGCGTCGGCCTGGCGGGCCGCCTGGCGGAACTGGGCGTTCCACACCGCCCGTTTCACCGGCTCGCCTGTGAAGTCCTCCGGATGGTCCCGCGTGGCCAGGTCATGGAAGGTGACCACCGACGGGCCGCGCCACGCTGCGGGCAGCTGGTTGAACGTGCCGTGGAACACACCCGCGAAACCCCGCAGCCATCGCGGCACGCTTACCTGGATCCACACCAGTTCCGGTGCCCGAGCGGGCAGCCACAGTGGCGCCTCGGCCAGCAGCCCGAAGGGTCCGGGAAAGGCCGCCGGCGGGCGACCGGCGTCGGTCAGCAGCACGAGGTCGGCCTGGGCCGCCAGGTGAGGGAGGAGGTTGGCCAACCACCTTCCGACCCCGCCCAGCGGGCGTTCCTGCAGGCGGCGGGCGTCGATGGCAACCGGCGCGGCAAGCACCACCGGCGCTAGCCCCGCTTCTCGGCCACGGACCGGTACACCTCGGCGTGGCGGGCCGCGGAGGCCGCCCAGGTGAAATGTGCCGCTCGTTGCAACCCCTTCTCGCGCCACTCCTGGGCCGCCTCGGTGCTGTCCAGGATCGAGCGCACCGCCTTGAGCATGGCGTCCGCGTCGCCGTCGGCCACCAGGCAGCCGCCCCCGGTGACCACCTCGGTGAGCGCCGTGTTGGCGAAGGCGACCACCGGGACCCCGCTGGCCATGGCTTCCACCGCGGGCAACCCGAACCCCTCGTAGCGGCTGGTCATCAACGCCACGGACGCCCCCCGGTAGAGGCCCGGCAGGTCGTCCACGAAACCCAGGATCTCGATGCGCTCGGGCCGCTCCGCCGCCGTCCGCAACCGGTCAAGCTCGGGCCGGGCGAAATCGTGCACCTGGCCCGCCACCTTGAGGGTATGGGGATAGCCGGCTTCGGCCAGGGCGCTGATCAGAGCGAAGGCGTGGCCAAAACCCTTTCGCCGGCTGTATTCCCCCACCACCAGGAGGTAGGGCCGGTCGGTTTCAACAGAAGCAGGCAAGGGTGAGAAAAGAGGATCGACGCCTAGGTGGGCGACGTGGATCCGGCGCGGGTCCAGCCCCAGCAGGCGGATGCCCTCGTCCGCCGCATGCTCCGAAATGGCGATGATGGCGTCAGCCTGGCGGTAACGGGGGCCGAAGCGTTGCCAGCGTTTGCGCAACGGTTCCAGGTCGGGCTCGTCGACCGCCAACGGGATGAGGTCGAGCAGGGTCTGAACCCAAGGGCCCTGAATGCCCCAAGGGGCGTGAAAGCCGGGGTTGTGGAACACCTCACCACTCGCTCGGTTGCGGTACAGCCGCGCCTCGACCGGCACCTTGACGGCATGCTCCAGCACCTCCAACCGGGCCCGGCTGGTGACCCAACGATGAATGGTGCGGGTGGCGATCCGCGGGTCCACCGTCGCGCCCGGGGTCACCAGCGCCCGCACGGCCAGGCCGCCGTCGGGCGCCGTGAGGGGGGCCAATGACGCCAAAAGGTTGCGAACGTAGGTCCCGATCCCGCTCTTGGCCGCCACCGAGGTCAGTGCGCTGGCGTCGATCAGGACCGAGGTTGGGGCGGATGGGGATGTGGTCATGGCGCGGAAGGCGTCCGATCGTAGGTGAGCATCGGGTCGCTACGCTGCGCCGCGGATGGTCACCGTCGCCTGGATCACGCCGTTCGCGCCGGATCGCTCGGGTGGCGGCGGCCAGATCCGCCAGGCCCATCTGCTGCTGGCCCTGGCTCGGCGGGCGCAGATCGAGTTGATCTGCCCCGGGCCGGTGACCGATCCGGACGTGCGGTCGGCTGTGGCGCGCCTGGTCGAGGTCGCTCCGGTGGCGGCCGATTGGCGGGGCGGGCACCCGTGGCTGCGCCGCGCCGTCGACCTGGGTGCCTCGATCGTGCCCTGCCAGCCGCTCGAGGTGCGAGCCTTTCGACCGGTGCGTCGGACCCTGGGCGCAGCAGTGGCGTCGGTTGACGCCGACGTCGTCCTGGTCGAGTTCGCCGGCCTGGCCCCCCTGTTGCCGCCCGGCCATCCCCGCGGGCGTTGGGTGTTGACGCTGCACAACCTCCCGTCTCGCATGTCGGCCCAGCAGGCGTCGGTCCTGCCCCATCGACGCCAGCGGTGGTTCCTCACCCGCGACGCCCGTGCCGGGTCGGCGTTTGAACGGCGAGCCGCGGCGGCGTTCGACGCCGTCATTACCTGCACCGACGAGGACGCGGCGGCGCTGGGCGGCGTCGGGTCGGTGCTGGTGGTGCCCAATGGGGTCGACATCGAGCAGTTCAAGCCCTCACCGTTGCCCGCCGCCCCCCGGGTGGTGTTCACCGGGGCGCTGTACACCACGCCCAACGTGGACGCCGCTCGGTGGTTCTGTCAGGAGATCTGGCCCCAGGTGCGTCGTGAGGTACCCACGGCGTCGCTCGATCTGGTCGGCGCCCGGCCGGTGGAGTCGGTTCGGGCGCTGGCGCGGCTGAATGGGGTAACGGTGCACGCCGACGTGGTGTCGGTGGTGCCCTCTATCGCCGCCGCCCGGGTGGCGGTGGTGCCCATCCGGGTCGGTTCGGGCACCCGGTTGAAGGCGCTGGAAGCGATGGCCGCGGGCCGGCCGGTGGTCGGGACCGCGATCGGCCTCGAGGGACTCGGCCTCCGAGCCGGGGTGAACGCACTGGTGGCCGACGACGCGGCCACGTTTGCCGCCGCCGTCGTGCGGGTGCTCCGTGATGACGACTTGGCGGCCGCGTTGGCCGCGGCTGGCCGGCGCGAGGTGGAGGAGCGCTTCGCCTGGGCCGCCATCGCCGCCTCGTTTGCCCAGTCGGTCGTCGCCCAGGCCAACAGAGGTGATTCCGAGGGGTCCTGACTGCATGACGATGGTCGCTGTGACTGCGGTCAGGCCCCTTGTTGTCTGTCACGCTCCATCGCGGCGACCACATCGATCAGCTGGTAGTGGTTCTCTGCGTACTCGATGGCACTCAATCTCTCAGCGAACTGCAGGTGGAAGGCGTCGTTGATGCCGAGGGTCTCCTCCAGCGTCCCGGCTACGACCGTCTCCACCGGCCGACCCGCGCTCACCAGGATCTCGATCACGTCGGTGAGGTAGTACTCGCCCTGGTCGTTGTCGTTGCGCAGCCGGTCGAGCGCCCAGAGAAGGGCGACGGCGTCAAAGCAGTAGGCCCCCACGTTGACTTCCCGGATCGCCAGTTCCTCGACCGACGCATCTCGCGCCTCCACCATCCGTATCACCCTTCCATCGCCATCGCGCACGATTCGTCCGAAGGCGGGGGGATTGTCGAGCTCAATCGTGAGGACGACCGCAGCCGCGCCTGTGTCCTCGAGCGTGTCGGCAAGCGACCGGATAGTTGACGGTCGCAGTAGCGGCATATCGCCGTAAAGCACGACGACGTTGCCGTCGAAGCCCTCCAGGAACGGAGTGGCTTGAGCCACGGCGTGGCCCGTGCCCCGCTGGTCGGCCTGCTCGGCAAACTGCACCCCGGCCGATTTGAGCGCATCCCGGACGGCTTCGGCGCGGTAGCCGACCACCACGACGATCGGCCCCACCCCTGCCTGGCGAGCTCGCTCGATGCTGTGCTCGATCATCGGTCGCCCGGCGACTGTGTGAAGCACTTTGGGCAGCTCGCTCCCCATCCGTGTCCCCTTGCCGGCAGCCAGAATTATTGCCTTGGTCTCCCGCATGCCTGTTCCTTTTCTCATCGCGCGAAGGCGAGCCAGTAGGTGTTGATGAACCTCTCCTGACCCGGGCCGATGTCGGCGCCCCCAGTAGGCGCGTTGAGAACCCGCACCCGGCCGTCCTGGCGGGCCACGATGGAGCTTGACCCGCCCCCATCGAGGGCGTAGGCATCGTTTGCCCCGAGGTCGAGGCACAGTTGGGCCAGTTCGCCGAACGTCATGCCCCCACTCAGCTCGGGCCGGCCGTACCCGTAGGCGGTGCCCGACACCGCCCCCAGTATCAGCGTCTGGTCTCGCACCGCCATGAAGCTGCGGGCCGCGTCGTAGGTCTCCATGGTGCGGGGAAGACAAAAGGACATGACGGTCGAGTCCTGCTGACCGAAGTCCTCGTCGGAGAAGTCGACGTCGACCGCGCTGTCGCGCACGAGAGACGGTCCGCATGCCATGGCCTCGACCACCCGGCCCCGCCGGGCTGGGAAGTTGTGGCCCACAGAGACGGAATCCCCAGTCGACACGCCGCGCAGGAGCCGGCCTGCGGCCGGCTTGGGTACGGCCAGGACGAAGCCGGTCAGCGGGATGACCTGGTCACCGCCACTGGCCATCTCCCATATCTTTCCTCGGGCAATCGCCACGTCGATGTGAGTGTCAGCCGCCTCGGTGCGATAGCCGAAAATGGAGGTGTAGGCAACGGTGCGTCCGGGTCGCTTAGGTGCATTGATCTCATCCCAGGTGACCTTGGTTCCGTTGGCCAAGACGACATCGGTCATGCAGACCCGTTCAATGTGGAAGCGCCCATCGTCGGTCACAATGCCCGCCGCCCGGTTGACTGCGGGCGGGATCATTTCCTGACCATCGTGCACGAACCAGCCGATCGGGTCGCCGAAGAAGAGTCCAGGAACCCGGGCGATGTCGATGCCCAATGTCACCCCATTGATGTAATGGCCGTAGTCGAAGTAGAAGTTGCCGTTGATGGCGGCAATGGCATCGGTCGCGGCCACGGCGCGCGAGAGTTGGGTGAGGCCCAACTGGGCGAAGGTGTCGGCTTCCGGTTGCTCCCCGGTCTGACGGAAGCGCTCGAAGACCTCGGCCGCACGGCCGGCCGGGAGGGCTCGTGCTCCCACCGCCGTTCGGCCCTCCAGTCGCACCCCCTCCAGGGGCAATTCCAGTAGGTCCACGACGACTGGCTTCGTCGCCCACCCGGTATCCAGCTCCTCGGCGATGTGTACCCAGCGGAGTCCGCCGTCGAGGGGCTCCGCCCGGCGGCGGCCGCGTGCCACTCCCATCACATCCAACGAGAAGCTCAGGTGTCCCCCGGGCACGGTCGTGAGCATCCTCGTCAGACGATCCCGGGCCGCGGCCGGCAGCCGGTCAAGGATCAGCTCGCGTTGCGCCGGTTTCATCGCCCGTACCAGGGCAATCGAGGCTGGCTCGGTGAGGTTCAGGGCCCCTGTGACGGCTACGCCCGGGCATTCCTGAAGCCACCAGGCGGGCGCCACCCCGACCTGCGGGGGCCGCAGGAGGATGGAGCGGTTGGCTGCTTCCAGCAGGTCGGCTGCCAGCGCGGCGTCGTGGGCGGCCAGGTGGGCCAGGAGCTGCGCGGAGCGCTCGGCGCCCATCAGGCGGATGCCTCGGATCCCCTCGGATGGGTGCAAGGCGACCAACGCGGCCACCGCATCGTCGAGCGAGCGCTGGTCAAGAGCGGCGCGGAGATTACCGCCGTGAATCGCGGCCGCGGTCAAGTCGACTCCGCCCCCGCCCACGGCTCCGCCGGATGCGGCACCGGGCGAATCCTCGGCTGCCCGGCCCAGCCAGTCGGCCCACGACTGGTGGACTCGGTTGTCGCTGGCCCGCAGCAGCCAGGCCACTGCTTGGGCCGCGACGGTGCCCGCCCGTGCCATCAACGAGGCCTGACCAATGGGCTTCAGCTCATAGATGAACCGCAGCAGGGTTGCCGGTTGGCTGTGTGCGAGCGCCGGCGCCACAGCCGGGTCAGACCCGAAGGCCAGAACGCGTGCCATCTCGGTTGGGCTGTCCAATCCAACCGCCATGGCGTCGATCAGCTGTCCGGCTCGCTCGGGCGCCATGGCGGCCAGGAGGACCCGGATGCGGTCATCGGGGATCCGGGAGAAGTTCCCAAAGAGCGCCCTGGTGGCCACCGGCGTCGGAACCTGCTCGAGCATGCCGGCCGCCAAGGCCACCGGGAGGGAGCGGAGCAGCTTCGGGACGTTGTCCTCGTACGGCTTCATCCGATTCGCCAGCACCGCCTTTTCCTCCTGGGCGACGGTGTGCTCGAGCACCATGGCGGCCTGGTGGGGCTCGAGCCTGGCCACCCGCTGGATCAGCTGCTGGGAGGACTCGGTCACGGCACTCCGTCGCCCGCCGGAGGCTCGCCCGCCGGAGGCAGAGCCAGCCAATACGACTTGACGAAGCGCTCGACGCCGGCGGGGACGTCGGCACCCCCGGTCGGGACGTTGAGAAGTCGCGGTTGCCCGTCAACCTGAGCGACCAGCGAAGAAGACCCGCCGCCATCGAATGCCATGGCGTGCTCGGCCCCGAGATCGACACACAACTGAGCCAGTTCCCCGAACGTCGTTCCGACGCTGGCCGTTGGTGGCCCGCCACCGAGAAGGGTCCCGGAAACGACCCCCAGCACCAGTCCACCCGAGCACAGCATCACGAAGCTGCGTGCGGCGCGCAATGAACCGACGGCCCGGGTGAGCGACAGCGGCAGCACCGTTGAATCCTTTTCCCCGAAGCCTTCCACCTCGAAGTCGAGATCGACCTGGCCGTCGCGGACCAGAAGGGGCCCGCACGCCATCGCCTCCTCGACCGACCCGAGGCTGCGGGGGAAATCGTTGCCGATCACGATCGGGTCACCGACTGTGAGACCACCCAGAAGGGATTCCGCGCCGGCCCGGGGAAGCGATAGGACGAATCCCAGCAGCGGCACTGGTGTACCTCCTCCAGGGTGGATGGCTACGACCGTCGTTCCGCTCACCGAGATGTCGACCCGCTGAGGAGCCGCCGGGGTGATGGTGGCCGCCAGGTGGTCGAAAAAGACGACATCGCCGTCACGCGGTTTTGGTGACGACCGCCAACGCAGGGTACGGCCGTTGGGCAGGAGCACGGAGGTCGGGGCGACCCGACGCACGTGCGCCCGCCCGTCAGCCGTGATTACCAGGGCGGCGCGATTGAATACCGGCGGAGATACCTCCTGGCCGCCACTGACAAACCAGCCGATCAGGTTGCCAAAGTGCAGGCCGGGCTGGGCAATCAGGTCCAGGCCCAGGTCCAGGGCGTCCAAGTAGTGGCCGTAATCCAGATAATGGCCGCCGTTTATGCCGACCAAAGCCCGTCGTTCGGCTACCGACTCGGCGAGGCGTACCACCCCCAGTTGGCGGAAGAACGCGTCGCCGGGCGACGAGTTCCCACGCCGCATGGGGCCCAGTCGATTCCCGAAGTCGGCAAGGTCGACCCCCTCGGCCGGTGTCGGGGCACCGCAGGCCCGCATATGCACGCCGCGCAAGTCAATCTCGGCCAGGTCCACTAGCAACGGCTGCTGTCGCCCCTCGACTGTGACCGTCTCGGTCAGCTGCACCCACCGAACTGACCGTCCCAGCGTTCGGCTACGGCGGACGCCGGTGGCTTTGACGGCTGGATACGTAGCCAGGCCCGGCTCCCATGCGCAATTACTCAAGGTGGGAGCCAGCCGAAGGCGGGCCTGGCGGTCACCCTGGCTCAGCATGACGACGAGCAACCGATGGTCGACCTGCGTCAGGAGGTTGCTGACTGCCGGGTCGGCGGGGTCGAGGCAGTCCAGTACTGCCGTCCCACGGGAGCGGTAGACCTGCTTGCGCAGGGTGCCGGTGGTATCTCGAACGAGCACGAGATCAGTGAGCGATCCGAGGAGGTCACCGGCGAGGCGCGGTCGCCGCTCGGCCAGCGCACTGAGGACACCAGCCGCCTGACCAGGAGCCATCTGCCACAACCTCGCTCGCCGAGTGTGGCCGGACTGGGTCTCGAGGGCGGGGCCGGTCCCGCCCCCGTCACCGCAGCCGTCCAGCTCGTCCACCTTGACGGGCGGTTCCTGGGGGAAATGGGCGAACGGAGCGTGCGCCAAGGTCTCCAGGAAAATCCGGCGCGTGGCTGGAAGGAGCAGGGGCACGACGTCGAGCAGTTCGGTTGCCTCCCCCGGGGACGCCACAGCGAGAGAACGAAGCAGCCAATCGGCCGCCATATCCAGATTGACGGTTGCCAGCAGCATTGCCAGTCGAGGAGGCGGGAGGAGCGAGCCAATCCGTGAAGCGGCGAGCACATCGGAGGCCAGGAGGGACTGGGCCCCTTTTCCCGCCTCAACAGCCGCCAGCAACCGGGCGGCCCGAAGCGGCAGGTCGGGCCCCACCGCCATCTCGTCGATCAGGCGACCGATGAAGGGGGGGCTGGCGGCGTCGAAGACCTCGACCGCCACGGCAAAGGGGAGGGTTCGGAAACCTCCGAAGAGGGCCCGGCACACCACCGAAGCGCTGAGGCAGTCCAGCGCCGCGGCCAGCCGTCCGGCAGGGGTGACGGTGAAGGCGGGCACCAGGAGGTCGGCGTAGGGAGCCAGGCGGTTGTCGAGGGCCAGCGTCTCCTCCATCTGCAGGACGGCGAGGATGGCGGCGGCAGCTCCGGCCGGGGTGTCAGTCGAGAGGCGCCAGGCCAGGTCTCGATGCTCGTCCACCGTGGTCGCGGGAAGGCTCGCAACGCTTGGTGCCGACCGGTTCCGGGCCATCATCTCGATCCGGCGAAACCCTCCAACGCCTCGGGCACCGTGTCATAGATTTCGAACAGCCGGTGCAAGCGGGCCAACTCGAGCACCGCCAGCACATCTCGCCCAGGCGCAGCCAAACGAAGCTCACCACCAAGGCCACTCAACCGACGGTGGAGGCTCACCAGGGCGGCCAGGCCCGAGCTGTCGATAAACGTGAACGGTGCCAGGTCGACGATGGCCAGACGGGAGTCGCCCAGCGCGGCCTCGGCCCGAGCCCGAAAGCCGGGCGCCTCGGCCGCGGTCAGGTCGCCCGCGCTCGACGATCGCAGCACGACGACCGGACCCAGCCGGTCGGCGGCCAACAGGTACTCAGCCACGGGGGCCGCTCGCCCGGAGCCTGACCATACGCAAGAGATTTCCCTGCTCGACAGACGTGTCCCACTCGACCTCGTCCATCAACGCTTCGATGAAATACACGCCATAACCGCCGACCTGCGGTGAACCCAGATCGACCGAGCGCAACGTGGCGCGATAGAACTTGTCACCGAAATCGCGCACCGTCAAGGTGAGGGTGTCGGCGTCAACGAGAACCGACAGCAGAATGGTCTCGTTATCGGCAGAGCGGTAACTGTGGCGGATGACGTTGGAAAGAGCCTCGGTGAGGGCCAGCTGCAATTCCGAACTGGCAACCGGGTCGAAGCCGGCAATGCGAGCGTGGGCGTCAAGCCAGGTGCGCGCCCCCCCCATGGCGTCGAGCCGGCTCGGCAACGCCAAGGTGGGTGGGATCTGGACGGCCACGGCACTCACGGCTGTGGCTCGGAAAGGAGTGGGAAGCTGGCCACGGCCTCCCCTTGACCGGCAAAGGTGTCGAAAACACGATCGAGGCGGATGAGCTCGAACACCCTCTTGACCTTGGGCTGCATCCCGCACAGGCGAACGTCGCCTTGGCCGATTCGCACCCGCTTGAACAGCTGGACCAGCGTCGCCAGGCCAGAGCTGTCCATGAAGGACACATCGGTGAGGTCGATCACGAAGTTGTGCTCGCCCTTGACAAGGAGGTCGTCGAGACAGGACCGGAGATGCGCGACGTTGGCGGCGTCGATCTCTCCGACCACCGCCAGCACGACGATCCCGCGGACTCGAGCCGTGCTCAGGTCCAAGGTGGTGTCCGTCCGGGAGGTGGGGTTGTGCCTGCCGCGGCGACGACCGGTGGCGCGCTCAGAAGCTCGGTCACCCGATCGAGGAGCTTGGATGGGCTGAAAGGTTTGGTCATAAACTCGTCCACGCCACTGCGCTCGGCCCTTTCACGGTCAGCGGATTGACCTCCGGCAGTGAGCATGATCACGTAGGGCTGGCGGGCCAAACTGAGATCCGCCCGTAGCGCCTCGCAGACCTCATATCCGCTGCGCTTGGGAATGGTGGCGTCGATAACAACTAGTCCGGGCGAGAACTGTCGTATGCGCGCCAAAGCCTCGTCGCCGTCGCACGCGCCGACGACCTGGAAGCCTTGGTCTTCCAGAAGCATTGTGAGCAGGCGCAGGACCACCGGCGAATCGTCGACCACGACGGTGACCGCCGCTGCGGCCGTGCTCGCCGACGACTCTAATCGACCGGTTGTCGTCATGTTGGGAACACAGGCTCCCTCCTTTCTCAACATGCTGACGGGCAGGCCGTTACCCGAGCGTCACCGCCTCGTGACCGGGCCCACCACCCGGGCCCTTGCCGAACGGGGCGTCACGGACGGGTCACGGTGCGGTAACGGGACCGCGAGCAGGATGACTTTGACATGCAGCTATCCGGAAAGGTGGCGGGGTCCGGGCGATCCGGGGAGGCTTCCGAATACTCCCCCAGGATCTTGGTGGTCGAAGACGATCCGGTGGCTACCATGTTCATCCTCGCCGTCTTGGAAGAGGCGGACACCTATACGGTCTGCGCGGTCAGCGACCCCCGCGAAGCCTTGGCTTTGGTCGAGGTCCAGGATTGGGACATTCTGCTCACCGATTTGGTATTGCCGCACCTGAGCGGCCTGGACGTCATTCGGGCCGTGCGCGCCCGCCGGCCGGGAATAGGAGTCATCGTGTCCTCCGGCAAGGCTGACATGACCGATGCGGTAGAGGCGCTGCGCCTCCAGGCCGACGATTTCCTGGTCAAGCCGGTCGTTGCCACCCAGTTGCTGGCGTGTGTCGCCACGTTGGTGGCCACCCAGGCAGCCCGGCGGCGCCGGGAGGTGGTTCTGGCCATCGGCGCCCACCCTGACGACATCGAGATCGGTGTCGGCGGGACCCTCTTGAGCCACCGCGACCGGGGCGACACCGTTGCCATCCTGATCATGTCGGGTGGCGAGCGCGGCGGGCTAAAAGGGGGCCGAGCGGCGGAGGCAGCCGCGGCGGCGGAATTACTGCAGGCCGAGCTGTTCATCGAGCGGCTCGAGGACACCCGAATTCCTGAAAGCGGTCAATCCATTGCCATTGTCGAGGATGTCATCGCCCAGGTGGGCGCCACGTGTCTCTACACCCACTCGGCCCAGGACCGTCACCAGGACCACCGCAGCACCCACCGAGCGGTGACGATCGCGGCCCGCAATGTCCCGCGGATCTACTCCTACCAGAGTCCGTCCTGCACCATCGACTTCCGCCCCACCCGCTTCGAGGCGATCGACAGCTACCTGGCCGGCAAGCTCCGCCTGATCGCCTGTCATGCGTCTCAGGCTTCGTCGCGTCGCTACCTGGAAGAGGATCTCATCGTGTCGATGGCCCGTTATTGGGGATGGTTCGGCGGCAGTCGCTTCGCCGAGCCGTTCGAGGTGGCCCGAGAGGTAAAGGGCGCGCAGGCGATGCATCCTGCAGCGACCGAGAATACATCGGAACTCCACGAGATCGAGGCCAGCCGTGCCGGCTGACCGGGCCCGGATCCTCGTGACCGGAAGTGGCGGCCCGGCAGCGGTGATCCTGGTGCGCAGTTACAACCGGCGCCGGGATGTGACGGTCCTGGCCGCGGATATCGACCCGATGGCAGCCGGGCTCTACCTGGTGGACGAGGGCCAACGCCACCTTTTGTTCCGCGGCGAGGTCCCCGCCTTCGTCGATCATCTCCTGGATCTATGCATCCGCCAGGCGGTGGACGTATTGATCCCGACGGTCGACTCGGAGCTGCTTCCTCTCGCCCGGCGGCGGGCCGATTTTGTCGGCGCCGGCATCGAGTTGCTGTGTCCCTCGGTGCGCACGCTGGAGTTGTGCCTGGACAAGGCGGCCTTGGCCCGAGCCTGCACCGGCGTGGTCCCGGTCCCCCGCACCGCCGTACTCGATCACGACTTCGACGCCGATGTCTGGCCTCTTCCGGTGATATGCAAACCCCGCTCCGGCAGCGGCTCGCGCGGCGTGGTGCTGGTCAACGAGGCCCGGCAATGGGGCGCCCTCTCCCGAGAAGGCGAGTTGCTCGTCCAGGAATATCTTCCGGGCGAGGAGTATTCGATCGACGTTCTCGCCGGCCCCGACGGATCGGTGGTGGCGGCCGTGCCCCGCTCCCGGCTCAAGGTGGACTCGGGGATCTCGGTTGCTGGTCGGACAATTCGTGACCCGGAGTTGGAGGCGCTGGGTCGGGCCGTGAGCACCGCCATCGGGTTGGTGGGGGTGGCCAACGTCCAGGCCCGGCGCGACATGGGCGGCCGAGCTGCGCTGCTCGAGGTCAACCCCCGGTTCCCCGGGGCAATGGTCCTCACCGTGGGAGCGGGCATCGACATGCCCTCGCTCGTGCTCGACGCCGCACTCGGGCTCCCCCTACCAGTCGGACCCCTCCCTTTCCTCGAAATTGGAGTAGTCCGCTATTGGGAAGAGCAGTTCGTGTCGGTCGAGGAACTGGGTGCCCTGCCGGCCCCCCATGAGGCGCTTGTCGACCGACGATGACGTCGGGCCTTCGCGACTACCACGTGCATTCCACCTGGTCAGACGACGCCGAGAGTTCGTTGGAAGAAAACCTGGCGGCGGCCCGGCAACGGGGACTGGCCACGATTTGCATGGTCGAGCACGTGCGCCGCAACTCGGCGTGGGTCAGCGACTTTGTGGCGGCCGCCAATGCGCTGCGCCCCCGGGCCGACCTTGAGGTGCTGGTCGGACTCGAGGCCAAACTGCTCGACACCGCGGGGACCTTGGACCTGCCCGACGATGTGGCGGGCCTCGACCACATCCTCGTGGCCGACCACCAGTGGCCCACCGCCGACGGTCCCCGTACGCCAGGCCAGGTCCGAGACCTGCTTCTGGAAGGCAGGATGGGAAAAGGGGAGCTGGTGGCAGCGCTCGTCGATGCCACCGCGTCGGCCGTGGTGCGCTACGAGCACACCATCGTGGCCCACCTCTGGTCAATTCTGCCCAAGGTCGGTTTGAGCGAAGACGACGTCCCCGACGCGGCATTGGCTCACCTGGCGCGACAAGCGGCGCGCCACGGTGCCTTGGTCGAGGTCAACGAGAAATGGTCGTGCCCGGGGGTGCGCACGTTGCGTCATCTGGTCGACGCCGACGTCCATCTGGTGCTCAGCACCGACGCCCATCATTGCCGTGACGTAGGCGTGTACCGCCGCTCGGCCGACCTGCTGGCGCTGGCCACGGGGGCGCCGGCCGTCGTGTCCACATAAAGCCCTGGTTCCTGATGCATCCAGCCCTGATTGGTTCCCTCGCCTTTGCCGGTTGGACGCGTCCCCTCTTCTGGTTCCTGGTGGGGTTGGTCTTCCTCGGTGCCATGCCTTTGGTCGTGGCTTCCGTGCAGTTCGTCGTCATCGGCCGGCACTACCGGCACGACCACTACGACGCGGCCGGGCCTTTTTTTCCGAGGATCGCGGTCCTGATCCCGGCATGGAACGAAGGTGCGGTCATCGGCGCATCGATCGACCGCCTGCTCAGTCTCGAATATCCGGCCGACCGCCTGCGGATCTATGTGGTCGACGACGCCAGCACCGACGAGACCCCGCAGGTGGTCCTGGGCCGGGCGGCCGCCCATCCCGGGCGAGTCGTGCACCTGCGCCGGGACAAAGGGGGCGAAGGCAAGGCCCACACGCTCAACCACGGTCTGGCGCTCATACTCGACGACGATTGGATGGAAGCGTTGCTCATCATGGACGCCGACGTCATCTACGCCCCCGATTCGCTGCGCAAGATGTCGCGTCATCTGTACGACCCCAAGGTGGGTGCCGTCACGGCCTACATCAAGGAGGGCAGCGCGGAGGGAAACTACATGACGCGCTTCATCGCCTACGAATACATCACGGCCCAAGCCGCGTCGCGCCGTTCGCAGAACGTGTTCGGCGCCCTCGCCTGCCTGGCCGGAGGGGCCCAGTTGCACTCCCGATCCAACCTGGAGGCGATCGGGGGCCGGATCGACACCTCGTCGCTGGCGGAGGACACGTTCACCACCTTCAACACCCAACTGGCCGGGAACCGGGTCGTCTTCGACGGTAACGCCACGGTGCTGGCCGAGGAACCGGGCAACATCGGGGGACTGTGGAAGCAACGGCTGCGGTGGGCCCGGGGCAACGTCCACGTCACCAAGCATTTCAAGCATATTTGGTTTCGCCACTCCCGCACCCACCGATTGGGCAGCGTGGCCTTCGGGATCAGCTGGTTCTGCCTTTTCCTGCTTCCGATATTCATGATCCTGTCGTCGACCGCTCTCGTCATCCTCTTTTTCGCCAATTTCCCCGCATCTTGGCGGCTCTTCCACCGGCTGTGGATCGTCAACGCAGTGAGCTTTACGTTTCTCACCTCGTTCGCGCTACTGATCGACACCGGCACGGCCCGAAGGGTGTGGCGCGAGGCTCTCTTCTTCCCCGGGGCGGTGTCGCTGCTCATCATCGGTTACACCTGTTTTCCTCGCTTGTTCAGCCACGTGATCCACCAGGATCTGCACGTCGGACACCCCGAGGCTCGGGTCGCCATCCTGATCGCCTACATGTGGGTCGCCGGTTGCATGCTGGTCGCCTACGCCGCCAAGTGCGTCGAGAACACGCGGGCCGGCCGGGTGCTCTCGCCCGTGCTTGTCTACCTGGCGGGGTTCGGCCCCCTGCTGTGCTCAGTCACCTTGGCGTCGTACTTCTACGAGCTGCGAGGTGCCGAGATGAAATGGGACAAAACAGAGAAATCCGGAAAGATCGCGGTATGAACATCTCCGAGGCGCAGGAGTCAGGGTCGCCGTCATCGGGGTTGCCGTCATCAGATCGCCAGTCGAGAGAGGCGGAATTCGCCGAGGACCTGAAGTCGTCCCGACATTTCGAGGCCAGCCTCGTCTGGCGGGAATCGCTGGCCATCGCCCTGGTGGTGGCCCTTATCGTCATGCGCCAGCTGTGGTTTATCTAAATTTCGGACGTTTCAGGCCCAGGCGGGTTGGACCGACACAGC